>Ga0272443_10001427_pt1 | contig 34966 bp, 21 predicted proteins | sample SSMAcet12_FD_193581 | JGI IMG/M metagenome (GOLD analysis project Ga0272443, IMG submission 193581) | Marine sediment archaeal communities from Little Sippewissett salt marsh, Falmouth, MA, United States - SSM-Acet-12 | ecosystem: Environmental > Aquatic > Marine > Wetlands > Sediment ... | reverse complement strand
CGTCACCGATATAGACCAGGTTCTCACCGGACTCGCGATAGATCTTGACCGACACCACCTCCACGTCGTCCAGGGCCCAGCCGGACACGGAAATACTGCTCTGCACCGTGGACTGGTCCACCGGCGTGGCGAACGACCCGAAGGGGGCATCGGATTCACCTGCCGTGTAAACTTTCAACGTCACGGCAACGGTTTGGGGCGAGTTGCCCGCATCGGGGTCGGCAATGGTCACGCTGGCAGTATAGGTGCCGGCTTCCAATGCACCTGGAGTCACCGTGCAGGTCACCTGGGTGGTGCCGGTGCCGGCGGCTGGCGAGCATTCCAACCAGGCCGCGTCATCGCTGACACTGAAGTCAATGCTGCCCGTACCGCCATTGGAGACCAAAAACGACTGGGCCTGGGTGGTTTTCCCCGCTTCAGCTCCGTACGCCAGGGCATCGCGGCTGACCTGGAGCAAGGGCGCGGCCAACTGGGCATCGATACCGGAAACCGTCTCATAGGCAGTTACGGATATCGCATCCGCATTGGCGAAATCGCTTTTGTCGTTGTACCACTCGGAGGTGTATGCCGGCATCACCTTGTTGTTGAAAAAGACCCGCAGATCCCCCGGCGGCAGGTGGTTCACGCAGTACTCCCCCGCCACGTTGGTCCAATAGCTGTGCACCAGTACCTGGTTTGCGTTGTAGACATCCACCTGGATCTGGTCGAGCGGATTGCCCATGGCATCGGTCACCGTGCCGCAAATTGCACCGCCCGGCTGCAATTCGGCATCGATGTAGCTGGTAGTCGTGTTCGGCATGACCAGCACCGGGGTTGCGGAGGCAAAGTCCAGCTTGTTCTGATACCACTGGTCCTGTAAATAATTGCTGTTTGGAGAAAAATACACCTTGTATGCCCCGACGGGCAGGCCGTTTTCTTCATAAAAACCCCATTGATCGGTGACGGCCACGCCAACCCGCTTGTAGTCCAGATCGTAAATGCCGACCAAAACATTCGAGATTCCATTCGACATGGAGTATGCCCGGCCATGAATGTTCCCTGAACCCGTCAACGCGGAAAAATTGGCGGTGATGCTGCGATTGCCGTCCATGGGCACGGTCAGGGGATTGTCGCTTTCACTGCCCGCAGGTACGTCACCGCTCCAATGGCTGAACACGTAGAGCGACGCGGGCCGGGCGGTGATGCTCTGCTTTAGTCCGCCCATGATCGTATAAGTAGCGGGCATGGGATCCGTAATGCCGCCCGCACCGGCCGCCACGGTCAGGGTATAAGTCTGGGGCGTGGATGTGGCATCCAGGGGGTCGGAGCTTTTGTCCGTCTCCAAACCGTCGCTGAAGCCGTCGCCGTCGCTGTCGGCGTTGAATGGGTCGGTCTCCCCGCTGTCCATCACGCCGTTGCTGTTGACGTCCTCCGCGGCCGTGGTCAGTCCGTCATAATCCGGGTCGGTGTCCGTGTCCACGGACACCTCGATACCCAGGGCGTAGATGCCGGTCTGAGAGATCGATACTGTGATGTCGTTGCCGTCGCGCACCGCGCCGGCGACCTCGCTCCACACCCCACTGGAACGGTCGTAGTAAAACACGCCCACCTGGTCCAGGTCCGCCAGGCTGAAGCCCGATTCGTTGAGATCCGATTCGAGCACTGTAAGGGTCAACGACTGGGGCACGGGAAAACTGGCGATCTCGTTCTCCGACGGGTCCTTGGCTTCGACCTGAAAAGTGCGGCTGACGATACTCAGGACGGTCTCAATCCCCCCCTGCAATTCCATGGCGCCGCCCGCCGTGGTGGTCATGTTGCCGGATACATAGGGCGTGTCGTAACGCAACAGGCCGGCCAGGCCGCCGCCTTCCCCACCCCGGAAGCGGCGCCACTTGGAGGAGAAGGAGTTGATGTATACCTCGTAGCCCGTCAACTGGTCCGAAACCAGTTGACCAAGTGCCTGCTGCCCCTCCACCAGGATGTCCACTACCTCCCCGGCCTGGGAAATCGTCCGCACCACCTCGTCCTTCAAGTCGTTTATCTGCTGTTCGATGAGCAGGCCCAGGCCGGAAAACACGTTGCTGGTCAGCACGTCGAAGAGGCTGGCGTCGGGCTGCAGACTCAGGTCCGGTGACTCCCAGCGGTAGAGGTATTGATCCTTGTAGAAAACGGATTTGTACAGATCCTGGCGCACTTCCTGGCTGTAGGCGGCCTTGAGGCCCACGCTGAGGCCGCCCGTCAGCCCCAGGCCCACGCCGATGTCGAAGCCCAGGTCCACATCGTAAATCCGCCCCCGGTTCAGGCCGAAACGCTTGGTCAGGCCGATGACCTCGTTGCTCAGGGAAAGCCCCTTGGCCGTATCCAGGGTGTCGGAAAAATCATCCACCAGGGAGGGGGCGTCCATGACCAGGTAATCCCCGGGATTGCCCAGGGAGAAGCGATAGGCGTTGAGGCTGGTGTCCGCGGCCAGGGCGGCCAGGATATCGGCATTGGTGATGACAAAGGTGGCCGGGTAACTCGTGTAGGTGGTGCTCAGGAAAGAGGACGCCTGGTCATCCGCGTTCGGGCTGGCCCCGGTCGCCAGGGTGTATTGCAGGGGATCCCCCGTGCTGGAATGGTACTTCCAGCTCAGCTCGAAGGCGTCGGACAGGTTCGCGCCCACCCCCAGCAGGCCCAGCTCGGCGAAATCCACGGCTTTCACTCCCGAAAGGTTCAGCGCCGAGTCGCAGGCAAAACCCATCTGCATGGCCCGCTCCCCGGCGGACTCCTGCAGGTAGTCCCGCTCCACCACGGTCATGGCCGTGGTCATGGCCTGGGAGGCCTTGAGCTTGACAAAATCCGTGCCCACGGCGGCGTTCACCCCCAACCAGCCTTCCACCCCGATGCCCGCGGATTCCATGTAGGCGGCCTGATCCAGCAGGTCGCCGGCCTGGCTGCGGATCCAGTAGCGGATGGCCTTCAGGATCAGGCGGCTGTAGATGCCCGGGGCCAGCTTGGACTGGGCGAAATTCTCGATCAGGAAACCCGCGGCCACCACCTTGCGCTCATCCGCGGACAATCCGTCCAGGCGGATGCGGTTCTGGTACTGGGCTTTCAGGCCCACCCCGGTCTGGATGCCCGCCTCGGCTTCCACTACGCCGATGTCCAGGCCGATTGATGGGCAGCTCAATGCCGTTTTCACCCCGCCGTCGAAACGGCGCCACATCTGGGTGATCTGGTTGTTTTCGTTTAGTTGGAAATGGATGCCCACACCCGCTTCACCGCTGACGGACAACTTGGCCAGGTGCATGGACACGCCGGCGGCGCCGTAGGAGGCCTCGAAACCGATGCCCGCGTCCGCGCCGGCGCTGCCCCCGGCGAACAGGGAAAACTCCCGCTCGTGGGCGTCCGCCACCTCGGTGAGGGAAAAGGCCGGCGGCGCGGCCGTGATGGTGACCGGAGAACCGTCCAGGGTCAGGGATGCGGGGAAATCAAAGGCGGTCGCGTCACCCGTTCCCGCAGTGTTACCGGCAAAATCGATGCCCACCTTCAACAATCCCGCGGAAACGATCTCCGCCGTATAGGCCCCCGAACCGAAACGATCCGGCGCATCCACCAGCTCGATGTCGCACGGCGTTACGCCCACGGGATCGCTGTTCTGGTCCACCAGGTGGTAGTAACGGTAAGTGGTGGCGCTGGCTGCCACGTTCTCCGATGCCGGAGACAGGCTGGCGGAAAACTCCGAAATGGTCACGCCGGTCACCGCCGCAGACTGGATGGTGAACACCGCGTCGCTGCCGTCCATGGGCGTGCCGTCGGCCGCGTCGCTCACGCGCACCAGGCATTGGGTCGAGGCTGCGTCGGGCACGGTCCACTCGTAGGTCCCGTCGTTGGCCGTGGAGGCGATGATGTCGCTCCAGGCGGAGCCGTTGTTTGTGGAGTACTCGATGTGCACGTTGGTGATGGAGCCGGAGCTGCTCCAGGTGACGTCATGGGCGCTGCCCACATTCCAGGCTTCGCCGCCGTTGGGGCTGGTCACGGTGATGCCGTCCGCTACCGTTACCGTAAAGGTTACACCGTTGCTGGTTTCCGCGCCGGCGGTCTCCACCACCACGGAACCCGTGGTGGCGCCTACCGGCACCGTGGTCGTGATTTCCGTGTCCGACCAGGACGTGATGGTAGCGCCCGTGCCGTTGAAGGTCACGCTGCCCTGGCCGGCCCCAAAACGGCTGCCCCCAATGGTGACCCCCGTGCCCACGGGCCCGGAATCCGGCGTCAAAGAAGAAATCACCGGGCTCTCCGGCTCCAGGCCCAGCTTGGCGATAAACACGTCTTCATAGCCGTTGTGGCCGGAGTCGTACGCCGAAACCGTGGGAAAATCAGTGGATTTGGTCCAGCCGGCTATGTAAGCCAGGTCCGATCCATCCAGGACAATACCTTGACCCTCCTCGGTGGATGCACCGCCCAGGTAGGTCGAGTAAAGCAGGTCGCTGCCGTCCGCGGAGAAGCGGCTGACAAACGCATCATAAGTCCCTCCGCCGTAGGTCTGATAAAGACCTCCGGGGGTGGGGAAATCGCTGGACCAGGTGTAGCCGGTGACGCAGGGACAACCTTCGGAATCCAGGGCGATTCCGAGCCCCCTGTCGCTGTTTGATCCGCCCAGGAAAGTGGCGAACCCCAGGGAGCCGCCATTGCTGGCCAGCTTGAGCACAAAGGCGTCGGTGTTGTTCAAGGTCTCGCTGTAGGCGCCGCTGGTGACGGGGAAATTGCTGGACGAGGTATTGCCGGTGATAAAGACGTTGCCCGTGGCGTCCAGCACGGCTGCTTGTGCGGTTTCCTCGCCGGTGCCGCCGATGTAGGTGGAAAAGACCAGAGAAGCGCCGTCGGCGGCCAGTTTGGTCACCAGGATATCCGATCCCCCGGAGAATTCAGAATCAAAAGCCGAGGCCGTGGGGTAATCGCTCGAATACGTATACCCGACAACCACGGCACGGTTAGACGCATCCAGGACGATGTCCATGCCATGGTCATCTTCGCTGCCGCCCAAAAAGGTGGAATAGGTCAAGGTGGTGCCGCCGGCGGAGAACTTTGTGACAAACACGTCCACCCACCCCTCATTGAACGTGGAGTCGTAGGCGGACACCGTGGGGAAGCCGCTGGAATACGTGTCACCGGTTACGTAGGCGCAGCCCGATGAATCCACGGCAACTCCAAAGCCATAATCCGTACCGCTACCGCCCAGGAAGGTGGAGTAGAGCAGGGAGGAACCGTCAGCGGAGAGTTTGAGCACGAAGGCGTCTACATTTCCGTTCTGGCTGGTATCGTAGGCGGACACCGTGGGGAAATTGCCGGACTCGGTCTGACCCACCACATAAACGTTGCCCGATGAATCCATGGCGATGTCGTGTCCCCGGTCATCATCGCTGCCGCCGATGTAGGTGGAATACACCAGGGAGGCGCCGTCGGCGGAGAGTTTGCTGACGATCACATCACGGTCGGTGTTGTGGGTGGCATCGTAGGCGGCAGCCGTTGGATAATTGCTGGAGATGGTGGTTCCGGCCACCACGGCGCGGTTGGAGCCGTCCAGCACAATCCCCTCGGCTTCCTCGTAATCCCCGCCGCCGATAAAGGTTGAAAAAACCAGGGGATCGATCACCAGGGTCGACTCGCGATCATAGCTGCCCAGGTTAAAACCCGCGCTGCACTCGCTGCGCATGACGAATTCGCATGCCACGGTCTTTTTTTTGCCCTTGACGACCTGGTAGGCCCGGGGCTTTTTGTGCACCAGTTTACCGAAAGGCGTGTGAACCACCAGGTTGCCCGCCGCGTCCAGGGAAACGTCGCGGACATTCTCATAGGCCATGCGGATGGCTGCGGGATCGCCGCCGGGACGGATGATCCAGTCGTACTCGATGCAATCGGTCACCCCGTAAACCTTGACATCGATATGGGGATAAATTTCCACGTAGCGCACGGCCAAGGAAGTCGGTACCCCGGTGCGCCATCGGGCGGGATCGTTGCCCTTGAGGAAGTTCACTTTGTGACGGCTGAAAGATTCCGCCGTCACCCGGGCATGGGGATCGGCGCCGCGGAACAGCAGGCGGGACACGTCCCGGCGCCCCGACCGATTCGCGTCGGCAAGGGATTCTTTTGTTGCGGTCTGGGCGTCGAACACCAGTCCTTTCCGGGTAAACCACAGGGTATACCGCGGCGTGCGGGCGTAATGGGTCACCCGCGGGTCGACCTGGCCGTGGTTGGCCATAAAATAAAGCGGGATTCGGCCGTACCTGGAATCGAGGCCTGCCCGGGAGGTTGCCTGCAACCCGGGATCAGGAGCCGTCCGTACCGCCTGAAGCTGGCTCTCCCGGGCGCCAAAAATGCGCGGCGCTGTAAAAATGAGAAATACGAAGATCACCATGAAGACCGCATTCCGAACCCTGCGTATACCCATCATGCCTCCAACTTTGTACATCATCATGATTCCCGCCGGAATGGACATTCTTCTATAAATATACAAAGCCGGACATGAATTGTCCACATTTTTTGAGCCCCCGGTACACGCCGGGTTCTGCGCACGAATGACCGTGCAGATCCCCTTGAACCCCATGGCAGTGGACATTTCACTCGCTTTTCAGTACATTATTGCCAGGTTGTCACAACAACCAGATCCGGAGGGAGGGAATATGGATTCGGGCAAGATGGATAATCAGGCCCGCCTGGAGGCGGAAAACCGACGCCTGCGCCGGGCGCTGGAGGAAGTGTCCATCCTCAACGACATCGCCATAGCCGTGAGCTCCACCCTGGCATTGGACCGCATCCTTGACCTCATCGTCAAGAAATGCGTCAAGCACCTGGGGGCGGAACAGGGCACGGTCCTGCTGCTGGACGAACAGCAGGAAGAGAAGCCCTTCCAGACCATGATCCGGGGCTGGGATTCCTCTTCCCGGGGACTGCCCTATCACCTGGACGCCCAGCTCACGGGCTGGATGCTCAAACACCGCCGCCCGCTGCTCAGCAACAATTTCCCCGCGGACGATCGCTTCCAATGTCTCCCCGGTGAAACGGCGCCCATCCAATCCCTGCTATGCGTCCCCCTGCTGGCCAAGGCACGCATGATCGGAGTGCTGTGCATGTTCAACCGCAAGGGGGGTGAGGATTTCAACGAGGCCGACCAGCGCCTGCTCTCCATTATCGCCACCCAGTCGGCCCAGTCCATCGAGAATGCGCGCCTGTTGGAAGAGGAAAAACGCCTGCGGCACATGCAGGAAGAGTTGCGTCTGGCTTACGATATCCAGACCAATCTCTTGCCCGCCGCCCCGCCGGAGGTGGCCGGCTACGACGTGGCCGGGCGCAGCATTCCCGCCAAGGTGGTGGGGGGCGATTACTTTGATTTCATTCCCGTGGATTGCGATACCCTCGCTTTCTGCCTGGGCGACGTGTCGGGCAAGGGCATGCCCGCCGCCCTGCTCATGTCCAACCTCCAGGCGGCCATCCGCAGCCTGACCATGCGGCAGGTCAGCATCCCCGAGTGCCTCGACCTGGCCAACAACCACATTTTTCACAACAGTACGCCGGAAAAATTCGTCACTTTTTTCTATGCCGCCCTGGATACCCGGAACCACCGCCTGGCCTATGCCAACGCCGGGCACAATCACCCGCTGTTGATCCGCCCGGAGGGCAGTCACCGCACCCTGGAAACCGGGGGCCTGGCCCTGGGTTGCATGGGCGGCGTGAGCTATGAAGAGGAATCATTCGATTTCAATCCGGGAGAGCGCCTGGTAATCTACTCCGACGGCATCAGCGAGGCCATGAATGCGGATGGAGAAGAGTTCGGCGAGGAACGGCTCCTGCGGGTGGTGAAGGGCTATCCCGGCCGCAGCGCCGCGGACATGCTGGACACGGTGTTTCAACAGGTGCAGATGTTTACCGGGGACGAGCCCCAAATGGATGACATGACCGTGGTCATCCTGCAGCGGGGGCCGGAAAAATGATGGAGGAAACGTTTCTCCACTACCGCATCCTAAAAAAACTGGGCGCGGGTGGAATGGGCGTGGTATACAAGGCGGAAGACACCAAGCTGGGCCGGGTGGCGGCCGTCAAAACCCTGCCCCCGGATATCCTGGCGCAACCGACTGAACGGGCGCGCCTACTGCGGGAGGCCCGGGCCGCGGCGGCGTTGAACCACCCCAATGTGTGTACGGTGCACGAGATCCACGACGACCACGAGCCGCCTTTCATGGTCATGGAGTACGTGGAGGGCACCAGCCTGCGGGAACTGCTGGCGGACGGCCCACTGGAGCCGCAACGGGCTTTGGATATCCTGCGCCAGGTTGTCGCGGCACTTGAATCGGCCCACGCGCAGGGCATCGTGCACCGCGACCTGAAGCCTGAAAACATCATGATCATTCCGGATGGCCGCGTCAAGGTGCTCGATTTCGGCCTGGCGCGCATGCCCGGGCTATCCCGGCTGACCCGGGAGGGAGAAACCCCGGGCACCACCCCCTACATGGCGCCGGAATTGTTCCGGGGCGAAGACGCCGACGCCCGGACGGACATCTGGTCCCTGGGCGTGGTGGCCCACGAGATGCTTTCGGGCAAGCCGCCCTTCAGCGGCGACTACGCCGCGGCGGTGATGTACGCGGTGCTCAACGAAGACCCCTCCCCATTGCCTCCCGGAGAATCACCGGCTTCGAAGTGTCTGCAAAACTTCGTTGGAGAAGCCTTGAAAAAAAAAGCGCCGGATCGTTTACCCGATATGGCCGCTGCCGCCGCCCTGATGGACACCAATGGCCCCCCCGGTCCGGAGACGTCAATCCGGGAAGACAAATCAATCATCGTGCTGCCCTTCGCCAATCTCAGCGCAGATCCCGACCAGGAGTACTTCAGTGACGGCCTCACCGAAGAGATCATCACCGACCTGGCCAACTTGCAGGACCTTACGGTGATTTCCCGGGGATCGGCCATGACCTTCAAACACACCTCTATGCGCATAGGGAAAATCGCCGCGGAAATCGGTGTGCGCTACGTCCTGGAGGGGAGCGTGCGCCGTTCCGGAGACCGCCTGCGCATCACCGCACAATTGATTGACGCCGCCACGGATACCCACCTGTGGGCAAACAAGTACAATGGGTCCATCCAGGATGTGTTCGGTATTCAGGAGCAGGTGGCCCGGTCCATCGCACGGGCCATGCAGATAAAGTTAGACGAAAAAGAGAGTCGCCGTCTCGCCGCTACGCCGGTCCCGGACATTTTCGCCTTTGAATGCTACCTGAAAGCCCGGCATGAATTGTGGAAGTGGACCGCCGACGGTTTGGGCAAAGCGCTTGATTACCTGAATAAGGGCCTTGAAGCGGCGGGAGAGAATGCCGTACTCCTGGCCGGGATGGGATATGTCTATTACCAATACTGCAACACTGGAGTCCGGAACGACGCCGGCACTCTCTCCAAAGCGGAGGATTTTACCCAGCGGGCACTCCGCTTGGACCCGGACTCCGCATACGCCCACGTGGTGCTGGCACTACTGAAAGGCTGGCGGGGCGATCCCCGGGCCGCAGTCTCCCACCTGCACCGGGCATTGGAAACGGAACCGAACCATTTCGATGCCCTGGTATGGCTGCCCTGTTTCCTGGCCTTCATGGGGAAAAGCAATAGCGCGACTCCTTACGTGGAACACCTGCAACGGGTGGAGCCCTACCACCCCATGACCCACTTCGCCGCCGCCAAGGTAAGAATAATGGACGGCCGATTCCGGGAAGCCCGGGACGGGCTGTCCAAAGCCCTTGAAAAATTCCCCGATGATCACCTGCTCAACTGGATTTTCGCCCAGGCCCTCCTGTACTCGGGGGATCTGGAGAAAGCCCATGACGTGATCGATCGCCTTTATGCGAAAGCCCCGGACGATCTGCTGGCCCTGGTGTCCCGAGCCGCGTCCCTCGCCATCATAAAGCGCCGCAAAGAGTCCAGGGAACTACTCAAAGATCCCCGTATCCCGCCCTGGGCCGGTGAAGATTTCGGCGGATCCTATTTCGTCGCCGAAGCCTACGCATGCATGGGGGATCATGCCATGGCCGTGAAATGGCTGAAAAACTCCATTAACAAAGGCTTCTCCAACTACCCGTTCCTCAAGGAATACAATCCCCTGCTCCATTCTCTGCGCGACCGGGAGGGATTCCACACACTCCTGAAACAGGCTAAAAAGACATGGGAAGAACCGTATCCCATTCAGATTGTTTGAGTATCCGTGATTGGTGTACAATCCTGACATGTCAAAAATATTTGCATACGGTGTGATCCTGATTCTTATAACCACCGCTCCTGCGTTCGCCGACTCCGAAGAACCGGTCAACCATACGCCCTGTCCCATGCCGGCGGATTCCAATCGCATGGCGCCGGATCATGCGCCCACGCCTTTTTCCGCAATGGAGATCCGTGACGCCTGTACCGAGGGGCGCACCGACCGATACCGCATCGCACAGGCCGGCAAAGACACTTTGATCTCCGTATCGACATTCCGGAACACCGAACCGGAAGGCACGGAGTTCGCCGGCCACATGGAGACCCCGGAGGGCAAACCCCTGGGGGAACCTTTCTCATCCCGGGCCACCTGGCAAGAACTCCAGGGCCATGCCTCCTTCCCGGCGGCCCGCACAGTGATCGCCTGCGAAACCATCACCACCCCGGCGGGAACCTTCGACTGCTGGCGCTACACCGTCACCCTGACGGGTAAAAACGCCGGCGCCGTGTCCGTTTTCTGGTTCGCCCGCACCCTGCCGGGTCCGCCGGTACGCTACGAGAAACAGATAAATGGAGATACGGTTTACCGCATGGAGAAACTGCCCTCCTGACTTCACGAACTTGATTCTAAATCCCATCCGGGCTAAATTGTATCCCCATGAACATCAGAACATCAGGGCTGATCATCGCCGCTCTTTTATTGACCGCCGCTTGCGGCCGGGCTCCGCTTACCCGCCGCGACTATCCCCCACGGGTTCTGGACGGCCGGTTGGTGCTGCGCTTCAACAACCACGCCGAGGCGGTAAACCTAAGGGGAAATTGGAGTCCTCCCCTGCTGGGCAAGGGGCAACGCTTCTACCGCCGGCTCAACGCCGGCGCGAAGGGAGGGGTCCTTTTCCAGGCCCTGGAAAAAACCCTTTACGTGCTTCGGGCCGATATCCAGCCGGCCGACAGCATCGCTGAAGTCCGCCTGAACGGTCACCCCCTCAAAAACATATCTTCCCGGATTTTCCTTCCGAAGGAATGGATTTTCCAGGGCGAGAACATCCTGGAATTCTCGGCGGATCAACGGGCCGCCTTTTTCAAACTGGCACTATTCCCCCGGGAAGCGGGCCGGCGCACCCGGGCCCCGGGAGACTTGGAATCCCGGGACCGGCTCTTCACTCCCGGAAGGTTGCGCTACCATATCCTGCCGTTGCCGGGAGAATATCTGGAATTGACGCTGCAATCCTCCGATCATACCGTGGTCACCTGCGCCATTGAAATCACCCCGGCGGGTGAAAGCACCAGCGTTGTATCCAGAAAGTTCCGGCGTGACTCGAAGGTGAGAATACCCCTGGCAGCGGGCAAGCCGCAACAGGTAGACGTTCTCCCCGGAATTGCGCGGAACCGATCCCTGCGCGTAATCCGGAGTGAACTGGTCAGGCCTCAACCGCCGGCCCCGGATGAGCTGGAGCGCTACCGGGACCTGGCCCGGGGCAAGAACCTGCTGGTGCTCCTGTTGGACGCGGCCCGGCGTGACCATTTCGGCTGTTACGGTTATTCGCGGCCGGCCACCCCGTACGCAGACCGGGAGTCCTGGGGTGCCATTCGCTTCACCTCCGCCCGTTCCGAAGCTTCCTATACCCTGGCGTCCACCGGTACGTTACTCACCGGATTGCCGCCGGATGTACACGGCGTAATCGCCAAGGAGTTCTCGAGCCTTGCCCCCGACACCACAACCCTGGCGGAACTTTTCCGGGAAAAGGGGTACTTTACCGCGGCGATATCCGGCAATCCCAACTTCAGCCGTACCTTCGGCTACCACAAGGGGTTCGAGGCGTTTATTCAGCTCTTTGACGACAAGCCCGTGGCCATGGCGGAAGAGTTCATTCCCCTGTTCAGCCGGTTGCTGGACAAACGCGGAGAGCGGCCCTTTTATTTTTACCTGCACATCCGGGAGCCCCATGATCCCACGGTTATGCCCGCACCTTTCCTCGGCCGTTTCCAGGATCGATTCAAGACAAAAAGTCCCGAACTCCTGCAGGTCAGCAACTGGTTCCACGACAGCCATGTCCGGGGCGGGCACGACATGGACTTGTTGGAACGGTTGTACGATGAGAACCTGCTGTACGGAGACTGGGCCCTGGGAAAAGTCCTTAATACCCTGCATGAAAGAGGTCTCACCGATGAAACTCTGGTGGTGATCCTGTCGGATCACGGCGAGGCCATCGGCGAACACGGGCTGATCGGCCACGGACACGTACTCTTCCGGGAAGGCCTGGGAATCCCCCTGATCTTGAGGCTGCCGGGATTGGAACCGCGGGAACCGACCCACCCGGTCGTCACCTCGGACCTGGTGGTCACCCTGGCCCAGTTGTTCCGCCTTCCCTATCCCTATTACTCCCTGACCCAGGGGCATTCTTTGCTGGAATCCCGGGCCCGGCGTACCATCCACAGGTCGATCCTTACCCACGGCTTCCCCGACTACGCGGTGATCCAATGGCCGTACAAATTGTTGATTAATCTTCCGGTCACTGGAGCCGACTCTCTGCGGTTGTTCAACCTGGAGGGGGATCCCCGGGAAACGCAGGACCTCTCCGCCGATCTGCCGCTGACGAAAGATTCTCTGCTGCATTTCTTCCGGGCTTACCTGGAGACAATCCCGGCAAGGCGGGAGCATTCCCGGCAAACGGGCCTGTCTCCGGCGGAGATCGAATCCCTTAAAAGCCTGGGATACCTGTAAGCTCGGTTAATGCAAGCGAGGAAGCACTTCGCCAACATCTAGCGGCGCTGTAGCGTTGCCTGAACAGCCGGGAAAAGAATCCGCGCCGATTCGGCATCGGCGCCAGGCATCCAGCCGCGGAGTTTATCAACGCGGGCCGCCTTGAAAAGGGAGAATGCCCGTAGCGGCATCCCTTATTCTGGTTCACCTGCTCAATGCCCGCCCCTCGGTACAATACGAAAAGCGGGAAGCCGGCAAGGTAACCTACCGCATGGAAAAGCTGCCTCCCGCACCTGACCGGACGGAATAACCCCTCCACCTGTTTACAAACCGCGGGTTTTGTCTTATAGTGAGGCGCCCGGGCGGAACGATTCCCGCGGTTTCGGCAGGAGGATGGCGTGGATCTGCACGAACAACTGACACCCGCGGTGGTGGACCTGGAAAAGGTGATCCGGGAATCCGGTTCTACCCTCCTGCGCACCCTGCCGCGATGGGTTGTCCATGTCCTGCAGCGCATCATGCGCCAGGACGAATTGAACTCCATCCACGCACGACACTTTCGCAAGGTGGGCATGGATTACGTGGACGGCCTCATCGAGGACTTCGACCTGCACATCCACACCTTCGGCACGGAAGCCATCCCCCGCAACGGCCGCCACGTCTACGTGGCCAACCATCCCCAGGGCGGCCTGGAAGCCATCGCCTACCTGCAGGTGATCCACCGCCTGCAGGGCAGCGTGGTTTCCCCATCCAACATGCTGTTCGAGTACATCCCCAACCTGCGGCCCCTGATCGTGGGCATCAACGTGTTCAGCCAGAATACCCGGGAACAGATCCGCGCGGTGAACGAAGCCTTCGCCTCGGATCGCCAGATCATGATCTTTCCCGCTGGAGAGGTGTCCCGCAGAATCGCGGGAAAGATCCAGGACCCGAAGTGGCATAAAACCTTCATCACCAAGGCGATCCAGTTCGGCCGCGACGTGGTGCCCTGTTTCATTTCCGGCCGCAACAGCAACCGTTTCTACCGCATCGCCCGCCTGCGCCGCTTGCTGGGGCTGCGCCTCTACGCGGAGACCATCCTGCTGCCCGGCGAGATGCTGCGTAACCGGGGCAGCGGCATCGATTTCCACTTCGGCGCGCCCATCCCCCACACCAGCTTCGACGGATCCAGATCTTACGCCCAATGGGCGGAACAGGTGCGGCACATCACCTACGCCCTTGCGCCCGGGAAATAGAGACCTGTTTCCTTTCTTTCCGCAGGCATCCAGCGGAAACGCGCCCTTCATGCATGACCCGGTGCAGCGTTCCCACCAGGTCCAATGTCGGCCACATGGCCGCCAGGCCGGATTGCCACGACAAAGCGTCGCGCGGCAGAAGGCAAATCCGGCGGCTGTGGAATGGCTGAGCGGATCGTGATGGGTCAGTCGGGGTGCATGTAGCGGCGGCGCAAGTCCGGAGGGAACTTCTCGATGGCATAGCGCAGCATGGTTCGGGGCATGGCGCGGCAATGGGCGCGCAAGAAAGCTTCTTCCACTTCCCGGTTGCGCTTGCCGACTTCCCGCAGCATCCAACCCACGGCCTTGTGGATCAGGTCCTCCGGGTCCGCCAGCAGCCGCTCCGACAACTCCATGGTGGTATGGAAATCACCTTTGCGGATGAAATGGAAAGTCGCCATGACGGCAATACGTCGTTCCCACAATGAGTCCGCATCGGCCAGCCGCAGCAGGGGCGAGCGGTCGCGACGCCACAGCCATCGGCCCACGATCCCGGGAGCCGAAACGTCCACCAGGTCCCAGTTGTTGACGCCTTGGCGGTGCTGCATGTAGAGCCCGTATACGGCTTCGCGCCCAGCCTGGTTCGCTCGGGAAAACATATCCACCATGGTCAACAGGGCGAAAAGCCGCACCTCGTGCCAGGGCGAGTTCAGCAATCCAGGCAGGGTTTGCAAGTCCAGGCCGCGGTACTCCCGCACGAGTTGACGTACCAGCGGCACGCGTACGCCCAGGAAGCGATCTCCCGCGGCGTACTCGCCGGGAGCGGTTTTGAAAAAACCCTGATTGTGCGCCGCCCGTTCCGGATCCCCCATAGCGCGCAGACGCTGCAGGATGGCATCAAGGGTTGGCATGGATTCATTCCTCCGGGTTTGCGCGGCTCAAGGGTTGGGCGCCATGAAGTGGGCACCCCGGCTGACCTGGTTGTGCCGGGCGGCTTCAACCACCAGCAGCGAAGCCTGGACACTGTCTCTCAAATCGATAATGGCCGGCGTGACCGCCACCTTCTGGTAAAACTTCAGGATGCGGTGGCGCAGGTAGTCCAGATCCGACCGCGCCCGGTCCAGGCGCCGCTGGGTGCGGATAATGCCCGCGTAGTTCCACATGGTGTAGCGTACGGTGACCATGTCCTGCCAGATCAAGGCGGGATCAGGCTCCTCTTCATGCGGCGGGTAGCGCCATTCAGGAATCTCCTCCAGGGGCAACGACTCCGCCGGATCCTGCAGGCGACGGGCGATATCCTGTGCCGAGGTTGCTCCCCAGACCACGCCTTCAAGCAGGGATACCGAGGCCAGGCGGTTGGCGCCGTGCACGCCGGTGCAGGAGACTTCACCCACGGCGTACAATCCCTTCAGGCTGGTCCGGCCGTGCAGGTCCACCAGCACTCCCCCGCAACTGTAATGGGCGGCCGGAACCACCGGGATGGGACGTTGGGTGATGTCCAGGCCCTGGGAGCGGCAGTGTTTGGTGATGGTGGGGAAACGTTCCTCCATGGGGATCTTGGCGAATGAAGCCAAATCCAGCAGCACGTAATCATCACCGTGACGGATCATCTCCTCGTAGATCGCCCGGGAGACTTCGTCCCGGGGGGCCAGATCCGCCTGCTTGGAGTAGCGGGTCATGAAGTACTCGCCCTGGCGGTTCATCAACTTGGCGCCTTCACCACGCACCGCCTCGGAAATGAGGAAGGGTTCTCCCTCACCCTTTTGGTAGAGGGAGGTCGGGTGAAACTGGACGTACTCGAGGTTGGCCAGGCGGGCCCCGGCACGCTGGGCCATGGCGATCCCGTTGCCCACCGCGTGGGTGGGATTGGTGGAGTGCAGAAATATGCTGGACAAGCCGCCACTGGCCAGGATCACCTGCCGCGCGAAAATGCGCCATACCCGTCCAGAGCTATGCTGCAATACGTATGCCCCCACCACGCGGGGTTCCGCGTATTGGCTCAGGGGATTATTGCTGTGATGGGGACAGGTCAGCAGGTCAATGGCCTGGTGACCGTAGAGCATGGTGATATTGGGCTCGCTGCTCATCGCCCGGGCCAGGTGCTGCTGGATAACCTTGCCGGTCATGTCCTTGACGTTGAGCACCCGGCGGGTGGAGTGGGCCCCTTCCCGTGCCAGGTCGAATTTTCCATCCTTGGTGGAGAAAGGCACTTCCAACTGGCGGATCAAAATTCGTTCCACCAGTTCACGTGACAGGGACACCACCTGTTCCACCGCCGGAGGGTAGTTGATACCGTCGCCGCTGCGCATGATATCATCCTGGAAAACCTGCGGGGATTCTTCCTGGCTGCGGGCGGCGATCCCCCCCTGGGCCAACCAGGTATTGGTGGCGGATTCATCAGCGCCCTTGTTGATGACCAAGGAGCGGACGCCCAGTCGCGCCAGTTCAAGGGCGGCCGTGCCGCCGGCAATGCCGTTGCCGATAATCAGTACATCGGTCTCCCGGGTTTCACTCATGCTGTACCTAGCCTTTTTCCGGCCGGATCTCCAGGCTGAGATCCAGGGAACGGTAAGAATGGGTCAGGGCTCCGACTGAAATGAAGTCGATACCTGGAACCGCCCGCTCAGAAATTGTGTCCAGCGTCACGTTTCCGGAAAGTTCCAATCGGCGGCGCCCGCGGTTGGCAAGCAGGGCTTCCCGAACCATCTCGTCCGTGAAGTTATCGAGCATGATCACCTCCACGGGCAATTCCAGGGCTTCCCTGAATTGATCCAGGTCCTGGGCTTCAACTTCAATGGTCACACCGGGATGGCTGCGGCGCACCGCCTCTACCGCGCGCGTGATGGAACCGGCCATGCGGATGTGGTTGTCCTTGATCATGGCCATGTCCGCCAGGTGAATGCGGTGATTGGTACCGCCCCCGTCACGCACGGCCCTTTTCTCCAACAGGCGCATGCCCGGCGTGGTCTTGCGCGTATCCAGCAGGGTGACTCCGGTGCCGGCCAGACGCTCAACAAATTGTCGGGTCAGGGTGGCCACGCCGCTGAGGCGCTGCAGGAAATTCAGGGCCGTGCGCTCTCCCCGCAGGATGGCGCCTTCATTACCGAACAACTCCAGCACCACATCCCCCGGGGACAGCAGTTCTCTGTCCTGCTTATGCGCAGTGATGCGTACCCGGGCATCCACCTGGTGGAAAACTTCCCGAAACACCGGGGTTCCGGAAAGCACCCCCGGGGCCTTGGCAACGACCTCGGCGCGAACCGGATCGTCAAAAACATCCAGAGACAGGGTGGTCACATCCGCATCCACCCGGTCTTCTTCAAGGGCCAGGCGGACGATACGGGTGATGGCCTCACTCTCCTGCTGCGGATCAACCAACGCGCCGATGGGGCTCATTCATCCTCTGACCAGGGGCGGCCGAAAAACGAACGGCTCCAGAAATCCAGGCTGCAGCGCGCCTCAAAAATCCGCTTGGGTCCGCGGAAGCCGTGGCGTTCGCCGGGAAAAGCCATGAACTCCACGGGCTTGGAAGCGTCCTGAAGTCGATCCAGGAGCTGCAGGGAATTCTGCAAGTGCACGTTGTCGTCCAAGGTGCCGTGAACCAGCCGCAGGCCGCCCGTGTATGTCTTCACGTACTCCAGCACCGAAGCGGCTGTGTATCCCTGTGGATTCTCTTCAGGGGTGTCCATGTAACGTTCCGTGTAGACCGAGTCGTACAACTTCCAGTCGGTCACCGAAAAGCTGGCGATGCCGAAGTTGAATACCTCCGGAGCCTTGGCCAGGGCCAGGGCGGCGACGTAGCCGCCGTAGCTGCCGCCGCTGATGCCGATGTGTTTTCCGTCCACCCAAGGCTTTGACTTCAGGAACTCCACGACCTTGGTGTAATCGTGGATCTCCCAATAACCCAGGCGGCGGTGCATCAGGTCCATGCCCGCCCTGCCGTGGTGACCGGCGCCGCGGTGGTCCGCCGCGGCGACGATGATCCCCATCTGGGCCAGGTACAAGCCGGCTATGCTCCGGCGTCCGATAAAGGAATTGCGTACCGTCATGGCACCGGGTCCGCCGTACACGTTCAGCACCAGGGGATACGATTTTTCGGGATCGAAATCCGGCGGCAACAACAGCATCACGGGCAGTTCCACTCCGTCACCCGCGGGAATCCGCAGCAATCGGCGGCGGTCCATTTTAAAGGTTTTTACTTGCGGGGATGCGGAGTCTCCCAGCCGGCGCACCAGGCGCCCCCTGTCGTCTCTGAGGTCCAGGCGATCGGGACGCGTCATGGCGGAATGGCGATCCAGGAACAACCGCCCATCCGGAGCGGGTGTCAGAATGTGCCAGCCGTCCTCGGGAGTCAGGCATTTCATGCCGGCCCCCTTGAGGGAAATCCGAAAGCCCTGGGATTGCGTGCTGTCACGGCGGGCGGCGGAGAAAAGGATCTCCCGCCGTTTTTCGTTTACATGATGAATGGACTGGACCGTCCAGTCACCTCGCGTCAACTGCCGTTCACGGCCGGAGGGTGACACGTAATAAAGGTGATACCAGTCACCGCGGGCGCAGCGGATCACCAACCCGCCGTTGTCCAGGATTGCCAGGTCACGATCCTCCAGGAAATCCACCCAGGTGGGGCGGCTCCAGGAGAATACTTCCCGGGGCTCTTGCCCGGGTTTCCGCCAGCGCAGCACTTTCAACTGATCCTGGCCCCGGTTCATCCACTGGTAGTACAGGGTGGCGCCGTCGCGGGACCAGCGTGGATGGGCCACGTAATGCTCGCCCTTATCGGGCACCTTCATCCATTGGATATCCCCGCTTTGCACTTCCGCCACACCCAGACGGGCTTCGGGATTGGGCGCGCCCGGTTTGGGGTAGTACTGACGCTCCAACTCGGGGTATACCCCATCCGAACGGGTAATGGGAAACACCGGCACCCTGGACTGGTCGAAGCGCAGGAAAGCGATGCGTTTGGAATCCGGCCCCCACCAAAAGGCGCAATATTGGCTGCGCCGCCCCAGGATTTCCTCGTAATAAACCCAGGAAGCGTAACCGTTGAGGATGACGTCACTGCCGTCTGTTGTTAAGCGCCGGGTTTTTTTGGAAGCCATATGGTAAACGTAAAGATCGTGCTTTTGCGTAAAAGCCACGGCGGAACCGTCCGGTGCCAGGCGCGGGTTCTGGATGCCCGGCCCCACTTCGGGCATGATGAGTTCTTTGCGCGTCAGGTTGTAGACATACAACTTGTCGTTCTTGAGGAAACAAGCGGTGTCATTGTCGGGCGTCCAGTCCAGGGCCGCGTTCAGGGAGAGCTTGGCTTTGGTCAATAGTGGATGATCCTGCATGGAGAAGTAGGTCCTGGTCTTGCCCGTGCGGGCATTGACGGACAGGACTTCCATGCCCCGCATCTCCAGGTAGTGGCCTTTGTCCAGCCACTGCAGTATCCGGGGCAGGGGTTTGAACATTCCCCTGCCGTATTCAACCATTGCCTGGCGGAAAGTGAGTTTATCGGTGTCCGCAGCGGCAAAACCAATCGCACACACGCAAAGCAGGACAACATTGATGCGCAGAATCTTCACGTCTTCTCCTCAGGGTTCCCGGCGATCAACAGGGAACGCTTAACCCGGTTATTTGTCTAAATCATCATACGGCAATCTGCGACCTGCTGTCAACGGAGCGCTCACTGCAGACGGCCTTGACGGAATTGCCCGGGGTGAGGTATAAAAATACGGTACACCGCATTCAGGAGTTGTCATGAAACCCAAGTCAATGGACGCCTCGGTTATCCGCGAAGGAGTACGGCTGATCCTGCAGGGAATCGGCGAAGACCCGGATTCTCTGCGCCTGGAACAAACCCCCCGCCGGGTTGCCGAGATGTTCGCCGAAGTCCTGTCGGGCACCCACCGGGACCCGGGCCATTTTTCCAAACTCCTGAGCGAAGAGAAACACAACGAGATGGTGATGCTCAAGCACATCCCCATCCACTCCATGTGCGAACACCACCTACTGCCCTTTAGCGGGACCGCCAGCGTGGTCTACATTCCGGACAAGGGCCGCATCATGGGACTCAACACCATCGCCCTCCTGGTGGACACCCTGGCCCGGCGCCTGCAGATCCAGGAGCGGTTGACCAAGCAGATCGCCGACTGCCTGGTGGAAGCCCTGGAACCCATGGGCGTCATGGTGGTGATTGAAGCCGAGCATCTGTGCATGACCATGCGGGGCGCCAAGAAACCCGGCTCCAAGACCATCACCTCGGCGGTGCGCGGCGTGTTTAAAACCGCCACCACCCGCCAGGAGGCCATGTCCCTGATCATGAATTGATTGTTCACGGCCAACCGATTCCAATCCGAAATCCCATTCCCGGGTATGCGAAGACAGGTCGCCCAACCACACGGGAATCAGTTTATAGCAAAAGGTAGTCAACTCGAGGCATGTAGGGTACGGCAAAAAATCCCCAATTTAATTTGGATTTATCTTTCCAGTCAGCGGCTTTTCACTGGATTTCCTTGCGTCCAGCAATCCTGACACCTGACGCCTGGTTTCTACTCAACTTCCCAACTCCGGGCGGGTTTGAAACCCGCCCCTGCACCTGTCACCTGATACCTGTCACCTGTATCCTTTTTCAACTTCTTCTTTCTTCAACTCCCCAACTGCATTCCTCTTCTCAATGATGGTGCATCACCACCGGGTGATGGTCGTTGCGGTGGCTGACCATGTCCACGACCACGGCGGCGGCCAATAGCAGCAAATCGTCTTCGCCTTCACGGATACTGACGCGGTATTGGTCCGTCCATGCCGGCCAACGTTTGGCGATCTCCGCCACCCGGCGTCCGTTGCGAAAAATCCGGTAATGGTAATTGGTGATATTCCCCTGGATAATGTAGTCATGGGGCCCGGGAACATCCACTACGTACTTGTCCTGGAAAACCCGGATCCGTTTTGTCATCTTGGCGTACAGCCGACTGTCCTTGTAGATTCTGAAGAGGTGACGCAGGCTGAAGAGTTTCTGGCGGATGTACAGGCGCTCCACGCCGTCGGCATCAAAAAAACGCAAACGGTCGCCAAAGGAAAAGGGTTTGCCTTCCACATGAAATACGGGCTGGCGCATGCTGTCACGAATAACGAAACGGTCCGCCAATGACCAGAATTTCTGTTTAAGGAAATAGGTGTTCACCCGCCCGTCATCCATAGCGGGGCGGATTTCAGGCGCCGTACGAACCACGGTGCAGCCTGAAAACAGAGAAACCATCAAGCCCCCCAGCAGAAAAAGGCATAGCAGGAAACCCCAGATCCTGAAATGTTGTTTTAAAATGAGTTTCATTGTCGCCTCCATGCTAAAGGAGCAATACAGATGCCAAGTATTCAGGCAGAATTTGCTTTTCCCTGAGACAAACCCGGAGCGGCTCCGGATTCCATGCATCCCTTTCACCAGGTAATACAGCCAAAGACCCTGATTCACCTTGACGATAAAAAAGGCCGCGCCCCGGATGGCGGCAGACAAGGCCTTTTGGATTTGTACAAGGATTCATGCTAATCTATTCATGGCCGCTTAGGGCCCTTAAGGTGCTGCCATGACAAAGAACAACTTTAAATTCCTCAGGCTGCTCACAGCCATCATTGCCTGTGGATTCCTGCTGGCATCCGCGGTGGCGCCGTTGCCCGCCGCGGACAAGGATCAACAGGATGGTCCCTATGTTTTCCGCATGGGAAACCAGCGGATCGTATGCGCCCTGCAGAACGGTGAGGTCATTACCACCCGGCATCCAGCAGGCAAGCGCCTCAACCTGGGGGTTCCGGCGGTACCGGGGCTCAAGGTAACCGTACCCGCCGGATCTCCAAAGTCCTCCCGGCGGTTTTCCTTCCGCACCCGGGAAAAAATCTTTGCCCTTAGCGATGTGCACGGCCAGTTCAAACGCCTGCGTGAAATTCTGTTGGGCAATGGCATCATAAACGAAAAATACGCCTGGACCTTCGGCAGGGGACACCTGGTCATGGTGGGCGATGTATTCGATCGCGGCCCCATGGTGACCGAGTGCCTGTGGTTGCTGGTGCACCTCCAGGCCGCGGCCGCCCGAGCGGGGGGACGGGTTCACGTCCTGCTGGGCAACCATGATCAGATGGTGATGCGGGACGATCTGCGCTACGTCAACAAACGCTACAAAAAAATCGCCCGGGCATTGCATCGTATCCCCTATCCCGACCTGTTCGGCCCGGACACTTACCTGGGCAGCTGGCTACGGGCCCGCCCGGCGGTGATCCGCATCAATCGCACCCTCTTCGTGCATGCCGGGATTCATCCCCGGCTGGTCCAGATGAACATGTCCATGCGCAGGATCAATCGAACAGTCCGCCGCCACATGGATTCCAGCGGCGTTGTCCACGCCTTCAATCCCGTAGTGAAGGCGATTTTCGGTCGCAACGGCGTGTTCTGGAGCCGGGGCTATTTCCAGCTCGAGGATTACGACCCGGTCAATAAAGCGGGACTCGCCCGGGTCCTGGAGTTTTTCGGCGCTTCCCGGGTCGTTGTGGGCCATACCCGTTTCGATCACGTGGCCACACACATGGATGGTCTGGTCCTGGGCACGGCGGTGAATACAGAGGACGATCTCCCCGCCGAGGGCTTGATGATCAAAAACAACCGTTTCTACCGGGCAGACGCGACCGGGAAATTAACCCCGGTGGCAAAAAATCACTAACCAGGCCGAACCCAAATTCGATTGCACCTCGAGTGATTGACCGAACCCGCCTATGGCAAGGATTTTATTCCGGGCGGTTGAATCCGGGGTGCGGTTGAAACGTCGAGCAGAACGCACAAGAATGGATTCGGATCCTTAAATGTGCAGCTTTCAGGAAACCTGCCCCGCATTTGATACACTGAACAGGACAAGCCGAGTTGGTGGTATTGCGCATCTTCCCCGAACGCTGGGAATCACCTGCGTGCAACCATAATCGACCTTTACTTGGCGTGCTGGAAAATGTCTTCGACTTCGTCGAGCTCTACGTTCTGGTAGTACGAGTAGCCGGTACCCGCAGGGATCAGGCGGCCCATGGTGACGTTTTCCTTGATGCCGCGCAGGTGATCTTCCTTGCCGGCAATGGCCGCCTCGGTGAGGACACGGGTGGTTTCCTGGAAGGCCGCGGCCGAAAGGAAACTGTCATAAGCCAGGGCGGCGCGGGATATGGGCAACAGGGCGGGTTTGGCTTTTGCCGGAATACCGCCGTCGGCTTCCACCTGGGAGTTCTCGCGGTCAAAATTCCATTTCTCGACGATCTGGTCGGGGATGAACGTGGTGTCGCCCACGGTTTCGATGCGGCGCCACTTGATCATCTGACGGATAATGATCTCGATATGCTTGTCGTTGATCTCCACGCCCTGGAGCCGGTACACATCCTGGATCTCCTTGAGCAGGTATTCCGCGAGTTTTTGTTCACCCAGGACTTCGAGGATGTCCGCTGGATTGAGGGGGCCGTCCATCAGGGGCGTGCCGGCGTTGATCTTATCACCGTCGCCCACGGTGATGTAGGCACCCCGGGGAATGGTGTGTTCATCCGGTTTGACGTTGCTGTCAAAGGGGCGGATGATGATCTTGCGCGCACCTTTCAGGACTTTGCCGAACTCCACGATGCCGTCGATTTGTGCCATTTTGGCCGGATTCTTGGGTTTGCGGGCCTCGAACAATTCGGTCACCCGCGGCAGGCCGCCGGTGATGTCCTTTGTTTTCGCGAATTCGGACGGAATCTTGGCCAGGGTGTCGCCGGCGGTTACTTCATCGCCGTCCCGCACGTAAAGATGAGCGTTGACGGGCAGGTAAAACCGGCGTTTGATGCGGTGTGTGTTTTTGTCGCGCACCACGACCTGGGGTTGGAGCTCGTCCCGCAGGCGCTCGTTCTTGATGTCGATGACGATGGTGGTGATCTTACTGGTGGTTTCGTCGCGATCGTTCACAAAGGAGATGTTTTCTTCCAGGTCCTTGAACTCAACGATGCCTTCCTCGTTGGTGAGGATGGCGTTGGCAAAGGGATCCCATTGCATGAGCAGGTCGCCCTTGGCGATTTTCTGTTTGTCTTTCACCAGGACTTTCGACCCGTAAATCACCGGGTACATGGCGCGCTCACGGCCCTTGGAATCGACGACCTGGAGGGACCCGATGCGGTTCATGGCGATCTGGTCACCTTCCTTGTCCTTGACCACCTGCAAATCCTTGTAACGGATCAATCCTTCGTGGCCGGAATGGAGTTTCGTCTGACTTTCCGCGCCATGAATGATGCCTCCGATGTGGAAGGTGCGCATGGTCAACTGGGTACCCGGTTCACCGATGGACTGGGCGGCCACGATGCCCACGGCCTCACCCAACTCGATCAGGCGGCCCGTGGAGAGATTGCGGCCGTAGCATTGGCGGCACACTCCGGCCTCGGTTTCACAGGTGAGGGCGGAGCGAATTTTCACCCGCAGAATTCCGGCTTCCACGATCTGTCGCGCCTTCTGTTCATCGATTTCTTCGCCGGTGGACACGATGATGCGTTCGGGGTCATCCGGGTCCACCACGTCCTGGAGGGAGATCCGGCCCAGAATTCTTTCCTGCAGGGGTTCGATTACCTTGCCGTTCTCGATAATGGCCGCCACTTCCAGACCGGCCAGGGTACCGCAGTCCTCTTCCTTGACGATGACTTCGATGGCCGCATCCACCAACTTGCGGGTGAGATATCCGGCTTCGGCGGTCTTCAATGCCGTATCGGCCAGACCCTTGCGCGCACCATGGGTGGAGATGAAGTACTGCAAGACCGGCAGGCCTTCCTTGAAATTGGCGGTGATGGGGGTCTCCAGGATTTCACCCGACGGCTTGGCCATGAGTCCGCGCATACCCGCCAATTGCTTGAGTTGGTCCTTACTGCCGCGGGCACCGGAATCAGACATCATGAAAATGGGGTTGATGCTGTCGCCTTCATAACTCATGCGTTTCATGTTGGCGAACATGATCTCGCGGATCGCGTCCGTGGCCTTACTCCACTTGTCGATGATGTTGTTGTGCCGTTCCCCAGCGGTCATCAGGCCGGAGGAATAGCGCTTCTCGATCTTTTCCAGTTCCTTTTCCGTGCGGTTGATAATGGACTGCTTGTCATCCGGTACCACCAGGTCGGAAATGCTGATGGTGAAGCCCGCCCGGGTGGCGTACTCGAATCCGGCTTCCTTAAGGCGATCCAGGGTCCGGACCGTGGCATCGAAGCCCATGTTCTGGTAGATGTAATGCACCAGGTTGCGGATCCCCTTCTTTTTGAGCAAACCGTTTACATACGGGATGCCCTCGGGCAGGAGTTCATTGAAGATCACCCGGCCCGGAGTGGTGACCAGGAGTTGATTGTCTTTGCGATCAATGGTGGTCATCGGGCAATTGGCGATGTCCTGGGGATCCAGAATATAGGAATCGAGGTTCTTGAGCTCACCGAAATAACGCAGGCGGATCATGGCGTTGATGTCCACCAATTTATGCTCCAGGGCATGCAACACGTCTTTGCGCGACGCAAAGATCATGTCCGCACCCTTGAGGTTGCGCTTGCTGAAAGTCAGGTAGTAGAAGCCGAGGATCATGTCCTGGGTGGGGACCGCCAGGGGTTTGCCGTTGGCCGGAGAGAGGATGTTGTTGGTCGCCAGCATCAAGAGGCGCGATTCCGCCTGGGCTTCCAGCGAGAGCGGCACATGGACGGCCATCTGGTCGCCATCGAAGTCGGCGTTAAAGGCCGGGCATACCAGGGGATGCAGATTTATGGCGTTGCCCTCCACCAGCCGGGGCCGGAAGGACTGCACACCCAGGCGATGCAACGTGGGTGCACGGTTCAACATCACCGTATGTTCCTTGATGACTTCAGCCAGGGCGTCCCAGATCTCGTCGCGATTTTCTTCCACCCAGGAACGGGCAACCCGCAGGGTGGTGACCATGCCCTTCTTTTCCAGTTTGTTGTAGATAAAGGGCTTGAACAACTCCAGGGCCATCTTCTTCGGCAGGCCGCATTCGTCCAGGTTGAGCTTGGGATCCACCACGATAACGGAACGGCCCGAGTAATCCACGCGTTTGCCCAGCAGGTTCTGGCGGAAACGGCCCTGTTTGCCTTTCAAGCTGTCCGACAGGGATTTCAGCGGCCTTTTCTGAGAACTCATGTAGCTCTTGTTGCGCTTCTGGTTGTCGAAAAGGGCGTCAACAGCTTCCTGGAGCATGCGTTTCTCGTTCTTGATGATCAACTCCGGAGCCTTCAGGTCCAGCAGGCGTTTCAGGCGATTGTTGCGATTGATTACCCGGCGGTAGAGGTCGTTGAGGTCGGAACTTGCAAACCGGCCGCCGTCCAGGCGTACCAGGGGACGCAGGTCCGGGGGCAGCACGGGGATCACGTTCATGACCATCCAGTCCGGGCGGTTGCCGGACAGAAAGAAGTCTTCCATGATCTTCAGGCGGCGGGCCAGGTTCTTTTTCTTCTGGATTGAGCGTTCCACTTTAAGGCGCGACTTGAGCTCAGCGACTTCCTTTTCCAGTTCAATTCGCCGCAGCAGTTCATGAACGGCGTCGGCCCCCATATCCGCTGTAAAGGCGGATTCCCCGTACTTGTCTACCAGGTCATGGTACTCATCTTCGCTGAGAACCTGTTTGAATTTCAGATCAGGAACGTCACCGGGATCGATGACGATGTAGTTCTCGAAGTAGATGATGTGCTCCAGTTCCTTGGCACTGATCTCAAGGATTACGCCGATTCGTGAAGGGATGCCTTTGAAAAACCAGATGTGTGCCACCCGTGAGTTGAGTTCGATGTGCCCCATGCGCTCACGGCGCACCGAAGAGAAAGTAACTTCCACACCGCACTTTTCGCACACGATGCCCTTGTACTTCAGGCCCTTGTACTTGCCGCAGAGGCAGCGGAAGTCCTGGGTGGGTCCAAAGATCTTGGCGCAGAACAGCCCGTCCCGCTCCGGCTTGAAGGTGCGGTAGTTGATGGTCTCCGGCTTGGTGACCTCTCCGGAGGACCATGCGCGGATGGTATCCGGAGACGCCAGGGTGATGCGGATCTTGGAGTAATCCATTATGTTGACTTCACTGCGTTCGTTTCTCATTCGATGCATGGGGACTCCCCTTCAGCGGCCATCACGGCCGCCGGAATGCGGATGAACCGGGTTTCGCCGATCCACCGCGTGATCGCTTGACTGCTTACCCCGTTTCTCATCAGGGAATATTGTCGATATTCTGCCGCAGACGTGCTTCTTCGCTGCGGCCTTCCTTTTTAATCAATTCCACATTCAACGCCAGGCTCTTGAGTTCCTTGATCAACACGTTAAAGGACTCGGGCAAGCCGGGCTTGAACTCCATGCTGCCTTTTACGATGGCCGAGTAGATTTCATTGCGCCCGCTGATATTGTCGGACTTGATGGTCAGGATTTCCTGGAGGATGTGAGCCGCGCCGTACGCTTCGAAAGCCCACACTTCCATTTCACCCACCCGCTGGCCGCCGAACTGGGCCTTGCCGCCCAGCGGCTGCTGCGTGATGAGAGAATAGGGTCCGGTTGAACGTGCATGGATCTTGTCGTCCACCATGTGTTCCAGTTTCATGATGTACATGAAACCAACGGTTACCTTGTTGGTGAAGGGCTCACCGGAAAGGCCGTCGTACAAAACCACCTTGCCGTCATCGGGCAAACCGGCTTCTTTCAGGTAGCTCTTGACATCGTTCTCCGTTCCCGAGGTGAACACGGGGGTTTCGAAATGGAGATTCAACAGTTTGCCGGCCCAGCCCAGCAGGAGCTCGTAGATCTGGCCCACGTTCATACGGGAAGGGACGCCGAGGGGGTTGAGAATGATGTCCAGGGGGGTGCCGTCTTCCAGGAAGGGCATGTCTTCCTCGGGCAGAATCCGCGAAACCACGCCCTTGTTGCCGTGACGTCCCGCCATCTTGTCGCCGGTGGAGATGCGGCGATTGACCGCGATCAGCACCTTGACGATCTTGATGATCCCCGGAGAGAACTCGTCGCCCTTGCGCATCTGCTCGATCTGTTCGATCAATTCCTTTTCCAGGGCGTTGATATGCAATTGGGACTTGGATTCGATTTCTTCCAGCAGTTTGACGCGTTCCGTTTCCAGATTTCCTGACAACAATCCGATCACTTCTTCGTTGATGTGTTCCAAGTGCTCGGGCTGGAGCTGGGTGTTCTTTTTCAGCTTGGTGCCGTTCAAGGTGAACGGGCGGACGATCTTGGCGCCCTGCAACTGTTTTCTCAGCTTTTCGTTGCGTTCCTGCAACAGAATTTGGCGTTCGTCGTTGAAATTCCGGCGCAACTTGGATGTCTGCTGGTCGTCGATGTCCGCGGCCCGCTGGTCTTTTTCCAGTCCCCGGCGGGTAAAGATCTTTACGTCGATGACCGTACCCTCCACGCCGGGAGGGCAGTAAAGGGAAGTGTCCTTGATCTCGGATGCCTGCTCTCCAAAGATGGCGCGCAGCAGTTTTTCCTCGGGCGACAACTGGGTTTCACCCTTGGGAGAGACCTTGCCTACCAGGACTTCACCGGGCCGGACCTTGGCGCCGATGCGCACGATCCCCGCCTCGTCCAGATGACGCAGAACGTTTTCGGCCACACCGGGGATATCCCGGGTGATCTCTTCCTTTCCCAGCTTGGTTTCCCTGGCTTCAACGGTCTCTTCAACGATGTAGATGGAGTTGAAAACTGAATCCTTCACCAATCTTTCGCTGAGGATGATGGCGTCTTCGTAGTTGTAGCCCCGCCATGGCAGGAAGGCGGCCAGGATGTTGCGTCCCAAGGCCATTTCGCCACGTTCGGAAGCCGGACCGTCCGCCAGGATCTGGCCGGATTCGACGCGATCACCAACCTTGACCAGGGGGCGCTGGTTGATAAGGGTGTTCTGGTTGGAGCGGCGGTATTTTTTCAGTTCGTAAAGATCCGCACCGATTTCAGAGAAATCCAGTTGATCCTCACGGCTGTCATCGGTCTTGATGATGATGCGTTCAGCGTCCGCGTTCATGACCACTCCGGATCGGCGGCACACCACATCCACCCGGGAGTCCTTGATCAACTTGTGTTCCATGCCCGTTCCCACGATGGGAGCCTCGGGATTCACCAGGGGAACCGCCTGACGCTGCATGTTTGAGCCCATGAGGGCACGGTTCGCATCATCGTGCTCCAGGAAGGGGATCAGGGCGGCGGATACGGAAACCACCTGATTGGGTGATATGTCCATATAGTCGATCTCTTCGGGGGGCACGAAAATGGGCTCACTGCCATGGCGCGAAGCCACGCGCTTGGCGGTGAAACGCCCGTTCTCGTCGATTACGGCGTTGGCCTGGGCAATGGTGTACCCCTCCTCCTCCCAAGCGGTCAGGAAAAAGGGATGATAGCGGAACAAAGGCATTTCCTTGCCCGCCTTTTTCAGGGACTTGATCTTGCGGTCAAGATCCTCTGACTTGACCAGTTCGCCCATGGGCCATCCGGAGTCGCCGGAGTATTCGATACGGAAATAGTCCACCACGTGACCCTTTTCCACCTTGCGGTAGGGAGTCTCGATAAAACCGTAGTCATTGACGCGGGCATATGTGGTCAACGACGAAATCAACCCGATATTGGGGCCTTCCGGAGTTTCAATCGGGCATATGCGTCCGTAGTGGGAGGGATGGACATCCCGGACTTCAAAGCCCGCGCGTTCACGGTTCAGCCCGCCGGGACCCAGAGCGGAAATGCGCCGCTTATGCGTGGTCTCGGCCAGGGCGTTCGTTTGGTCCATGAATTGCGACAACTGGGAAGTTCCGAAAAACTCCTTGATGGCCGCGAATACGGGCTTGGTGTTAAGCAATTCCCGGGGCAGCATGATGGAGATGTCCTGGGCGTTGGTGATGCGCTCACGAATGATCTTCTCCAGGCGCATGAGGCCGATGCGGAAGGCGTTTTCAACCAGTTCGCCGACTGCCCGGATGCGACGGTTGGAGAGGTGGTCGATGTCGTCCACTTTCATCCGTCCCGAACGATCGTACTTGAGGCGCAGGAAATAGCGGATGATCTCCACCATGTCTTCCACCGTGAGCACGTACACATCCGGGTTGTGGTCCGGTTTCATGCCGAGCTTGATGTTGAGTTTGAGGCGCCCCACGGAACTCAGGTCGTAACGGCGGGGATCGCGCATCATGTTTTCAAAGAACTTCTTGGAACCTTCCAGGGTGACTGGTTCACCGGGGCGCAACTTCTTGAAAATCTCGATAAAGGCGTCGCCCTGGTTCTTGGCCACCTTGTCCTCGGTCTCAACGTCGCTCTGGATCACGACTTTTTCGGTGATCTCCACGTCTTTTTTCTTTTTGTCCTTGCGCAGGGTCAGGGCGACCATGGGTCCCAGGGGTTCCTCTTCGCTGTTGGGGAAAAAGAGGTTGAACTCGGTGTTCATGCCGCGGAGTTTGAGGATCTGTGCATCGGTGATCGGCTCATTCAATTTCAAGGCGCCGTCGATATCGCTTGCGGAATAAGGATCGGACAACAACTCAAGATCCACCGGCACGAATTCCACTTCGTGTTTTTCCAGTTCCTTGATGTTCTTGATCATCAGCTTGGCGCCCTGGGGCAGGATCTCGTTGCCCTTGGCATCCTTCACCGGAGCGGTCAACTTCGTGTCCTTAAGCAGCCGCGAGCGTTTTACGTAAAAAATCCCGTTTTCCACCCGGGCGGGCAGCACCGAGTAGAACATCTTGAGGATCTCCAGATCATCAGAAAGACCCATGGCCTTGAGGAAAGTCGTCACGTTGATGCGTTTGGTCTTTTTGTCCAGGCGCACCTGGAGGAGGTTTTGTTTCTCCTCAAATTCGATCCAGGCGCCCCGGGCGGGAATGATCTTGGCGGTGTATTCGCCCCGCGCCTTGCCGGGCAGAAAGTAAACGCCGGGTGATCTCTGCAGTTGGGAGACCACGATCCTCTCGGTACCGTTGATGATAAAGGTGCCCCTTTCAGTAATGAAAGGCAATTCTCCGAAAAATATCTCCTGTTCCTTGACGTCCTTGATGGCCTTTTCACCCTTTTTGTCTTCATCGTAAAGGGCCAGGCGCAACTTGACCTTCAAGGGAATGGAGTAATCGAAACCCTTGTCCAGGCAATCTTCAGGAGAGTACTTGATCTTCAGGCGCACACGGTCGCCGCACTTGTCGCAGACCCGGTTCTCAACCGTGCCGCGGCTGCCGCACTCGGGGCATACCGAATCCCGGCCGGGAGCGATACTGGAACTGACCAAGGCGCCGCACCGGGTACAAACCGGTTTGGACTGTTCGATCCCCTGGAGTTCACCGCACTTGCAGGACCAGTCTCCCAACGAATAGGAGACAAAATCCAGGATGGCGGTTTCCTTGAAATCGTAAATCGGAAAAATGGATTTGAAGGCCGCCTCGATGCCGATATTCTTGCGTTTCTCTGGAATTTCATCGATCTGCAGGAAAATCCGGAAGGATTTCTTCTGGATCTCAAGCAGATCGGGAATATCGATCGGGGCGACCAGCTTGGAAAGGTTTACCCGGTGAATGTAGTGATTTTTTTTTTGCATACCAACCCTTTCATTTCTGGGGTGCGTATCCGGTAAGAAGCGTCATTTACTTGATCTCGATTTCAGCTCCCACTTCTTCGAACTTCTTCTTGATCTCTTCAGCTTCTTCCTTTGATACGCCCTTCTTCACATCACCAGGAGCTTTGTCCACGACTTCCTTGGCCTCTTTCAGGCCCAGATCCGTCACTTCGCGAACCACTTTGATGACGTTGATTTTCTTGGCACCGACACTCTTGAGTACTACGTCGAACTCGGTCTTTTCCTCGGCTTCGTCGCCTTCAGCTCCAGCAGCCGGAGCGGCCATTCCCGCCACGGGCATGGCGGCCATTTCAGCCTTGATTCCGTAACGCTCCTCGAATTCCTTGATGTAATCCGCCAGCTCGAGAACCGTAAGGTTATCCAGATGCTTGAAGAAATCGTCCTTTTTGATGTCAGCCATTATTCTTCTCCTTCCTTAGCTTTTTTATCTTGCAGATTCTTCAGCAGAATCAACATGTTGGTCAGGGGGGCGGACAGGGACATACCCATCTTTTTCAGTGGATGAATGATGGACATGGCCAGTTGCGCCAGCAACTGGTCCCTACCCGGCAGTTTGGCCAGCTGCAGAACCTTGTCCCGGTCCATGAGCTGGGATTCCACAAAGGCGGACTTGAGCTGGATCTTCTTGCTTTCCTTTTCGAATTCCACCATAACCTTGGCCACTTCCACGAAGTTGTCGTCGGCATAAGCCACGGCAAGCGGGCCCCGGAACAGGTCCCGGCCGTGCTGGCTGTTGCCGTCTTCCTCGAAGTGCTTGATGGCCATGCGGTTCTTGAACACCTTGATGCCTGCGTTCAAACCTTTGACCTTGGCGCGCAGTTCCTGCATCTCGGGTACGCTCAACCCGCGGTAGTCAAACAGGTACACACCCTTGCGGGCGAAAATACCGGCCAATTCCTCAATGCGTTTCTGATTGCGTTCTATCGTCTTCGGACTCGTCACGACATCCTCCTGTTTTCCCGCCCGAGGGCGCTCAGCGTTCGAATTCCTGGAGCGACAACTTCACTCCGGGGCTCATGGTGGTGCTCAGGTACATGGACCGTACGTAGCGTCCCTTGAGGGAGGCCGGCCGGGCCTTGAGCACCGCTTGCGCGAAACTGCGCACATTGTCGGCGATCCGGGTGTCATCGAAATCCATTTTGCCGACACTGGAATTGATGATGCCCGTCTTGTCTACTTTGAACTCCACCCGGCCCTTCTTGATCTCCGCCACCGTCTCTTTCAGGTTGAAGGTAACCGTACCGGCTTTGGGGCTGGGCATCAGTCCCTTGGGACCGAGCAACTTCCCCAGCTTACCCACGTGGCGCATCATGTCCGGGGTGGTCACAACGGTGTCGAAATCGAACCAGTTCTCCGTGCGGATCTTCTCGACGATTTCCTCACCGCCCACGTGGTCCGCCCCGGCATCTTCGGCTTCCTTGATTTTCTCGCCGGCCGCGATGACAAGCACCCGCACCTCACGTCCGGTACCATGTGGCAAGACAACCGTGCCGCGGACGTTCTGCTCAGGGTACTTCGGGTCCACTCCGAGACGGATGGATATATCGACGGATTCAACGAAGTTCGGTCGCTTGACTTCCCGCAACAGAGTTACGGCTTCGTCCAGATCGTATTCGCGCTCTTCGATCCGGCTGCGTGCATCACGATACAACTTTCCGTGCTTAGCCATTCTTGATCTCCAGTCCCATGCTCCGGGCCGATCCCTTGATGACCTTCATGGCCTCTTTTACGTCATCGGTATTCAGGTCTTCCATCTTGATCCGGGCGATCTCTTCCAGCTGCTTGGTGGTTACGCGCCCGACTTTGTTTTTGTTGGGTTCGCCGGATCCTTTCAACACCCCCGCGGCCTTCTTGAGCAGGTAGGAAGCCGGGGGAGTCTTCAGGTGCATGGTAAAAGTCTTATCCGGATGCACCATGACTTCAGCGGGGACGATCATGCCGTCCTCCATCTTGGCTGTGGCCTTGTTGAACTGGTTCACGAACTCCATGATGTTCAGGCCATGCTGGCTGAGGGCGGGACCTACCGGAGGAGCCGGAGTGGCCTTGCCCGCGGGCAGCTGCAGCTTGAAGCTGGTGACGATCTTCTTTTTCTTTGGACTCGCCATGGAATTGCTCCTATATCTTTTCCACTTGCAAAAAATCGAGGTCTACCGGGGTGGGACGTCCGAAAATGGTAACCGTGACCTTCAGGAGGTTTTTGTCTTCTTGGACGGCGTCCACCACTCCGTTGAAGTTCAGAAAAGGACCATCGATAATCTTCACCGCATCACCGGCTTCGAAGTGGTACTTGGGCTTGGGCGTGGCCTGGGTGGTCTCAATGTGCTTGAGGATGGTGGCCACCTCTTTCTCTGACAGGGGCTTGGGCTTCTTGCCCGCCCCCACAAAGCCGGTCACCTTGGGCGTGTTGCGGATAAAGTACCAGTTCTTGTCGTTCATCGCCATCTTGACCAGGATATACCCCGGGAAGGAGCGCTTTTCGCTGACCACCTTCTGCCCATCCTTGATCTCGATGACGTTCTCGGTGGGGATCACGATTTCTTCAATCTGATCATCCATATCGTATTTGCGGATCTTTTCGTTCAGGGCCTTGACCACGAAGTCCTCAGAACCCGAAAATACGTGAATGATATACCACTCTTTTTCCATTGATCCGCCCGTCTACTGAAAGACTCCGATGACTCTTTGAATAATCTCCGAAAACACCCAGTCCACGATAAACAGGTAAAGACCAAAGGTGATAGAGGATATCACCACCGCGATCGTGGTCTTGTACAAGTCGTTCCGACTCGGCCAGGTCACCTTTTTCAACTCACCCTTCACCTCATTGAGGTAAAGGCCGATGCGTTTGAATATGTTCTCTTTCTTTGCCATTGTACCGAAAAGAAGCAGGTCAGGAGGGACTCGAACCCCCAGCCCTCGGTTTTGGAGACCGATGCTCTACCAATTGAGCTACTGACCTACCAATCCTATTTACTTCACCTCGCGGTGCTCGGTGTGCTTGCGGTCGAAGGGACAGTACTTGTTCAGTTTCAACTTTTCCGTACTGTTCTGCTTGTTCTTGTAGGTCGAGTAGTTCTTGCGGTTGCATTCCGAACACTTGAGGTGCACCTTAATCCGTTTGTCGCTCTTGGCCATGGGTTACTCGATGATATCGGTTACGGAGCCGGCGCCGATGGTACGGCCGCCTTCGCGGATGGCGAACTTGAGCCCCTTCTCCATGGCGATGGGCGTGATCAGCTCAATGGTCAGGTTCGCGTTGTCTCCGG
>Ga0272443_10001426_pt1 | contig 34971 bp, 21 predicted proteins | sample SSMAcet12_FD_193581 | JGI IMG/M metagenome (GOLD analysis project Ga0272443, IMG submission 193581) | Marine sediment archaeal communities from Little Sippewissett salt marsh, Falmouth, MA, United States - SSM-Acet-12 | ecosystem: Environmental > Aquatic > Marine > Wetlands > Sediment ... | reverse complement strand
CGAATGTGCGAATGCAGATGTGACAAGTAGGGGATTGCTTCGGTGGTGGGGTAGCTCTGCGTGGACTCATCTTACATCGGTGATTGCATGGGCTTTCATGGAACGGAAGGGGGCATAGTACTTGTTGGACTTTGACCCCATCAATGGCTCCAGTTGTAAGCCGTTGTTTATCAATGGCTTACGGTAACACTGAGTGTTCCTGTAGCCCCTTTGTCTCTGTTTTGTCTCCACTTGCTGTGCCGAAAGAATGCGCCACGGGACTGAGCGACGAAAACTGCCGATATCATGGAGACTATGAGAAAGCCATGGGTCTACAAGCGAAAGAACATCAAGGGTTGGTGGACTGGGTGGTACGAGGGAGGCAGGCGAAAGGCCAAAGCGTTCCCAACCAAGGCTTTGGCCGACCACTTCCGCTACATCAAGTACACCCAGCTGAACTCAGACGTCTTCACAAGTATCGTGGACTTCGACTGGGGTCAGATGGTCGAGGAGTATCGACGATGTAAGCAGGTGGAAGGCTTGGTAGAGGCGTCGCTCTATGAGGTTCAATTGACGCTGCGGAATTTCAGACGCATAGTCGGTCTCAACTCCTCTAAGGGAATCACGCAGCAGGCCGTGGATGCCTTTGTTCTCAAACGAAGTGAAGAGGTTGGGGCCAATACGCTGAACAAGGACATAAGGAACATACATGCCTTCCTCAACTGGGCAGCGAAGAATCGTCTCGTCGCATCCAGCCTGGAGATCAAGAAGATCAAAGTGCCCCAGAAGCTCGTGGTTTCGCTGTCGCCCAAGCAGGTCAGAAACCTCCTCGCTGCCACTGAACGCTGGCCGACTATTCGCCTGAGGGTGCTGCTGGCAGTGACGACAGGGCTCAGACGCGGGGACATCGAAGCCATATGTATTGGCGACATTCACTTCGATCGAGATACCATCGCTACTCGAAATCGGAAGGCAGGAAAGGCAATGCCGGAACGCCCAGTCCCAGAGCAAGTCATGACGGAACTTTCCAACTATGTTGCTACGCTTCCAGATGGGCAAGAGCGGCTCTTCACAGATCGATTCACCTCCAAGAAGTGGAACAGAGTGCGGGAAAGAGTCAGAATGCCCGAGCTAAAGTTCCATGATTTGCGGAAGACATTTGCGTCCCTGCTGGCTCAACGGGGCGTATCGACGGCTGTGACTCAGCGGTTGCTGGAACACTCGAGTCCGCAACTGACGAACGAGGTGTACACCAACGTCGATTCGGTGCTACGGGAGGCAGTCAGCCAATTGCCAGTGGCGGATTGGCTGTAGTTGCCCGCGTCCATTTCAACCTATCGAGAGACCGCAGTTCGTTTCCTATGTTTTTCATAGGCCATTAATGCAAGGAGGAAGCTGAAACGGATATACAATACAGGCAACTGTCGGATTCCACACGCGAGTCCTTCATTGTTGCCAGTTAGTCTTCGGCTGTTGCCGTGGGCCTGCATTCGGCGAGTTTCTCCTTGGCGTATTCCTCGTCAAGAACAACCAAGCGCGTGGACGGTTTGGTCATCCGCCATTGTTGCATAAGATAGTGAACTTCCCCTGCTTTGACCGTGAGGGGCAACTCATAAACGTCGTCGTTTTCCTCTATCACCTTGAGCAACGGCACCCAACTGCTGCGAATTACGGTATTTCCTGGCTCACGTTCCCAGCAGAGGTACCTGTTTTGACGTAGGGCGCCGATCATCCTGTCCCCATCTTTTACCTTTCCAGATGCCAGCGAGAGCCCCGACGAAATGCGCATGACGCAGATTCGCGCTTTCCCGGGATGTAGCGGTTCGCTAGCAAGGTCAGCCGATGTTGTGGGGCCAGTCATCTTGGACGAACTGCAGCCGGTGATAGCCAGAAGTGCTACGGCATTGACTAGGATGATTCGCAGTGAAAGCATGGTATCTCCTTTCCTTGTTATGGTCTGATTGCCTTGTCGGTGGCGACCTTGGATCGTGTTCTGTTGGTCAGTTCAAGATTTGGTGTTCTGATTCCGCCAGCCCGAGTATTGGCACGAATTTCGGGCAAGCCTCTCTCCCAACAATCCTGTCTCGCGAGTACGGAAGTGATGGCAGTGCTCACATATCATTCCTTGGCATTCTTCCTGGCAGGATGGCGCGGAATCTAGCAACCACATGATCCGATAGTTGGCGGACAAGTCACCTGGCCTTTTCTGTCGGAGGTTTCGAATTCCGGGATCAGCCCCAACATCGAGGAGCAGCTTCACCATGCGTACGTCATCGAGACGCGCTGCGTGGGCGAGAGCGGTGTTACCCCAAAAATCTCGCGCATCCACATCTTCCCCTCTATCAAGAAGTCTTTTAACCCGCTCACTGTCTCCACTTCGTGCCGCTCTTGGTATAGTGTCGAACGGAATACATGCCAGAAGCACACGGGTCAGAGGATAGCCAATCATCCAACCGAAGACTCCCAATTGCCCTCCAGTCTTAAGGGCTACAAGGCCAGTTTCGGATCGGTCTCCCAGAAGTAGGACGAAGATTCCACCGCACACGAATCCGCCGATTGCTGCAATTCTGTTCTTCTGGCTCAAGTTCATTTCCCCGATCCTCTTGATGCACTGCGGTGCCAATTACAGAAGGCCCAACTCTTCCTTTGCCTTTCTCATATGTTTGTCCTTCTCGTGCGCAGAGCCACGGCTTCGGTAGCACTCGATGATCCACTGACAGGCTGCTGCGCACCGTTTGCTCTCCTTGATTCTGCGATTACAGTCCTTCTTAAGGGCAGATAGGTCGGTCGTATCAGTAGTTGGCCCACCCGCAGGGAAGAAGACGACATTGTGACTCGTAGATCCTGTGCTTATAGAGGGCATGGCACTCGTGGCCACAGCTGACAATGCCAGTGCGCCCGCAAAGCGGCCTAGAGCAGCGAGTTTGGCAGATGCGATCTTGTCGCCAATTTCTCGGGATCGCTCCTCGAAAGCGCTGGAGGACTTTTCATAGTAGTCCCCAGCTGTTGCATAGTGCTGAATGGCCCCTTCCGCATCGCCATTCTCTTCGTGGTGTCTTGCCAGCAGTTTGTAGCTGACTGCCGTGGCATAACAATCACGCTCCGTTTGGGAGATGGGTTGCACGCGCAAACCTGAGTCGATGAAATGATCAACGATGGTAACGTGGTCGTTGTATGCGGCGAAGTGGAGTGCTGTCCAATGATACTCCGTGGACCGCATGCCGGGAGCGGCGCCGTTCTCCAGGAGGAGTTTCACACAAGCCATGTCACCTTTCCCCGCAGCCATCATCAAGGGCGTCCATCCAGCTCCTTCTCGGGCATTCACCTGGGCGCCGGCCTGAATCAGTTTCTGCAGAACATTGAAATGGCCGTGTCGAGAAGCAGCCATGATTGGCAACAAGCCACTGCCGTCTGGTGTGTTCGCCTCAGCCCCATGATCCAGCAGAATCTCGACGGTCTGGGCGTGGCCAGAGGTGGCGGCAAACACTAGCGGCAAGCGCCCATAGTCATCACGCACATCAACCCTGGCCCCGTACTTGATTAGAAGTCTCGCAATCCGCGTGTGCCCATTCATGGCGGCTGCATGGATAGGTAGTCTGCCCTCATGCTCCTCTTCCATGCGGACATCAGCGCCGGCCTCCAGCAGCGCCGCAACCACGTCATACTGTCCTCGTTCCGCAGCACAGTACAGGGGTGTCTTACCTAGCGTCTTCTGGTGCATCACAGAGTCTCGTTTGTTGATGTGTTTGCCCTCGGCGATGCACTTGAGAGCGGTCTTGGTATTGTCCTTCCGAATAGCACTGTGCAGAGGAGCTGTGTCATACGTGCACCCAGTCAGGAGGATCGCAGGAAGTAGCCACCACCCAGGCACAAGATGGAGAAGTTGATTTGTTTTTGCCGTAGTAGTCATGATCGGTCTCCTCTGAGAATAGACTTCACTTCGCTTGGTTAATTCATGTGGACATTAGACGGACAGTTCCCCTTATGTCACCCGCGCGAACTGGCCGATGCATTCACGGGCATCAAAAACCATTCAGATCACTAGCTCCGTGGGTTCGCGGTCGCGACTTGCTGGCTTGTGTCGTTCCTCCGTAGAAGCCCAAGTTGATGTGATTTCCATGGGGCCACGGTTCACCATTCCAAGAACTGAATGGGTCTCCCGCGTCCACGCACAGACTGTCTGCGTCATCAGTCACCCACACGGCATCTAAGGGTGAATAACGTCCTTGGGTACTGAGGAGGTGATAGTCACCATCGATCCAGACGTCATCGTCAGCGATACTTGGAGTCCCATTGTGATCCCAGTAGCCCGGATATGCGAATAGTGGGTCCGCGTCAAGATTGCCAACATCCGTCACTCCGCCCTGGATGTTGCAGAACAGAATCTCGGAAATGCTCCCAGACACCACGTGAAATGGGAGGGCGTTCTTATTGTCCCAGATGATCGAATTCAGGAATACGGCATTACTATCCGTGATAGAGGCAATTGCGCCATTGGCTTCCACCGCATTGCCAGAGATTGTGCAATTCAGGAAAACTGGATTGCCATTCTCACAGACAATGGCAGCACCAGCCTGAGCGGTCGCACGATTGCCACAGACTAGACAATTGGCGATCAGGGGGCTACTCTGCCGACAGAGAACAGCTGCTCCCGTGTCTGCTCTGCCGCACTCCAGTACGAAGCCCTGAATGATACAGTCAATGTCTTCGCCTGTCGCAAAGACTACCGCCCGACCTTGGCCGTCAGCGTCGATGATCGCCGGGCTTGCCACGGCGGGATCGATCAGCCAGTCGGCCATCACGCGGATCGACTTTCTCTTCAGGTCTATTCCTTCCACGTACCGGCCCTCATGGACCAACACCGTGGAAGCGGGCATTGCCGCGTCGATTGCCTCCTGGACAGAATCGAACGGGTGCTCGATAGTCCCATTCTCATCGGGGTCGCTGAGGGCGAGATTACCAGGACCAGGATCAAGCGCACCATCGTCATCGACGTGTATTACGTCAAGTACGCTAAGGAAATGAGCGCGGAGTGTGTAATCAGCGTCCATGCACAGAGTAAGGGATGCGGACGTTTCGTCTTGCACCTCGCCCATATCTACCGCAGTGCCGGTCCAGCGGTCGAAGATGAAGTAGCAGGCATCGGAAGGCGCCGCTTCAATTTGAACTGGGGTATTCCAAGAGTATGCGAAAGTACCCTCTCCCGGGGTGATCACTGAACCACCGAGCGACGAAGACAGTTCCAGTTCCTTGAGGTCTTCGAGTGGTGAAGTGGATAATACAGTTGTAGGAACAATCCCTCCCGTAATACTACTTGTCCATTCAATGCCCGTTTCTGTCTCGTCCTCATAGTATAGCAGGTCTACCGGATATAGACCTTCGCTTTCAAAACTGGCCGTACCAGTCGTCTCACCGTACTCTCTTTCTTGGGAGTGGCTAGCCACTGTCCGTCCTCCGATTCGCAACCGGAATCCATCGTCGGAACCCACCGTAAAAGTGACGTCGATATCATTGTCGGCAGTGTTCTGGTCATACTCCTGGCGAATCGCGATGAATCCAGTGAACACGAAGACCGAACCCTCCAGCCCGATGTTGCCTGGGCCCCTTAGCGTACTGGCATCGGACCCTAAGTACGTCGAAAGACGTGTTGAATCAGCAACATAATCAGTCCACCCTTTGGGGTAATCAACAGATCTTGAAACAAAGGTACTCGTCGGATCATGGGTGGTTTTCCAGTGGACGGCGCCCGTGAGGCTTGTCATACGATGTCCCGTATCGTAAAACTCGCCGGAAAGCCCATCGCCTCGGTTGGCACTGAGGCGGCCGGCTGCTTTTTCAGCCGGTATGACCACCGTCTGTGAGTTGCCCACACGGGGCATCAACACACCGGCCAAGAACAGCAATAGCAATGTGTTCAATGAGACATGTGTCGTTTGCGCGCTTTTGGATCTCGCACGCCGAGATTCAGGCATAGGTTTACACTTGCTGGCCATAATGCACCTCCTTAGGGATGAACCGCTTTCTTCGTAGACACATCTACGTGGGCCAACCGGGCTTCACCCTTATTACCCCGAAAGCGGAAAGACCTTGCGCGCCGATAAGAATTACTGCCTGAAGACTCCCCGATTCCCGGCATCAGTTGTGCTATAGCGTCCGCCTTCCGGCTAGCAGGATCACGAAGGCAGGGTAAGGAATCATGGCATGAGACGTCGGTAACCCAGTCAATTCCTGGCGTTTGGCTGCGCTGGCCACCGACTCGAAAGAGTGGCTATGAGATATTGTGTGAAATCGACCCGCCAATGTGCCTTCGGCGAGGGGGCGAGGAATGGCTGTGGACGTCGTGGCGGGAACTATCGCTGATTCCCTGCAACTGAAGGGTATCTCACCGGCGCAACGAAAACATCAAGGTTGTGAGCCACATAATACCTCGATGCTCGCGACCACCAATACCTTTGTCGTTGCGGTACGAGTATCGTTGCGGTCGGCTTCCACCAGTAGAAAGCTCTGCTGGGAAATCGCTGTCGCATCCGTGGTGAAGAATCAAGCAATCGGGCCGGCGATTTTGTGGCCGCCGACCCGGTAAGCCAATTCCTCTTGATGTGGCTGTTCTCTGTGCTCTGTGCGTCTTTTCTTCTGATCTTACGGTGAAGATCCACGACTTACACTATTGACCGCACTCTACGGGGCAGTGGAACCGTCCCGTGTCCAGTCCGGCGCTTCCGCCAGTCTCAACCTTGATCATGACTTCGTGTTCGGAATCTGTGGTCGTTTTGGCTCCGCATACGGTTGTTTGGAATTCGACGAGGTACTGGTTCTGAAGGGCACCTGCGATTGCTGAGTAGATGGCTTCGAGTTCTTCCGAGGTGGGGGCATAGTAGTACACGCCTCCGGTAAGGGTCGCAATAGCCGTCAACACGTTCTCGTCCACCGCGTCTCCAAGGCCGATCGTGAAAACCCGCACACCCATACGTTCGGCCAGTTCAATGTTTCCGGTCGCACTACATTGTTGTGAACCTGTGTCCTTCCCGTCTGTGATCACTATCACAGCCTTACTGTCACACATTTCCTGTGCGGCGGCGTTGCGAATTGCCAGACTAATCGCGTCGTACAAGTGCGTTTCATGCCTTTTGACGGTTGGCTTCAGCCAGATGGCAGCGCTCAGAGCACCTGGATCTCGTGTGTACTCCTGCGTTAACTCAGTGTCTTCGGCGAACTTGACAACCTCACCATAACCTTCCCCGAATTCAGCCATCCAATTGACAAACTGACTGGCAGCCGATTGCATATTCAAAACATCGTTCGCCGTCATGCTCCAACTGTAGTCCAGGATCAGACTTGTGCAACTCGATTGCCTTGTGCATTCGACAACCGAGGCTGCTTGAGCCTCGCCGTCTTCATAGACTGAGAATGCGGATGCCGGCAAGCCTGTCACTGGAATTCCATCACTGTCGGTGACAATCACGGTTGCCTGAACAGTTGGACAATCTGTGACGGTCAAGTCTGTCATCTCTACGCAGAGTTCCAGCGGAATGAGTTCCTTGATTTCAAGATCGTCAATGAGCCAGCCCCAAGAAGTCGTTGGTCCGCCTGTGAACTGACCTTGGCTATAACCGCCATCGTCACGAAGGCGGAACCGGATCAAGATCGGCGTTGATCTGTACGGAGAGAGGTCGACCATTTCCGGGTACCAGTTGAGATACTCCGTATTGGTCATAGTGAAGATATCCGTCCATGTGAATCCGTAATCCTGTGAGACCTGTACCCGACCATAGTCACCATCAAAGACACCAATCTGATGCCAGAACATGAGTACCGGGAAGGTACTCTCAGTCAAGTCGATTGGATGTGCCAGGATCAAGTCAGAGCAAGCATCTTGAGGATACACAAAGCCCTTGTTGTCTGCCAGACAATGGGAGGAGCTTCGTGAGTAGGATTCAATAAACTGCCAATCCCCAGTGATCCAATTGTCCAGTCCGTTCTCAAAGTCCTCGAAGAGGGGGAATGGTATGGTAGTGGTATCCAAGTCGCTGATTTGCACATCGTCGATATACCAGCCCCAAGAGGTCGTTGGCCCGCCGCTGAACATGCCTTGGCTATAACCGCCATCGTCACGAAGGCGGAACCGGATCAAGATCGGCGAGGCCGTGTAGTCCGAAAGATCCACCTGTTCCCGAGACCAAGTGGATCGGTGCGTATTGGTGAATGAGGCTATTTCGGTCCATGTGAACCCATAATCCTGAGAAACCTCCACAAGGCCGTAGTCACCATCAAAAACGCCGATCTGATGCCAGAAGATGAGCACGGGGAATGTGCTCTCAGATAGATCGACGCGGTGCTGCAGCTTCATTGCCATAGTCGAGTTCGCATTCATGGGGTAGTTTCCTGCCGGATTGTCGGCGACGCAATTGCCCGGACTACAATAGTATGAGTCGGTCAACTGCCAGGAATCGCCACCCACCGACCATTTGTGCAGGCCATTCTCGAAATCATCAGTGAAGTAAATTGTGGCTGCGTGCGTCCGTGAAACCAAGAGTGCTAGGCCAAACGTCAGTATCATAAGCCTCCCGGTCGCTTGCTCTCTTGAACAGCATTTCGTCTCCATTATTGGTCCTCCTTTTCAAGTACAAGTTACGTTCAGCATGATTTCTCGTAATACCAGATGCACACATGTTCCGCGGTACCGCACCATTAACCAGTCACTCACAGCGCCCTTGTTTCACCTGCTGGCCAGATCTCACCACCTATTACCCCGACAGCAGCGGGTCCTTGCGCGCCAATAGAATTTCTGCCCAAGTTAACCACCGTATCCCGTCGGCAGTTGGGCCTTAGCGTCTTTCTCGCGACAGGCGGGATCACAGAGATGGGGTGCAGAACCATAGTGTAGGGCATTCTTAGTACGATCAATCACTCATATCTGTGATTCCGATTGTCTGGAGTCTCTCATTGCAAATGATGGGGTAATGTGGTAACCTAAACATTGCGTGGCACTGATGTTGCGCAGGTCTCCTGTATCAAGTATTGTCGGGTTCGGAGCAAAGCAACCGATACCGTTGTTGGCGACATTCCGTGAGATACTCGGATAGGACAAGCATGGGGGGGGCAGATAGCAGGCTGCCCGAGCAGACCCCATGGTCTTTGATTCTAGCCGCTCGCACTGAGAACCAGACCCGACGTCAACTGGCCGTTGAGAACCTTACCTACGCCTACTGGAAACCCGTCTACTGCTATCTCAGGCGCAAGCGGTACACCAACGAGGAAGCTAAGGATCTAACCCAGGAGTTCTTCCGCCGGTTCATTCTAGAGGACAGACTGCTACAGGCAGCGGACAGGGAACTGGGTTCTTTTCGACAACTGCTCAGCACCGCACTGAAGCGTTTCGTCAGCAACCACGAGCGGGACCGGCGCAGGAGGAAGCGGGTTCCCGAGGGAGGTCTCGTCTCCCTTTCCAGCATTGAATTGGGCATAGTCGATGCTCCCAAGTCTGAAGCCACACCGGATGATGCGTTTCATTACTCTTGGATTACCAGCCTTCTAGACCAGATTCTCAAGGAGACGGAGGAGCAGTGCTGTAACGCGGGACTGACGAAGCACTGGCAAGTGTTCCGTAGCAAGGTCCTAGCCCCCATCCGTGAGAATGCCGAAGATCTGCCTCTGAGGGAAATCTGCCGCCAATACGGAATAGAGAGCGAGACCAAAGCCTGTAATATGATGGTCACGGTGAAACGCTGTTTCAAGAGGACCTTGAAGAGACGTCTTCGAGACCTGGCCCGTTCGGATTCTCAGGCGGAAGAGGAGTTCAAGGATATCCTGGCGTTCCTTTCCAAGAACCGCGCAAGACGGTGAACGATTCGGTGTAAGAACTGAAAGAGAGTTCATGCTGTTCATACGGTCCGTGTGGCCGAGGAGAACGACGCTGTGAAAGATGAATCATCGACGTTTGGCTTGGGCCGTGAGAAGTTGGCCAGACTCTGGGAGATAGGCGAGGACGCACCCAAGGTACGGGAAGACGCCGATAGTGAGGCGCGAAAGGCAGAATTGCTTCAGGGGCAACTCGCCGAATCCCTGTCTCTGGATGCCGGGATTACCCAAATATTGCCCAATATCGTCAGCGTGGTCCTCGATAAACTCAAGCCCTTTCTGGGCTGCTCGCACCGGCATCTCCTAACCAATCCAGAAACCGACACATCGGTACTCGAGACAATCAAAAATCTATACAAAGAGCAAGCGGCATCCGACTCGTCAGAGGTGCAACAGGAGGTGGCGACGGTCTTATACTATCTGGCTATTGGAGCGGCTTTGGTTCATGCCGATGTTCGTATCACCAAGCTGTCGTACGCGACACTGAGTCAATCATTTGGGGTATTGAGTAAGCATGATTGGCTCCCGGAAGACATGAAGAGATTACTCGATGATGCGCACCAGTGCTGTCTTCGGCATGTCAATGACATAGAGAAATCAGATGACGCGAAGAAATGAGCCCAAAGAGGATGTGCTACCCTTAAGTGGCCCGGGTAATCCTGACCCCGAGCCGCCCACAATCCACGGTTATGAAATCATCGAGTTCATAGACGGGGGTGGAATGGGCGTGGTCTGGCGTGCCAGGCAACTCAGCACGGACCGTGAGGTCGCTTTGAAGGTTATGAGCCGGAGGCTTCTCCGTTCGAGCGCGTGCGCGCGAATTCGTTTTGAGCGGGAGGTGACCATCGCCGCACGCCTGGAACACCCCAATATCGCGAGAATCTACGAGAGTGGGGTTCATGAGAACAGGTACTTCTATGCCATGGAAATGGTCGATGGCCAACCTCTCGACCAGTATATACGAAGGGAGAAACTAGCTGAAAGAGCGGTCTTGCGGCTCATCTCCAACGTTTGTCAGGCAGTTCAGTATGCCCACCAACATGGTATTATCCACCGCGATCTAAAACCCTCGAACATCCTTGTGACATCAGACGGTCAGCCACGTGTGCTTGATTTCGGCTTGGCCAGGGATCTGCTGTCGCAGGAAGATGACAGAAGGATCTCGCTGCCAGGCGACCCCATAGGAACGCCGGCCTTCATGTCTCCTGAGCAGGCGGTGGGTGATATCGATGCCGTAGATACACGAAGTGATGTGTATAGCCTTGGCGTGATATTGTACAACCTTCTCACGAATGAGTGGCCCTATAGGGTCGACGGCTCATACTATGACATCTGCAAGAGAATCCAGGAACGGGAGCCTGCCCGCCCGTCTTTGCGGGAAAGCGCGTTTGACAGGGATCTGGAGGCGATTCTCCTCAAGACCTTGGCCAAGCGGCCGCAGGAAAGATACCGATCTGCTGGCGATCTGGCCGATGACATTGATCGGTGGTTGCAGGGGATGCCTGTCGCGGCGCGATCTGTTGACAGCATCTACTTACTCAAGAAATTCATCCTTCGCCACCGCGCGGCCACAGCAACCGCGCTTCTGGTATTCACCATTCTCATAAGCGCCGCTTCCATCTCCCTCTACGTCTTGGCTCACAAGCACTTCCTGGAGCAAAAACTCAACGCCAGTGTCGAACAAGGGGAGGATACCTACGAACAGACGCGTTCTCTGCTGCAACAGGCAGCATTCTCGGTCTTTCTGCCGGCGGGAGCAGAACGCCCCGAACTGACAGAAAGCGACAGATGCCTCTGGAATTTCTCTGTTGCCGAGTTCCTTCTCTCCCATGGGCATGAACAGGAAGCGCAGAGGCTCTATCGGCAGTGTCTGGAGGCGGATATTGACGAGGATGATCAGGTATATTGGCTTCGCGAAAAAGCCGATAACAGACTGAAAGAGTTGGAGAAATGAGGGTGTACCGTACATTTGAGAGACGAAGATGAGGACGCCAGGCAGGAGAACGCTCAAGGGGAGAAAGACCTCAATTGCTCTCGGCGGCATCGGCTTCACTCTGATCGAGCTGTTGGTCGTCATTGCCGTTGTCAGTGTTCTGCTGGCCATCCTCCTGCCGGCGCTCAGTTATGCCCGCTGCCAGGCCAAACGAGTAGTATGCAGAGGTAACCTGCGGCAAATCGCACAGGCCTGGCACATGTATCTGGATGACAACGAAGGTCGATTCTATCAGTGTGTCAACGCCAATGTGACTTACGGCGGCTGGCGTGGCAGGAATCCAAGCCTTCAGAATGCCCGGCGACCGTTGAATTCCTACATCCTGGGCGACATGAAGGATGTCCCAGGCTCGCCCGGGGATGCCGAGGTCTTCAAGTGCCCGTCTGACGAAGGCGGTCTGATTGGCCAAGGTATGCCCTGCTACGATCTTTTCGGTACGAGTTATCAAACGAATGTCCTGCTAATCGGACAAGATCAGAAGGGTTGGCTGCCGGACGCCACACTGCTGGCTGAGATCAACGCGCATCTCAAGGACCTGAATGTGAGCAAGGTCAACAACCCCTCGCAGCTTTTACTCGTTGGCGATTACGGCTGGGCCAATGACTGGGAACCCGATCTACCTCGCGTTGGCGACTGGCATGGCCGCCGGTATTGCCACAATCTAGCTTACTTGGACGGGCATGTGGCATTCCTGCGGATTCGCAAGGGACTGTATGTGACGGATTCATATACCGTCTTGCCGCTCCAGAGTCTCTACGGCCTGGCACGGCAAGTGCAGAAGGAGGAGGCATTCGAATGACCGCGGATGCGCCCATTGAGGTTTCTGTCCTGCCGTGGGGTCAGTCGCAGGCGTCGGTCAGTAACCGGAGCGGTGAGCTCACATCCAGCCTTCTGAGACCGACTGCCGTGATTGTACTCATCGCCGCCGCGATGTGTGTGCTGTCCTTATCCCAGGTAGGGCATGCGCAGGAGCCCGGTCAAGAGGCCGCGGTCCACTTTGAAGATGCTCAGCTGAAGGCTGCGGTGGAGGCCGAGTTAGGCATTGCTGATCCAACACCAACAGATATGCTTCGCCTGATTTCTCTCGATGCTGGCAGCAAGCAAATCTCGGATTTGGCGGGCTTAGAATACGCAAGTCGTCTTTCTGAGCTTGGATTGGATGACAACTTGATCTTTGATCTCGCGCCACTGTCCGAGTTGACCAACTTGACGGTAATGGAACTAGCGAGTAACCGCATTTCGGACCTTTCTCCTCTGTCGGATTTGGCGAATCTAGCAGTACTGTACCTGTCGGATAACCAAATATCCGATGTCTCCCCATTGTCGGAACTGAGAGGTCTCGTCGAACTCTGCCTACATGAGAATCAGATATCCGACCTCTCTCCCTTGGCTCAGTTGACGGATCTTACCGACCTTTGCTTACATGACAATCAGATATCTGATCTCTCCCCGCTATCAGGGTTGACGAACCTGAGCCTACTGTACCTATGGAACAATCAGGTATCTGACCTCTCTCCTTTGTCTGAGCTGACGAACTTGACCGACCTTTGTTTGCACCAGAACCAGATATCCGACCTTTCCCCGCTGTCCCAGTTGACGAACCTGACCGTTCTGTACTTGTGGGGAAACCAGATCTCAGATCTTTCGGCTTTGTCCCAATTGACAGAGACTACGGAACTATACCTAAGTCATAATCAGATATCCGACCTCTCCGGTTTGTCCCAGTTGACAAAGCTCACGTGCCTGTATCTAGACTATAATCAGATATCCCGCCTCTCTGACCTGTCTTCGCTGAGGGATTTGACTGAGTTGCATCTATCTCATAATCAAATCTCAAGCGTTTCTCCGTTGTCGACGCTAGCAAACCTTGAAGAACTGGACATATCTGTCAATCTGATTTCTGACCTCTCTGCCTTGTCCCATCTGGCGAATCTAGCCGAACTGGATCTTTCTGTTAATTCGATTTCGACGATTGCGGAGCTGTCCGGATTGGCAAGACTGAACGTCCTGGACTTGGGTGGTAATGGGATATCTGACCTTTCGCCTCTGTCCGAGTTGACGAATCTAGCGGGACTAGATCTGAGTGGAAATCAGATTTCAGACCTTGCCCCTGTTTCCGAATTGAGGAACCTTGCAAGTCTCATACTGACTGATAACAGCATTGCTGACCTCCATGGCTTATCAGAGTTGACGAACGTGAGGGTCTTGAACTTGATCAACAACCAAGTGCGTGACCTCTCCTCGCTATCTCGGTTTTCGAATCTGACTCACCTCTACATCGATGGAAATCGGATACACAGCCTTTCTCCTCTATCCCAGTTGACGAACCTGATTAATCTGTCCGCAAAGGACAATGAGATAGTCGACCTTTCTCCACTGGCTGGAATGACGAAGCTCGAATCTCTGAGCATGTACATGAATCAAATAGCAGATGTTTCTGCACTCGGAAATCTGCTTGAGCTTAACGATCTTCGCCTCTCCAACAATAACCTCAGTGACTTGTCCTCCTTGGCCGCCCTGACACAACTCAAGACGCTGGACCTATCCAATAATCAAATCGCGGATGTTTCTGCCCTTGCAGGATTGGATGACCTTATTTACTTATATCTCTCTGGGAACTCAATAGCTGACGTTTCTGCTCTAAGTTCACTGACACAACTTACGACACTCTACCTCGGCTACAACGAAGTACGCGATATCTCCGCTCTAAGTTCGCTAACGCAACTTACAAGACTCTACCTCGGTTACAACAAAATACACGATGTCTCCGCGCTGAGCTCGCTGACACAACTTACGACGCTTTACCTCCTCTACAACGAAGTGCAGGATATCTCCGCGCTTGCAGGGCTGACACAATTGACTGCATTCTGGGTGTCGGACAATCGTATTGACGACATATCCGCCCTGGCGGGGTTGACGCAGCTCAGAGATCTTGGCCTTTCGGATAACAACATTCCGAATGTGTCATCTTTGGCGGGGTTGGGTGGGCTAGTGACACTCAATCTCCATGATAACCAAGTGACCGATATAACCCCCTTGGCAGGACTCGCTGATCTGGAGTACCTAGATATCTCTGGAAATCCCATAGAAGATATTACCGCGTTGGAACAGCTGACGAATTTGGGTGACCTCAATCTTCAGGGATTGCCGCTCACGTGCAGCGACGCTATTTGCACGGCTATCGATCATATCCGGCAGAACAACCCTTATGTCAGAATATCTCTTCCCAACTCTCTGATACTGGATGAATGTCCATCTCACATAGTGTATTTTGTTGACGATGATGCAGTCCCCGGCGGTGATGGGTCTTCCTGGGCCAATGCTCTCCGACATCTCCAGGACGCGCTGCTAAAGGCCAAGCCCGGAGATGAGATAAGAGTGGCTCAGGGTATATACAAACCTGCTGTTGGAAAAGGGGTCACCCCCGGTGATAGAGGAGCTGTGTTTCGGCTAATGAGTGGTCTGTCCGTTATCGGGGGATATGCGGGAAACGGGTGTACTGATCCTAATGCTAGGAATACCGAGAAGTACGCTACGATTCTCAGCGGCGACCTCCAGGGGAATGATGAGGGAGACTGGGACGATCCATCGAGAGGTGACAACAGCCTGAACGTTGTCATTGCAGACAAGGTTGATAATACCGCTGTCCTAGATGGCTTTGTCATTGAGGGTGCGAGAGGTAGCCGACTGGGCGGAGGCATGCGATGTGCACACGGATTCCCAACCGTAGAAAACTGCGTTTTCAGGCATAATTCGGCGACCTTCGGCGGAGGATTGTATCATTCCAGAGAACTCACAATGCAAAGTCTGCTGAACTTCCATTTCATGTCGATGCGGTTGATAGATTGTCACTTCTATGGAAATCACGCGGTCTATTATGGAGGCGCAGTTTCTGAGTGGTCTAATGTGGGAATCCGAGCCAGCAATCTGGAGTTGTATGATTGCCGGTTTGACAACAATTCGGCTGGACGAGGTGGCGCAGGAATCTACGATGACAATAGCGTGAAGCTTGTCAACTGCCTGTTTCGGGATCATCCATCTGACACAACGCTCTATTGTGCTGGTTCCAGAGTAACCCGAACTATTGATGACGTTACATTCTTGGAAACCAATCCCAATAACATCCAACCGCGAGGCGCCCTATTGGAGAGTGCCATCATTCGTTTGGATGGAAATCTGAGCCTACTTGGCTGCACGCTTACAATCTGCCAGTCAACCGTTGATGGCCCTGGCGATATTGAACTTGACAGTAATGGAGCGATCAGGATAACGAGCAGAGCTGGGCTAACCTCGGGGCACAGCGATTCCGTAACAAGGATGCGGGTCTCCGTTTGTGGTCCCGGTCGGATCGAGATCGATGCCGGTCAGCAGTTGATCCTTGAGGGCAATGCGCTGGTGGATCTCGGCAGTACGACCGGCGACCTACCTGGGCCAAACGGAGCGGGTCGGATCGTGGTTGATGGCTCGCTGGTGGTGCGCGGCAATGCGACGATAGAGAACACCAACATCGATGTGAAGCTGCTCGAGGTCGATGACCCCAATACGATCCAGCACAACAACATCACCCTCCTGGAGGCCAGCACCGGCTTTGGTGGCGAGTTCTTCGTTGGGGGAAACGCCACGATCAGGCACAACATCATTGTCTCTGAAGGGGATCGGTATCTCGATCTTGACCCGAATCCTGAGGGCGAAAGGCATCCCTCCATCGAGTACAACCGCATTACGGTCGTGATCAAGGAAGGCACGCTCAGCAACCAGGGAACGTTGCTGGAGTTGCGTGCCAGGGACTTCGACGCCGGTACTGTTGTCAATCCCGGGGGCAGTTCAGGTGCTTATCAGGTGGCTGCAACGAGTCCTGGTTTCACGGAAGACCCGTCCGAGAACTGGGTGTTGGAGAGGCTGTCGCTGGAACCGAATGCCAAGCTGAATCTGACGAACCGCCAGGGTTTTCGGTATCAGGGACCCGATGAACCCTATCCGGAAACGGTCTATATCAAGGACTTGGTGATGGCCCCCAACTCGGTGTTGAACACCGCTCTTCAGACGATGTACTATCAACATCTCGTCGACCCCAACGGGACAGAACTGGCAAGAGATCCAGCAGACCCGTATGCACCCTTGGCTAACGGGGCGAGATTCACCGATATCCCCGTACTGGGCTTTTCGCTGGGCATCATCGCTATGAACGACCAGATGGAATTCGATGTCCGCGTGCGTAGGCGACTCACCGACCCGGCTGATGATCCCAAGCAGCCACCTGACCCGGCCGAGCCGTTCTACATCGGCTCCATCGAACGAGTCGATCCAAGTGCGGATCCCAGCGTTCGTGCTTCAACTGGTGGTGTCATGGAGATGCGTACGCAGGCCGAAAACGGAGAGTCGGCTACCTCTGTGGCGGCGAAAGGAGCCTTTGCGCGAGCCGGCGATGAGGACATAACAATCGAGTTCGAATACTCGTTCCTGGATGACCCCTACGGCGAGGCCGAGATCATTGTCTATCTCAGCGACCATCCCGAGGTCAGCAAGGATCGTCACCAGCCCTACGAGGTGGCGCGGATCTACCCGCCCGCCGGTGGGCGCCCCGGTTCCATCGGTAGCAGCCAGTTCGCCGTCTTCTCCGGGACTTTTTCTCGCCGGGATCTGAACTTCACGCGTGGCACGTACGTCGAGTTGGAGTTGCGAGGCCGCAGTGTACGTTGCTGGATTGACAACTGGGACCCGAAGGTCTTCTGCAACACATGTGGTGACTATGACGGGATGGGATTCCTGGACATCACTGACTACTACCTGCTTCTGGCCGGCCTCGGGACGGTCAACCCCGGTAGCGACGACACGCGTAAGGGTTGCCTCGACTTGGCCACCGATGGGTGCGTCACCGTTGCCGATCTCCTGTCCTGGGAGGTTATGGGGCCGCTGAACGCATGTCCCTGGCGTTCCAGCCCCGCTTATGTACTCGGCGAAGCAGCAAGCGGCCTGCAGATCACATCAACATCCAAACATACTGCTGCTCCTCTCAATTCGATCGGGTCTCTACTGATCCTCGGAAAATCTGATGCTGTGGATGAAAACGGGATGCCACGCAGCGTTTTGGCGAGCCCCGATGGTTTGGCGACTCCTACTGGTATTTCCGGCACAGGACGCCTGGTGAAGGATGGTCGCGGTCGGATCTATCAAGTTGATCCCTCTCGTGGGATCATTGACCTTGAGAATAGTACTGTCGTTGCAGGCCCGCAGGAACTCAAGCCGTTTAGAAACCACCTCGTCTCGGTTGGTTTCAGCGAGGGCAGGGGCGTCCCGTTGATGGACGCTGCGTTTGATCGGAAGGATCCCAATTTGGTGTACGTTGTTCCGGTACAGGTGACCTCAGAAGGTTCAGCTGGCCCATACGTGGGCGCAGCCAGACTAAGGCTGACGGGCGGTGGTGATTATGCGGTTGAAGCGCTGTATGGGAGTAATCCTTCGGAAGTGTCGACACACACTGTAACTAACGAGAGTGCAGTGGCTGGCTTCCTAAATGAACCGGATTTGCAGCATCTGCAGGAAATAGAGATCGACCCGACAGGGAAGCACCTCTTTGTGCTGAGCGGTTGCTGGCACAATCAAAACAACTGGGTGATCGTCTATGATACCGAGCATCCGGAACCTCAAGGGACGACGATATGGTTAAACGATCCGAACGCTGGTAGTGTCGGTCTAGTGGGGCCAAGCGCCATGGTTGTCTCGGCCGTGTCGGACGCCCTATACATGGTCTCCTCCGCTCAAAATCCTAATGATCAAAAGGATCTGGTGACCGAAGTTTACTGCTATGAGATGAACAGAGAAGATGGACAGGTCACGGAACTCAAATTCGATCACACCATCACCGTTGAGTTTCCTGCCCCTGTAAGGAGCATCTGCAATCTGTATCCGAATTTGTGCGACCTCACGCGATCACTTTCCATGATAACCTCGCTAACGGAAGATCCTCATGATGGGACGCTATATGTGACGGGCTTCTCATCCCCCAGATTTCAGTCAGACGTGCAATGGCCGGCCTTCGGAACATCGCTGTTCACGACGCCCGCACTTGCCGTTGTGCGGCCCGGTAAGGTCGCAACTGAAGCTGTCGGACTGGTCGAGCCGTCACCCTTCATTCCCCTTTCTGTAGTCTGTACAGGAACTACCGGGGAAGATAATGATGAAGATCAGTAGAAGGCGATGGGCGGGTGGAGTGTGATCGAGCTTGTAGAGCTTACAAGTCCGCCCGGAAGACGCATTCATGTCACGCATGTCAGCTAGACGCCGAGAATGCCTTGCTTTCACATGCACCCAGACCGCGACGCCGATTGCACGTGACATCGTGTCACCAGAATGTCTCCACTTGAGCCATTCTCCGGGAAAAGCTACACCCTGATATCCCGTGTCAAGCAAAGAAAATGCGGTTCTTGCGATTTATCGGTCGGGAATTCGGACTTGTTGGCCGTTGCCCCCCCCCTTGGTAGAACTGCTAGCGGAGATGGGAAGTCCGGTGGGTTCTGACACGTGTATTGGCCGGCTTGGCGGCCGGACGTGTTGAAACCGAGCCGCGTATTGTGGTATTATTGACAGTGTGGCTAACAGGCGCATCGGCTATCAAGTTAAATGAAAAACTCTGGCTTAATCATTCTTGGAGGAGAACCGTCATGTGCAAGAAAACAGTGTTGTGGGTACTGGGGGCTGTATTGTGTTTGGCCGCAATCCCACCGGTGTCTCTCGCGCAAGTGGCAAACCTGGCGGACCTAAACAACAGCTTTGAGGAGGAGGTTGACTTCTTCAACGGTGGTTGGGAGGGGGGATGGGTCACCTGGAATCCCGTCGAAGGCAATGGCAGCACCATCACGTACGACGCTACTGAATTCATTGATGGGGCGCAAAGCCTTAGAGTGGATGCGACAGGCACGGAAGCCTGGCATTTCGAGGTGATCTATGCCCAAGTCCCCATGGCGGCTGGCCAGGACTATACCGCCAGTGTTTGGGCCAAGGCCGAAGAACCACGTACCTTTGGTATGCAATTCAAGGCCATGGACAATTCGACCACGTGGGGCTTCACTTCCTTCGATTTGACGACGGAGTGGACTGAGTATACTATTACGGCGGACGCACTGAACAACAACAATGTAAAGGTTGAGATTCACTGTGGGGGTACGGAGATCCCCATGTGGCTGGATTTCTTTCATGTCTACGAAGGTCCTTATGTGGCGGGCCTTCTCCCCTCCGGATTGTCGGTCCAGGCACAGGCGCATGATCCGAATCCGGCCGCGGGATCGACCGACATTCTGCGCGACGTGGAGCTGAGCTGGACTCCCGGCGAGTTTGCCCAAACACACGACGTCTACTTTGGCATGGTTTGGGATGATGTCAATGCGGCCAGTATCGACGATGCGCTCGGTGTTCTCGTTAGCCCGGGCCAGGCCGCGACTGCTTTCGACCCAGGTCGACTGGAATTTGGCCAGACCTATTACTGGCGTATCGACGAAGTCAATGGGGCCCCGGACAACGCGATCTTCAAGGGCGAGGTCTGGAACTTCACGGTGGAACCGTTTGCCTACCCGATCGAGAACGTAACGGCCAGCAGCGATGCCGATTCGAGTGCCGGCGAGGGCTCCGAGAACACGATCAACGGCTCCGGACTCAACGAGCAGGGAGAGCATTCCATCGCGGCCGGTGATATGTGGCTGACCACGGGTGGTGCCGAGCCGATCTGGATTCGGTATGAATTCGACCGCATCTATAAGCTCCATGAGATGCTCGTCTGGAACTACAACGTCCAGTTCGAACGGGTGCTGGGCTTCGGCGTCAAGGACGTCACGGTCGAGTATTCGGTCGACGGCGTGGATTGGACCGTCCTGAGCGACGTGGAATTGGCTCAGGGTACCGCTAGAGCCGATTACGCGGCCAACACGACCGTCAGCTTTGGCGGGGTCCCGGTCAAGTATGTCCGCCTGACCGTCAACAGCGGATGGGGCATGATGGGCCAGTTCGGGCTCAGTGAAGTTCGCTTCCTGTACATCCCTGCCCAGGCCCGTGAGCCCGAGCCGGAAGATAACGCCAGCGACATCAGTCCGAGCACGACCCTCGCTTGGCGAGCCGGCCGGGATTCGGTCTCGCACGAGATCTACTTGAGCACGGACGAGCAGGCGGTCGCTAATGGCAGCGTTCTGGTCGACATCATCACCGACAACAGTTATGCGGCCAGCGGCCTCGAATTTGGGAGCACCTACTACTGGATGATAAACGAGCTTCAGGACACCGAATCCTGGGAAGGCCCCCTCTGGAAGTTCTCCACCCTGGAGTTCGCCCTGATCGAGGGCTTCGAGGACTACGATGACGAAGACAACCGCATCTATGACACCTGGCTCGATGGCTGGGTCAATGAAACGGGCTCGATGGTCGGTTACCTGGAAGAACCATTTGCCGAACGAACAATTGTCAACAGTGGTCGTCAGTCCATGCCACTGGCGTACGACAACAGTGCTGCCCCGTTCTACTCCGAAGCCGAATACGATCTAGGTGGGATGAACCTCACCGGCAACGGCGCCGACAACCTGCGACTGTTCGTCTCCGGGCTGGCGCCGGGCTTTGCCGAGAATGCCGATGGCACGATCCTCATGAACGGGATCGGCACCGACATCTGGGGGACCGGGGACCAGTTCCGCTATGCGTACAAGAGCCTCAGCGGCAATGGTTCAATAGTGGCCCGCATCGACAGTCTGGACATGAGTCCCGATGTGTGGGTCAAGGCGGGCGTGATGATTCGTCAGGATACCGGCACCGGGTCGCAGCATTCGTTCATGCCCATCACCGGTAGCGGCGGCAACGGCGCGTCGTGGCAGGGCCGTGTCGGTCAGAGCCTGGACTCGGTGAATGAAGACAACGCCGGCGAGCTGGTGGCGGCCCCGTACTGGGTGCGGATCGACCGCTCGGGCAACAATCTGACCGGGTTCATCTCGCCCGACGGCGAGACCTGGACGCAGATCGGTGATCCGCGCGAGGTCGCTATGAACGATCCGGTGCTGATTGGCTTGGCCTTGACGAGTCACAACGCCAACCAGGCGACGAGCGCTCAGTTCTCCAACATCAGCTTCACCGGCAACGTGACCGGCACATGGCAGGTCGCCGAGATCGGCGCAACTCAGCTGGCCGGCAACACGCCCAAATCGGTTTACGTGGCGCTGGAGGATTCCGGCGGCAGCGTGGCAGTCGTCACGCACCCGGATTCCGCGCTGACGGCGCGTTCCGGCTGGACTGAATGGCTGATTCCGTACAGTGAGCTGATGGGCGTCAACCTCAACAGCGTCGCAACGATGTACATAGGCGTCGGTGATCGGGACAACCCCATCTCCGGTGGCACCGGCCTGATTTTCATTGATGACATCGGGTTCGGTCGTCCAGCTGAATAGACGGTCGACAATGACAATATCAAACGCAAACAAAGAGCTGTGGGCTACGGCCCACAGCCTTTGATCTGTTCACGAATCCGACAGTGCTCATTGAGCATGACTGATCATTGGACAGATGATGCATGCGCGAGCCGGGAACGGTGACTATCGTTGATATCGGATGTCGACTAGACTAACCCAAGCCGCTGAACGTGCAACACACGCGCCACAAGGAGATTCGTTTTGCCTTCGGCGGCGCTTCGGCCAGGCATCATAAGTCCTGTAATCTACGGCGGAGGTGTGGCGAGAGACTCGCTCTTAGGGGATAATATTTCAAGTCGCTGTCGTATAGCAAGAGCTTCGTCTTGACGGTCGGTATGTTGATATGCCTTCTCGAGGCACATCAATACTTGCACATTGTCTTCATGCCCTTCTCTGGCTTTCTCCAAATAGGAGATCGCTTCTGTAAAGTGTCTTTGATTGACCAGAAGGTGTCCCAACCATTTTTGTGCAAAGAAGGTCTCCTTTATGCCGAGGGAACGAATGAGCAGAGGAGGAACCTCGTCGTATCTCTTCAATCGCAGCAGGTTCTCGGCGGCTCCGTTGAAAAACATAGTGGTCCAGGGAATCGTGTGATAGAGCGCGCAGTATTCTTCATAGGCAGAGCGATGATCCCCATCCTTCTCATACATTTGGGCCAACTCGTAGTGCCCTGTGATGATGCTAACCTTGTCATCGGTCAAAACGCGCAGGGCCAGGCTTTCTGTCTCGGTCTGTGGATGAAATGATCGGAGGCTGTCGTTGGACATCGATTTGGACCGAAATGGCCATCCTCCCTTTAGATACCGAATCCTGAGGTTCGCGCAAAGAAGATCGAGATCGGTCATACCCCAGTGCTGTTGATAATATCCCATCGGTTTGATTCTGGCACCGTCCCAGTGTAGGTCCATCATATCTGCTTCTTTTAGCGTATTGAAGAAAGCTTCCGCCATCATGAAATAGCCGTCGATATTGGGGTGGAGATGATCCACCATGAGATTGTCCCCGATAATGCCTTGGGGTGACGCGGCCTCGAAATAGGATTTCATGGGGACAACCGGCCTCTGGTACTTCTGAGCGATCTTGCGAATGATGTCATTAAACTCTTCCGGGGCCCGAAATCGCAAGGCATCCATATCCTTGGCTTTCACATAGAGGCGCTTGGCTTGCTCATGGTCTCCCTGCTTATCCAGGGCCTGGGCTTGCTGGAAAAGCCGCGCAGCTCCGGGCAAGTCGTCCGCTACCACGGATGCGAAAGGCCGCTGGTTTCGCACATTGCTCACCAATTCACTTATCACGATGGGAATCCCGGCGTCTTGCGCCTTTTGATAGATCCGGTCGAGGTTGCCGGCAAGTTGTTTCTTGCCTTGCTGATAAAGCCGACCGCCATAGACAATAGTCTGCTCGCCCACCATTCTTTCCATAAGGGTGGCGCTGGGATCGAAATCGGATCCTTCCATCTGACCAGGTTTCTCCGTGCTTCTCAACGAGCCGATGGCATCTCGCGCAAGTGCGAAGAGTTTGAGTCGGTGCAGCTTCAAATACGCTCTGGCCACCGAGGGACTCCTGCCCAATGATCTGAGTGAAGCGATTCCCAACGCACCATAGTACTCATTGTGGCCGGAATAGATCAAGATGGCATCCGGTTTCTGCGCGATGATCTCATCCATGAAGTCAAGCTGAGTATAGGTATTCGTGGCCGACATGGCCGTGTTGATGATTTCTATTCTCTTTTCTGGAAACGCATCCTGCAGTTTGACGTTCAGAATGCGCGAAAACATCAAGTTATTGCCATAGGGGAATCCAGCAGCCGTCGAGCCGCCCAGGACGAAGATACGGATTCCGTGGGGAGGTTTTTGCTTGAGGAATGCATCCCAAGAGGGTTTCGGCACAACGGCCAGGTCGGGAAAATACTGTCGGCCGATCTCCCCGTTACACGTGAAGAAGTGGTCCACCTCGGCCTCAGCGGTCACAAAAAGGCGGGTGTCATCGCCGTAACCCGCCAAACGCAGAGTCCCCTCCAGGAATACGATGAAGACACAAGACAATACAAAGGCAAGAAAGGCAAATGCAGCCTTCTTTTTGAGGCTCAGAGCGATTGGCGGGCGTTGCTCTGCGTCCCTTCTTCCCTTTTTTTTCTTCTTTGACGGCGTAGTCATCAATTCACCTGGATAAGCATTCATGTCCTCAGCATGCATGCTCAGTCAATGAAGTTGTCTTAGTTGTCGTGGCCATCGTTGCAGCCGGGCAACTATGACTCGAAGTTACGCAGCAGCCTCCTTGCTGTCAACGGCATTGCCTATCCCGGCGTCATAGGCGAAGGACGGCAAATCGGCTCCCAGCCATGGACGAGCAACTGCGAGAACCCCAATGGCCTGAGATTTGCACAGACGCGAGGCTCCGATAATCTTATTGCTACGCCAGGCCCTCGTGCGGTATAAATGATATGGACTGGACATCCGGACGTGCGGTGTTCTCGGCTTGTCCCCGTGCGCGGGACATGGCCGAATCAAAGGCTGGAGGGCAGTGAGGAGGGCGGTTTTGCTGCCCATTGAAGAAGAGGCGCAAGTTCTGGCGCGGTGCGGTTTGGCGGCTATATGGCCGGAGCGGGAGATCTTTGGGCTCAATCGGTGGCCCCTTGCCGATCCACCCTGCTTCATCCCGGCCGATCCTTGTCCCGGGTCCTCGCAAGGAAAGCAGCTGAACAGGCGCCTGCGCTCAAGTCCTGCTGCGGAGAGGACGATGCAGAATTAGCCGGGAAGGGAACAGGCCGCGTGATTTAGTGGATTTGTGTGACGATATTGCGGGGGATAGTGGCTTCAGTATCTGGCTGAAGCGGGCTTGGGTCGAATTGGTTTTGAAGGAGGATAGTTATGTGTAAGCAGATGTTGTATTTGATATCTCTGGTCCTTGTTTTGGGCTTGGCCGGTGCGGTCGTGGCTCAGGCTTGGGATTTTGAGATTCCCTCCACGAGCACGCCCCCCGTCATCGACGGAAAAGTCGATGGGGTCTGGTCGATCGCGCCGGTGCAATCGGCTACCGTGCCGGTCAATGGGACTCCGAGTTCGCCGGCAGACAGCTCTCTGAATTGGCAGGCTCTGTGGGATGCGGACAACCTGTACCTGCTCTTCGAGGTGAAAGACGACATCCTGGTCAACGACAGCGCGAACGCCTATCTGGATGATGCCATTGAGTTCTACTTCGATGGTGGCAACTCCAAAGGACCGGGTGCTCCCCTGTCGGAGGATGATCGCCAGTACACTTTTGGCTGGACTACCGATGACATTCAAGGCACGAACACCAGCATCGATGGTGTCGAACATGCCCAGGTCAATACCGAGGGCGGATGGCGGCAGGAGATCAAGTTTCCCTGGTCCTCACTGACAGACGATGCCCCGGCTCTGGGGTATCTGATTGGCATCGATGCCTTTATCAATGACGATGACGACGGCGGTGACACGCGCGAGACCCAAGTTGCGACATTTGCCACCACGGGAGCCAGTTGGGAGATTCCGGCTAACTGGGGCACGGCCATTCTGGTCAAAGGCAGCCAGGAATTGGCCTCGGGGCCGAGCCCGGACGATGGAACCCAGGGGGTGTCCCGCGACGCGGCCCTGGAATGGTCGGCGGGGCAGTTTGCTGGCACGCATGACGTGTACTTCGGAACGGTCTTTGCCGATGTCAATGCGGCCAATCGGGCCAACCCGATGGATGTCCTGGTCAGCCAGGGCCAAAGCGCCACTTCCTACGATCCTGCCGGCTCGTTGGAATATGGCCGGACCTACTACTGGCGCATCGACGAAGTTAATGCGGCACCGGACAACACGATTTTCAAAGGCGAAATTTGGAGCTTTGCTACCGAAGCTTTTGCCAATCCCATCGAAGGGGTTATCGCCACGAGCAATGCGGTTTCCGACGCTGCCTCCGGACCGGAGAAGACCATCGATGGCTCCGGCCTCAGCGGTGATGATGCGCACACGACAAACGCCGCCGATATGTGGCTGGCGACGCCTCCAGCCGGCGAAATGACCTGGATTCAATACGAGTTCGACCGGGTCTACAAGCTGCATGAGATGCTGGTCTGGAACTACAACAGTCAGTTTGAGTTGGTTCTGGGCTTTGGCTTCAAAGACGTCACGGTCGAGTATTCGGAGAACGGTACGGATTGGATGGTTCTGGGCAACGAGGTCTTCGCTCAGGCTACGGCCCGCGCCACCTACACGGCCAATACGACTGTGGGATTCAATGGTGTCGGGGCCAGATACGTGCGCCTGACCGCCAACAGTGGCTACGGGCCCATGGGCCAGTTCGGCCTTAGCGAGGTTCGATTCACGGCGATTCCCGTGCAGGCTCGGGAGCCGGAACCGGCGGACGGCGCGGTCGATGTCGATCCGGGCACGGTTCTCAGTTGGCACGCGGGTCGCGAAGCTGTCTCGCACGAGATTCACCTGAGTGCGGATGAAGCGGCCGTCGTGAATGGAACCGCTCTCGTCGACACCGTCAGCGACAGCAGCTATGCGCCGGCGGGACTCGAATTCGGCAGCAGCTATTTCTGGAAGGTCAACGAGGTCAACGAAGCCGAAGCCGCCAGCGTTTGGGAAGGCGATATCTGGGGCTTTACGACCCAGGCGTATGCGGTGATGGACGATTTCGAAGCGTATGACGACGAGGAGAACCTGATCTACGACGCGTGGCTCGATGGTTGGGTCAACGAGACGGGCTCGACCGTGGGTTATCTGGAAGCGCCGTTCGCCGAGCAGACCATCGTCAACGGCGGTATCCAATCGATGCCACTGACGTACGACAACTCGGCCGCGCCGTTCTACTCCGAAGCGGAGAGGGATCTGGGCGGCATGAACCTCAACACCGGTGGAGCAGAGAATCTCAGGCTGTTTATCTCAGGCCTGGCACCAGAATTTTTTGAGGCGGCCGATGGCAGCATCCTGATGAATGCGATTGGCTCTGACATCTGGGGCACGAACGACCAATTCCGCTACGCATATAAGAACCTCACGGGTGATGGCTCCATGATTGCTCGCGTCGACAGTCTCGACAACAGCCCGAGCACTTGGGCCAAGGCGGGCGTCATGATTCGCCAGGGCACTGGCACCGGTTCGCAGCACTCGTTCATGTGCCTGACCGGTGGCGACGGCAACGGCGCCTCGTGGCAGGGGCGCCTGCAAGAGGGCTTAGACTCAGTGAATGCCGATGCCACCAGCGCTGTGGCACTGCCGTATTGGGTTCGCATCAATCGGTCCGGCAACACCCTCACCGGGTTTATCTCGCCCGATGGTGCGGCCTGGACGCAGCTTGGCGATTCGCGCAACGTGCCAATGAGCGGCCCGGTCCTGGTTGGTCTGGCGCTGACCAGCCACCTCGCCACCCAGGCGACCAGCGCCGAATTCTCGAATGTCAGCTTCAGCGGCAACGTAACCGGTGATTGGCAGATTGCAGAGATCGGCGCCGCACAGCCGGAAGGTAATACCCCAGAATCGCTCTACGTGGCGCTTGAGGATAGCTCGGGCAAGGTTGTGGTCGTGGCCAATCCGGACGATGGCGCCACGGCGCGATCCGGTTGGACCGAATGGGTCATTCCGTACAGCGAGCTGGGCGGTGTCAACCTCAGCAACGTGCGGACTCTGTTCATCGGCGTCGGCGACCGGAATAATCCACATGCCGGCGGCACAGGCATGATCTTCATCGACGACGTTGGCTTCGGAAAGCCCGCCAGCGTCGAATAGTCCGACACACTCCGGTCCCAGTCACGATGTCGGTTCTTTGAGGCTGGAAACCTGTAGTTTCGTGGGGCTGCGAGCGATGCTCGCAGCCCTTTCTTGTTGCCGAGCCAGAACGCAAGGCGAGGGACAGAAGAGAATGCCCTTGGCTCCCTTTCCGAGCACCGTACGTATCTCCCATTTCTCGTCGGACAGACCAACCCAAGTCACAAAAGGCAGCCGAAGCTCAACCGCAGCCCAAGCGTGCGTGTCTGTTGCAGGTTCTGCTGTAAATCAAGCGGGTCGGATTGCGTCGACTTCTGATTCCGTTCTCGATGGCTTGTTGCTATGCAGGAGCTCTTTTCTACTATTATTGGGCCTCGGGTGATCCCATCATGTCCCATCTCCTGCCATCACGCCAATGGATTAGGCAGTTATCTGGTGCTTCAAGTAGATCAAAGACCCGCTGTGCAGCCAGGTGAGTCAGATAAGTGCCATAAGGATTGGTCTCATAGTCTTTGCGAGTGTGTGTATTCAACAATACACGAGGTGCAATCAGGGCCTTTGCAGAGTGCCCATCGAACGGAAGTCTGTCTTCATGTCCTACGAATGAAAACAACCTTGGTGTCCAAAAATACGGATGACGCTCCTTAACGGCTTCCAGACCGTACGGACGCTGATTAGGGTCAAAGAATCTCCAGCTACCAGTTCCCCCAGGCCCTGAAACATGTGGGGCAGTGATGGCAATACGCTCATCGTAAATCCCCGCACAAAGAAATGAATGGCTGAAACTGGCTTGAATGGCCTGCATGAGCCCAACGCTATCAGGATCCCGCCTGCATGTCACCAATTATCTGGGACATCCGGGTCTAGTAATTTTTGAAGGAGTTCATCCACTTGGGCCAGACGGGCAGGCCGCGCTCGGCGATGTCTTTGTCCCACTCGCGGTGCCAGCGCACGCGCCAGAGTTCCTTCAGGCCGGTTTTGCGCACGGAAAAATCCAGGTAGAGGCAGTTGAGAAAGGCCGTGTGGCGATTCATGCAGAAGCGGCGCATGTTGTCGCCGAGCCCGGTGTTGAATTCGCCGTCGAAGGTCGGTGGCTCGTCCCACGCTTCCGGCCAGCCATCCAGGCGGTTGGCCCCCAGGAACAGCGGGATGTAGCCGGCGCCCCGCACGTTCTTGGTCTTCCAGTGCTTGTGCTCGCCCTGACGGGCGTTGGTCTCAATCCAGCCGTTGATGCCGTAGCTGCCGTGGTCGCGGCCGTAGTTGCTGTCGAACCACCAAGCGGTGTCGTTGCCCCAGAGCCCCACCTCGTCGGCGTGCCGGGTCGCCGAGGGACAGTAGAACAGGTCCGTCTCGTTGACGTCACCGAAATACGGACGCAGGACGATGATCCAGTGGTGCCCTTGATCAAGCCCACGCTGAAATTCGCCATTGTGCTCCTCGGTATACATCGAGAAGAACAGGCCCCACTGCTTGAGATTGGACATGCAGGCCACGGCGCGTGCCTGCTTCTTGACGCGTTGTAAAGCTGGCATTAGGATCGCCATCAGTACCGCGATAATGGCAATAACGACGAGCAGTTCGATCAGCGTGAATCCTCTTCTCTTCGTCATAGATCCCGTCCCATTTCTGTGCACCTGTCCCCGGCGAGTAGCACTGACAGAGTGCTGCGACTATGGCCAGACCTGCTCGTCCTGCCACTGCCCGGCCAGTTCCGCGAAGTCCTTCAGGTCGATCGACCGGGTGTTCTCCGGCTCACCGTCATAAATCTCTGCCGGCGAGGCTATGGGAACATACAACGCACCGTCGCCTGGCGTTACGTCGGCCAGATAGCGGATCTCGTCGACCGACAGGGAACGGCTGTAAATGCGAACGTCGTCGATCAGGCCGTTCCACTGACGGCCGGGCGCTTCGGCGTTCTCACCCAGATAGACCCGCTCGGTGTTAGCGGCAATCGAGCCCGTGGTGGCCACCGAACCGTCTTCGACGCCATCGACGTAGAGCCGCGCAACGGAGCCGTCGTAGGTGCCGGCTACGTGGTGCCACTGACCGTCGTTCACATTGGCCTGGCCGTTGACGCGCAGGTCAGGCGATGGGCCATTGCAACGCCAGTGGATGTTGTCGGTCTCTTGATTTCGACTCAAACGCCACGAGCTGTCGCCCTTGGCCACAATCGTCTGGTAATTCTTATTGAAGACGTCCACCTTGATCCACGCAGCCACGGTAATGGCGTCCCTGATCGCGTCGAAAGCCACGTTATTCGTGCAATCGACAAAGGCGTTGCCTCCGACCCGCAGGGCACTGCCGGTCATGCCGTCGACGTACATCGGATTGCCGTTGGCGGTCCCGTGTAAACCAGCCCCAGCACTGTTCTGCACGTCCCCATCCAGCGGATAGTGGGCCAGCAGCCCGGTGTCGGCCGGCTCCGCGGGCGAGGTTGCGAGCGTGCGATCAGCGGCCAGCCAGTCGCCCGCCATGATCTGGAGATCGAGATAATCGACGCGGCAATCGCCGTTTAGATCGGCTTCAGAGCTGAGCAGCAAAGCCACGCACCGGCGCGGCAGCAAGCGCAGATCGTCGACGTACAGCAGACCACTACCTCCTGCCGTTTGGTTGCCGACGCGCAGCGCGATCTTTGCCACCCGCGTCAAGTCTACTCCGTCGGCGCTGAATGTGCTCAGATCGATATTCCACTCATGCCACCAAGCCTCGGCCAGCGTCTGGGCCGGCGCCTCATAGCTGACTGTTGCGCTACGACCGGAGGCATCTTCCAGCATCAGGCTGAGTTCATCGCCTTCGTTCGGTGCGCTGGCCGGATCACCCTGGAGATACAAAACCAGTGCGGCGATGCCGTTGGTGGTCCAGTCCTGCGGAGCGTCGAGCGTGCGTTCGGCTTCGGAATAGTAGGGGGCACCTGTATTGTCATACGCCAGCGGCATGGATTGCCCGCCGCTGTGGACGATGGTCTGCTCGGCGAATGGCGCTTCGAGGTAACCGACCGTCGAGCCGGTCTCGTTGACCCAGCCATCGATCCAAGTGTCGAAGACCGGAGTGTCGGCGTCATCATATACCTCGAAATCATCCACGACGAGATACGGCGGTGTGGTGAACGTCCAGATCGGCCCGACCCACATGGCGGGCGTCGCGGCCTCGTTGACTTCGTTCACCTGCCAGTAATACGTCTGGCCCAACGCCAGGTCGCCAGCTTCCAGCCCGGCCTGGTTGACCGTGGTCGCGGTGGCTGTCCCGTTGACCACGGCGGCGCGGTCGGTGCTCAGACGCACGTCGTGCGCCCTCGCTTCGCGCCCGGCCCGCCAACTCAAGCGCACCTCCGGCCCGACATCGGTCGCCCCCGCAGCGGGCACTGGCTGCCGCGCGTGCACGGGGATGTGGAAGAAGCGCACCTCGCTGAGACCGTACTGAGGCAGCGCGCCCCAACCACTGTTGACGAGCAGACGGACATAGCGAGCGGCCACGCCGGCCAGATACACCGTCGTGTTGTGGGCGTAACCGGCCTGGGCCGAACCCTGGGCGAGTTGCACCTCACCCAGCACCGTCCACTCGGCCCCGTCCGGCGAGTACTCCACTGTCACGTCCTTGAGCCCAAAGCCTAACACCGGTTCGAACGTCACGTTGTAGTTCCAGACCCACATCTCATGCAATTTGTAGACGCGGTCGAACTCGTACTGGATCCAGGTCGGTTGCAGCCCAGCCGGATCGCTGAGCCACATCGCGGTGTTCTCAGTGGAATGCAGATCGTCTTCGCCCAGCCCCGAGCCGTTGACGGTGTTCTCCGGCCCCGCTCCGGCGGTGGCGCTGGAGGCCGTTGCTGCGATCGTCTCGATCGGATAGGAGAAGGGTTCGGTCGTGAAACTCCAGACGTCCCCAATGTGCCAACCACCGGCGCCGTCGGCTTCATCGACGCGCCAGTAATACGTCGTGGTGTAGGCGAGGCGTTCCGCCAGATCAGCCGGATCGAAATCGGGATCGCTGGTCACGCCCCGCAGCGCCGCGGCCGTTCCATCGTTGACGTCGGTGAAACTTGTGCCAAAGTAAACGCGGTGCCCGTCGATGGCCGGCACCTGCTCGCCGGGAATCCAGCCGAGCACGACGTCCAGTGGCACGTCCGTCGCTTCGTGCGCCGGCTGCGGCGACGATGCTTTCTCCGGGGGCGCTTCCACGTCAATCTCGAAACCATTGAGAAACGCCTCGTTGTGGACGCCATCGTTGTTGTCGGCAAACGTCAGTGTGATGTCGCCGAGCCCATCCGATCGAAAGGTGAACGTCACCGAAGTGCCTACCCCCGGATTCGGGCCCCAGGTCTGCTGGAAGTGATCGGCCACCAGCCGTGTCCCGTCCGCATCCGTTACGGTGATGTTGAGCGTACCGTCATCATTCTCCACGTCTTCGAGTGGGTCGTGGTGGTAGGTCGTGATCCGGTACACGCCGCTCGCCAGGTTCCGGATCACCATGTCGAACGGATCCCCTTCTTTGAAGGCGTCATCCAGGACATCGTGCAACGGAACAGACTCGTCGACCTGGGCCCGGTTGCGGCTGTCGATCTTGATAAAGTCGATGGTGAAGTCATCGTCAAAATCCACCTCGTTGAGGAACTGCCGGGAGACGTTGCTGTTGCCCAGACGGTCCCCGCCAGTGTTCCAGTCGATCCATTCGGCCTGTACATCTCCGCTCTGAGAGAGATCGACTTGCAGCGGTGTGCCCGATACTCCCACCGTTATCAGGGAGATTATAATACAAATTGCGGTCTTGGCATGCATGTTCACTCACCTCCAAGAAACTAAGTACACACACTCCGGATTGTGAAAAGATGGGCTCAAAACTGCCGCGTTCGGTCGCTGGGAACCGCCTCTGAGGTTCCACCCATATTCGCCAGCGAACGCCATATTTCGTCTCCGCAGCTACAACACCCCCAAGGATAACACAATTGGGGCCTTGATTCCAGCGCCCTTGGGCCGCAACCATGTCTTCGACGCCTCTCATAAAGAGGCCCTGAAAGGGGGAACCGAACGCGGTTTTCCGGTGTCGAGCAGGATCCGCGATTCGTCCCGAGTCCGCTTGGGCATGGGAGGGAGCCACCCAATGTCCACCCAAGTGTTGCTCCCTGTTCTTCAGCCTGCAGACCGGAGCAGGTCTGTCATAGTTCTTCATTTTGTCCTTGGATTCGTCGGCCATGCGCGATCATTTACCCGGTGGATAGGTCGTTTCCGGTGGATTGCGTCGCTGAGGGCGCTCGATGAGTTCAATGGTGGTCCCGATGAGATCTTCGGTATCCAGATAAGCATAATGCCCGTCGTCGTCGGGGCCAAAACCGGCGCCGTCCTGCGTCATTTCCAGACCCGCCTCCGCTGCCTGGTGCAGCGCTATGCCCATATTCTCGATCAGGACACCGACGTGGTGGACGCCGTAGCCGTGTTCTTCCACGAACTCGATGTAGACCGTATCGCCCTCGAGGGGCTCGATCAGCTCGATACGCATGGGACCCACATTGGCCAGAGCCACGCGCATCTTGTATTCACAAGGGCGGCCGTGTCGCGTCCTGCGTTTGACCAGCGGCTTTCCGTAGGTGTAAAAGCTCCATGGACCGATGCCAAAGACTTTCCAGTAATTCTCCACAGCCCGGTCTAGATCAGGGACGATGACACAGACTTGGGCGATGTTCGTGATGGGGAAAGGGGCCTGGCGGTTTGCTTCGTTCATGGGGATACCTCATCGGGGTGGATCATGGCCTTGCACACTTTGCCTTCGAGGGCGGCGTTGGCGATGGTGACGAAGTCTTCGAGGTTGCCGCGATGGGTGATGAGTGCCGCCCCATCGATCCGGCCGTCAAGGGCAATGAGAAGGGAGACGTGGAGAACGCCTGTAAACGTAGCGAGCGGACCTACCTGTCACCGGTCCCCCAGGTGGAGAGCCTGAGCCAGCTGGCGAGCAAGCTTTTCGACGACTGTCAGAATGATCTTCGGCGTCGCGGTACGGAGGTCCATGGGGGCAAGACAGTGGGCGAACTGCTGGTCGAGGAAAGACCCCATTTCTTGCCCCTGCAATCTGAACGCTTCGCCGCTTGTCGTCGGCGTTCGACCTTCGTTGACGGGCTCTTGAAGAACGGCGTCACGGACAAGCTTGTTTGCGCCTGGGACGTTGTAGATGAGGTGATACTGCCTGGCGACACGTCACACATGGCATGCGGCTGAGGTGTTTCTCTAGTGCATTCCAGAGTCCCACGGTCTTTGACCGTGGTCAGAGTCTGAAGGCTCTGCCGTAAGACAGCCCACGGGATTCCTTATACTGTTGCTGTTCCCGCAGCATCAGTTAAGGAGTATCCCATGAGCCGATTTCGGAAGCTATCACACGCGATATGGCACTGTCAATACCACGTGGTTTGGGTGCCGAAATATCGCTACCGGATTTTAGGCGGTTCCGTGGCCTATGAAGTGTCGCGATGTATCCGTGTTTTCAGCGGACAGAAGCAGTGTGAAATCCAGGAGTTGAATATTCAGGTCGATCATGTTCATATCATTGCGATGATCCCTCCGAAGCTCTCGGTGTCAGACTACCTGGGACTTGTCAAGGGGCGGACGGCGATTCGGGTCTTCAAGAAGTTCCCGAAACTGAAGAGCAAACCGTATTGGGGCAACCACTTCTGGGCTCCCGGCTACTGCGTTGATACGATCGGCTTGGATGAGGAGAAGATCCGGCGATATGTTCAATACCAAGAAAGGCGTGAGAAACATGAGGAGCAGGGCAAGCTCTTCAGATAATCAACCAGCAACCGTTGCGGGAAAGGGAACGGGCGTGCCTCCTGTGGGGGCACGCTACAGCCCCCCTCTGGGGGGCAACAATAAGGCCACGTCCTCTGGGCGAATGGCACTGCCGTGCCTAATCCTTCAAAAGTGACGATGTTATGTCTTTCCAATTTCGGCTCGGTGTCGATCGCGTGGGTAGTTCATGAACGGATAGTGTTGTCGCCGCC
>Ga0272443_10001425_pt1 | contig 35045 bp, 38 predicted proteins | sample SSMAcet12_FD_193581 | JGI IMG/M metagenome (GOLD analysis project Ga0272443, IMG submission 193581) | Marine sediment archaeal communities from Little Sippewissett salt marsh, Falmouth, MA, United States - SSM-Acet-12 | ecosystem: Environmental > Aquatic > Marine > Wetlands > Sediment ... | reverse complement strand
TTCCCTTCTTCCTCATGGTCATTTGCCAACCGGAGCCCTGGTTCCAAGATTCTGCCTACATCGAAGGGTGGGCTCGATACTGCGAGCATCTGGCCGACGAGTTGGGCTGGTATCCGCACGTCGAGCTGTCGCACGCCCGCCTGCTTCTCGAGGACTACCTGTGGTGGTTTGAACTCGCGCTGGAGACTGGAATCCAGGAACTGCGGTGGTCCGATGAGACAGCGCGGGCGTTCATCCTGGAGCACTACCCGGACCTCATGGACTACGCGCTGACTGAGATGATCGAGAGAAGGCAGTCTTCTCTGGGGTGGGAGGTATCGGCCTACGGATTCGGCGCACAGCACGTCCTTGCGTTTCGCTCCAGAGCCGAGGCGGCCCTCGGCGATGCGTTTGCCCTCAAGGAGTTCCATGACGTCGTGCTGCGCAACGGCGCACTGCCGATGCCGATCCTGGAGCGCGTGATCGATGACTACATCGAGGAGACGCTCGGTTCATAGCCGTCGTGCAGCCATTGCACTCGGAATCGGATCTCAGGAAGCGCGGTCGAGAGTCAGTGGGTTGAGTTCCGTGTCTTCGGTACTTCGCGGAATTCGAAAGCAAAGCTGCCCTCTGGCCCTCCCTATGCGCCCGTACGTGTTGAAGAAGATGAGTCTGCCCTTTGTGCTGTACTATTCCCGTCTACGTGCCCCGAGTGTCGTTCGCTCAAGAAGACGAGATTGCCGTAGTATCAGCATCATGCATATTCGGTTCCCGTGCGTAAGAGATGCGGAATCCGGAACATTGCTCACGACCTTCTGCGACAAGAAGAACCTCGCAACGAGTAGCGGTCATACGTTCTTTCTTTTCGCTGTGTGTGCTGTGCTCTGTGTCGCTGCTTGAGCAGAGCCGTTTGCAGTCACGGCTGCCTCGGGCGACCTCACCGATTACGGAGAACCTCTTCCGTCAGGCGGCGGCGTGCAGGCGCTCGTATGCGGGACAGATGGGAAGATCTACGGCGTGACCTCCAGTCGCCACCTTTTCGTGTTTGACCCGCTCGGCAGCTCATTCAGTGACAAGGGCGTGACTCCGAGCGACCACCCCTTGGCACTAACTTGGGGGCGGATGGGGTAGCACGCTTTGGTCGTACGATCTGGGGACTGGTCATTTCGCTGCTAGAGGCCAGGTCCCCGGCGGTCGACGAATCACTGCACTGACAGAGGTACTGGATGGACTGCTCTATGTTGGTACTGAGCCTGAAGATGAACCGGACCTGAAAGGACGGCTCTTCTCCTTTGACCCGACCACAGATTCATTCAGCGACATAGGTGGCATTGCAGACGAGGGAAGCGTTGGCTATGGCCTTGTGACTGCACCGGATGGCAAGATCCACGGCGTGACGTACATGAACGGTCACTTCTTTGCCTATGATCCAAGTACGGGCGTGCTCACTGACAAGGGCCAGCCAATTGCAGGGCAGAGCTCGGTGAGTTCGTTGGCGATCGGCGGAGACGGGAAGGCATATGGCGGCGTGCAAAGCAGCGGGCAGCTCTTCGCCTATGATCCAGACACGGACTCCTTCTCTGACAAAGGACAGGTCGTAGCTGAGCAGCCGCGAGTCCTCGCGTTAACTGCCTTCGGCTACAGGTTATACGGTGGTACGGGCAACTTCGGCGGGTCTACCCTCAGCGCCCACGTGTTCGAACACGACATCTACAGCGGCAGCTTCACCGACGCTGGTGTCCCCGCGGAAGGCGAACGCAACGTCAGGAGCTTCGCCGTGTTGGGCGAGCTGGCCTACGGAGGTACATCGTTCGGGGGCATTGCTTCTCATACGAACCCACATCGCCTATCCCCTTTCGCGTCGGCGCTGCAGGGAACGTCTTTGTAGGTGAGAGCTTCCATGCCGCGGAGTTCCAATCGGGTTCCGCCGACGTTGCCGAATGGGTCGCGGTCTCGGAATCGGTTGAGCCGGACGATGTGCTCGTGCTCGATCCCAGCAACCCCGGCACGTATCGCCTGTCTCGGTCCGCCTGTTCGTCGCTCCTTGCCGGCGTCGTGTCCACGGAACCGGGAGTGGCCCTGGGCGGATCTCTGGTCGCTTCGGAGACGGCCCTGCTTGCGCTGGGCCGGGTCTGATCACTGCCCGTGTGCCCTTGTCGGCAAGACCTTGGAGCCGATGACAGATGACTACGGCACGATTCTTGTCCTGCTGACGGCGCACTAGTGCGCGCAGAGATCCCGGCAAGCGGGACCTCGCGCGAGGGAGAACAGCTGACTGGAGCCATTCTCCTGCGTAACTCGCGACCCGATCCAACCACACGGACGGAAGCCCGGAGCAGATGGCCGCCATCGACGAGCTGGTGGATCGATCGTAGAGGCTGGAGCCCAATCCCGGGTTCGGAGGGCAAGGTTTGCCACTTCGCTCCGCCAATCGGTATTGCATTCGCTGAGCGGAGTCTCTATGATCATAGCCGCACGTAGACTAGAGAAGGAGGTGATAGCTGGTGCTCAATAGACTGCCGCTACTTGCCGGGCTGATCGCCTTGCTATGCATGGCCATAGCGTTCTCGTTCGCCACGACCGGAACGGTTCTAGTCACGGAAGGTCCCGGAGCTGCTCCGAACAGGTGGCCGGATCTCTGGATTGAGAATGAGGAAGATCACTCGTGTCGTCGCCAGCTCTTGAACGATCCTGCGATAGACAAGGACGTTGCGGTCTCGCCGGATGGACGATACATCGCCTGGGCGAGCCAACGTGTCGGCATTTCCGGCGCCCTCGGAACCGACTTCAACATCTACGTCATGGACATCCACGGCTACAACATCCGCCAAATGACGGCCCATACCCGCGACGATGAGCGTCCGGCGTGGTCGTTGGACGGTCGCTTCCTCTACTTCGAGTCCGACCGAAACCGGAACGGTACTCCCGAAACGTATCGAATCCGGTGGAACGATGGCCAGGCTGCCCCCGAGGAACGGGCCAACCTACCTACTGCAGTCTGGAGACAAGGCAGGATCTCGGGGGCAAGATTGATTGAGATTGCTGGCGCCGACACATCCTGGCATGACATTGGCGTGTTGATCAGCGGTTCTCAGTCGGCCTATATCTACATATCGGGGTGCGCGTGCAACACTGGCGGCGCGGCGTCTTCCTGTCGTAGCGGTCCGGAGCTCTTCCCACCCTGCCTTCGCATTGCAGGTTCTACCGGCTGTAAGGCGTGCCTGTCAGCGCGAGAGACGCACGTGACTCGCCAGTGGCTCGCAAGCTGGATCCGGGGCTGCTCCATCGGCAGCAGCACTCGCCTGGAGATCGGACTAGATGATCCGTACGCAAGTGACAACAGCGGGCAGTACGTGATTACCATCATCCCCGATCCAACCTAGACAGGTCTCGTGAGGTTCTGGCTGCGGCTTCCGCTCGGTTCCACGACGGAGTGCACGTACCCGTCTCTCACACAACGAGTTGCGGGGGCAATCCTAGGGGAGGCAAGCGAGGGCGTACAGGGTGCCCACGCCCCCGCTGCCGGAATCGAGCTGCGCAACCGGCGCTACGTCTCGTCTCCCAGGACGGCAGAGGCGGCGAACAGCAACACGAGCCGGCAATGATCGCAGACGATCTGGATCATTGCGGCCGCCTCTTCATCGAAGGATTCTGCCGCCCCGCCGCCCTGCGGCGCGACGAGTTCCCCTGTGCTCCAGTCGTTGTTCCCGCACATCGGGCACGTTGCGCGGATCCCGCCGCACGTGGTACACCAATCGACGAGCCGACGCTCCTGAGCTTCTGTCAGAGGCATGTCGTACCTCCTGTCTTCGGGTTTGCCTGACTTGCTCTGTCGATCCGTGGGCCTGCTCTCACTGCCTCCTTTCGCCTTGGAGATCGATGGCCGAAGCCGCCGCTCCACAAACTGAAACTCCTGCCGCAACGGCAGGAGCCAACGAAAACGCCCCGCGACTCGCGGGGCCGATTCATACTCGCAACTCAGCATAGCATGCCGAGGACCTCGTGACAAGGGCGGTCGAGCTACCGGCTCTGAGTTCTCAAGTAGCCCAACTTCGCGGGTTCTGACCGAAGACGGGCGCACCTACGTCCAGGGCGCGCTGGGATGGATCTTGGCTCGAAGCCCACGAGCCATATCGGTGCCCGGCTTCCGCACCGTCGTACAGGTCGAGGATCCGGCCGGGGCGATGACCTGCGGGTCGCTGAACCCGGAGCAGATGACGGCGATTCGGGAGATGCGCGATCGATCCTGAGGGCGTGCGGCGAAGATTGGGCTATCGCGTGCCCCGAACCGGCCACAGGTAGTACTACACGTCGACGACGGCGGAACAGATCTTCATGGCGCAGCTCATCATGTTGTGCGCATACCAGAGCCTCGACTGATGGCAGATGGATCTCGACCAGTAGTCGGGCTTGTAGCCATCGTATTGGACGCTGAAGAACGGATCGCCCTCCGTCCACTTCCCGGTGCCCATCGTGTCCCACAGCGGAGGGCTGACCACTCAGGCGTGAGCAGCGCCATCCATTCCGTCGACGTCGGGATCCTCCAATCCCCGGGCTGGGAGTGATCCGTCAGGCCGTACGTCCCGTGACCGAGCTTGCGAACCAGCGCCCTCGCTCCCGCCGGAGCCGGCCAAGGCAGACCTGCAAGCGAATCGGAGCGCCCGTTGCAGGAGCGGCAGAAGCCGACGAGGAGGGAGGCGAAATCGAAGCTCAGATGGGAGCGCAGCGCAAGGCCTGGACCCGCGCAAGGCGTGCTCGACCGGTTCGGCTGCTTGTACGGCCGGAGACGGGTGTGATACTCTGCTAGGTGACAAGAAGGACGAGAAAGGAGTCGCACGTGAAGAAGCTACGAATCGCGCTCTCCAAAAAGGAGAAGGGAGAGCAGCTGCTGGCCCGGCTGAAGGAACTGAAGAAAGACGGGGAGGTCGAGGAAGAGCAGTTCGAGCAGAAGAAGGGGCAGTACTCGCAGCTCATCGAGGAGGGCGAGAAGGAGGTCGAGAGCATCAGGGCATCGCTCTCCGCGAAGAAGGAAGCGCTGGAGCGTGATCTGGAGCGATACCCGGCGGAGCTTAAAGACCTCGAGTTGAAGAGCAAGCTCGGGGAGATCGACGCCAACCAGTTCGCTCGCCAGGAACAGCGCCTTCGGTCGAAGATCGACCGTTTCGAGAAGGATCTGGAAGAAACTTCGGGACTGCTGACCGCCAAGACCGCCGAAGACGCCGGCGGCTTCATCGACATCCAGCTCGAAAAGCGCAAGCTCCTCCGTCGCCCCGACTGGCTCTAAGCTCAGAGTTCGCGTGCCAAGCACAACGAACTCGGATAGGCCAGCCCGCGAGACGCCGCGTGTTGCTGCATTGGAACGCAGCGACTCGCGCTTCTAGGCTTCATCCATCCAGCGTCGAATGAGCACGCGTTCCTGGAGCTCCCGTGGATCGCCGTACGCACCGAGGCCGGACTCCGTTCAAGCGCTTCTCGCAAGCTTCCGCGCAAGCGGCAAAGGTGTGAGCCCGTTCGCAAGCCGGTGAGTTAGGTACTACGTCCCCGGAACTCCAACTCTGAGGATCCGGACCGGATCTGTCCGGCGGATGAGACTGGATGCGGGGGAGGAGCTGGCTACCGCCAGAGCCTCCCGGCGAACCAACTGCTGGATGGCACGGGCTCTGCCGGAAGTTGTGGCAGAGGAATGGCCCGAGGTTTCGGCCAAGGCACCGGTGGATGCCGCCGAGGCTGCTTCTAAGCTCAACATCAACGCCGGGCGGTGACGCTGCCGTCCGGCGCTTCTCTCCCTCCGATCTCCTATACCGCAGTGCGAAATCCGGTGCGTGTCGCTCGATTCCGCTCACTTGACACCGCAAGGATGAAGACCTCCCCTCAGTAGCGCACCGAACCTCAGAAGACAAGATGCGACCCCTGATCGACCCCTGATCCGCTGGGTCATCTGTCTAGTACCCTTTGTGGGGCAATTCCTCGGCAAGTGGAAACGGCTTACCTTTCTGTTCCTGATCTATCTCCCGCTGTACAACTTCGGGATATTCCCGATTGCTGTGATCGTGGACTGCTTTCGCCCTACCCGCATGGCTTGGCGCTCGGTCCTGATGGCCACGCGTCCGGTCGAGAGGCGGACCAGCAGTGCGATCTTCGTAGGGGTGTCGGGATGTAGCTACGGTGGTCTCCTGGCAGCGCTCTCTCTCACAGAGAACCCACAGGTGCCATGGGCGCTGGCGTGGGCCTCGCTTGGGTGGGGCGTCATTCTTGTCCTGAGCATCGGTGTCCGCTGGGCGGTCCGACCATTCGCACTGCCCAACGCAATCCTTGGTGGCGCACTGTGGGTAATACGCATGTGGGCTGGCATCAGCGTCTGTCTTGAGGCCACGGCGGAGGAGACGCAGAAGAAGATCGAGAAGGTGGGAACCTGGCTCGAGAACAGCCTGCTTGTCGGGGAACACGAGAGCGGTGTCTCAAGGCCCGTGCGCCATCTATTTGGTCCAGTTTCCCTCGCTGCGCTCGGCTGCCTCTTCCTCTTGCTCGCTGCCAGTTTCGGCTTTTCGTACTACGCTCTGTGGGCGTCTTCAGCCGCGTGCGTCGTCGGCGAGCCCATCGCAGGTCCGAGCCTTCCCATTGCCCTCTACCACGCAATCAGTGTCGGCGCGACTGCGCCCAGCAGTGTGCTCACTCCTGTTGGTTGGGCCGCCTTCCTGATGCAGGGGCTCCAGCATGCGGCCGCGGCCCTAATAGTCGTTCTTGTCCCGGCCACTCTGTCCTTCAGTCTCTCAGCACGGCAGGATGAGCACCTTGAAGGCGCTAAGGCCAGGATTGAGAGGACCCGCGAGTTCCTCCTTGATCGGTGGGATCAGAGCTGCAAGAGAGCAGCAGCAGAGGCGGAGGCAGCGGTGCGCAGGGCGAAGCGAGCAAGGCGCGAGAAGCCAAGCAGCCTGGCAGAGAGTCTATATGGACTTGGAGTGCTACTCGCCGATGCGCGCGACAAAGGCGGCGCCAATGATGAGTCCGGGGATGCAGACGAAGCGGCAGCCGACTCCGACAAGTAACGTCTGCCAAGCGGTGAGGAGCGCAAGCCGGAGTGGGACGCTGCGAAGGGGATCTCTCTCGGACACCTCCACTCGGAATCACTTCGCTCAGACTTCAGTCCGCACGATGTCTCACTTGCCGCCAGACCGAAGACGTCGGCAGACTGGCTCGAGCTGCGGCGAAAGCATTAGGAGTTCCGCACAGTGCTTGGGTCTTAGCTGGCAGGCTCGTCGATATCGCTAGCGAGTTCCCGACCACCGCTTGGGGCTACAGGCCGCGGTCCGTGAAGCGACTTCCTTGTCGCGCTGATCAGTGGCAGATTCAGCAGACGAGATACAGGTATCCGAACGGACCTCACTCGCCTCCAACGCAGGGACTGCGCGGCAGGGTCTTCGGCCTTAGCTTCCTCCCTCGCGGGCTCGCTCTCTGTCCATCCAGCGTGCGCAACGACATCCAACACGAGAAGCCGGAAAGGAGGAAGGCAGCATTCGAGGGGTGCCTTTCTCTGAGGTTCCTCCCCAGTCCATGGGACCTGCGCTACGTCACACAACCGCGAGAAGCCAGTCTTCGACTGATGGCTTCGCGCAAGGCTCGCCGCTCGGTGAGCCTCGCGACGAGGCTCACTTGACAAACTGGTTAGTGCACTAGTAAACTACCACACCATGACTATCACACCCGAGAGGTCTCACACGATGCGAACTGGGGGAATCCCAGAAAGGGACTTTAGAATCGTGCGGCCGGCAGTGACGGCATGCCTCCTCGTGACGCTCCTGGTCGGCTCGGTGGGCCTGTCCGTGGTGGCACAGGTCTACGGCCGCCAGGAGCTGATCGAGGACGCGCGGCAGCTGCTGGCGATCATCGAGGACAATCATCCGGACCCGTACTTCCACGGCGGCGGGAAGGTGGCGTTCCACCTCCGGTTTCAGGAGCTGCTCCGATCGATCCCCGCGGATGGGATGACAGTCGAGGCGTTCACGGAACTCCTCCTCCCGTTCGTCGCGTCGGTCGGCGACGGCCACACCACGATCTGGGACTGGGAGAACGTCCGGCTTGACTCGATGTACCCCGGCGGCGTGCCGCTCCGGTTCGAGATTGTTGAGCAGCTCCTCTACGTGGCGACCGTCGTGTCGCACACCGATCGGGAGCTGATCGGCTCGATCCTCGTGTCGGTCGAGGGCGTGAGCGTGGAGGAGCTGCGAGCGCGCCAGCGGCGGCGCAGAGGCATCGACAACGAGTACGGCGAGCTCTCCTGGCTGATCGACGGTCTGTGGTACGGGCCGCGCTTGACCGGGCTGCTTCCCGAGTGGACCGATCGGACGACGATCCGCGTCACGCTGCAGCACCCCGACGGGACGATCGCCGAGCACGAGTTCCGCACGCCGGTCTACTCGTCGCTGCTCCGGCGACCGGCGGAGACCGTCGTGATCCCGGAGCCGGGTCCGTCGGGATTCGGGACCGGCTTTCTCGATGACCAGGGACGCGTCGCGTTCCTGCGCGTCGACGACATGACCGGGTATCGGGAGGTGCTCGGGAGGACCGGCCCAACATCAGGCCAGGACGTCCCCGACGACGTGGTTGCCGCGACGCCATCGGCGACCGAGGTCTTCCGGCAGATGGCGATCGACATGAAGGAGGCGGGCACCGATACGCTCCTGGTCGATCTGCGGCAGAACCACGGCGGGGCCTCGCTGATGGGCGACATCCTCGTCTACTTCCTCTACGGGAAGGAGGCGCTGCTCGACGTCGTCATCGAGCCGTTCCTCAACGGCGGCGGCCAGATCGAGCGGCTCGGGCCGCTGGAGATGCGCCTCTACTCGCCCGAGGAACTGGAGGAGATGAGCGCGGAGCAAGGGTTCCCGCTGCAGACGGGCGACTACAGCACCCTTGGGCATTCCGACTTCTTCGAGCGCTTCGCGGCGGCGCTCGGGATGACGATCGAGGAGCTGGTCGAGCAGCAGGGGCAGTACTACCTCGCGAGTTCGTATGACGACGTGCGGGTCTTCTCCGACGAGTTCGCCTGCGGCGAGTACGCCGGCTACTACGCGCCGGAGAACGTGATCGTGCTGGTCTCGGCACACACGTACAGCTCCGGGTTCACGATGATGCGGTTCCTGTCATCGGCCGGCGCGACACTGGTCGGGACGCCCTCGGCCCAGGCAGCGAACTGCATCGGCGAGGGGCTTTCGTGGCGGCTCGACCATACGGGGATCCGGGGGCTGGTGGCCCACAACATCTACGCCCACTGCCCGAACGACCCCGAGCGCGGCCGGGTCTGGCCGGTCGACGTGGAGATGACGTACGAGTACCTGAAGTCGGTGGCGTTCGATCGGAGCGCCGAGCTGCTGCTGGCGCTCGAATGGATCGAGCGAAGGGAGTGGGAAGGGCTCGCTCGGCTCGAGGCGAGAATCGAGGCGCTCCGCGAGGATCTGCTCATCCCCGGTCTGTCGGCGGCGGTGGTGAAGGACGGCGAGCTGATCTGGGCGCAAGGCTTCGGCATGGCAAACCTGGAGGACGGGATCGAAGCGACGGCACAGACGCCGTACGGCCTCGCGTCGGTCACCAAGCCGTTCGCCGCGCTCCTGCTCATGAGGAAGGTCGAGACGGGAGAGCTCGACCTGGACACGCCGGTCGGTGCGTTCGGGATCGACCTCGGAAGCGACTCGATTACCGTGCGGCACCTGCTATCGCACACGTCCGAGGGCATCCCCGGAAGCCACTACCAGTACAGCGGTAACCGTTACTCGTTCCTGACCGCCGTGACCGAGCAGCTGTACGGCGACTCGTTCCGCGCCGTGCTGCGCCGGGAGATCCTCGCCCCACTTCAGATGAACGACACGGCCCTGAACGTCGGCGGCTGCGGCTTCGCCTACTACCTATCGAGGCTCGCGCCCGACGATCCGGAACGGGCGTTCGAGCACGTCTATCGCGAGTCGGCGGTCCCGTACCAATACGATCCCGCGTATGAGGTGTACCCGGCTCCCGTCCCGACGTACGCCAACGCCGCGGCGGGCCTGATCTCGACCGTGGTCGATCTAGCGCGGTTTGCTGCTGCGATCGAGGCCGACGCGCTCGTCCGGCCGGAGACCAAGGAGCGGATGTTCACTCCCACCCGCTTCAACTCGGGGGACGACGGGCCGTACGGGCTCGGCTGGTTCACCGAACGATATCGGGAGACCGAGCTTGTCTGGCACTACGGCTACGGCGCGTACTCGTCACTCTTCCTGATGGTGCCGGACGAGAACTTGACGTTCATCGTCTTGGCAAACACGCAGAACCTGAGCCGGCCGTTTGGACTCGGCTTGGCGGACGTGAGCGTGCTCGCCTCGCCATTCGCGCTGGCGTTCTACAAGGAGCTCGTGTTGCAGCCCCGGTATGATGAGGAGCTTCCTGAGATCGATTGGATGGCGGATGTCGAGTCGGTGGTCGCTCAACTCGGAGAGATCACCAACCCGGGGCTGCGCGAGTTGTACGAGGGCGAGCTGTGGACGGTCCGGAAGCTGTACGGAGGGGTGGGTAGGGCCGACAACGCGTCCCGTCTCCTGGCGGTGCACACTCGAGCCTTCCCGGGTTTCAGCCGATCGGCCCGCGACCTGTACCAGGTCGAACGCCCCGGTCCAAGGCCGGCCGCGATCGATCGGATCACCCTGAGCGAGGCGGAAGCGGCGCGCTGGATCGGCCGATACGTGTTGCGGCCGGCCGATGCAGCGAGCGGCCTACCTTTGGAGATCGAGATCCGCATTGACGACGGCCGAATCTTCGCCGTGCCGGCCGACGATGAATGCCAGGAGTTCTACCCGCAGACTCCGCTACGCCTCCGCTCCTCCAGCAATCCGGACTTGCTTCTGGTCGCAGAGGGTGAGGGGGACGGACCGTTCACCGGTGGCGTAGTGGAGTACGGCGGCACGGTCATGGGCACGTACGAGCGTGTTGACTGAACGAGCGATCGCGCAAGTCGACACGAAACGAGGGGTCTATGCAACGGACAAGGACGAAGAGATGACGAACAAGGACAGCTGGACTCTGGACATGGACGCGGGGCCGATCTTCGAGCAGATCGGGCGGAATGTGCGCGAGATGCTGGCGCGCGGCGACCTGCGTCCCGGCGAGAAGCTGCCCTCGGCGCGCGATTTGGCGGCGACGCTCAGTGTGAATCCGAACACGATCGTCCATGCCTACGGGGAGCTTGAGGCAGGGGGGATCATTGAGAAGCGCCGCGGGCTGGGAACGTTCGTGAGGGAGGACGCACCGGTGGAAACCATGAGAAGGGACATGCTGAAGGAGATAGCGGAGACGTTCGTGAACGAGATGAGGCGGCTTGGCGTCGAAGACGAAGAGGCGATGGCCGCGCTGAAGGAGGCATGGGATGCTGGCTAGGTTGGACGACGTGACCAAGCGGTATCGAACAGCCGAGGGTGTGCGCAATCTGACGCTCGACTTCCCGGCGGGACAGATCGTCGGGGTGCTCGGCCTGAACGGCAGCGGGAAGTCGACGATGCTGAAGCTGATCGCCGGCTTGCTCTTCCCGACCGTGGGGACGGTCTCGGTGTTCGGCGGCGCGCCGCGCGAAAACCGATCGCGAACCGTGTTCCTCGGCGAGACGGACACGCTGTGGCCGTGGATGACGCCGGCCGACGCGGCGCGATTGATGAACGGCCTGTACCCGGATTTCGACTCCGACAGGTTCGATGAGCTGCTCGACGTGCTCGAGGTGCCGCGACGGAAGACGAAAGCGATGTCGAAGGGAGAGCGTGGACGGCTGCGCCTGGCGATGGCGCTGGCGCGAGACGCCAAGCTCTACTTGCTCGACGAGCCTCTCGCCGGGATCGATCTGATTTCGCGTGAGAAGATCATGATGTCGCTCGTCCACGAGTGGCACACCGACGAAACGATCCTGCTGTCCACCCACGAGGTGGCGGAGGCAGAGGGGCTGTTCGAGCGGGCGATTTACCTGCGCGATGGCCGGCTGGCCCTCGACGCGCGAACGGAAGAGCTGCGCGAGCGGGGCAAGAGCGTGGTCCAGACGTTCAAGGAGGTGCTCGCATGAAGGGCTTCAAGACGCTTGTTTGGCTCGAGCACCGGCGCAGCTGGGTGTGGGCGGTGGCGCTGCTCAGCTCGCTCGCGTTCTGGGCGTGGGGCATCAAGCAGGTACGCGTGATGGACGTCGCCGAGAGGCTGGGCATCCGCGGCGGCCTGCTGGCGGTCGCCTGCGCGATCGGTGCGTTGGTCCTCTGCCTGATGATCGGGCGGATTCGCGCCGAGACACGGCACGGGCAGTACCAGGTTCTCCTGCTGACGCCGCCCTCCGGCTACGCGCACATCGCAGCGCGGTACTTCTACGCGGCCGGCACAGCGTTCGTCTACTTCGTCGCGATCGGGTTCCTGTACTGGTGGATCATGGCGCTCGCCGGCATCCACCTCGATCCGACGACGCTCGTCGAGCTGATCCTGGCGGTGCCGTTCTACGCGATCTCCGTGACGGTCCTGCCGCTTCTGGCGTGGACGCTGCTCTTGATGGTGTTCATCAGCGCGTATCGGATCTCGGGGCCGGGATGGATCCCGGGGACGGTGATGCTCCTCGGGACGCCGTTCGCTTTCCGGTGGCTGGTCGACGGGATCGTACGGGTAACGTACTCGCTTCCCGGTTGGCGGCTGTTCGCGAACGCGCCGGCGGCGCTGATCGAACGGTTCGGCCAACCGGATCCGGAGGTCACGATCCAGCTGAACGAAGTCCTGTACAACGGCGTTCCGATCGAGCCGCTGTTGATCATGCTGGCGCTGACGGCGGTGCTGCTGGCGCTCGCGGGACGGATCTGGCAGGAGGTGGAGGCATGACCCAGGCGTTCCTGATTGTCGTGCGCGTCCTGTTGGTCGCGCTGGTGGCATACTGGGCGTTTAGGCTGTGGACCGGGACGAGAAGCTGGACGTCGCGGGGCGTGGGGATGCTCTGCTCCGCCGCCCTCGTCTGGCAGATCGTTGTGGGGACGCTTTGACGAGTAGACTGAGCCTGATACCGCCATGGAACAGACGATGAAGGGGAGCGGTCCCAACTGGCGTGCCGTCATCGCGCTCGGGGTGGTCGTCGCCGCGTTGAGCGGTTGCGGCGACGGCCGTTCCGAGCCGACGCACGAGAGCAGCGAGATCCGACAGGCGGCGTTTGCCGTCTCCGGATCGCCGAGCGTCGACGTGACGGTGTCGAACGGGCGAGTGACGATCCGAGGGCAAGCCGGCATGACGGAGGTCCGGATGACGATGACCCTGCACAACCGCGGGGCTTCGATCGTGCGGGCGGAGAACCGGGTCGACGAGATGGTCGTACGTGCCTCCCAGGAGGGCGATCGCATCGTGCTGCGCTACGATTCGAGCGAGCAGTCGGAGGTCGCGCGCGAGTATGGACGCGTCGACTTCGACGTGACGATGCCGGCAGCCGGCGATGTCTTCGCTGACGTCGGCATCGGCGCGATCGATGTTGAGGGCACGGAAGGGGAGGTCGTTCTGAAGACGACCGACGGGGACATTGCCGCCACCGATATCGCCGGAGCGCTGGACGCGCGGGCGAGCAACGGAGCGATCGACGTCGCAAACGTTCAGGGGGCGCTTCTCCTTGACTCGAGCAATGGGCGGCTCCGGATGAGCGAGATCGAAGGATCGGTCGATGCGGAGACGGCCAACGGGGACGTCCTGTTCCGCGGCCGGCTGCTTGGGGCGTCGCATCGGATCCGGACGGCCAACGGCGACATCACCGTCGAACTGCCTAACGATCTTGCGATCACGATCGATGCCACGGCGAGCAACGGGATCGAAACGACGGATCTAGCGGTTGTGGGGGACATCGAAGGAAGAGAGTGGCTCGCGACGCTGAACCCACCGGCGAGCGCGTTGCTCGAGCTGTTCACGAGCAATGGGCGGATCGAGATCCGCGCCGTGCCACAGGACGACAGAGAGGTATGAATCCATGGAGGAAACGATGAAACGAAAGCTGCTGCTTGGGTCGGCGCTGCCCGTTCTGATCGGCGTCGCGCTCGCTCTGGGCGGGTGCGTGGAGATCCCGATCCACGAGGCGACGCAGACGGTGCAGGGAAGCTTCGATGTGGTCGGCGCGGTCGACCTCGACGTCTTCACATCGAACGGCCGGGTCACGGTGCGCGGCGTTGCCGGTCAGACAACGGTTGAGGTGGCCGCGACGCTTCGTTCGCGCGGCGATACGCTGATCGACGCCGCAAACCGTGCTGCCAGGATTGCTGTCGCGATGGTTCACGACGGAAACTACGTTGTCTTGCGCTATGACGCAAGCGCCCATCCGTGGGACGTGCGTCGCTACAGTGGCGTCGATTTCGAGATCACCGTTCCGGCAACGGTTGATGTGGAGGTCGGTACGTCGAACGGTCGGATCGAGATCTCCGACGTGATCGGCATCCTCGACCTCACCACGAGCAATGGCGCGATCGAAGTCTCGGACGCAGTCGGTGAGGCGGACGCCTCGACGAGCAATGGGGCGATCGCGGTCGATACCTTCGAGGGGATCCTCCGTCTCGCTACGAGCAACGGACGGATTACGATGGAGAACATCGTTGGCGTCGTCGATGCGCAGACATCGAACGGGAACATCGCGTTCTCGGGAATGCCCGTCGACGGGAACGATCATCGGATGAAGACGAGCAACGGGCGAATCGACATTGCCTTGCGCTCGGACGCGTCGCTGATCATCGCCGCGCGAACGAGCAATGCGTCGATCAGCACGGACCTGCCGCTGATCGGGGACACCGAGGGGAAGGAGTGGAGCGCCGTGCTCAACCCTCCGGCAACCGGAACGCTGTCGCTCGAAACGAGCAACGGTTCGATCGAGATCCTCGGGATCCTCTGATCGTGAGGCGGTGATGACAACCGTGAGAAACATCGTGATGATGGTAGGAATCGTTGGATTGGTCGCGGTCGCGCTCTTCCTCGGCGGCTGCGAGGAGGAGGGCGTCGGCATCCTGAGCGGGACCAACGTGTCGGCAACGAGAGTCGAAACCTTCGGGATGGAGTTCGAAGCTCCGCTTTCCCTCGACATCGATACGTCAAACGGCCACGTGACGGTCCGGGGGATCGCCGGAATCCAGACCGCGTCGGTCACGGTCACCCTGCGCAGCCGCGGGGGGACGCTCGAGGAGGCCGAGGATCGCCTCGGACGGATCGTCTACCGCGCAGCGGGAGCCGCTCCCCGGATCTCCCTGCAGTATCGATCGAACGAGCAGGATGACGACGTGCGCCGGCACTCCGGCGTCGACTTCGATGTCCTCGTCCCGATCGACTCGCGGGTCGAGGTCGATACGTCGAACGGCGCGGTCAGCCTTGAGGGCATCCGGGGAACGATGATCCTGGATACGTCGAACGGCGCGATCGACGTCTACAACTCCACGGGGACGCTGATTGCCGATACGAGCAACGGGCGGATCGAGGTGATCGCGTTCGTCGGCGAGCTTCAGCTCGATACCTCGAACGGCGATGTCTGGATCGAGGACTTCGCGGGCACCGTCGATGCCGAGACGAGCAATGGGAGCGTGCACTTCACCGGCGAACCGACTGCGGGGGGCAATCGGATCCGCACGAGCAACGGAAGCATCACGGTCCGCGTGCCGCTTCGAGCGGCGATCGCGTTTGACGCCAGCACGAGCTCTGGTCGGATCCGGTCCGGTCTGCCGCTCGTCGGGGACGTCGAGGGCGACGAATGGAGCGCCGACCTCAATCCGCCGGCGGCGGTGACGTTCGCCCTGCGCACGAGCAACGGGACGATTCGGATCGAGGGGACGGACTTCTAGCCCGATGGCGAGTCGGTCTTGCCGTGCGGTCGCGAGCCTCGACGGCCCGCGACCGCCTCCTCTTGTCGGCGCCGGTGAACCGCGGGCGTCGCGGGCGACACCTACCTGCAGCGAGCACGAAGCCATCGGGAGGTGGGCGATGAGCGGCTATCGCAGATACCTGAGGAACCAGACGCTTCCGGGAATGTCGGAGATGGAGACGGACATGATGAAGGGACTCCCGATCCCTCCGATCCAGAAGCCGTGCCCCGAAGGTGCGCGGACGATCGACTTGCCACCGCACGAGGAGTGCCGCTCGATCTCCTCGATGTCGTTTGTCGATGCGATCACGAGCCGAGAGAGCCGCCGTGTGTTCACCGAAGAGGCTCTGTCGCTCCGCGAGCTCGCCTATCTTCTATGGGCGACGCAGGGAGTACGCGGTCTGATCCGCGACGGCCTGGTCACGCTGCGGAACGTTCCGTCGGGAGGCGGGATGCACCCGTTTGAGACGTACGTCGCGGCGCATCGGATCGAGGGCCTCAAGCCCGGGCTCTACCGGTATCTAGCGATCGAGCACAGGTTGCACGCGCTGCCGGGCCAATGGACCGACCTACCGCGGCAGCTGACGGCGGCCAGCAACGGTCAACCGTACGTCGGGAAGGCAGCCGCCGTCTTCGTTTGGACGGCGCGACCGTACAGGACGGAGTATCGCTACGGCGATGACTCGCTCAAGGACATCCTGATCAGCGTCGGGCATATCTGCCAGAACCTCTACCTCGCCTGCGAGGCGATCGGCCTCGGCACCTGTGCGACGGTCGCCTACCAGCAGGATCAGCTCGACGAGATCCTCGGCGTTGACGGACACGACGAGATCCCGCTTTACCTCGCGCCGGTCGGTCGTCCGAGCGGCAAAGACGACTCGTAATAGCGTTCCACGGGTTGCGGTCACCCACCGCGCCTGCGACGATCAGCCCTCGGACACATTGCGTTCGGAGGGGACTGGATGCGGGGACGGGAGCATCGACCGCCGGGCCGGCGGATCAACGTGGTCGGCACGACCGGCTCGGGGAAGACGACCGTCGCGCGCGCGATCGCCGAGCGTCTTGACGTTCCGTACATCGAGCTTGACGCCCTGTTCTGGAAACCGGACTGGGGCGAGACACCGGACGACGAGTTCCTCCCGAAGGTCGATGCAGCGACGTGCGGCGACCGCTGGGTCCTCGATGGAAACTACAGCCGAACCCGTCCGATCGTCTGGCCGCGGGCCGACATGATCGTCTGGCTCGACTACCCGTTCCCCCGCGTCTTCCTTCAGCTGCTGCGACGGACCATAAGCCGTGCGATCACCAAAGAGGCGATGTGGGACGGCTGCGTCGAGACGTGGCGGAAGGGGTTCTTCTCGAGGGACTCGATCCTTCTCTGGTGCCTGCAAACGTATTGGCGGCGGCGGCGCAACTACCCCGGCGTGTTCAACCGTCCCGAGCATCGGCACCTGCGGGTCGTTCGTCTGCGAAGCCCACGCGAGACGGCCGGATGGCTTGCTCGCCTCGATTGCTCGCAGGAAAGGGGATGAGTCTCTCCGCCTCTCTGCGTTCGTCAGCGGGATCCTGGCCCTTGGCCTCAACACGGCGGTCCACCAGGCGGAGTACTTCCGCGGCGCGATCCTGACCGTCCCGACCGGGCAGATGCTGGCCGCTCGGGATGAGCCTCCCGCAGGCGTTTCGTCTCGTCCTCCCGTCCTGGTCGAACGGGTTCATCCTGATGCTGAAGTACTCGTCGATCGTGTTCACGGTCACGCTGCTCGCCCTGATGGGGCAAGGGAAGCGCCTCGCCTCGCGCAGCTTCAAGTTCTTCGAGGTTTTCATCGTCGTCGCCCTCTTTGTCTCGCCCTCGTGTTCGTCGTGTCACAGGTCCTTCGGTTAATCGAGCGGCGCCTGAGAATCCCCGGATTGGAGACGGAAGGCGAGGCGCGGTAGCCCGATCGCCTGACGAGCGACGCACGGGCCGCTACAATCGCAGCGAGTGGTCGACGGGAGGACCGACATGCGCATCTGTATCCCCGCAGGCGACGACCGGGGACTCGAGAGTCCGGCATTCGGACACTTCGGCGCCGCGCCTTATTTCGTCATTCACGACACCGAGGCCGGCAGCACCGAGTCGATCGGGAACGAGAATCAGCATCACGGACACGGCGGCTGCCAGCCGTTATCGGCCTTGGAGGGCAGGACGCTCGACGCCCTCGTCGTCGGTGGGATCGGGCGGCGCGCCGTCGCCCGACTGAACGAGGCCGGCATCGCGGTCTTCCGCGCGGTCGAGGGAACGGTGTCGGAGAACGTGGAGAGGCTCAAGGGCGGCCGGCTCGACGAGTTCTCTCCAGAGGCCGCCTGCGCCGGCCACGCCGCCCATTGAGGAGGAGGAGCCGTCATGACGCAGTGGTTCGAATCGGCGGGGGATCACACCGAGGAAGCGCTTGAGGCGGTTGCCGAGCGCGTCCGCAGAGGGGGCATTCGACATGTCGTCGTCGCGACGACCTCGGGCGCGACGGGCGTTCGCTTTGCCGAGGCGTTCCGCGACGCGGAAGTGGATGTCGTCTGCGTGACCCACCACGTGGGATTCAAGGGAGGCGACGACGACCAGCTCGATCCGGCGCACGCCGACGCGATCCGCGCGGCTGGCGGGGCGGTCCTGACGACGTCTCACGCGTTCAGCGGCGTTGCGCGCTCGGTCTCGAAGGGCTTCGGAGGGACGTCGGCCGTCGAGATGATCGCGCACACGCTTCGACTGTTCGGACAGGGTATGAAAGTTTGCGTCGAGATCGCGGTGATGGCGGCCGATGCCGGCTTGATTCCGACTGACCGCGACGCGATCTGCGTCGGCGGAACAGGACGGAGCGCCGATACGGCGGTCGTCCTCAAGCCGGCGCACTCGAACGCGTTCTTCGAAACGAGGATTCGCGAGGCCGTCTGTCGCCCGATCGGCTAGAGGCGCGATGGCAGAGGGGCTTAGCGACCTCTTCCTCCTCCGAGACGGCGTCGTCTTTCTCAACCACGGCTCGTTCGGCGCGTGCCCTGGGCCGGTGTTCAAGACGTACCGGCACTGGCAGCTGGAACTGGAACGTCAGCCGGTGGAGTTCCTCGCGAGGCGGTTCGTCGCGGAGATGGCGAAGGCTCGGGCCGCCCTTGCGGACTACCTCGGGCGGGCGCCGACGACCTGGTCTATGAGACCAACGCGCCGACCGGCCTCAACGCGGTAGCGAAGTCATTGACGCTCGGCCCCGGCGACGAGGTCCTCGCGAGCAATCACGAGTACAGTGCGCTCGATCGCACTTGGCAGTTCGTCTGTGAGGCCAGCGGAGCGAGCTACGTCCGGGCGCCGATCGAGGTCCCCGTCAGACCCTCGGCGGACGTCGTCGAAGCGCTGTGGGACGCGGTGACGTCGCGGACGAGGATCCTCTTCGTCAGCCACGTGACGTCGCCAACCGGGATCATCTTCCCGATCGCCGAACTGGCCTCGCGAGCGAGGGACTCGGGAATCGTGACCGTGGTCGACGGGGCGCACGCCCCAGGGCAGATTCCCATCGATCTCGGCAAACTCGGCGTCGATGTCTACTCCGGAAACTGCCGCAAGTGGATGATTGCGCCGAAGGGTGCGGCCTTTCTCCACGTGCGCGCGGAGGTCCAACCGCTCGTCGAGCCGCTCGTCGTCAGTTGGGGATGGAGGAGCAAGCGGCCCGGCCCGTCCCGATTCGTCGACCAGCACGAGTGGCAGGGCTCGCGGGACGTCTCCGCCTTCCTGTCGGTCCCGTCCGCCGGTTCGTCGAACCACGACCACTCGAAGCCGCGATCGAGGAACGCTCGATGCATCTCATTGTCGACGCCTCGTTTCCGCGGCAAGCAATGACGATGCCGGCAGGACGCGTCACCCGAAGCACCTCCGCGATCTCCTCGTGCGGCTCCGATGCCGGCTCACTGGTCGCGTCCGAATCGCCGGCGGATCAACCGGAGCAGCGGCTCCCGCTCGTGTGGGATCTTGTCTGTCAGGCGGAGGATCGCGATCACGCCAAGCCACCGATCGATCTCGGCTTGCGTGATCCCTGTGAGCTCCGAGTAGGTCCGCCGGTAGAACCGAAGGCAGATCGCCTTCAACCACCTCACCACCAACCGGACCGGCAGCGAAGATCCCACCGGCGAGCCGGCGAAGCGGAAGAGAAGGATCGTCCAGGCGACGTCCGCCGCTGGGTAGCCAGCGGACGCAGGTCCCCAATCGACGAGGACGGGTCCCGCATCCCCGAGGAGGACGTTGTCGGGATGGAAGTCGCCATGGCAGACGCGATCACCTTCCGGAAGACCTGCGAGGTCGTTCCGGGCGGCGGCGGCGATTCCGTCGGGAAGCCGCGGCGCGGCGGTCTCGATTGCGCGTTCGATCCTGGCGCGCAGGTCCGGGAGATCGTCCGCCGTCGCATCGTGGATCTGCGCGTGAAGCGCAGCCAGGGCTTTCGCGTGGCTGACGGCCATCCACGGGCGGCTCGCCAGATCGCGCAGCATCGTCGGCCCGTCGATCCATTCGTAGAGGATGCCGAGGCGCCCTTCGATCTCGACCAGTCCGTCCTCGTCCTCATCATCGCCGTTGTAGACGCCAGGCGCCGGCAAGCCGGCCGAATGGACAATCCGGGACACTCGCGCTTCGCGCGCGACGTACGCTCGTGAGGATCCCTCGCGATACAGCTTGAGCACGGAGTCCGGGCCGCACGCGTAGATCTCGGCCGTACGTCCCACGGCAATCGGCCGCTGGCCGGGCTCGAGGTGCACCGTGCTCATCTCTCCTTCCAGTCGTTGCCCTTGGTGCCGTCCCCGGACTCCTCGAACCGCGACCGCTGGGACCCGGCCTCGACGAAGGTATCGTGCCTTTCGTCGTCGGTGTCGTTGCTCCCGCGGCAAGCAATGACGATGCCGGTAGGATGCGTCACCCGAAGCACCTTCGCGATCTCCTCGTGCGGCGCTTTCCCAAGGACGTCGCCGCCCATCGTCACGTCGGCGAAGTCAAGGAGTCCGGTCAGCTCGCCAGAGTCCCACCCGAGGAACCGCTGTCCGTCGTGAATCGACGGATCAACGGTGGATGAGAGCAGATCACTGATCGCCCGCATGACCGTCACCTCCGCCGGAAGGGTACCCAATCAGCCGTCGAGGAGCATCAGGATCCCGGGATGATCCCGTTCGTACCGCCGGACCTTGAACACCTCGCGGTGGAGCGTTCCCCCCTGGCGAACGGCGAACGGATTGACGTAGAGCCAGACGACGGTTCCGTCCTGCGTCACCTCGGTCAGACAGCCTCCGGCGCCGGAGCAGATCAGCGTGTTCCCGTTCGGGAGCCGCTGGGCGCCGGAGATGTTGGGCGAGTAGATGTCGGCCGACGCGTACTGCCAAGTCGGGAGCTTCGGCCCGTACGTCCGTCCGTTTTGGATGACGTAGGTTCCGTCTTCGGTCACGGGCGGCGTGATCTCAGCCGCGGCGGACCACGGATCGCCGGGTCGATGGAAGCCGTTGTTGAACAGGAGGAGGTTTCCGGCGCCTGGCAGATCCTCATCGATCCACTGCGCGTCGTGCTGGCCGTATAGGATCTGATCGCTCTGCGTCCCCGCACGGTATGCCTGAGGATTGCCCCATCGGTAGAGGAGGTCTCCGCCCCGGCCGAACCGGCCGCCGTCGTGGCCGGCCGCCTCGCCCATCGTCGTCGAGTGATCGATCACCCAGATCTCACTGAACTCGTGCACCGAGAGGACGATTTGATCGAGCCGCGAGTTGTACGCGACGGAGTTCGTGTGATTCCAATCGGCCGGACCGCCGGCGGAGGCGAAATTGAGATCGATCCGCTCGGGATGCGCGGAGACGTCGCCGTAGTTCTCCTTCGTCGGGTCGTGGTCCTGGATGACATGGTCCCAGACCCGCCACTCCCATACGACGCGTCCGCCGCTCGGGGGCGTCGGTTGGACCTCCAGGATCCGGTCCGGCCACAGCTCGCCGTCTCGAAGCATCTCTGGATCGCGGCCGGCCGCGATCGCCTCCTCGGCGGACCGGATCTCCCACGCGATCATCAGGACGTTCCCGTTCGGCAGAACGTCGACGTCGTGGTGCAGGCGGCCGAACTCATCGGAGAGCACGAACTCCCAGACGACCGTCCCGTCCGGCGCGATCTCGCGGACCCGCCCGCCGGCGCCGCCGCGGTCGAACGTCCGTCGTCCCGTGGGGGCCACCGACTCGGTTCGAAGCAGGTTCCCGTTCTCCAGCAGATACGCCGCGTTGCCCGCCCCGGCGTCGCTCTCCCAGCGGTGAACGACCTTGCCAGCGACGTCGACAAGGTACGTGCTTGTCGACGAGATCGGCGCGAGCAGCGTGTAGCCCGGATTGGCCCGCTCGTCGGCGTGGAGCAGGCCGGTCAACGGCTCTTCGGCGGTGGCGCAGACAGCGAAGATGATGCCGACGGCCGCTCCGAGGAGCCACATGGCACTTCTCATTCCGAGACCTCCCTCGCCACACAGGATCGAACGACGAGCCGGTACATCTACGTACGAGCCAGGCACCGGTTTCGGCTTACCGCGGCGGCGCGGCAATCCGCTCGAGCACGGTGGGGAGCTCCGAGAATGCGCTGATCCGCCGATCGGCGTCGACCAGCTCTTCCTCTGTACCGTAGCCGTACGCTGCGGCGATGACCGTGCATCCGTTCTCACGTCCGGCAAGCACGTCGTGGTATCGATCGCCGATCATGAACGCCCGGCCGTGCGGCACCCGCTGGAGCAGGTCGCGTACGAGTTCGGTCTTGGTCGTCCCCTCGGCGTCGTTCGTTTGCAGTGCGTCAAACATGTCGAGGATACCACAGGTAGTGAGGACCGTGTTTGCGTACCGCCGGTCCCCGTTGGTGCAAAGACCGATGTCGTACCCACCTCGACGCAATAGAGACAGCGTCTCACGGACACCGGGAAAGAGGGCTCCCCGCTCTGGGATTGAGGCGAGCTCCAATTCGGCGATCCGCCGTGCCAACGCCTCGCGATGGCTCGAGAACCCCTGGCCAACCAGCCAATCGAGGAAGACGGGAAACGGCTCACCGACCTGACCGAGAATGGCGCGATCGGACGGGTAGGGAAGCCCGTACTCGGCGTAAACGGACCGCATCGTCGGGACGAAAGACGACTCGGAGCGGTAGAGCGTCCCATCGAGGTCGAAGAGGAGCAGGGAATCCGCGCGCTGAGTCGGGCCGTTCATGGGCGCAAAGACCTTACCGGGCAACGAGTCCCTTCACAACGGCACCGGGGCGGCGTGCGCCGCCCCGGTGCACTGCAAGGAGGGGTCGAGCTACGGCAGGGACAGTTCCAGCAGCAGCACGTCGTACTTCCCGTCGCCATAGGACGCAGTCGATCCGACGACGACGACCGTGCCGTCGGCCGCAAGGCAGACGCCTCCCGGCCAGTCCGGCGCGGATCCCCCGAACCGGATGCTCGATGTCGATCGGCCCTCGTCGTCGATGACCTGTAGCCAAACGTCGTTCAGCCCCGGCGTCGATGCGTCGGTCATCCCGGCGACGAAGAAACCGCCCGACGGGAGCTCGATCGCGCCCACGCCATAGTCATAGTCCTGTCTCGAACCGAATCGGGAGGTCCACAGCTCGGTGCCGTCGTCTCCGATCCGCACGACGGTGAGCGCCATCAGCTCCGAGCTCTCCAGATCGCCGTGTCCGGTGATCAAGAATCCGCCGTCGCGAACGGGGATCACGCTGCTTGCGATGTCATACACGTTGCGACCGTACGTCTCCGACCAGATCTCTCGCCCCGAGGAGTCCAACCGGACGACGTACATGTCCACGTTTCCCGCGCCGAACGAGCTGGTTCCGCCGCCGACGATGTACCCTCCGTCGGCGAGCCGGTGGATGCTGTGCCCCCGCTCGATCTTCTCGCCACCGAACGTCCGCGCCCAGACCTGCTCTCCTTCCCGATTGACCTTCATGACGTAGAGATCGGAGATCCCGGCCCCGGAAGAGTACGTCAGTCCGCACACCGCGGCCCCTCCTCCTCCCGACGGGCAGATGTCCAACGCCGCGTCGTAGTCGTCTCCCCCGAAGGCCGACGCCCATTCGAGGTCCCCGGCGAAGCTCAGCTTGAAGACGAGCACGTCCTCCCTCCCCGCGCCAGCCGACGTGGTGTAGCCGGCGACGTACAGGCCGCCGTCCTCGGATTCGCACACCGCCTCGCCAATGTCGCGGCCGGGCCCGCCGACCGCCTTGGCCCAAACGAGCGCTCCGCTCGAATCGAGTTTGATCACGAGGACGTCGTCACGGCGGTCGCCCGACGTGCAAGACCCGACGAGGACCGTCCCATCGTCGACGGCACAGACAGCGCGGCCGACCTCGGTATGTTCTCCGCCCGCGGTCCATCCTGCGACGCCGGGCTCCTCGGTCTCAATCGGACACATGACGAGAGAGACGTCGACTGCCGTGATGCGCTCCGCCGACGGAGGGAACGACAGTCCGCCGTCCAGCGAGCGGGCGATCGCTGCTGCGATCTCGAGCGGCCACACGCGCTGATTGGTCGCCGTGACGAGCTGGCCGTCGATCTTCGGAGGCACGGTCTGGCTGCCCCTCGTGCACTCTGCGCCGTACTCGCGGCAGTCTGCCATCCGATTCGGATGCGCGATAACGTCCGCTCCGTCGAGTAGTCCAGCATCGCCGAACAGGAGGATCCCGGAACAGCCAGTGTAGAGGGTCAGCCCTTCGTCGTACGCTTCGCGCACGAGGGAGAGCGCCCGCTCGCTGCCCCGCAGGTCGCCGACAGGATTGGGCTTTCGCTGGAACGTGCCGGGCGTCGGCATGACGACGAGCACGTCGTACGCGTCCATGGTGTCGATCTCATCGACCGTAAGATCGGCAAACAGGGTGGAGCACAGCCGGGCGCAGGCGGGGACGGTGCGATCGATTCCCGCGAACGCCACCTCCCAGCCGAGAAGCTCGAACTGCGTCTTGAGAAGGTATGTATTCGCCCCGTACGGGTCGGCCAGCAACGCCAGAACCTGCACGCCGTCGGAGACGTCGGGCGCCGATACCCCCGAGGCGCACGCGACCGCACAGGCCAGCATGGCCAACGCGAAGCCTCTTCGCATGGTCTTCCTTTCACTTGCACATGAGAGTAGGGCCGTGTCGGCCCTCCGCCCAGCCACCGCCCAAGCGTGTGACGAGTCCGTTTCGTCAGCGTCTCAACGGCCGTGCACGCAGAGCTAGCGAAGACGGTAGTACGTTGCGAGGAAGAGTTCGAAAAGCCCGTCCGGGAGCAGTGCCTTCAGCTGTCCCGCTATCCGCTGGAACGCCGGCCCGACGGTGTACCGAGCACGCGGCGCCCGGGCTCCAACGATCCGGGCGACCAGCCTCGCGACGATCTCGGGATCCGGCCCGGCGCGCTCGTCGTCCTCCGCCCGCCGGATCACCCTCGCCATGCGCTCGACATACGGTGATTCGCTTTCGGAGCACACGAACCTGCGGTGCTCGGTAAACGGCGTGCAGATGTCGCCCGGCTCGACCAGTACGACGCGGACGCCGAACGGTCTGAGTTCGAGTCGCAGCGCCTCCGACAGCCCTTCTACGGCGAACTTGGCGGCGCTGTAGAGCCCCTGGAACGGTAGTCCGATCCGCCCCGCCAGCGATGAGACATTCACGATCACTCCGACGCGTCGGGCTCGCATCGACGGAAGCACGGCGCGGCACGTGCGGAGCACGCCGAGGAAGTCGGTTTGCAGTAGCGCCAATGCCTCCTCGACCGACGTCTCCTCGATCGCGCCGGCGAGGCCGACCCCGGCGTTGTTGATCAGGACGTCGATCGTCCCGCAGGACCGGAGGATCGCCTCGACCCCTTCGCCGACCGATCGGGTGTCGGTGACGTCCATCCGAACGGGCACCCAGTCGATTGAGTCCGGTTCGAGTCGGTCGGGATCCCGGCTGGTCCCGTACACTGCGAACTTGGCTCCCGCGAGGCGGTCCGCGCAGGCCCGGCCGATGCCCGACGAGGCCCCGGTAATGAGAACGACACGCCGCGCTTCCGACATGGCCCGCATTGTGCCGACCGATCCGCTTGCCGGCAACCGCCGACGTATAATCGTCGCGGAGGTCCAACATGCGCACACGAACGATCGCCGTCGCCGCGGCGCTCGCGCTGGTCGGCCTCACCGCGCACGCGTCGGGGTGGGAGGAAACGGACTGGGGAACGGAGATTGTCGTCGATGGCGGTGGACGGCCTGCGGTCGTCTTCTTCGTATCTCTCGAGGCCGCGGCGACGCCGGACGGGCGTTCGGTCAGCGCCTCGTGGGAGGTCTATGAGGTCGTCGACGGAGCGGAGGTCCGGCTTGGCGGCTTCTCGCGCAGCGCCGTCCGGTCTGGCGAATCCGCGCGAATCCATTCGGCATCGCCGACTGTGCCGATCGAAGCGGGCGGGCGGTACGGCGCCCGGGTCGCGATCAGCGGCGCAAGCGGTGTTACAGTGCTCGCTCGCACGTTCGAGTTCGTCGCCCCGCCGGCGCTTCCGTTCGGGATTCGCCTGAGCGGCTGGGATGGCTCCGAGAACGTGGACCTCGGCGGTCTGCCGGACGAAGAACTGGAGGAGCTCGCCCTGCTGCACGATCTCCTCGATGGGTACACGCGCGCCGCCGAGGGAGTATCGATCGACGCGTTCCTGCGTGGCGACGCCGCCACGAGCGACTACCCGCTCTCGCTTCTGCTTCTTCCGACGGCGGATATCGACACGTCGAGCGCTCCGATTACGCTGTACGTGATCTTGAACCTCTACGTCTACACCCTGTCCGATCCCACGGAGACGGCAAGCGTGCGCGGGCAGATCGCCCAATTCGAGCAGGACTTGATCGGGTCGGTCTACACTGGAACGGGGAGCGCCATCCTCGGTGGGGGAAGGACGATCTTCGTCCACGATTCCGCTTGGCCCGTTCTGGAGGCAGCCGCCTCCGAGGTGGCGGCGCGCTGAGCCACGTCAGTCGTTCGTCCGGCCACGGGTCGCGGCGTTGAAAACCCACAGATCGGGAAACCACGCGTCCCCGCCATCGGGGAACCGCTGCCAGGTCCGGTCGTCGTCGTCCTCGTCCAGAAGCGGCGACGTCTCGTCGGCAATCCATCCGACCGGATCGATCAGCCGGATCACGTTTCCGCTTCCGTTTCGCAGGGAGATCCGCGAGTAGACGAACACGAAACGCTCCCCCGGTCCGAGGATCGTCGTCACGTCGACCAGCGGCACGGTGCCCGGGCCGCGGTACGTGTAGGAGAGCGACCAACCGGCGAGATCGACGGAGCGCTCGGAAACGTTGAGAATCTCGAGCCACTCGTTCCCGTGATCGACTCCCTCCGGGTTGACCTCCACCTCGTTGATGATGAGGGACCGCTCCTCCAAACTCAGGGCCTGCGACGCTACGGCGGCAAGGGCTGCGAAGAGGATCAGCGCACCGACCCGGGCGGCGATGCGGCTTCGTCTCGTCAATCGGCTCGCCTCCTTCGGTAGCTTGCATCAACGATACCCGGCGTCGCGCACGTTGGCCAAGCGACGCCCGGCGCTGCCGGCCGATTGCGAGCAGACCCTGTCCATCGTGGTCTCGCTTCTCACGCCGCGCCTCCGGCCTGTTCCGTCATCGATCCGGATCTGATCGATCCGCCGGTCGAGCGAGCGATCGGGATCAAGCGCGAGCGGATGGTGGGTCTTCCGCTACAGGATCGGCTCTGGGCGACCTGCTGCCTGGCGGTCTTGAGGATGGACGGCCGTGCGGTGGGCCTCTTCGGATTCAGCGGGCTCCCGAGCAACGAGGGCGAGATCGGCTACGGATCGTCCCGATGTGCCGGGACCGGGGCTGGCCGCCGACGCCGCAGGCCGATTGATCGACTGGGCGTTCTCCGGCTCCGGCCGGCGAGACTGAGCGCGTCAGTCCGCGACGACGGGGTTTCGCAGCGTCCCGACGCCGTCGATGGTCACCTCGACGACATCGCCGGGGGCGAGCCGCCCGACGCCGGCTGGCGTGCCCGTAGCGATGACGTCGCCAGGCTCGAGCGTCATGCGTGCGGTGATCTCTTCGATCAGTTGCGGGATGGGGAAAATGAGGGCGTTCGTCCATCCGTCTTGCCGGATCTCGCCGTTCAGCCGCAGAACGATGTGCAACGGCTCCTCGACCTCGTCCGGGCTGACGATGTCGGGACCCAACGGGGCCGATGTGTCAAACGCCTTCGCCCGGACCCAGTTCGTCTCCCACGTCTGGGCGATGCGATCCGAGACGTCGTTCAGACAGGTGTAGCCGAGGATGACTTCGGCGGCCTCCGCCGCGCGGACGCGGCGGCATCGGGCTCCGATGACGACGGCAAGCTCCGCCTCGTAGTGGACCTCGGCGCTGTCGGGAAGGCAGATCGCCTCGCCGGGTCCGATCACCGCGGAGGGCGGCTTGAGAAAGAGAAGCGGCCGCTTCGGGACGTCGTTCCCGAGCTCGTCGGCGTGGGCCGCGTAGTTGCGACCGACGCAGACGATCTTGCTCGGCGTGCACGGGGCGAGCAGGCGTACGTCCGGGAGTCGGTAGCTGGCTCCGCCGGCGTGGATGACATCTCCGACCCGTTCGCCGATCCGTGGATCGAACACGCCCATTGGCGTGAACCGTACCCGGCGCATCGCACCCTCCTTCCCCGTTCGCCAAACGGTATTCGAACGGAATCGTGGGCGCAACGACGGGTAGGTCGGTTCCTTGACGAGGACCTGACCAGGGGATAGGCTGAGACGGCATGAATCGCATTCCATACTTGCTCCTCACTTCCGTTTTGATCCTGCTCGATCGCCTGTCGAAAGGCTGGGCCGTGACCGCACTGGCCATCGGCCGGCCGACGCCGCTGCTCGGCCAGTCGATCCGGCTGACACGTGTTCACAACGTCGGGGGAGCATTCGGGATCTTCCCCGGAAACGGCGAGCTGTTCCTCGCCGTCTCCGCGCTCGTCTCGGCTGCCCTGGTCGTACTCCTGCTCCTCGGGCGAGTAGGCGGCGTCTTGGCGCGCCTGGGCATGGCGGTCGTCCTCGCCGGCGCGGTGGGGAACATGGTCGACCGGATCGTCTACGGATTCGTCCTCGACTTCTTCGAGATCCGGGGCTTCCCGGTGTTCAATCTGGCGGACGCATGCATTACCGTCGGCGCCGGCCTGATCATCTTGCACGTCCTTCTCGGAGGTGATCGACATCGAGTTGACAGGCAAGCTGATCGTGTTTGAGGGCCTCGACGCGTCGGGAAAATCGACGCAGGCCCGCCTGCTGGCCCGCCGCCTCGGCGAGGCCGGCTGCGACGTCGTCAGCACGCGAGAGCCGGGAGGGACGCCGATCGCCGAGAGCGTTCGAACGGTTCTGCTCGAGAAGGAGCACCGCGCGCTCCTGCCGTTTTCGGAGCTCCTTCTGTTCATGGTCAGCCGAACGCAGAACACGCACGAGGTGATCCTCCCGGCACTGCGTTCCGGACGAACCGTCGTCGCTTCCAGGTATCGGTTGTCGAGCCTGGCCTACCAGGGATACGGCCGCGGCCTCGACCTCGACCTCATCCGTCAGCTGAACGAGGCGGCCACCTCGGGGACGTCGGCCGACGTGACATTCTTGATCGACGTGCCGCCGGAGTACACGATGCGGCGCAAGGCGGACCGGGGGGACCGCATCGAGGTCGAGTCGATCGGCTTTCACCGTCGGGTGCGGCAGGGGTTCCTTGAACTGACCGCCGGCGATCCGACGATTCACGTTCTGGACGGGACCCGGTCGATCGACGAGATCGGTGAGGCGGTGGCGCGCCGGCTGGGCTTGTAGGCTTTTGCCAGCTCGAGTTCCGGTGGAGTATCATCCACTCTGCATGAACCGATAGCGACCGGACAGCTAAGGGGGTCAGTGATGGATTTCGTGTGTTTGAAGGACGATCTGGTCTTCGGAGTGCGCCTCGCGAGCCACGCGCTCGGCGTTCGCAGCAGCATGCCGATCCTCGCCGGGCTCAAGCTCGAGGTCGCCGGTAGCCAGCTCTGTCTCCAGGCGACGGATCTGGAACGCGCCGTTCGATGTGAGATCCCGATCGAGAACAACGCGGCGGACGAGTCGGTCGTGCTGAATGGAGCCGTCCTCAACCAGATCGCGACGCACCTCCCGGCGGACGAGCGGATCTCCCTTGCCACGGCGGCGGGAGAGGTGACGACGGTGAAGCTCCGATGCGGGGAGGTTACGTTCGAGCTCCCGACCCTGCCGGTCGACGACTTCCCGGAGGTCGCCGCCCTTCCGCAGACGAAGGTCGCGTCGGTGCGGATCGATCAGTTCCACCGCGGTCTCGAGCAGACGGCGTTCGCGGCGCTGCGCGCGGGCCAAACGACGCGACTGAGCCTCACCGGCGTCGACCTGGTGCTGAAGGCCGATCAGCTGAACATGGTGGCCGCAAACGGGTTCCGGATGGCGATGAAGTCGATCGGCATCGAGGAGCTCGTCGAGGAAGGCGAGTATCTGATCGAGGCGAGCGTGCTGACCGATCTGGACCGCGTTCTCGGACAGCTCAAGAGCGACACCGTCGATCTGTATCGCGGCGAAGGACAGCTCTTCTTCCAGGCCGCAGGTGTGACGTTCATGGCGCGCACCATCGCCGAGGAGTTCCCCGACTTCGAACGCGTGATCCCGAAGGACAACCCGATCTCACTCAGCTTCGATCGCCGCTCTCTGCTCGAGGCGCTGCAGCGGATCGAGATCACGGCAGCCGAAGATTCCGGGGCGATCACGCTTCATGCGAGCGCCGACGAAAGCGCCGTCCGGATCGACTCAGCATCGCGCAACAAAGGCGAGGCCGAGGAGCGTGTCCGGCTGCAGCAAGCGCCGTCCGCGCCGATCGAGATCCGCTTCTCCGCCGAGTATCTGATCGACGCGCTCAAGCGGATGGAGTCGGAGCAGATCGTCGTTTGGCTGTCTGACCCGCTGAAGGCGGGGTTGGTCGAGCCTTCGGGTGACGCCTCGGCAGAGAGCGATCGGGGTTTCCTCTACGTCTGCATGCCGGTTCGCCTGACGGCGTAACGCGGCCCGCCCTACGACAGCGCGTCGCGGATCGCCCGTCGTCCCAGCTCCAGCGCTTCGTCGAGCTTGGCGACCTGTGCCCCCCCGCCCTGTGCGAACCCCTTCCCTCCTCCTCCTCCTCCTCCGAGCGCGCCGGAGACCGTCCGGATCAGCGCCCCGGCGTCGATCGCGTCGAGCCCCTTCGATCGCTTGCAGACGGCGATGCCGCTGCCGCCCACGTTGCCAACGAGCAGGATCGCGGCGGGCCTGACCTTCTCTTCGAGCGTGTCAGCGAGCTCCTTCAGCTGGTCGCCGGTGAGGTCGACCCGTCCGGCGATCAACCGGGCGTTCCCGATCTCCTCGACCGTCTTGATCAACCGTGGCACCGCGTCCTTGACCTTTGCTGTCGCTACGGCGTCGAGTTGCTCTTTGGCGTCGCCCAGCTCTTTGCGCAGGCGGCGAATCCCCTCCATCGGCTCCTCGCCGACCTCCTCACGCAGCTGATGCAGCAGTGCTTCCTCTTCGCGGAGCCGCCGCAGCACCGCGTCGCCGGTGACGGCGCGGATCCGCCGGACGCCGGACGCGATCGATTCCTCGGAGACGACCTTCACGAGCCCGATCTCGCCGCTGCGCGAGACATGGGTCCCGCCGCACAGCTCCAGGCTGACGTCCCCGACGCGGACCAACCGAACCACGTCCTTGCCTCGGTACTCCTCGTCGAACAGCCCGATCGCTCCCAGCCGCTGGGCTTCCTCCAGCGCGACCTCGGAGATTGTCACCTCGTGGTCGGCGAGCGCCGCTGCGCTGGCGAGATCCTCGACCCGTGCGATCTGGTCCGGGGACATCTTCTCGAAGTGGGAGAAGTCAAACCGAAGCTCCTCGTCGTTGACGAGGGACCCGGCCTGCTTCACGTGCGATCCGAGCACCTCGCGGAGTGCGGCATGGAGCAGGTGCGTCGCCGTGTGGTTCCGCTGAATCCGCCGCCGGCGCTCCGCGTCGACGGTCAACCGGCAACGGTCGCCGACCTCGAACATGCCTGCGATAATCTCGACCCGGTGCAGGAAGACGCCCTTGGCGTTCTTCCCGACGTCAGTAACGCGTGCGCGCGCGGTCTGCGATAGGTTCTCGATCGACCCTGTGTCGCCAACCTGACCGCCTGACTCGGCATAGAACGGCGATTCCGGAAACACAAGCCCGCCGATCACGCCATCGCTTCCCAGAACGTTCTCCACGGTGGCTTCCGCCTCCAGCGCGTCGTAGCCGACGAACCGCGTAGGCTCCTCGCCGGCAGGGATCGCGTCGCCTGTTGCACCCACTGCTGTGTGGACGTCGATCTGTACCCGAGACCGCTCTCGCTGTGCGTTCAGCTCGCGCTCGAACCCGGTTCGGTCGACGGTGATTTCGCTCTCTGCCGCGATCTCCATTGTCAGCTCGAGCGGGAATCCGTACGTGTCGGTCAGCTCGAACGCGAGCCTCCCGGGCAGCACCGTCTCGCCGGACTGCGCGAGCTCATCGACGAGCTTCGTCAGCCTTCGCTCGCCGTCACGCAGCGTTCGCCGGAACGTCTCCTCCTCCCGCGCGATCAAGCGTTTGGCGAGGTCTCGGGCTCCGACGATCTCCGGATACGCGCCGCCGAGCACATCGATCGCCGGCTCGACGAACCTCGCGAGGGAACCGGCGGGCAGGTCGATCTTCTCGCCGGCGCGCACCGCGCGGCGGAGGACCCGGCGCAGGACGTAACCCTGCCGTTCGTTTCCCGGCATCACGCCGTCGGCCAGCAGGAAGAGCACCGCGCGAACATGGTCGGCGATTACGTTGCGATGGGCGTAATCGGCCTCCTGAAGCGGGCGGGGGCAGGCCGCTTCGACCGCCTCGACGATCGGGGTGAACAGGTCCGACTCGAACACGCTACCGACGCCCTGTAGCACCGCCGAGGTTCGCTCGAGCCCCATTCCGGTGTCGATGCTCTTGCGGGCGAGCGGTTCCAGCGATCCGTCTTCTCTCGCGTCGAACTGCATGAATACGAGGTTCCAGATCTCGGAGTACCGGTTGCAGTCGCAGGCGACCCCGGTGCAGTCCGGGCCGCAGGCGTTCATGGCGCCGGTGTCGTAGAAGATCTCCGAGTCCGGCCCGCACGGCCCGCTGTCGCCGACCGGCCCCCACCAGTTGTGTTCTTTCCCGAGGCGGGTGATTCGGTCCTCCGGAAGGCCGATGACGTCGCGCCAGAGGGCGAAGGCTTCATCATCCTCGTGGTACACCGAGGCCGACAGCCGATCGTCGGGCAGCGCGAGTTCGTCGACGAGGAACTCCCACGCCAGGCGGATCGCCCCCTCTTTGAAGTAAGCGCCGAACGAGAAGTTCCCGAGCATCTCGAAGAACGTGTTATGAAACGCCGTCCGACCGACGTTCTCGACGTCGGTCGTCCGAAAGCACTTCTGGCACGTCGCCGCGCGGGGAATCGACGGCGCCGTTCGCCCCCAGAAGATCTCCTTGAACTGCACCATCCCCGCCGACGTGAACAGCAGGGTCGGATCGTTCGGAACCAACGGAGCACCGGGCAGAAGCCGGTGATCCCGGTTGCGGAAGAACTCGAGGTAGCGTCTTCGAAGCTCACATGCCTTCATCGGGACTCCTTCCCGGCACGAATCGTTCGGATTATCGACCCCGTCGAGAGAACGCGCAACCGGCGGCAGGATCCGTTGCCGACGTCCATCCCGCTCACTATACTGAGCCCGATCCACTAAGGGGGGATCTCCGGATGTTCATCGAAGGGATAGAAGCTCGGGCGATCATTGATTCGCGGGGGAATCCGACGGTGGAGGCGGACGTCTTCCTCGAGGACGGCGCGTTCGGACGCGCGGCGGTCCCTTCCGGCGCGTCGAAGGGGAAGTACGAGGCGCTGGAGCTGCGCGACGGGGATCCGGGGCGATTCCACGGACGGAGCGTCGACAAGGCCGTCGCCCACATCGCGAACGAGATCGAGCCGGCACTCCTCGGGCAAGACGCGCTTGACCAGGTCGCGATCGATCGTGCGTTACTCGAGTTGGACGGGACGGAGAACAAGAGCCGCCTCGGCGCCAACGCGATCCTTGCCGTGTCTCTCGCCACGGCCCACGCGGCGGCGGATTCGCTCGGGGTTCCGCTGTTTCGGTATCTTGCCGGCGCGCGACGCGCTGTTCTTCCGCGACCGATGATGAATGTCCTCAACGGCGGAGAGCACGCCGACAACAACGTCGACATCCAGGAGTTCATGCTCGTTCCGCTGGGCCCGCCGACGTTTCGCGAGGCAGTCCGCGCCTGCTCCGAGGTGTTCCATACGCTGAAGGGCATCCTCAAGGACAAGCGGCTGGCGACCTCGGTCGGCGACGAGGGCGGCTTCGCGCCGGATCTCGACGAGAACCGAGCAGCGCTTTCGCTGCTGGTCGAAGCGATCGAGAAGAGCGGCTACCGCGCTGGGGAGGACGTGGGGATCGCGCTCGACGCCGCGGCGACGAGCTTCTTCGCCGACGGGGCGTACCGGTTCACGATCGGAGGGGAATCGAAGACGCTTTCCTCCGACGATCTCGTACGAACGTACGAGGAGTGGGTCGACACCTTCCCGATCGTGTCGATCGAGGACGGCCTCGGCGAGGAGGATCGGGCCGGCTGGCGGCTCCTGACCGAGCGGCTCGGAGGGCGGATCCAGATTGTCGGAGACGACGTGTTCGTCACCAACCCCGCTCGCCTCCGGGACGGGATCGCGGAGGGAATCGCGAACTCGATCCTGATCAAGCTGAACCAGATCGGAACAGTAACGGAGACGCTCGAGACGATGGAGATCGCGCACTTCGCGGGCTACACGTGCGTGGTGTCGCACCGCTCGGGCGAGACGGAGGACACGTCGATCGCCGACCTGGCGACCGGGACCGGGTGCGGGCAGATCAAGAGCGGCTCGATCTCGCGCAGCGAGCGCGTCGCGAAGTACAATCGACTGCTGCGAATCGAGGAGGAACACGAACTCGACCTCGCCGAGTGGCCGGCGCGGTTCCGGATGAACTCGGCGTAGCGGACAGGGGGGCGATGCGGATGTTGGGGGGGGAGCGGCGGCGCGGATCGCGTCGCCGCGTGCCGACGCCCGCGCGGATCCATCGGACCGCCTTGGCTGCCATTGCCCTTTCCATGCTTGCCGGGCTGGTCCTCTCGCTGTTCATCGTGCAGGCGCTCGA
>Ga0272443_10001424_pt1 | contig 35059 bp, 29 predicted proteins | sample SSMAcet12_FD_193581 | JGI IMG/M metagenome (GOLD analysis project Ga0272443, IMG submission 193581) | Marine sediment archaeal communities from Little Sippewissett salt marsh, Falmouth, MA, United States - SSM-Acet-12 | ecosystem: Environmental > Aquatic > Marine > Wetlands > Sediment ... | reverse complement strand
CCGATGCGGTGTACGAGACGATCCATGGCCGTTGGTGGCAGTTCAGAGCTATCTGACTATTTTAACATTGTATTTGGCGATAATATACAAAAACTATTTTCAAATCGTGCGAAATGTAAGGTTTAAGCAGATAATAAGCGGGTGAAAACAACTATAATGTAATGATTGTAGTACGTTAATTTGGTGCGACCCCGATTCATACTTCGATCTTTTTCTTCAATCAAAATGTTGTTGAGCTGCCCGGCGGAGATATCGATGCCAAATTCGTCCAGTTGCTCCAACAAAAGTGGTTGGGTAACGTGACAATGGTAATATTGATAGAGGATAAACCGGATCAGCGTGGGACCGAAATGCTTGCCCTTTAAATACTCGGGCAGTGTGCCGGCAACATAACCGCCATCCGGCGTTTCATATACCTTGAGACGAAATCGGGTATTGCAGGATTGGATGCCGATGTCTTGAACAACGAAATTCTTATAGTATCTGAATTGCGATCCATTTGGAATCTTGTCGGGCTCGATGGGTTTGGTGTTATGAATTTTAAGATGGGCGGTCTTGGATCTTTTCTTCGAACCGGGTCGTTTACTACGCGATGATGTTGAAATGTGCTTTTTTGATTTTCCAAGACGGCTGGGTTTAATAGTCGGCCGGGGTGGTTGATTCTTGAGCCTGGCGATTTCATCTTTGAGTTGCTGGATGATGATGTTTTGATGTTCGATAAAAGCCAGTAGCTGCTCAACAAACGGGGATCGTTCTTTTTCAGGTATCTCAGGCGGTTTTAAAGTCCCTTTCATACATCATGTGCATAGCATGATGGGACTGGATTGTTCAGAGATTTTTCAATTACTACCATAACTTTTTGAGATGTTACAAATTACCAAGATAACTATCTGTACTTTCATTGAAAACATATTCTTGAGGTGCAAAAATAGTGTTGCACATTGTCATTTATTTGATTTAGATATTACTCGTTGCTCAATAACGAAGAAAAGAAGCTTCGAATCCTCAGGTGTTGAAATCAGTTCGTTGGATTGAATACAGGTTATGGTGCAGCAATTCACATCGAGACGGATGGTAGAGAAAAGAAATATAACGGCTATCACTGGTCCCTGTCTGATTCGTGCTTGTTGCTCATGGTTTGAAAAAAGACTGTAAGAAAAATAGCGGCAAATGGTGGCAAGCCTTTATAAAACATAAAGGATCGTCACAATGTGCATTGTGGAGAACCCGTTGGACGTTTCATAATTTCTAAAAGGAGGAAATCAATGCGGTACATTTCACTCATTCTCGCACTGCTTGTTGCCCTGGTGGCAACACCTGCAATGGCAACAGATCTTTTTCAGGATCAGGATTTCTGGGGTCTGGAAAACTATTTCGACATCCGCACCTATCACGATTCTCATCCGTCCTCCGATACCGCCAACAACCGCGGGGGCTGGGCGTTCGGCATCGTCTTCCCGGCAAGCGGCGACGGCGATGAACTGGTTGACAAGGTTGTACTTGAAGGCGCGCCCTCCTACGAGGGGGGGGCGGTGGCCAAGGTCGTCATGGACGAGCCGAGGGTCTATCCTTGGCTGGGGGAGACCAATTACGACTTCAGCACATGGATCGGTCACAGCGCCTTCTTTGGCTTTCCGGTGACCATCACAGCGTATGACGCGGCCGGCGAGTTGATCAATTTTCACCTCAGCGACGGATCGGTGGCCACGTCGGCTACCGTCATACCGCGCAGGGATGCCAAACTGCCGCCGGTGCCGGTCATCAAGCGCATGGCCATCAAAAAAGACGGTCAGCTGATGGTCAAGTTTACCGCTCCCTATGATGAACGCAGCAATCAAATTCGAATCCGAATTTTCAACACCGAGGGAACCGGCGCGGAATGGCAGGAACGCTTCAATCCGCCTTACCAGTTCATCAAAAAGGACGGCACCGTGGTGCCCGATGAGATGAAAATCCTGCTGCCGGCAGAATTTGCCGGCCGGATTGCACGCCTCGAATACCGCACCTTCGAACACGATGACAATTACATGTGCCGCGGCATCGTCTTTTTCAAACTTCCGGAACTTGAAGAGTAAATAAGCACTGGACAGCGGGGACTCCAAATTTGACCAATTTTCATATTATGTTAGCTGGTTAGTCATGGAATGCAAATGAAGTTGAGATACATCGGAATAAGCGGACGGGTATGAAATTATTCGTTTTTAAAAGAATCTTTCCATGCCGGGCAACCTGAATGCCAAGACATGCAGTATGGCGATGAGATGGTTACTTAATCCGTAATGTCTCTTCGAACGGGCCATTTAGCGGTGCTTTAATCGCCGCAGTCGGTGAAGCTTTCACAGAAAACAGGGACATAACGGGCATGATTTTATGCGTTTCTTAAGAGCGAGATGACAAAACGCATAAAATCATGCCCGTCCCCAACACGCCCCATACGGAAATCTAAGAGCCTTCCTAAAAGGTACGCCGAAGTATGCAATCCCTGGACATAAACGTTGTAAAAAAAAATCAAATGCTACAGATTTTATCAGAGCTATTCTATTAAACATTGTTTGCTTATCTATTATGGTATTTATTTATTTACTAATAAATTTAATTTTGAAATTGTTTTTATTTCTATTGTATTAACCGCTTTTATAGATAAAATATTTATTTTCAATTTTTTTAAGGGAGGACCGATTGGTTTTCAAATAGATTATGATAAAATATCCTTTTTCTTTCGAGATGAAAAATACGCCAGAGATTTTTCTCTTATGAATAAAGGTAACTTATTTGAGGACCGACTATTAAAAGATTTTGGCAAAACAAAAAGGTAAGGGGTCGGGGAGAATGAAAAGGGGGTCGCCCATTAAAGTGCGGGTCAAGTTTATGCCTACCATAAACAAATGATTGCTGATTTATCAAAGAGCGTTGTCAATTTTTAATCTGACAAAGTAGAGTTAAAAAATTAGGGATAGAAACTTGGGCGGAGGAAAAAGCCAAAGACGTTAAAGAAACCTACTTCAATGGGAAGTGGAGATTATAGAGCATAACATGCGGTTTCACAAAGGACCGCTCGCACCTCGCGGCCTGTGATCCGCGGCAATTATGAAATGGCAAACATGATAAGGAGTTCCAAAAAGTCTGACACCGAAACGATAGTTAAAATATGGTTAGACGCTTCAATAAAAGCACATGATTTTATGTCCCCTGAATACTGGGAATCTAAAGTTGGGGATATGAAAAATATTTATATTCCAGCTGTCAATGGGAATGAAAAGTGTACTAGAAATGGGAAAATAAAATTGTACCACCCTGGGGTTCATTGGAACTCCTTTTTAGCATTTTCAGCAACCGGCCCGGAAGATCCGGCGGTGGCGAAATCGCTCTTTGAAATGAGACTTCGTAAGATTTAATGAGGCAAGTCGATTGCATCTGATTTGGAGGGTTGAATGAGGCTCTGTAGGAAAGAATGCCCTTGGAATGGCATTTTTGGGGTAAAAATAGAAGGTTTAAGCAAGTATTAAGGGGTAAAAAATAACTTTAAGATAAATAATATAGCGGGTTAATTTGGTGCGACCCCATTAAAACGCAACTTTCTGGAATGTTGCTGGCTTAGTTGGTGGAGCCGCATTAGGCTCCACCAAGTCGAAAAGTCTAAAAGCAGCAGCATTTGTTGTTGATGTATTTGTATATTATAAAGTTGGCACCTTGATTCGTGACAATGCCAGAGTTAAAAGGTTTAGAATAGAATATAAGACATCAAAGTATATAGGAAAAGTGCCGAAGCAGTAAATCTAATAAGGTAGCTTTAAAAACATTAATTAGCTAAATAAGGGTAGAGTAATGGATGCAGAATATAAAATTCAAAGAGGATATAAATATATTGCTATATTCATGCTAACAATTTTTTTTTGTAAATTTTTATATGAATCATTTGTTTATTTAAATGGAGGAAAATTTCCTAGCTTTTTTATTTTAATTATTTGCTTGGTATTGGCATATTCTTTATTTTATATGAATAGATATGTTTGTATAGTTAGGAACAATACTTTGATAATAAAAAAGATATTTTGTGAGAAAAAAATTCTAATTGATGATATAAAAACTACTAAAATAGATGGTTTTTGGCCATTGTTTTACAATATTATTATTGTGTTGAAAAATAATAAGAAAATCAATATTGTTCATGTAAAAAATTGGCGAAATTTACTTGAAAGATTAGAAAATCGGTGTGGAAAAGGGGGCGCCGCAGCAACCTATTGTAATGGCTTAGAAAAATCTGAAAACAGGGGTGTAAAAAGGCCTTAATCCTTACATTTCGAACGCCTTCAAAATACATGCCACGGTCATCGAAACCGGGGAGCATCTTTGGACAATCTTGGGTAATACAGAGCCGAACGAACAGATATTAGAATTTTTTAAGCGCATAGAGCCTGTGACACGGTTTTTTCACAACATCGATAATAACTCTTTGGTTGGTTTGCTTTTTATTCTTGCCGTTTTGTTATTTATTTTAGGGTGGTGTTGGTGGATACTCTTTAAAGGCGGAGCAGAAAAGTGGAGAGAAGGATTTTTAAAAATTAATACAAGAACTGGTCTAAATATATTTTTAGTAAAATCCATGACACATCCAATTATTTTAAAAATTGTTTCTGCTATTATATTAATTTCTGCTATTATTGGGTTTTTTCTTATACTCAAATTTGAAACTTGATTTTGGTGAAATTGCCCTGCTGTAAAAAGGGGTCGCCCATTAAAGAGCGGGTCAAGTTAAAAAACACCTCCCCGCGCAAAAAATAGGAACTTTTTCGCTTGACCATAAAATTGTGTTTAAACGACGTTTTCGCTGTTTTCCTTTTCTTGATCTTGAGTCTTTGATTGTATCAAAGAAGTTTTTGGTGGTTGATCGCTTATTGATTCCTGATGGTGCTGTACCAAAGGCGCTTTTACACCTGATGCCTTCGCATGAAACGGAGTAGTTTTTTGATGTCGTGCCCTTCGTATCCCAACCAAACGAGGGCCTCTCTTGGATGATGAAAGATGCGGGTCTCTGCTTTTTGATCGCCGACCGCGTATCCATAAAGCTCGGCCATTTTTTGGAACATCGGGTTGTCGGGCACGATAATGGCGAGCAGGCCGGCTTTACCTGCGGCACGTTCATTGGCCAGTTCGGATAGTTCGAGGAGTCCTTTGACGGTGATTTTCGACGCATTGTTAAGCTTGCGGGCGTCTGCGATCTCCCGGATGTTTTTCATCCCTTTGGCTTCAATATTGAAACTGAGAATATGAATGCGAAGGCTGTTGTCGTCGATAATCCCATGGCATTGGGTGAAAGCGAAGTTGAGTTCGGAATGGAAATTTCGGGTGAACGCCATGGGAATCCTATTCTGCCCAAAGATGATGTCGCCTGTTATTATGATTAGTAATAGCCAATTAGGATAGAAACTAGATCTGAGTCAAGTCTCGAATCCAATTCAATTGATTTGCCTGCCCACCCGAAATTTCCAAATTCGCGGCAATCCAGTCCTACTGCCAGGAAAAGACGCTTCCCGCCGTAATGTTGCGGCAGGCTTCGACGGTTCGCATGAGATCCGGGTCGAGGACGTTCATCAGGATAAAGTCCGTTCCGGCATCGGCCAGCATGGGCAAAAAGGCATGCTGGTAGCGTTTGCGGGCCGTTGCGTCTGGAGCGCCGGTAGTCAGATTGGACAGGCCGGCTATGGTCCGTACGGGTACTCCAAGCAGATCGCTCAGGGTTCGGATGGTTTTCAGGACCGCCATGTTCTGGCGGTTGCCGTCCTGCCAGGTCAGGGGCGCCACGATGGGATCGAAGATCAACCGTTCCGGTGCGATGCCGGCTTTCTCGCACTCGGCGAATAGCTGCACGGCCGCCTCCATGCGTCCGGCGGCGTCTGCCGGCACGTGGCCGTCGGGACGCAGCAGATAGGCGACCAGGTCGGCGTCGGTCTGTCGGGCCAGGGGCAGGATGCGCTGCAATTTCTCAGGCTCCAGGGATACCCCGTTGATGGTTGCCCGGCCGTTGCAGGCCGCCAGTCCCGCGGCCATGGCATCGGGGTTGGTGGTGTCGAGCACCAAAGGCAGGTCGACGCACGCCTGCACGCTGTGGACCAGGAAAGTCATTTTCTCGGCGGGATTGCGGGTGAGGGGGCCGCTGTTAATGTCCATGGCTTGTGCACCTGCCGCTTTGCAGGCGTTGGCCATTTGCCGGATCGGCTCCGGATCCAACCGTTCCACGGCTTGTTGGACAGCCGGCAGGGTGATGCGCAGGTTGTCGGCAACCACGATCATGGGCCTTTCGGTTCCTCTTTTTCCTCCGGGCGGCGGATCAGGTCCAGCCGGTCGGGCGGCGTATCGAGATGGACAATCGCCTCCGATCCAGGCTGGGACAGGGGTTGGGGGATGCCGTATTCGTCCGTGATTTTTCGAATCACGTCCCTGCGGGCGGCGACGCCGGGAGAGAGAATATCCACTCGCTCGCCGACGGCGATCTTGTTTTTTACCAGGACTTTTGCTCCGCCATGGGCTGCCGGCCCGATCACCTGGGCCACGAAGCGGTAGCCGGAAAGGACAAGGTTGTCCAGATTGGCCGCGGTCTGGTCCGGATCGCCGAAATAAAAACCGGTGCAGTATCCCCGGTGGCTGATGGCCGCCAATTCGGTCAGCCAGTGCTCCTGCACCCGAAAGGCTTGCGGATCGCGGTACCAGGCATCGATGGCCTCGCGATAGACCTTGACCACGCCCGCCAGGTAGTGAACGCTTTTCATGCGGCCTTCGATCTTGAAGGAACGGATTCCCGCGTCGATCAGTGCGGGCAGATGTTCGATCATGCACAAATCCCTTGAATTGAAAAGATAGGCACCGCGGGAGTCCTCGGCGATGGGAAAATGTTTGCCGGGTCGGGTCTGCTCCATGACGGTGTAGTGGAACCGGCAAGGCTGGCTGCACATGCCGCGGTTGCTGTCCCGTTGGGTGAGATAGCTGGACAGCAGGCAGCGCCCCGAGTAGGCCATGCACATGGCCCCGTGGACAAAAACCTCCACCTCCGCGCCACTGCGGGAAACCATCTGCCGGATCTCTTCCAGGCTCAGTTCCCGGGCCGTGTTGACCCGCGCCGCGCCGAGCTGTTTCCAGAATGCCGCCGTGGCGCTGCTGGTGGTGTTGGCCTGGGTGCTCACATGCAGGGGGATCTGCGGCAATTGCCGTCGCGCCCGGATGAAGATGCCGGGGTCGGCGACGATCAATGCATCGGGTTCGACGGTTCTCAGAAAATCGAGATAGTCGGCGATGGCCTGCTCTTCGCTGTCCCGCGGGTAGATGTTCACCGCCACGTACATGCGCACGTTGTGTTCGCGGGTCAGACGACGGGCCGCCAGCATTTCATCCGGCGAGAAATTTGCCGAGAAATTTCTCAGGCTGAAGGCCTTGCCGGCCAGATAGACCGCATCGGCGCCATAGTGAATGGCGATTTTCAGCTTCTCAGGCGTGCCGGCCGGTGCAAGCAGTTCCACTTTTTTTGGGTTTGGGGCCATCTATATTTCTTTTTCCATCAGCCTGGACCAGCCGTCAGCCAGGCAGGCCAGCGATGCGTTCAAACGCGGACAGGAGTAATTCTCCAGGACGACCACCTTTTTGAGTGCCTGCAAAAGCCCAAAAACCGTTCTCATTTGCTCGTCGGACAGCCTGTCCAGGGACAGATGATCCTCGTTTCCGTCAACCCCGTGAAGATGGACGACGGTGATGCGGTCTTTCCAATTTTCATAAAAAGCCCGAAGATCGATGCCGTGCACCAGAAGGTGGCCCATGTCCATGCAAACGGAAAAATCCATGGCCTCGATGACCGGCGCCACCCATTCCAGGGGGTAGTCCAGGGTTTCTATGGAGATTTTTCTCGTTGGTGTTTCTGGCGGCAGCATAAACTCCAGGCTTTCGAGCAAGTATTGCTGCCAACGCTCGACGGGCAAATTCTCGGTTCCGGCGGGATTACGTTCCAGGTGCAGCGTAAACGTAGAAGGAGACAAATCCTGGCAGCGCTGCATGATCGTATGAATGGCTTCGGCGGCCCGCCGGCGTTCGTCCGGGTCGGGGTGGCCCGGATAGACATCCGAGGGCAGGTGAATGTTGTAGCCGATGCCGCAGCCGGCAGCCAGACCAGAGAGTTCCTGGATCAACGCCGGCGAGGGAAGGCTTCGGGGCTCGCTTTCGAAAAAGAGCAGTTGGATCTCGTCCACAAAGGGGGCCAGGCAACGTACATTTTCCTCGTATCCGGCCGGATAGACAAAGGAGGGGCAGGCGACGGCAAAAGGGAAACGTTTTTTACAGACGGTGGTCAATGGGGGAAAGGGTTGTTCGGGTGCTTTCGGGGCCATGGCAGTTTCCTATAAGCTTGCCAGCAGCAAAACCGCCACCGCCGCGGCTATGAAAAACAGCAGGGCCGTGGCCACCATCAACCGGCAGGCCTGACGGATATGAACCGGCCGGGCTTCGGCAAGACCTTTGCCGATGACCGGTTTGTCCACCAGCCGGCCGTGGTAAAAATTGGGGCCGCCCATCCACAGTCCCAGCGCCCCGGCAAAGGCGGCCTCGGGATAGCCGGCGTTGGGGCTGGCATGGGCGCGCCCGTCGCGCCGGGCGGCAGCCAGGGCGTTTCGTCCCGTCCTGTAGATCAACTGGGCGGCCAAAGCGATAAACAGGATGCTGAGGCGGGCGGGCAGGTAGTTCGCTGCGTCGTCCAACCGGGCGGCAAAACGGCCGAAGTGCCGGTAGCGGTCGTTTTTATACCCGACCATGGAATCCAGGGTGTTGATCATTTTGTAGGCCATGGCCAGGGGGGCGCCCCCCAATACGAGAAAGAACAAAGGGGAGACGAATCCGTCCACCAGGTTCTCGGCCACGGTTTCTACCGCTGCACGGGTTACGCCGGTTTCGTCCAGACGATCCGTCTCCCGGCCCACGATCATGGATACGGCCCGGCGACCGGCGGCCAGCCCTTCCTCCGACAGCGCCCTGGCCACCGCCAGAGCGGCATCCCAAAGGCCGCGGGCCGAGATGCAGGTGTAAAGCATCAGCGTCTGGACAACAATGGCGGCGACAGGATGCAACCCTGCGGCCAGGGCGACGATCAGCAGGCAGCCGATCCATACGGCCAGCACTAAACCAGCGGCCATCAGTGCTCCTGAAAAAAGGGGCGAAAGGGCCAGGCGCCGGAAGCGGGGTTCCAGGATTTCGATGGCCCTGCCCATCCAGCGCACGGGATGGGGCAGCCACAGCGGATCGCCCAGCAACAGGTCCAGCACCACGGCAAAGGTCAGGGCCAGGGCCAATGCTTCAGTTCTCATCAGCCTCCCTTTGGATATGGTGGTCCCGAAACAACCCTATCAGCAGGTCGGCGGCCCGCCGGTTTTGGTCCTCGCCTTTCATGGAGATGCGGATGAAGTCGTCTGAAAGGCCGGTAAAATTGGAGCAGTCCCGGATCAGGATGCGGTGGGCGGCCAACTGTTCCCATACCGCGGCCGCCTTGAGGCCTCGGGGCAGGCGCATGAGAATGAAGGAGGTCGCCGAAGGAAAACATCGGGCACTACTCTTCTGATGGATACTTTCTTCTATTCGTCCTTTCTCTCTTTCTATCATGGTTCGGGTGGCGGCCAGAAACGGTTCCACGGCATCCGGGTGGGTCATGAGCCATTGGACGGCAACCTGGGCCAGGCTGTTGACCGACCAGGGCAGGGCAAAGCGGTTGAGTTTTTCCAGCAGGTCTGCCGGCGCCTTGACAAAGCCGATGCGAAGGCCCGGGATCCGGAAGGCCTTGGACATGGAGTTGAGCACCATGAGGTTGGGCAGGTCCGAGTCGATCAGGGTCACCTGTTCCGGATGCGGTGCAAAGGGCAGGTAGGATTCGTCGATGACGAACACCGTGTCGGGCAGGGTGCGGCACAAGTTGGTAATCGTGTCCTTCGCAACCATCGCACCGGTGGGATTGTTCGGATTGCACAAAAAGACCAGCCCGGCCGAGGCCGCCGAACGGCAGACGGCGTCCATGTCGGGGATGAAATCGTCCGCTTCCCGGCAGATTAAATGCTCGCAGGCCACCCCGTGCATGGCGCAGGCATCCTGGTAGTCCGCATAGGTGGGGCCGATCACCAGGGCTTTTTTGGCTCCAAGGGCTTGGGGAATGCGGTAGATCAACTGGGTGGTGCCGTTGCCCGCCATCACGGTTGCCGGGTCGATGCCGTAGTAGTGGGCAAATGCCTCCACCATGATTCCGGCGTCCACTTCAGGCAGGGAGGCTATGGCTGCCAGGCGTGCTTTCAAATGCTCGACCAGCTCCGGCATGGGGCCCAGGGGGTTGACGTTGGCGCTCATGTCGCAGATGTCGGACGGCTCGCAATCCAGTTGCCGGGCAAGCTGATAGATATTACCGCCGTGGCCGCCGATCATGGGGCGCCTCCCACACAGACCGCCAAGAATAGCACAGTTTCCAGAACCTCGGTCATGGCACCGAGCAAATCGCCGGTAATGCCGCCGAGTTTGCGGCGGTACAGGTAGATCAGGCCGGACGTACCCAGGGCGAAAACCAGATTGAGCAGCAGTCCGCGCCAGCCGAGAAACAGGGAGAGCAGCACCGGCACGGCAACGAAGATGAAGTCTCTATTCGCCAGGGGCGTTTCGAAAAAGGGGCTGCCGGTGCCCTCCTTGCCCCGGGCATAGGGCAGAAAGCGGATACCGAAAATCATTGCGGAGCGGGCGTAGGCCGGAACCAGAACTATGGCCAGAAAGCGGGCGTGATCCACATGACCCAACGCCGCGCTTTTGGTCAGCAGCACGCAGGCCACGGCCACCAGTCCCATGGCTCCCACCCGGCTGTCCTTCATAATGGCCAGGGCTTTTTCCCGCTCGCGGCGTCCGTAAAGACCGTCGGCCATATCGGCCAGACCGTCTAAATGCAAGGCCCCGGTGATGGCGGCCAGCAGCACCGCATCCAGCACACCTGCCACCGGCGGTGTCCAGAGGGCAACGAAAATCCGGTCGCAGACGGCCAGCACCAGGCCGATGGCCAGGCCGGCCAGGGGAAAGGAGACGATAATGCCCTTGGGATCGAAGGGGCACGCTTTCCCCAGCGGAAGGGCGCTGATAAACTGCAGCGAGGCGATCAGCGCATTCATGGGGCGCACCCCGGCGAGGACGGTTTGATGGTCACGGGAATTCCGGCCACGGTCCACACCACCCGATCGCAGGCGGCGGCCATGGCCTGATTGGTCCATCCGGCCAGATCCCGGTAGTGTCTGGCCAGCCGGTTTTCGGGAACGATGCCGGCCCCCACCTCGTTGGAGACCAGGATCACGCCGTGAGGTTTCGAACGTACGGCATCGGCCAGGTCCCGGATACATTCCTTTATACGGTCCTCATCCTCATTTTCCATAAGCAGGTTGCTCAACCACAGGGTCAGGCAGTCCACCAGCATCACATCGGCCGACGACCCGGTGCTGCGGATGGTGCCGGCCAGATCCAGGGGTACTTCGCGGGTGATCCAACTGTCCCCGCGTTCCTGCCGATGGAGGTCTACCCGGCGCTGCATCTCCTTATCATGGGGCACGCAGGTGGCCACGAAGATGCGTCGTGGCCCCATGCTTTCGGCCAGTTGCAGGGCGTGAGAACTTTTGCCGCTGCGGCAGCCGCCGAGGATGAGAATTTTGGTGCTATCGGTCATGTCTCTTTTTTCTTGTTACGGTTTGCTTTCAATCAAAGCCAATCAGCGCGGCAATCCGATCCATATCGATATGACGCCGAAAATGCTCGGCCAGCAGCCCATACTGCTCCTGCTTGGCGGCCAGCCCCCCCGTGGCTGGCACATCGATTCCCTTAAGTCCCACTGCCCCAAGCCACCGGCGGATCAGATCCGGTGTGTCGAACAGGCCATGGACATAGGTGCCCATGGCCCGCCGGTCGTCTGTCAGGCAACCGTCGACGTCGTCCACCGCCTTTCCGTTGCGTTCGGCGATGCGCAGCAGGTCTCGCCCCTTGTGCCGGCGGGTTTGGCCCATATGAATTTCATAGCCGGTGCCTTCGATGCCGTCCCAGGAAAAGCGGGTCAGCGTCGTGGTTTTGGGCGCCTGAAGGATGGTTTCCACCGGCAGCAGGCCGAGCCCGGGAGTTTTGCCCGGCGGACCTTCCAGACCGTCGGGATCATGAACCCTTGTTCCCATCATCTGATAGCCGCCGCAGATGCCGGTAACATGGCCGCCTCCGGTGGTAAAGGCGTCCAGGCGTCGCTGCCATCCACTGGTTTTCAACCACTTCAAATCGAAGCGGGTGTTTTTGGAGCCGGGCAGGATTACCGCCGCAAAGGCCGACAGGTCCTGGGGGGTCTCCAGGAAATGAAGCCGCAGCCTGTCGATGTCCGCCAACGGGTCGAAATCGCTGAAGTTGGAGATGTGGGGAATTCGGATCACGGCGACGGCCGGCTTTCCGTCCCTATCGGGGGCGACCGTGCAAGGGCGTTCGATGACCACCGAATCTTCCGGATCGATGCGGATGTGATCGTACCAGGGCAGCACCCCGAAAACCGGCCGGCCGGTCTTTTTCTCGATCCATGCAACGCCGTCGGCGAACAGCCGCTGGTCGCCCCGGAAGCGGTTGACGATGAATCCGGCCACCCGCTGTCGATAGCTTGGGGGAAGGCATTCCAGGGTGCCGACCAGTTGCGCGAAAATTCCGCCGCGGTGAATGTCTCCCACCAGGATCACCGGGGCGTCGGCGTATTCGGCCACGGAGAAATTGACGATGTCGTGATCCATGAGATTAACTTCCGCGCAGGAGCCGGCGCCTTCCATGACGATCAGGTCGTACCGTTTTCGCAGCCGGTCCAGGGCCGCGTTGCTGGTTTGGATCAGCCGGGATTTTTCCCGATGGTAGGCCATGGCCGTCTGGTTGCCGATGGCCTCGCCCAGGAGCACCACCTGGGAACCCACGTCGCTGGTGGGTTTGAGCAGGATGGGGTTCATGTCCACGTGGGGGGCGATGCCGGCGGCCTCGGCCTGGACGATCTGGGCCCGGCCCATCTCCAGTCCTTCGGGCGTGACTCCGGAGTTGTTGGACATGTTCTGGGCCTTGTATGGCGCCACCCGCACACCCCGGTCCGCGAACACCCGGCACAGGGCCGCGCCGATGACGCTCTTGCCCACATCCGAGCCGGTGCCGAAGACGGCGAGGCATGGGGCTGGAGAATGATGGTTTTTACTGGATGAATCCAAGTTCATAGTCTTTATTTTTCTATCCCAACCCGTGCCGCCACCCCAGCTTCATAATAATGCTTAATGGCCTTCATCTCCGTGACCAGATCGGCCTTTTCGATGACGCGGGGATCGGCGTAGCGGCCGGTGATCACCAGCTCCACGTTTTCCGGTTTGCCGGCCATGATGTCCAGGATCTCATCGACAGAAAACAGGCCGCAGGCGGCGGCCACGTTGCCTTCTTCCATGATCACCACCTGGTACGCTCCCGATTCCAATGCGCCGCGGATCGCCTGCAGTCCCTTTGTGGCGGCGGCCACGTCCTCCGGTGCGGGCTTCCCCTTGATAAACCGGCCCCGGCCGAACTGCTCGACGGTGATCGTCTCGGCAAAGCGGGCCAGGGCCTTGATTTCGCTGTAGTCACCGGATTTGATGAATTGGGCGATGTAAACCCTGAGGCCGGCGCCGGCCGCCCGCAGGGCCAGTCCCAGGGAAGCAGTGGTTTTGCCCTTACCGTCGCCGGTGTAGATTTGAACGTAGCCTTTCATGATCAGCGCTTTTTCCTCCGCAACTGGTATTTTCTCACGGCCGCTTTGTGTTCTTTGTGCGTTTTTGAGAAGTGATGGGTGCCGTCTCTTTTGGAAACGAAGTAAAGATAGTCCGACTGGGCCGGGTAGAGGGCCGCTTCGATAGCAAGAGCACCCGGGCTGGCGATGGGGCCGGGGGGCAGCCCTTTAATTTTGTAGGTGTTGTACGGCGTGTAGGTTTCCAGATGCCGCCGCTTGATGTTGCCGTCGAAATCGGGGATGCCGTAAATCACGGTGGGATCGGTTTCCAGGCGCATGCCTTTTTTCAGTCGGTTGTGAAACACCGAAGCGATCAGGGGGCGCTCTTCGGGCGCGCCGGTTTCTTTTTCGATGATCGAGGCCAGGGTGACCACTTCGTGAACGCTCAGGCCCGACTTCTCGGCCCGCTGGCGCCATTCGGGCCGGAAAGCGGCCTCGAACTGCTTGACCATGGTGGCGATGATGGTTGCGCTGTTCAATCCTCTGGGAAAATAGTAGGTGTCGGGAAACAGGTAGCCCTCAACGGTCTTCCCCGGGATGTCCAAAGACTCGGCCGTTTTTGGATCGCGGGCCGTTTTCAGAAAGTCCGCTTCCGTAGAAAGGCCGGCGGCGGCGACCGTGGCGGCAATCTGAACCAGGTTGAATCCCTCCGGAATGGTGACTCGGTACAGGTGAACCCGGCCTTCCACCATCTGCCCCAGGATTTCGTTGGGTGTCATGGCGGACGAGAAAATGTATTCTCCGGCCTTGATCCGCTTGTCCTGCTTGTTGAGACGGGCCAGGATGGTGAAATGCAGGGCATCGGAAACGAGCCCTTCCTGCCGCAATGCATCGGCGGTTTTGCCCAGCCCCTGCCCTGGAGCGACGGTAAACAGTTTTTCCGCGGCGGTCGTTTCCGCCGGCCGATCCGCCCAGGACATCAGGTGCATGTAGAGCAGCCCGACCGTGCAGATGGCGACAAAGGCCAGGACAAAAAGGATGAAAAGCAGTTTTTTGAACATTCACCAACACTTTCTGTGGGTCATGATCCCAAAAAAAACTACCATAAGGCATGCTGTCGATGGTTGTCAAAGGAGAATGAAGGTCGGTCTTTGACATGATGGCAATGGGGTTCCATTTTATTGGACAGCAAGGTATACAGGAATACCTATCGCAACGGTACAGGAGACCGCTCACCATGATCTCGCACGCCAAAAAAGAGGACCGCTACCACGGATTCGAGCAGGGGCCCATACGGCCGCCCAGCGAAGCGCGCAGCCTGCTGATTCGGGTGACCCGCAACTGCCCCTGGAATCGCTGTGCCTTCTGCCCGGTGTACAAAGGGACGCGGTTTTCCGTTCGACCCGAAGCCCATGTTGTCGCGGATATCGATGACGTTCACCGCCATGTGGTGCGCCTGAAGGAACTTGCCGACGGCCAGGGGCGGATTTCGCGCCAGGAACTCGACCTGCACGCACAAAACCTGACCGAACACGACCAACAGGCTTTTGCCGTGGCATTCCAATGGTTTGCCGGCGGCATGACCTCCATCTTTCTACAGGACGCCAACAGCCTGGTCATCAAACCCGACAGCCTGATCCGGATTTTGCGCCACATTCGATCCTGCTTTCCCTGGGTCGAGCGCATCACCTCCTATGCCCGCTCCCACACCGTGGCCCGCATCAGCGATGCCCATTTAAGGGAGATGCGTGAATCGGGCTTGAACCGGATTCACATCGGCCTGGAATCCGGCTCGGACGCAGTGCTCAAGCAGGTCCGCAAAGGGGTGGATAAAGCCACCCAGGTCAAAGCCGGCAGAAAGGCGAAAAGGGCCGGGATGGAACTGTCCGAATACGTCATGCCGGGGCTGGGCGGGCGCGACCTTTCCCGGGAGCACGCCCTTGAAACCGCCGACGCCTTGAACCAGATCAACCCGGATTTCATTCGCCTGCGCACCCTGGCCATTCCCGGCGGGATCCCGCTGGCCGAGCAGCAGCGTTCCGGTCAATTTCTCAAACTCAACGATCTCGAAATGGTCCGCGAGATCCGGCTGTTCGTCGAGACCCTCGACGGCATCGAAAGCATGATTGTCAGCGACCACATCCTCAACTTGTTCGAAGATGTGCAAGGGCGCCTGCCCGATGCCAAGCCTGACATCCTGGCCGTACTGGACCGCTTTCTGGCCCTGGACCCCAAGGACCAGTGCCTGTTCCAGGTGGGGCGGCGCCTGGGCATTTTCACTCGCATGGCCGACCTGGACAGCCCGAAACGGCGGGACAAGGTCAGTGCCTTTTGCCGACAGTACGGTATCGGGCCGGAGAATGTGGATCAGATGATTGATGAGTTGATGAAGCGCTTCATATAGAGAACCCCATGGGACTCGAATACAGTTTCAGGGCCGCCAAGAAGAAGATCCAACGACTGGATGCCGATGAACGGGCCAGGCTGCTGGAGATCTGTGAAGAAATCCGGCACGCCCAGCAGGCCCTGAGCGATAAGGCAGCCCCCCTTCTGCAAGCGTGCGTGGACAGGTGCCAGGGGCTGTGCTGCCGTAATCTTCGTCTCGCCGATATTGTTACCGAGTGGGATCTGGTCTACATTCTGGCCCTGGCGCCGCAGCTCGAAACGGCCATTGCCGCCTGCCTCTCCAGGGAAAGCTTTTTTCCCTCCGACTGCATTTTTCTCGCAGACGGTGCGGGGCCCTGTCTTTTTCCCGATGACCTGCGGCCGGAACGCTGCATCATTTCCTTTTGCCGGGTCGAGCCTTCCATCGAAAAGGAGATCGGTCGGGTCATGGGCGGTTTCAGCCGCCTGATCCGCTTTTTCAAATTCCGGTCGCTGCGGCGCATGGGAAAATGGATTATGCCGGCCATTGGCCGTCGTCGACCGATCGACCGCTGAGGGTGCCGCAAAAGCATTGTTTTAGCCCACACGTTTTTCCGGTTGACATCCCCTGCGACGGCCTAAATATTCCAAAAAAACGATATGGAGCGATTATGAAAGAATTTGTGCGGGTCATGAAGGCCCTTTCCGATCCCACCCGGGTAAAAATCCTGAAAATTCTGGAGCGACGCTCCATGTGCGTCTGCGAACTGCAAACCACCCTGGGAACGGCCCAGTCCACCACCAGCAAGCACCTGAAGATTCTCGAAGATGCCGGGCTGGCGGCATCCCACAAGGACGGCCTGTGGGTCAACTACACCCTGGCCGACGGCCGGCAGAGTGCCTACGCCGCATCGATTCTGGGAAATCTGCGCCACTGGTTGAACGATGCGGACGAGATCAGCGCCCTGATGGACGGCATCGAAGGGATTGATCGCTTCCAGATCCTGAACAGGAACTGATTTTTTTTGTCCTTGTTATATGATTAGATCACGATATATAAAAATATTAACCTTCTCGAATCGCTGCTGACAGCAGGCTTTCGATAAAATCCAGGAGCAACGTACCATGAGCGAGACCCTATCCATGGCCCCATCCAATTAAGAACGTCCAACCCTCGGTTTCCGAGGTCGAACCCGAGGAGCCCAGCCTGATCGACTGGAAAGAGATCTGGAAACCTTTGGCCTGGATTGTCGGCGGCTTCCTGCTCTTCTTCTTTCTGCCGGTGGACAGCACGCGCTTCACCGGTTCGGTGATCGAATCCCTGGCCCTGGCCAAGTAGTATGCCCAGGAGCACGTCCTGCTTTGCCTGGTGCCGGCTTTTTTTATTGCCGGCGGCGTGGCGGTTTTCGTCTCCCAGGGAGCGGTGATGAAATACCTGGGCGCGCGGGTGCCAACAAAGTGCTCTCCTACGGCGTCACCAGCGTCTCCGGCAGTATGCTGGCGGTATGCTCCTGCACGGTGTTGCCGCTTTTTGCCGGCATCTGGAAGCGGGGCGCCGGACTGGGGCCGGCCGTTGCCTTTTTATACTCGGGGCCGGCCATCAACGTGCTGGCCATCATCCTCACCGCCCGTATTCTGGGACCTGAAATCGGTGCGGCGCGGGCCATTGGCGCGGTTGTTTTCAGTGTGGTGTTCGGCCTGTGCATGCATCTGATGTTCAGGCGGGAAGAAGAGGCCAAAGCGGCGGCAGCCATGCACATGCCCACGCCTGAAGTCGAGCGGCCCCTGTGGCAGACCGCCTTGCTGTTCGCCGCCATGATCGGGCTGCTGGTTTCTGCCACCTGGGGTCGTCCGGAACAGCCGGGCAGCTTCTGGTCGGCAGTGTTCGCCGTCAAGTGGCTGATGGCCGGCGGGTTCGCGTTCCTGTTGGGAATATTGATGGTGCGCTGGATGCGGGTGAAGGTGTACAAGCTAGTCGTTGCCGCTTTGGCCGTGCTGATCCCGGCCCTGGCGATTCCCCGAATGCCGATGATCGCCTTTTCTTTCGGCCTGGTTGCGTTTGTCACCCTGCTGACCACCACCCGCGGGGAAACCGAGTCCTGGTTTACAGCCTCGTGGGATTTCGCCAAGCAGATCATGCCCCTCTTGCTGGCCGGTGTGCTTGTGGCGGGCCTGCTGCTGGGCCGTCCGGGCTCCGAAGGCCTGATTCCCTCCCAATGGATCAGCGGCCTGGTGGGGGCCTTCATGTATTTCGCCACCCTCACCGAAGTACCCATCCTGCAAGGGTTGATCGGTGCAGGCATGGGCCAGGGGCCCGCTCTGGTGCTGCTTTTGGCCGGTCCGGCCCTGAGCCTGCCCAACATGCTGGTGATCCGCAGTGTACCGGGAACCAAAAAGACCCTCGCCTTTGTCACTCTGGTGGTGGTTATGGCGACGATTAGCGGGCTGATATTCGGAAGTATCATGGCATAGTTTGGGTGAACTGTGATCCGTGAACAGTGAACGGTGATAAATGAATAGTGAAGAGAGAAAGGAATATGCCATGGAGATCGCGGGATACGGGGTGTTCGGTACACCAGCCGTTATCGTCGATGGCGAGGTGAAATGCGTGGAGAAAATTCCGAAAAAAGGGGGAAATTCTGCAGTGGATTGGATGACGATTACCTTGACCCCATCGTTGCATAACAACATGTGGAAATCATTGTTACCGTTTGAAAACATGAATCAATCAGAACAACCACCAGGCATTTTCGTTATGCACCCAGTGGGATTTGCTGGAAAAAACAATGATTTTCTCATGTTGTTCCCCTTGCGGGAAAGCCGGAGCAATCCATATCCGGCGTTGCCAAGGGATTGCAGTAGATTACTACGGCGGCACCCTTGGCGCCTTGGCTCTGAATCGCTCCGGCTTTTGCAACGTTGGGGTTGAACTTAACCTTGGATGCAGCTTGACATTTAGAGGACTTTATGACTTCTAGAAATTTGAATTCAGGAGGTGCCGGGCAGCCGCCCACCCCCGAAACGACGGCTGCCTTTTTCAAAAATAGTTGCAGGTGCTCCCCTTTACACCGGCGTCTGTCCGGTTGAAGGCGGACGCAGAAAAGAGGAGAGGTAACGATGCGAAAGGTAAGAAAAGCGCTAAAACCGGTCAGCCTTCTCATGGCGATCTTCATGCTGGTTCTTTGTACCCCCTGCCAGACCGTACTGGCCAGGATGATCCCCACGGAGACCGTTCTGGACGCAGCCCGGGTCGATGCCGCCCGCACACAAGTCAGCACCTTTCTGGCACGGCAGGATGTCGTTGACGTCCTGGTATCCCAGGGGATTGATCCGGCGGAGGCGACCGCCCGGATCGCCGGCCTTTCGGACGCCGAAGTCGTTCGCCTGGCCGACCGGATTGAGCAGTTGCCGGCGGGAGGGGATACCTTTGCAACGATTGTTATCGCTTCCATCGTTATCTTCGTGATTCTTCTGATTACCGATATCATGGGATTTACGGATATTTTTCCCTTTGTTAAGAAAAAGCGCATTTAACTTCAGCCGACCGGGATCGAAACGGTGAAGGCGGCTTCGGTTCGCCTGCTTGCCGTTGCAATCCTGACTGTTATTCTGTTCGGCTGCGCCGGCAAGACCGGTATCGGCTGGCCCCGGCCCGAGGGGAGACTACCCGATCCCTATCTGATTGCTGAGATCCCTTTTTATCCTCAAAAGGTGCATCAGTGCGGCCCGGCCGCCCTGGCCATGGCCCTGAACTGGAGTGGTGTTGCCGCCTCGCCGCAGGAAGTGGCGGAGCAGGTCTTCACCCCTGCCCGCAAAGGCAGCCTGCAGTCGGCCATGGTTGCCGCCGTGCGCCGCAACGACAGGATCGCCTTTCTGCTGGCCGAACCGGCGGACCTGATCGACGAAATCGCCGCCGGCCATCCCGTTATCGTTCTCCAGAACCTTGGCCTTTCATGGGTTCCCGTCTGGCATTATGCGGTCGTCGTCGGCTGGAATGCCACCGCCGGCGAAGTGATCCTGCATTCGGGGACCACTTCATTCAAACCCACCGCCTTTGCGACCTTCGAGAGAACCTGGGCCCGCAGCAGCTTCTGGGGCTTGATGGTGCTGCCGCCGTCCAGGCTTCCGGCCGCGGCGCAAGAAGCGGACTACCTGGCGGCAGTGAGCCCCCTGGAGGGCATGGGACGATGGCAAACCGCCATGCGGGCCTATCGCAGCGCTTTAGAACGCTGGCCGGACAGTCTGCCGGCAACGGTGGGCATCGGAGTGTGCCTGTATGGACTGGGGGCCTTGGAATCTGCAGAGGTGCACTTTCGGGATGCCATCGAACATTTTCCCGGCGAAGGGGTCCTGTTCAACAACCTGGCACAGGTGCTTTTGGACCAGGGACGCAGGGACGAAGCCCTGGATGCGGTCCGACAGGCCATCGAATGCGGCGGCCCGCTGAAAGCGCATTTCGAACAGACGTTGAAAGAGATCCGGAACCACTGATTTCTTTACTGCTGAAATACTCATAAGATGTGCAGTTGGTAGTGCATATGAAAAACGACCATAAAGACGCCTTAAGAACCATCGTCGGCGCCGACTATTTCACCGACGCTCAGGAGGAGTGCCTTTGCTACGCCTACGATGCAACCCGGGCCCAATATCTGCCCGAGGCCGTTGTCTTCCCCGGAACGACGCAGGAAGTCGCCGAAGTTCTGCGGCTGGCCGACACCCATAGGATTCCGGTGGTTCCCCGAGGGGCGGGATCGGGCTTTTCCGGAGGGGCGCTGCCCGTGGCCGGAGGACTGGTGATGGCCATGAACCGCTTCAACCGCATCCAATCCATCGATACCGACAACCTGGTGGCCGAGGTGGAGCCGGCCGTGGTCACCGCGCGTTTGCAGGCCGCCGTGGAGAAAAAGGGGCTGTTTTATCCCCCGGACCCGGCCAGCTATACGTTTTCCACCATTGGCGGCAACATTGCAGAGAATTCGGGAGGCATGCGTGCCGTAAAATACGGGGTGACCCGGGATTACGTGCGCGGGCTGGAAGTTGTTCTCCCGTCGGGCGAGGTGATCCACACCGGTTCGGCCTGCGCCAAGGATGTCGTCGGCTACGATTTGACCACCCTGTTTGTGGGCTCGGAAGGCACCCTGGGCGTGGTCACCCGGGCCACGCTGCGGCTGCTGCCCCTTCCCGAAGCCAAACAGACCTTGACGGCCGCTTTCGGCTCCATGGCTGCGGCTGCTCACACCGTATCGGATGTCATCAGCCGGGGCATCGTTCCGACCACCCTCGAATTTCTCGACGACGCATCGGTCAAGGCCGTGGAGCGCTATGCCCCCGTCGGTCTGCCCGAAGAAGCGCAGGCCTTTTTGCTGATCGAGGTGGACGGCGATGCCGACTGCATCGCCGGGCCCATGGAACGGGTGCGCCAGGTTTGCGTGGAAAACAGTGCCCTGCAGATCCGGCTTGCCCGGGAAAAGGCCGAACAGGAAGAGCTGTGGCGGGCCCGGCGGGCGGTTTCCCCGGCCCTGCGCAATATCAGCCCGTATAAGATGAACGAGGACATCGTCGTTCCACGATCCAGGATTCCGGAAATCATCGATTCCATCCAGCAGACGGCCCGGCGCTACGATCTGCCCATCGTCAACTTCGGCCATGCCGGCGACGGCAATATTCACGTCAATGTTATGGGCGGGCCGGGGGGCGAGGCGGACGTTCCCAAGATGGAACGGGCAGTGGTCGACATCTTCCAGGCCACGGTGAAACTCGGCGGACGCATCTCCGGCGAACACGGCATCGGCCTGGCCAAACAGCCTTACATCGGCCTCAACCTCGATGCGCCCACCCTGGCCCTTTCGCGGCAGCTCAAACGGACATTGGATCCCCGCAACATTCTCAATCCCGGAAAGATATTTCCCCCGGAAGCCGCTTCCGAAGCTGCTTTCTAAACGGACCGGCAATTCGTTCAGGGACCTTCGTTTCAGAAATTTACGATTTCGTCCGATATATCCGATATAAAGGTAGATGCAGTCAACTCTATGCAGTTTATCTTGACGGGGGAGACCGTGGAAACCAGATGGATCCATAGCGGTCTGGAACGCTGGCGACAATGGGAGCGGCGGTTTATGCCCGCCCATGTGTGGGACAGTGATCCGCTGACCTTCTGGCGCGAACGAATTCTGTTCTTTATCGCCTTTACCTCCAGCGTGCTGGGCCTTGTCGCACTGATCCCCTCGTTGATCCTTGCCTTATTGGAAGGCCGCTGGAACATCATTCTTCTGGATACCAGCGCCTACCTGACAGCCCTGGCGGCCCTGCTGGGCCGTCGCTTTCCCCTTAAGGTCCGCGCCTGGATCGTCTGCCTGATGCTTTACCTGCTCGGAGACGGATTGATGTTTATGCTCGGTCCCACCGGTGCGGGGTACATCTGGCTTTTCGGGGCCTCGGTGATCATGGCGGCCATTTTGGGATTCAAGGCCGCCGTATGGTCGCTGGCGCTCAACCTGATTTCCCTCGTGGGGGTCGGATTTTATATCGCCTACGGCCACCCGAACTGGCCGCTGTACGCGGAAAATCCCCTCGAAAAATGGATCATCATGACCATCAATTTCATGATGATCAATACGCTGGTGGTCATGACGACCGCTTTGATCGTTAACGGTCTGAACCGGGCGCTTGCCAAGGAGCAGGAGATCGGCGCCAATCTTCGAGAGAGCGAAAAGCGGTTCCGGACCCTCGTGGAAAATGCCCCCATGGGCATCGTCAGCATCGATCGGACCGGGAAAATTATCGACGCCAATCCCAAGCTCCTGGAAATCATCGCCGCCCAATCCAAAAAGAGTGCACTGAAAATCAATGTTTTTCAACCCCCGAGAGTTGCCAGGACCTCGTTTCCGGCGCGGTTGAAGGATTGTCTGAACAGCGGTGTCTGTGGTGGATTCGAGGAAACGTTTACCAGCAGCTGGGGAAAAACGACTTTCCTGCGGTATCTGGTCAGCCCTCTTACGGATTCCGGTGGAAGGACGTATGCGGCGCTGTCCATTATCGAAGATATTACCGAAGCGCGCAGCCGGGAAGAGCAGCTGCGGCGGGCGCAGAAGATGGAATCTTTGGGACTTCTGGCCGGAGGCGTTGCCCACGACCTCAACAACGTGCTTTCCGGCATCGTAAGCTATCCGGAACTGATCCTGCTGGACCTGCCCGCCGAAAGTCCTCTGCAAAAACCGATAACCACGATTCAACAGTCCGGTCATCGCGCCGCGGAGATCGTTCAGGACCTGTTGACGCTGGCCCGCCGGGGCGTGGTCAATATGGAGGTTGGTAACCTGAACCGGATCGTATCCGACTATCTCGCTTCTCCCGAGTTCGAAAAACTGATGTCTTTTCACTCCGGTGTAAAGATCGAGACCCGGCTTGCAGACGATCTGCTCAGCGTTGCCTGTTCGGCCATCCATATCAAGAAAACCGTCATGAACCTGGTTACCAACGCGGCGGAGGCGCAGCCCGACGGAGGACGGATTGTCGTTCGAACCGAGAACCGATATGTGGACCGGCCCGCTGAAGGACAGGCCAATGCCCGAAAAGGGGACTTCGTTGTTCTGACCGTGGCTGACAAAGGGGTCGGCATTACCCCCGACGATCTCAATCGGATTTTCGAGCCGTTTTACACCAAAAAGGTCATGGGGCGCAGCGGCTCCGGGCTGGGCATGGCCGTGGTCTGGGCTACGGTTCAGGATCACGAGGGAACCATCGATGTCACCAGCGTCGAGGGAGAGGGGACCGTCTTCGAACTATACTTCCCGGCGACCCGGCAGAAACCGGCCGCGGATGAAGCGGCGGTACCCATGGACGTTTATATGGGTGAAGGCGAAACGATTCTGGTCGTGGACGACATCGAAGAGCAGCGCACGATTATCACCCAAATTCTCGAACGGCTGAACTATCGACCGGCTTCGGTATCCTCCGGCGAGACGGCCGTAGCCTACATTGAAAACCATCCCGTTGATCTGGTCCTGCTGGACATGATCATGGAACCCGGTATCGACGGGCTCGACACCTGGCGGCGGATCATCGATGTCCGGCCCGGCCAGAAGGCCGTCATCGTCTCGGGGTATTCGGAAACGGAACGGGTCAAAAAGGCCATTGAGCGGGGCGTGCGGCAGGTTGTGAAAAAGCCCTATGCCATCGAGAAGATCGGACTGGCCGTAAAGAAGGCACTGCAGGACTGAATCGAGCGACCTAAACTGGTCCAAGGGGTGCGAGGACCTGTAACGGACTCGATCACTTCGCTGTTTTTTATCTGTGCACCGGCAAAGAGATTGTAAAGGTAGTGCCTTCGTCCAGACGGCTCTCCACTTTGATATTGCCGCCGTGGTCCTTGATGAATCCGTAGCAGACCGATAATCCCAATCCGATGCCCTTGACGCTGTCGCTTTTGGTGGTGAAAAAGGTTTCGAAGATCAGGTCCAGATGCTCTTCCTTGATGCCGACACCGTTGTCCGCAAAGGTGACGTGAACAAAGTAATCGTCGCCCTCGGTGGCCACGGTCAGGCGGCCTCCCTCGGGCATGGCGTCGCGGGCGTTGGAGATCAGGTTTAAAAAGACCTGACGCAACTGGTTCTTGGAGGCATTCACTTTGCCGAGCCCGTCGGCAAAGTGGTGCACCACCTTGATGGAGTGCTCCCAAAGCTGCTTTTCGTGCAGCAGGAGAATTTCGTCAAGGATGGTGTTGATGTCCACTGGAGTGCGCTCCTCCTGGTCCGGCTTGGAAAAGGAGAGCATCTTGCGCAGCATGTCGGTGACCCGCACGGTTTCCGACAGGCTCATGTCCAGCAGTTTGCGGCGCTTGTTGCCCACCGGAATTTCGGATTTCATCAACTCCAGCGTGTTCATGATTCCGTAGAGCGGATTATTGAGCTCGTGGGCGATCTGGGAGGTAAGCCGACCCATGGCGGCCAGCTTTTCCGACTGCAAGAGCTGCTCCTGGGTTTTATGGAGTTTGCGCTCCATGTGCAACTGCTCCTCCAGGTCGACGAAGATGCCTACCGATGCCATTTCCCGGCCGGCCTCGTCGTAAATAATGCTGGCCGACAGACTTCCCTCCACCGAACGGCCCTTGTTGGTCCGGAACGTCATGGGGAAGGCGCGCAGTTTTCCCTGTCCGCCGTAATCGTCGCTTCTCATCATCTGCATCACTTTGCGGGCCATGCCCTCGGGATAGAGTTCGACAACGTTTATGGTGCCGATGGTTTCCGATGCCCGGTATCCCAGGGTTTCCTCGGCACCCTGGTTCCAGATGATGATATTCCCTTGCATATCAGTGCCCATGATGGCATTGGGAGAACTCTGAATGATGTTGTTGAGAAAATCGTGGGCCTTTTTCAGCTCACGCTCCATTTTCTGGCGCTGGGACTGGTCCACGCAGATGCCTTCGTAACCCAGCACCTTGCCTTGGGGATCGTAGCGCACGTGGGCAGTGAGCAGTACGGTGATGGGGGTGCCGTCCTTTTTGCGAAAATCAACTTCGTAGTCGATGACCCGACCGTTTTTTTCGATCATCTGCTGGAAGCGGATTCGTTCCTCGGCCTTGAGATAAATTTCCCGTGCCACGTCCAGGTCAAGAAACCAATTTTTGTCCTCGTATCCCAGCATGTCGAGCAGGGCAGGGTTGGCGTCCAGAAATTTGCCCTCTTTGCTGCTGATGTAAACGCCCACGGCCACATGCTCGAAAAGGCTGCGAAAACTCTCCCGCGACGATTTAAGACGATATTCCTGGTCCTTTCGGTGGGTGATATCCCGGTAAATGCTCAGCTTGCTGACGCTGCCGTCGGTGTTGTGGACCGGGATCTCCAGCAGGTCGTAGGTTTTATCCACCAGGGGTACATAAACCTCTTCATGGACGTTTCGTCGGTTGTCGAAGACTTCCCTGGACCGGCACCAGGGACAGGGGTTGGGGGTATGGTTGATCACCTGGTGGCATTTTTTGCCCACGCCGTCACCGAATACCCGGATCATGGACTTGTTCATGAATTCGACCACATGATTGTCGTTGACGATATAGATGCCGTCGGCCATGGCATCCAGTACCGTGGTCAGTTCATGGGCTTGGGAGACGTTCATAGAAGAGCCTCTTCATCGTTTTTAACGCATCAATCCGCCAGCGGCCCCAGTTTGGATACGGTGTCCGTCATTTCCCGGGCGATGCGAGCGAACTCGGGAGCCATGGCCGAGGAGAGGTTGAACATCTGCACCCGTGAGCCGTTGATGCCGATCTCTTCCAACGTTTTTTTCAGCCAGTCAACCTTTTTGCGTGTGCGTCGATTTCCTTCCAGGAAATGGCATTCACCTTCCAGTCAACCGGCTACGTATATACCGTCGGCGCCGGCTTCGAAGCCCTTGAGCAGGTGGATCACGTCTACCCGTCCCGTGCAGGGCACCTGCACGATCTTGACGCTGGCCGGGTAGTCCAGGCGCATGGAACCGGCCAGGTCGGCGGCGGCATAGGAGCAGTACCTGCAGCAGAAGGCCAGGATCTGGGGAGCGGCGGTTGTGGTCATGGTTCCTCCTTTTTCGTCGCTTAAGCCGAAGGCTAAAGCCATGGGTTCGGCGGTCTGCATTGAAAAGGCAGAAGGTCGCGTTCGAGCCTCTGACTTCATTCATTCATTCATCCATCTTCCGTCCCCCGTCCCCCGTCCTCCGACTTCCGCCCTCAGTTATCAGACTCAAGCCGCCAGAAACAGCGCCTCGATTTTGGCGATCAGCTGCTCATCTGTGAAATGGGCCAGACGGATGGCCTTGCCCGGGCACTCGGCTACACAGGTCCCGCAGCCGTGGCACATGGCCGGATCGATGACCGCGTGGCTGTGTTCGTCCACCCGTGGGATGTCGTAGGGACAGGCCCGTACGCAGGTCAAACAGGCGGCGCACTTGCCGGTATCCACCGTGGCGACCACCCCGCCAACCATAATGGCATCCCGGGAGAGCAGGGTCATGGCCCGGGAAGCAGCGGCCCTGGCCTGGGCGATGGTTTCCTCGAGGGGTTTGGGGTAATGGGCCAGTCCGGCCAGAAAGATGCCCTCGGAGGAGAAATCCACCGGTCGCAGCTTGGCGTGGGCTTCAACCAGGAAACCCTCGGCATTGACCGGCACCTTGAACATTTCGAACAGTTCCCGGTTGGCATTGGGCACGATGCCCGTGGCCAGCACCAGCAGGTCGGGCCGCAGGCGCACCGGCAGGCGCAGTACGTGGTCGGTGACGTCCATGACCAGACGGTTGTCTGCATCGGCGGACACCCGGGGCGGCGCTTCTGGTTCGTAGCGGATAAACGTGATGCCGGCTTCCCGGGCCTGTTTGTACAAGTCCTCCCGAAAGCCGTATGCGCGGATGTCGCGATAGAGGATGGTCACCTTTTTTTTGGGATTCAGGGCTTTGACCGCCAGGGCACTTTTGAGGCTGTGGGTGCAGCAGATTTTGCTGCAGTATGGGCGCTTTTCGTCCCGGGATCCCACGCACTGGATAAAGGCCACGCTCTTGGCCAGGGCCAGGCGCTTGTCCCGGTGGGCCATGGCCGCGTCCATGTCCAGATGGGTGAGCACGTCGGGATGTTCGCCGTACAGGTACAGATCCGGCCGATATTCGCCGCCCCCCGTGGCCAGGATGGTGGCGCCGTGGGTCACCTGCGTTTCCGTCTGGCTGCCGTTGACCGATTGCAGGGTGGTGGAGAAATTGCCGATGCTGCCGCCGGTCTTGACGACCCGGGTCGACAGGAAAAGCCGGATGAGCGGATGGGCCTGCACGCGTTCAATAGCGGCAGCCAGGTAGGGGGCGATGGGTTCGCCCTGCCAGGTGGCGTTGAGCTGATTGGCCACGCCCCCCAGTTCGGTGGATCGTTCCACCAGGACCACATCGCCGCCCTGGTCGGCCAGGGCCAGGGCCGCCTCCATGCCGGCCACGCCGCCGCCGATCACCAAAGCGGTCTTGTCGATGGCCAGGCTCACCTGGTGCAGGGGTTCGATGTGGGCCGCCTTGGCCACCGCCATGCGCACCAGGTCCTTGGCTTTGGCCGTGGCGCGGTCCGGATCGTTCATGTGCACCCAGGTGTTCTGGTCGCGGATGTTGGCCATCTCGAAGAGATATTTGTTCAGGCCGGCGTCCCGGATGGTTTCCTGGAAAAGCGGCTCGTGGGTGCGGGGCGAGCAGGAAGCCACCACCACCCGGTTGATGCCCTTTTCCGTGATGATCTGCTTCATGTGGTCCTGGGTGTCCTGGCTGCAGGTGAACAGGTTTTCCTCCACGTGAACCACGTGAGGCAGTCCGGCGGCATAGTCGCGCACTGCCGGCACGTCGGCGATGCCGCCGATGTTGATGCCGCAGTTGCATACGAACACACCGATGCGCGGCCCCTGGCCGGAGACGTCCAGCTCGGGAGGGAGCTCCCGTTTGCGGGACAGGCTCCAGCGGGCATCGGCCAGCAGGCCGGATGCCGCCGCCGCCGCGGCCGAGGCCTCCATCACCGACGCCGGGATGTCCTTGGGTTCCTGGAACGCGCCGCACACGAAGACGCCTTCGCGGCTGGTGTTCACCGGCGTCAGGCAGTCGGTGCGGGCGTGGCGGTAATGGTTCAGTTCGATGCCCAGCCGATCGGCCAGGGCCACGGCATCGGGGTTGGGCGCCAAGCCCACGGAGAGGACCACCATGTCGAATTTTTCCTCGACGCTGTTGCCCCCTTCGGTGGCATAGACGATGCGCAGCCGGTCGTCCTCGGCTGGGAAGACCGAGTGGATGCGCGAGCGGATGTGCCGCACGTTGTGGTCCTCATGCGCGCGGTCGGCGTATTTGTCGAAATCCTTGCCGAAGGTGCGCAGGTCCATCATGAAGATGGCCGTGTCCAGCTCGCGCTCGCTGTGCTCCTTTGCGATGACGGCCTGCTTGTTGGCGTACATGCAGCACACCGACGAGCAGTAGCCGTTGTCGCAGGTGTTCAGGTCCCGGGAGCCCACGCATTGCAGCCAGGCGATTTTCCTGGACGCCTGACCGTCCGAGGGCCGCACAAGGTGGCCCTCGTAAGGGCCGGAGGCCGACAGGATGCGTTCGAACTCCAGGCTGGTGACCACGTTGGGGTGGCCGGCGTAGCTGTAAGCTTCGTAAATGGAGGGATCAAAGGGCGCAAAGCCGGGCGATAGGACAACGGCCCCCACTTCGACCGTGTGAATCCGTTCGGTCATGTCGTGGCAGACCGCCCCGGCCAGACAGGCCGAAACGCATTGGTAGCACTCCGAACACACGCCGCAGGCCAGGCAGCGCTGCACTTCCTGTTGGACCATCGCTTCATCCAGCCCCAACTGGACTTCATCGAAGGTGGCCCCGCGTACGTCGGGCAAGGCTCTGGGCATGGCCTGGCGTTTGATGGGCACGGAATTGGAGAGATCCACATCCTCCACCGCTGTCCATTCGCCATCCCGGCCTACCTCGAGGTCCTCGCCGCTGAGAAAGCGTCGGATCGATTCGGCGGCCCGCTTGCCTGCGGCAATGGCTTCAACGACGGTGGCCGGGCCGCTGACCGCATCGCCGCCGGCAAAGATGTCGGCATCCTCGGACTGGAGGGTGACCGGGTCCACGTTCATGGTGCCCCAATCGCTCAGGGTGCAGGCGCACTCGTCGGTGAGACAGGCCCAGTCCGATTCCTGGCCGATGGCCGGCACTACCGCATCCACATCGATGGTGAATTCCGAGCCGGGGATCGGTTCCGGCCGGCGTCGTCCCGAGTCGTCCGGTTCGCCCAATTGCATGCGGATGCATTCGACGGCCGTGACCCGATCCTTTTCCGCAACGACCCGAACCGGGTTGGTCAGGGTCATGATCTCGATGCCTTCCTCCCGGCATTCGGCGATCTCCTCGGCACTGGCCGGCATCTCGGCCTCGCTGCGGCGGTAGATGATGAAGGGTGCTTTGGACCCATTGCGAAGGGCCGTACGCACGGCGTCCATGGCCACGTTGCCGCCGCCGATGACCGCCACGCGGTCGCCCAGGTCGATCTTCCCGCCCAGATTGCTGCGCAGCAGGTAGTCCACGCCGGGCCACACACCCGTGAAGTCTTCGCCCTCGATGCCCAGCAGCTTGCACTCCTGGGAGCCAATGGCCATGAAAAAGGCGTTGAACCCCTGATCGCGCAACTGGCCGACGCTGACGTCACGACCCAGGTCCACGCCGGTTTTGAAATCGACCCCCAGTTCCCGAAGCACGGCGATTTCGTCTTCGATGATATCGCGGGGCAGGCGATAGGCGGGAATGCCCAGCGTCAGCATGCCGCCCAGAACTTCCTGTTTCTCGAACACGGTAACGGCAAAACCTTCGATGGCCAGAAAATAGGCGCAGGCCAGGCCTGCCGGTCCACTGCCCACCACGGCCACTTTTTCAGACCGCCGGGATTTTTTTTCGGGGATGAAGCGGATGCCGTTCTCCCGGGCCCAATCAGCCAGAAAGCGGTGCAGGGCCATGATGGACACGGGGGCATCTACCCGGGCCCGGGTGCAGGATGTCTCGCAGGGATGGTGGCAAACCCGTCCGCAGACGCCGGGGAAGGGATGTTCGCTGCGAAACAGCTCGAAGGCCTCCTTGTATTTTCCCTGGGCCATGAGGGCCACGCAGCCCTGGAAGCTGGGATTGGCCGGGCAGGCGGCCTTGCAGGGCGCCGTTCCTTTCTTCTCGATGGTATAGGCGCTGGGCATGGCCTGGGGGTAGCGTTTGAAGGCGGCCTTGCGGGAGCGCAGACCCTGGTCGAAATCGTTGGCCACGTCGATGGGGCACACTTTGCTGCATTCGCCGCAGGCCGTGCACTTTTCCAGGTCGATGAAGCGCGGCCGCTGGCGTAAGGTGGCAGTGAAGCTGCCGGCTTCGCCATCGACCGACAGCACATCGGTCATGGTGAACAGGTCGATGTTCAGATGGCGGCCGGCCTCCACCAGTTTGGGCGAAATGATGCACATGGCGCAGTCGTTGGTGGGAAAGGTTTTGTCCAACTGGGCCATGGCACCGCCGATAGCAGAACGCTGTTCGGCAAGAACGACGCGGTACCCGGAATCGGCCAGGTCCAGCGAGGCCTGAATGCCGGCGATGCCGCCGCCGACGACCAATACAGAGCCGATAGTTTGTTTCGCCATTATATGTATCCTCCAATTCCGAAGTCAGATGTCAGCGTTTCGAGGTCAGAAGTCGGAAGACCGAGGCCCTAAGTCCGAATTCTGACTTCTGTCCTCCGACCTCCGTCTTCCGTTTACAGCCCGAAATCCGCCAGATCCGGTCCCAGATATTTGCGTTCGTTCTCGCCTAGAATGCCCATGGCGAGGCACATGAAAGTCCAGATGTGGGCCACGTGATACTTTCCGCCGTAGTGGTGGCCCACGTCCTCGATCTGGCTGTGGCAATTGTGGCACGGGGCGATGACGTAATCCGCGTCGGTGGCCATGACCTGGTCGAACTTGATTTTGCCGTAGGCCCGGCGCTCCTCGGAAAAGCCGCCCTGGAGCGCCCCGCCACCGCCGCCACAGCAGTAATTGTTGATCCCGCAAGGCACCATATCCACGAAGTTTTCCTCGCCTACGATGGTCTTGATTACGAAGCGCAGATCGTCGGCCATGGTCTGGCGCTCGGTTTTGCGCACGATGTTGCAGGGGTCCTGGACCGTAAATTTAATTTTCAGATCCCGGTTCCAATCGCTGTTGACCGGCAGTTTGCCCTCACGGATCCACTGGGCGTAAAGGGCGATGATGCTGGTGAATTCAAACTTGTGGGGGATGTTGAATTTGCGCAATCCTTCCAGGATCGCAAAGTAGGAGTGCCCTCACTCGGTGTTGACCACCAGCTTGCAGCCCAGGGTGTTGTCGATGTGGTCGACGAACTCCTCCATGATGTAGCGCCAGCCCTCTTCGTCGGCCAGAAAAAGGCAGTAATTTTCCCCGGCCCACATCACGGAAGGGTAGGTCCAGTCGGCGCCGACCAGGTGCAGGATTTTCCACAGCGGACTCAACTCGTCCGGTTCGGTGACCGGTTCGCGGGAATTCTGGTTGATGGCCATATGGGCGCCCACCCGATCCACGGAAACCTGCATGTCCTTGAACTGGGGCTGGGTTTCGCGGATCTCTTCGGCTACGTCTTCCACGGTCCAGATGAAGTCGTCGGTGGGCACACCCATGGCGTTACCGGCACGGATGTGCTGGTCACAGGAACCCCGGATGCCCTTGGGCCGCTTGTCTCGGGGCCATGATCCACGCATGGTGTAGACCAGTTTAGGGATGTCGATCTTCATGGGGCAGGCATTGACGCAGCGGGCGCACATGGTGCAGACCCAGGCCCAATTGGATTTTTTCACCTGCTCGTCCATGCCCAGGGTGACCATGCGCAGAAGCTTGCGCGGGTCCATGTCCATCAGTCCCGATGCCGGACACCCTCCTGTGCAGGTCCCGCAGGTCATGCACAGGTCCAGCAGGGCATTGGGAACCTTTTCCAATACCTCGTCCTTGAATTCGCATTCCAGGTCGTCTAATTCGATGGGTTGGGGCATGGTTCGAACCTCCGTCATTAGGTTTTTAGGCTGAGGGCTGTAACCTATAAGGAAAACATCTCTTTCGAAAAAATCCTTCAGCCTTCGGACGAAACGGCTATCTACCTGATGCGGGCTGCGTCTAAATAAGGCTGTATCTTATCGATCCCGCCCAAGGTAATGATGTGTACGCCGTCGCAGATATCGCGCAGCCCCTTGATGGTGTCGGCGAATAGTTCGATACTGGCTTTTTTCTTGTCGGGAGCCTTGTCCAGCTTCTGGACCACCCAATCCGGGATCAGGCCGGCCTTGAAGTGCCGGTTGATGAATCGGGCCATGACGGCGTTTCTCAGTAGCATCACTTCGGCGATCACGGGGATGTCGAAGGTTTTGACCTGTTTGAGAAACTTCTGGAATTGGTCCAGGTCGAAAATGGGAGTGGTCAGGAAGTAGCCGGTTCCCATTTCGCGCATGGTCTCCATCTCCTGCATGCCCTGCTTGGGTACATTCTTGCCCCAGACAGATTCCACTCCGGAGCCCATGATGAACTCCATATTTTTTTCCAGTTGTTTCCCATCCACCGTTCTTCCATCTTTAAGATGTTCCAGCACAGAAGCCAGCTTGCCCGAATCCACATGGAAGAACATGGTCTCCTGGAGGCTTTCGCCCGAAATGCGATAGTCCTCGGTAAACACCAGCAGATTTTCCACGCCGGTTTCGTGGGCCGAGGTGAGGTCTTTTTGCAATTGGATGCGGCTTTTATCCCTCGTCGTCGTCTGATAGATGGCATCGAAACAATTGGCATTGAGCAGCTCGCAGGTGCGGATGCTGTCGCCGACTACGCCTTCCAGCTCCACCTCGGCGATGGAGACACCGTCCATGCGTCCGCGGACCCGTTTCAGGTTCTCCACCAGCGCTTCGGGATCATCGTCGCCCATGGGGGCCTGGACTTCCGAGGTGACCACAAATTTCTTTTTTTCAAGCGCTTCCTTGAGTTTCATGTTACGCCTCCTTAATTATGGCCGAAACCCATCGCGGGCGTCTATTTAAGGCCCAACAGTCGCGCCACCTCCTCTTTAAGCTGAGGCAGGGGCAGGGGTTTGGAGAAGCATATATCGGCACCGTGGTCTTTCATTTCCTTGAATTTTTCCTCATCCAGATATGCGGAAAGAACGATGATCTTGATGTCGCGCGTGTCCTCGTTGGATTTGATCTTTCTGCAGACCTCATTGCCTTTGATGTCGGGCATCATGATGTCCAGGATCATCAGGTGCGGATGGAAGTGGTTGACCTGCAGGCCGGCCTCGAAACCATCAGAAGCGCTGATCACTTCATAGTCGAACTCGTCTTCCTCCAGGGCCTGAACGATGGTTTCCACGATGATGGGGTCATCGTCCACAACGAGAATACGGTGGCGATCGTCGGCACCCTCCGTCTCCGGGATGGGGATACCCTGGCGGCGCATGAAATTCTCCATGTCCATGCGCTTGATGCGGCGATGCCCGCCAACGGTTTTATAGGCCTTGATGTGACCGGCCTCGATCCAGTTGATGATGGTTTTCGAGGAAACATTGCAATACTTGCTGGCCTTGAAGACGGTGAGTGTATCCTCCATGTTCAATCCCTCCTTCGATGGCGTGCGGGTTTCGTGATGGAACAGACCTGCCGGCGGGTTCGGGCTTGCACGTGCACGGGGTTGGAAAAAGTGTGTCGTTGGCCGCTTGGCGTTCGGGCTGCTGCAGGAGTTTTTACAGGTCTTTAATTTGTAAAAATCATGGCCGAATGGCTTTGTCAACAAAAAAATATAAAAAATGAAATAAAAGTAATAACTATAGATATAAAGATAATTTAAATTCAGTAATTTTATTAATTATAGTTATTATAGTTATAATGCCCCCCGTCATGAGTGTCGTCCAGCAACCATGGCGACCGGCTTGTATGAGTACGGTGGATTGGGGTAAAATGCCTTATTCGAAGTCCGAAATTGGACGTTAGATGTTCGTCGGTGATTTTTTTCAAGAATCGGCGTTGCCGGCCGATGATACCAGAACAGGCATGGCCGGACCGTTATCGGATATCGGCCGTACCCCGGGGACACATTTCGAGGCAGGGCTTGCGGGATAAATGTAAAAATAGTATTTATTTGTGGTGCGCCCGCCCGAAAAAGCGAAATATTCGATTCCCACTATCTCTTGACAAGGACCGGCCCAGCTTTTAAGAGGGCGGCAAATCCAGGCGGCGGCACCCGCGTCGCGTTTGAAGCAGAAAATACATAGGGGAAGCTATGGCAAAACCAAAGTTAAAAGCGCACCGGATCAACCGGGACTGGTGCAAGGGGTGTGGGATCTGCGTAGAATTCTGCCCCAAGAAGGTTCTGGAGCTGGACAAAGAGGACAAGGCGGTGGCGGTGCGTCTGGAAGACTGCATCGCCT
>Ga0272443_10001422_pt1 | contig 35100 bp, 24 predicted proteins | sample SSMAcet12_FD_193581 | JGI IMG/M metagenome (GOLD analysis project Ga0272443, IMG submission 193581) | Marine sediment archaeal communities from Little Sippewissett salt marsh, Falmouth, MA, United States - SSM-Acet-12 | ecosystem: Environmental > Aquatic > Marine > Wetlands > Sediment ... | reverse complement strand
TGGTGGCCAGCGTCTCCCAGATTTGGTTCTTGGAAAGCCACTCATTGTAGATTCACCTTCGGTGTGCACTCAATCATATTTATTCTTTCATGTGGAAACATTAACCGAGGCTGATAGTATTCATAGCTATGTATGCACAAGATTCCTTCGTTTTTTAGTTTCACTTCGTAAGATCACTCAACATGCCACACGTTCAACATACACATGGGTTCCTCAACAAACATGGGATAGAAATTGGACAGATGAGTTACTTTATAAGAAATATAATATAAGTGAAGATGAGATAACTTATATTGAGTCAATGATTGGCCCAATGGATATAAGCAATGGGGAAGATAATGCCTAATCAGGATTTTTTTCCGCAGCGACCTGAATTACACCCTATGATTTATGCTTATAAGGAACTCAACCCTGATTATTCAGGTCTTTTGAAGGTTGGCTATACCGAGGTTGATGTGGACCGTCGCGTTGCACAGCAATATCCAACCAAGCGTCCGGATGGCAAATTACCCTACCGCATCCTCTTACGGGAATCCGCTATGTATCCTGATGGGACATCATTCACCGATCATGATGTCCATCGAATGCTTGAGAATAAAGGGATTGATCGAGTAGGCGGTGAATGGTTTCGTTGTAGTGTAGATGATGTTCGCTCAGCTGTTATTTCAGTTAGAAATCGAATAAGGAATATTGAAAATCATACACTTGATTTTTCAATGCGTCCTGAACAGGAGGAAGCCGTCAGAAAAACAGCTGAGTACTTTCAAAATGTACATATCTCAGACCCAGAATGTGTACCAAAATTCCTCTGGAATGCAAAAATGCGGTTTGGAAAGACTTTTGCTACCTATCAACTTGCAAAAAAAAATGGGTTTTAAGAAAATTTTTATCCTCACATTCAAACCTGCTGTAGAAGTAGCCTGGGAAGAGGACCTGAAAAAGCATGTTGATTTTGAAGGCTGGCAGTTTATCTGCAGAGGCGGTTTAACTTATGAAGAGACTGATAAAGTCAAGCCTATCGTATGTTTTGGTTCCTTTCAGGATTATCTCGGTATCAATCCTGATACTGGCGGTATTAAGGCAAAAAATGAATGGGTCCATACCACCCATTGGGATCTAGTCGTTTTTGATGAATATCATTTTGGCGCTTGGCGAGATAAAGCAAAGAAATTGTTTGAAGAGGTAGATGAAGACGAATACGACTCGCTGGATATTGAACAATATAAAAAAGAAGAAGCAGATAATGCTTATGACGAATCATTTTTACCCATTACAACATCAAATTATTTGTTCTTATCAGGAACCCCTTTCCGTGCCTTAAACTCCGGTGAATTTATTGAAGATCAGATTTATAGTTGGACATATTCTGATGAACAACGGGCAAAAGAAAACTGGGTCGGCAATAACAATCCATATTCCGCATTACCGCGTATGGTTCTCCTAACCTATAAAATACCCGATAGCATCACTCGAATTGCTCTGCAGGGTGAGTTTAACGAGTTTGATTTGAATGTATTTTTTTCCGCTGAAGGCGATGGAAAAGAAGCACATTTCATTTATGAGGAATATGTTCAGAAATGGCTCGACTTAATCAGAGGCTCTTATTTAGAAACAACGGTTGATGAACTTAAATTGGGTGCTCACAAACCGCCCATGCCATATTCTGATATCCGACTTTTAAATGTTTTATCTCACACATTGTGGTTCCTACCCCATGTATCTTCTTGTTTCGCATTGAAAAACCTGTTGAAACAGAAGCAGAATGCCTTCTATCACGATTATAAAATAAATGTCTGTGCGGGACCTCAAGCGGGGGTTGGTGTGGCTGCACTGGGTCCCGTTCAAAAATCAATGAAAAATCCACTTGGGAGTAAAACTATCACACTTTCATGTGGCAAGCTTACCACAGGGGTCACAATCAGACCATGGACAGGCATTTTCATGTTACGAAACCTTTCCAGCCCTGAGACATATTTCCAGGCAGCTTTTCGTGTACAAAATCCCTGGGAAATCACTACTGAGGATAGTCGTTCTGAGATCATAAAGAAGGAGTGTTATATTTTTGATTTTGCACTTGAACGTGCTTTAAAGCAGATTTCCACCTATAGCTGTCAATTGAATGTAAACGAAAGAAATCCTGAAAAGAGTGTTGGGGAATTCATTAAATTCCTTCCAGTTTTAGCCTATGATGGAAGCACCATGAAGGCTGTAAACCCAGGTGACATTTTAGATATTGCGATGGCTGGCACCTCTGCAACATTACTTGCGCGTCGTTGGGAAAGTGCTTTGCTTGTGAATGTTGATAATAATACACTCCAACGATTATTGGCAAACGAGGAAGCGTTATCTGCATTGATGAGCATTGAAGGATTTAGAAGTTTAAATTACGATATTGAGACAATAATTAACAAATCCGAAGCCGTCAAGAACGCAAGAAAAGATCAAGATAAAAAACTCACCACAAAGGAGAAACGAGAATTAACAAAAGAAGAGAAAGAATTCAAATCTAAGCGTAAAGAAATTCAGGAGAAACTCATTAAATTTGCCACTCGTATCCCAATATTTATGTATTTAACTGATTTCCGTGAGTACACGCTTAAGGATGTCATCACACAATTAGAACCTGAATTATTTAAGAAGGTTACTGGCTTGTCGGTGAAAGAGTTTGAATTGTTAGTTAGCTTAGGGGTTTTTAACAGTGCTTTGATGAATGATGCGGTCTATAAGTTCAAACGTTATGAGGATTCAAGCCTTTTTTACACAGGTATTAATAAACACGAGGGTGAAAAGGTTGGTTTATATGATACCGTATTGAGTCAAAAGGATTACCAAGGCAAAGTATTTGAAAATATTTCTACAACATATCCTTCAGAATAATTGGTTTTTTAAGGATCCTTGACCTTATTTACAAATTTTGAGGTTAGATATTTATATATCGATAAGTATCTAAAAAAGAAAAACTTATAAAAACGGGTTTTCAAAGTGAAAACCCGTTTTATGTTTGAACGTCTCAGAGGTTCGTTGGAGCAGCTATATAGGCAGGGGTGCGATCACCGAAGATGAGGTGAACATCCAGGTCACGATCAGGGCATTGACGACCGCACCCGGATAGACGCTGCCTGTCGCTTCGTACAGGCAGGTGCCGATGGGGATCATCAATGCCAGCAGCACGCACATATGCTCAAGGTTGATCACAAAACCGACCAGCGCGCCGCCCGGCCCGACAAAGGGGACGATCCCGGCTGTGTAGAGGGGGATGTACTGCAGTGCCATGTGGAAGATCAGCGGGATGACCATCACCAGGATCCCCACAAAAGATTTACGAAGGACGGTACCCAGCCAGGTCTTCCCGGGTGCAGGGCGGAGCTGCGCCTGTAGGAGGATATTGACCTGGATGAAGCCGACCAGGAAGAAGGGGAAGTAGAGCAGGAGCATCAACCAGCGGTAGCCGGTCAGGTCGCTGGCGTAGGGGAACTTGTAGCGGAAATCGACCAGCAGGAAGGATTCGGGAATGGCTTCCAGGGAATACACAAAGCCGAACAGGATCACTGCCAGGAGGAGAATCCGCCAGATATTTGACCATGAGATCTTGATGCGGTTCTCCTTTTCGGATACGCCCAACTCCTTGAAGTTGATTTCGGGCTTTTCTCTTCCATGCTTCCTGACCCAGCCGCGGAAGATGAAAAATCCGATGATGTTAATGACCACGAACCAGAACGCCACGCCGTTGACCATCATCATGGGAAATGCTTTATCGATGTTGAGCACATAGACATGGAAACCGAAGATGACCATGACCAGAGCCAGGTAGAGCAGGGTCAGGCCTGCGTTGATCAGGGAAGCCTTCCAGTAGGTTTTCTTGTCGCAGACGTAGGCGCTGGATGGCGCAGCAGCCAGCTTTGAGAAGGGTTTGATCCCCAGGAGCAGGATGCCCAGGGGGATGACGCTGAGGATGCCGAAGACCATGGCGACCAGCGAGGAAACCTCTTTGACCCGCCAGATCTGCTTTTCGGCTGGAATGGATAGGGGGACGTCCGGGTTGAGCGCTTGGCTGAACCAGGTGACCGCTTCTGCGAGCGCACTGTTATCGAAACTCTCGCTGACGTGGGTGGTGCGGGTCATATGCACGCGGCGTGCGCTGCCGTCTTCAAAACTCCCATAGGTCGTATCGAATTGAGCGCATGAGATACCGAAGGCAGCCAGGCTTTGCGGGCTGCTCATCCACTCGGCCTCAAAATCCTGCGTGCCAGTCATCCGCTTGCGGTATTCGTCATATTTACCGAAGATCATCAGCATGTTTCTGGGGATATCAAGCGTTGATTCTTCGGTATAGGCAAACCCGGAAAAGACGATTGCGTTCACATCAGGATTCTCAAACGCAGCCAGGTAGCTCATCTCACCACCCAGGCTGTGTCCGCCCAAACCGCACCGATCCGCATCCACGTAGGGCAGATTCTGCAGGTATTCGAATGCTGAGTCTGCGCCGTAGGTGGGGTCAAAACCGGGGTCTGATTCAGAGAACTGGTTCTCAGAGTTACCTCTGCCCAGGGTATCCAAAGTGATGACCACAAAGCCGCGCCGTGCCAGCTCGATGCCGTATGGGTCGGAGGTCTCACGGTTGTTCTGGTAGCCGTGCAGGTAGACCACGCCGGGAGCGGGGTTATCCTCGTCGACACCTTTGGGAACGAAGAGCTTCCCCCGCACCATCAGCCCATTCTTGTTCTCGAACGTGACATTGCTGACCTCGACGCTGAACCAGTTGGTCATCGCTGCATGGCCGAGGATATCCGCCGCCAGTGTGAGGATGATGCCGACGGCCAGGAGCCAGGCAGCTGCTTTACGGACTTTCTTGTTGAAGATAAATGATTTCATTTTCCCTCCGCTATGTCAAAATGAAAAAGTTCTATTTGCCCCATTATAAGGCTTTTTTCCATTGAGAACATGAGTGTAGACCATGGTCGTATTGACATCTTTATGGCCAAGCAGTTCTTGCACCGTGCGCATGTTATATCCCGCTTCGAGTAGATGGGTGCATCCAGTTCGACGTGCAGCACATTACGGTAGAGAAATAATAAAGCATTGAAAGCCTGGTTTTGGCTAGAGGCGGCGATGTTTCCATCTTACGCCAGATAGGTGAGAAATGTTTCGATCACCGCTACGCCCATTTCTGCCGGGTGGCGTTTGTTGTGAAAGAGAATGGTGCGCTTTGTCCAATGGACAAAGGAATTTTCGGTTCAGTAAGCGTAATGTTTAATGCGGATGGCGTCCCGTAATTGATCCAGAAGCCTTTTGGACTTAAGTGAAGATGGTCCACTCATTCGTACTCAAGGTTTTTGAAATTAATGTTACAATTTAAGCAACTATCCAGGTAAGCGCTTACATAACAGAAATCCTTAACATTGCTATACTGCGAATATACATTTTGCAGGAGTCTGTAGAATCAATTATTTGGCCGCAGTGGGTCACGCTTGTCAAGGAAAAAGAACAGCAAATGAAACGATACAAGAACATATTCCGCATCGCTTTCGCCATCATCTTCCTGTTAGGAGCGATTGCCAATGCTGTCATTCTCTTCCTCAAGCCCGACGCTTACAGTGGGTTTGCAGAACTGTCATTTATCCCCCTCTATCAACTGCTCTGGACACAACTTGTCTTTCCAAACATTCACCTATTCGTAGGTCTTACTGTCGTTCTCGAATTAACCTTTGCGTCTCTCCTCCTCGCCAAGGGTATGGCTGTCCGCATCGGGTTTTTTCTTGCTGCCGCTTTCATGCTATTCCTTATCCCCTTCTGGTGGTCCGGCGGCTCCTTGCTCAACCTTGCTTTTGCTCTCGTCCTCCTATGGCTGTCCACTTCTAGCTACCCGCTCTCTGCGAAGGAACTATTTAAGGCTTGGCGAAAACCGAACGCATGAATACAATTGATCCCATGGACTGGTAATATGATAAATTTCTACGGCCTAAAATCGACTCCACCTGACCGCCTTCGGCGCGGTCCGCGGCGGCCATTCGATAGAAAAAGTGGTTTTTCATTCAGTTGTCTTACTCAAATCGGCGGCAGGTGAGTCACACCGTTGGACGGCAAGGTAATAATTACAATGCTTGAAACGAGAAAACAAACCATCTCCAGGAGAAACCATGTTTAATAGAATATTAATTTCCAAAATAGTCCCTGTTTTTATCATTCTTATGTCTTTATTTACGGGAGTTATCCCAACGCAATCAGAATCACTTACCAATCAGCCTAATAACAGTGGAGACCTCTTCTGGGCAAAGGGCATCGGTGGGGCGTATTATGACATAGCTAACGCCATCACTGTAGACTCAGATGGTAATGTTTACATAACAGGGGGGTTTAGGGGCACCGTTGATTTTGACCCTGGTGCAGGCATATTCAACCTGTCCTGCGGCATATTGTACGATGATATCTTCGTCTTAAAGATGGATAGCAGTGGAAATTTTGTGTGGGCAAAGCGCATGGGTGGGCTTCATGACGATATGGGCTACGGTATCGCTGTCGATTCAAACGGCTACGTCTATACGGTAGGAAGTTTTGAAAGTAATTCTTATTTTTTTGCCGACTTTGACCCTGGTTCGGGTAAATATATACTAGTCGGCGCAGGTGGTGTAGATATTTTCGTTTCCAAACTGGATAGTAATGGTGACTTTGTCTGGGCAAAGAGTCTGGGAGGGGGGGATTATGATGAAGGCTACGGTATTGCTCTTGATTCTAGCGGTAACATTTATACTACCGGGTACTTTCGAAATACCGCTGACTTTGATCCAGGCACGGGCACTCATAATCTAACCAGTGCAGGATACGACGATATCTTTGTCTCAAAGCTGGATAACGGTGGTAATTTTATCTGGGCAAAGCAATTAGGTGGGCCAAATGAGTATTCTGCTTATTCTGATGAAGGTCACGGTATCGCTGTAGACACAAGCGGCAATGTTTATACAACGGGCTCTTTTGTAAACACGGCCGATTTTGATCCCGGCGCGGACAAATTCGATCTGATTAGTGTAGGATCGAGTGATATTTTTATCTCAAAACTGGACAGTAACGGTGACTTTGTTTGGGCGAAAGGGATGGGGGGGACGGAACCCGATGAGGGCCAAGGCATCGTGCTAGATTCCAACGGCGATGTGTTTACAACAGGATACTTCCGAGTCACGGCTGACTTTGATCCAGGCACGGGCACTTATAATCTAACCAGCGCAGGATATGGCGATATCTTTGTCTCCAAGTTGGATGGTAACGGTGGATTTGTTTGGGCTAGGAACATGGGTGGAAGTGATAGGGACGAAGGCATGAGTATAACCATAGACTCGATGGGCAACGTTTACACGACAGGGCTCATCAATGACACAGCTGATCTTGACCCAGGCACAGGTACATTTTATCTGACTGATGCGCGCATCTTCGTTTCTAAATTGGATAGCAATGGCGATTTTGCCGGGGCGATAAACATGGGTGGAGTAAGTGTTTACGATTTAGGTTGTGGCATAGCCGTAGACTCAAGCGGGAATGTGCATACGACTGGGAGTTATTGGGGTACCAATGACTTTGATCCCGGTGAGGGCATATTCAACCTAACTAGTGCAGGCAAATCCGATATCTTCGTCTCGAAAATAGAGATTAATTTTGTCAGGTATATGAACTACTTACCAGTGATATTGGGAAACAAATAATAGTTATACATCTTCGCGCCGCCCGGTCCGCATCCACATAGGGTAGGTTCTGCCGGTATGCGAAAGCCGAGTCCGCGTCTTCAGGGACGAAAAGTTTCCCGCGCACCATCAGCCCATTATTGTTCTCGAAAGTGACGTTACTGACCTCAACGTTGAACCAGTTGGCCATTGCCACATAGCCGAGGATGTCCGCAGCCAGGGTGAGGATGATACAGGCAGCCAGAAGACATCCGGCTGCCTTACGGACTTTCTTGTTGAAGATAAACGATGATGTCTCACTCACTTCGAGATTCTATTTGGAAATTGTCAATGTAATTATTGGCTTATTCTTATCTGAAATTTAATCCAATGTTTCGTTACAATTGTTGTCCGGCTTTAAGGATGGTCAGCGGACCCTGCGGCAGGACGCATACCCGCGGCCCATATGTCTTCACCAGTTCTTCCAGGGTTGCAGGCAGGTTGCGACAGGGATGCAGCAGGCTGGCGTTGATCTGGGCATCGCTGAGGCCTTCGCTGTACAGGAAAATATCCGCATCCCGCTGCACCTGGGCCTGGATTTGCACCTGCCATGAATCCTGGCAGACGGAATCAGGGGAAGAAAAGGACCGTAAGAGCGCTTCAACGGAACCTGCTTTCCTGAGCAGGTCAGCATAAGACCCATGATCTGGGAGTCCTTCCTCGCAGGCAGCCACCATCAGGATTGCCCCGCCTTCGCAGACAGCCTGCCTGGCCGCGGCCATTCCCTTGACGCACTGGTACAGGTTCTGGTCTAGTGGGTAGCCGCTGTTCGACGTGATCACGACATCATAGGGCGTGTCAATCGTGAACACGCTGGAACGCTGCACAAATTCGCATCCTTTGGCATGCGCGGCGGTCAGGTCACCGGCAAAGACGCCGGTGATCACACCCGTCCGGTTGAGGGCGACATTGACCAGGAAGGTGTTTTTCACTTTCAGGGCTGCCTCATGGATATCCTCCCAGATGGGATTCCCAGCTGTGACATTGAAGCTTGCCCTGGGATGGGCGATCATCTCTGGGCTGTGGTTGGTGTAGATGCTCTCGGCGCCTGCCAGACCAGGAAGGATCGCTTTCGGACCGCCGCTGTACCCAGCAAAGAAGTGGGGTTCGATGAAGCCGGTCAGGACCGTCAGGTCAGCTTGGGCCAAAGCCCTGTTGAGATGAATGGGATGCCCCCGGCTGGTTGTGCCGTTGTAACCTAAATTGGCATCATCAAAGGCATCGTGCTGGATGCAGTTGTACTGTTCTGTGATGGCTTTCCCCAGCATTAGTTCAAGCTCGGATCCAGTCTGGGGGCGGTGTGTTCCCAGTGCGTTGATCAGGGTAATGTCCTGTTTCTTGATGCCGCTGCTTTCGATTTCTTCCAGGATCACGGGCAGCAGGCGGTCATTCGGCGTAGCTCGTGTGATATCGGTGTGTACGATCAGGACCTGCAAGCCTTTTCTTACACGTGCAGCCAAAGGAGCGCTTCCGATAGGATTCCTGAGGGCATCCCTGATTGCTGCGGTCTCATTACTCAGCGCAGGTGTTTCTCTGACCAGGAAGACATCCGCACTGTCCGGGACATCGAGCGTCAAGCCGCTGCGACCGTAATCCATTTTGATTTGCACGATGGGTGAGTCCTTTCAGGTGAACCGGTTCTTTGAAAATTATCCTACCCACTAAAAAATCTGGATGAGGTGGGGAGTCAACTGATGTATAATTTCAGCATAGGTTTATGATTGAAATAATTCTAACAGGATTTTATGATAGAAGTGCCCTGGACATGGGAGCCATAGCACCGTGAGGGTGCTGGCTGTTGACCCTGGGGATAAGCGTATCGGTCTGGCCGTCAGCGACCCGACCGGGACGATCTCGCGCCCCATAATGGTCATCCGGCACCAGGCGCGGGAGAAAAATGCCCGGGCCATTGTCGATGTGGCAGAAGAACAGAACGTCGGAATGATCGTTGTGGGGTGGGCGCTTGATTCTGAGGGCGAGGTTGGATACCAAGCACGCAAATCCAAGCGTCTGGCGGATGCTCTCCAATCCATGACAGACCTGCCGGTCAGAATGTGGGATGAAAGCGGCACCACGCAGGCCGCCGTTCAAAACAGGATCATGATGGGCGTTAAACGCAAGAAAAGGCGGGGACATCTTGATGACTTGGCAGCCAGCATTCTGCTGCAGGATTTTCTGATTAATAATGAAGCTCTTGTCAAAGGGGAGGAGGCATCCCATGAGGAGAAATAACCGCAAGCCGATTTTCCTGTTGTTTCTGATGACCCTGATTGCCGTGATCTCGGTTGGATTGCTGGCGGGTTATTTCTACATGCGGGATTATGCCAAACAGATCTTCGGCCCTCCAGTCCCCGAGATGACTTTAACTCAACAAATCCTTTTCCCACTGGAGTTGTTTTTCAACCGGAATGACTTAACCGCACCTACGGACATTGAGGGGATTGAGCAGACATTTACAATCGACCAGGGTGAGTCCGTTTCTTTGGTCAGCCTGCGCCTCGAACAGGAAGGGTTGATCAACGATGCGGAATTATTCAGGACCTATCTCATCTATTCCGGCTTTGACCGGCTGCTGCAGGCGGGTGATTTCAAGCTGAGCGCGACGATGTCCCCTGTTGAGATTGCCGCAGAACTCCTGGATGCGACACCCGATGAGGCAGTTGTCACGATCCTGCCCGGCTGGCGGGTTGAGGAAGTCGCTGCAAACGTCGCCGGGAGCGGCTTGAAGATCACGGCCGAAGAGTTCATCACCGCTGCATATGCGCCTTCATCCATGCAGTTATCCTATTTAGCTGTGGGCGAGCCAACTTCACTGGAGGGATACTTTTCTCCGGGTACGTATATTTTCCCACGAGAAGCTGACCTCAACACCGTCCTGGAAACAGTTTTAAGTGCTTTCGCGGAGAAAATGGATGACTCGCTGGTAGATGGATTTGAACGTAAGGGGTTGACGGTCAGCGAAGCAGTCACGCTGGCTTCGGTCATTGAAAAAGAAGCTGTCCTGGATGATGAAAAACCGCTGATCGCCTCTGTATTTTTCAATCGGTTGGCAGCGGGGATGAGGTTGGAGACAGACCCAACGGTGCAGTATGCGCTTGGGTATCAGTCTGCTACCGCCTCCTGGTGGAAAACACCCCTTACAGCAGAAGACATGGCCATAGACTCTCCGTATAATACTTACCTTTACTTCGGGCTGCCGTCCTCACCGATCAGCAATCCTGATCTGATCTCTCTGCGGGCCGTGGCTTTCCCCGCAGAAACACCCTATTATTACTTCAGGGCAGCTTGTGATGGGTCAGGGGGGCATAATTTCGCGATCACCTACGAAGAGCACCTGGATAACGCCTGTGAGGGAGATTTGTAAATATGACCTTGCGAATGGTTCATTTCTTTCATTAAAGTTACAAGAAAAAAAGGACTGGTCAGCAGCCAGTCCTTATAATATTCTGCGGTCAGTCATCCAGCATGGCGTCATACCCAGGGCCCTCTGCAAAGTAATCATAATTGATCTGGATGTCTTTCCTGAGGTTGATCTCCTGATCTGCTTCCAGTGTGCGGGTGTGTTCGATGCGGATGGCGCTGCCGTTATAATCGTAGGCATCAAGAACCTCATCAAATCCTGGCGTGCCTGTGGGCATGGATTGGACTTCTCCACCAAAGGCATAGTAGGTTTCTGGGACGTCATCTTCGGTAAAAATGGCATGGAAGGGGCATTCCGGGACGCATGCGCCGCAGTCGATACAGGTGTTTGGGTCGATATAGTACCATGGCCACTCGTCCTGCGGTTTTCCGGGGATGATGCAGCCGACCGGGCATACGGTCACACAGCTGCCTTCGCGAATGCACAAACTGGTAATAATATGTGTCATTATCCCTCCAGGTCTGTTGATACTGCGATTCTAGTTTCAGCAGTCAGCTCTGTCAAGTGGAAGGATTGCATTACAATTATCTTCTATGGAAGATTCTTATCCTTCAAGGAAACAAATTAAGCCAATCCTGGCAACGACTGCAGGCATCCTGTTTGTCTCAACGGCATCGATCCTGATCCGCTATGCGCAGCAGGAGGCTGCTTCCCTAGTGATTGCTGCCGGAAGATTGCTGGTTGCCAGCCTTGTGCTTCTGCCCATTGCATTGACTGGTCATCGGCATGAATTCAAACAGCTCCCGCGAAAAGCCTTGGGTAAGGGAATCCTGTCTGGTTTGTTTCTGGCAATCCATTTCATCAGCTGGATCACATCGCTTGAATATACATCCGTGGCGAGTTCAGTGGTGCTGGTGACCACAACGCCGTTGTGGGTGGCCATCTTTTCACCTCTGGTCTTGAAAGAACCCGTGCGGAAGGCGGTCTTGATCGGACTTGCGGTTTCAATCACGGGCGGTGTGATCGTTGGATTGAGCAATGTATGCGGGTTTGTGGATGGCAGGTTCATCTGTCAGGACTCCTTATTCAGCAGCCGGGCGATGATTGGCAACCTGCTTGCCCTGGTCGGTGCCTGGATGGCAGCGGGGTATATGATGATGGGACGCCAGCTGCGTAAACAACTCAGCACAGTTTCCTATGCAGCCCTGGTCTATGGCGTGGCAGCTCTGATCCTGCTGATCGTTGTCATCATCCGGGCTGAGCCTGTTTTTTCATACAGCCCGCAAACCTATTTCTGGCTGCTTGCCCTGGGGATCATCCCCCAATTATTGGGGCATTCACTGCTCAACTGGTCGCTGGAATTCATTTCCGCGGCTTATGTGTCCCTGACCCTGTTGGGGGAACCAATCGGGACCATTATTTTAGCCATGATCTTTCTAAAGGAAAACCCCACAATACTGGAATCCCTTGGCGCAGTCTTGATCCTGGTCGGGATCGTGATCGGCTCGCTGCGTAAAAGCGTACGTTCTAGTGGGGCATGACCTGCCCATCCATCTCCTCCAGCATGCTATCATGATGAGCTTTTTTCTCAGCCTCCGGTAGACGTCCGTAGAGGAAATTCGTCTCGTGAAGCCGGCAGATCAAGGCTTCGTTGAGAGCGTTGGGATGCATGCGCCACTGCCAGTTCCCTGAGGGGTTGCCGGGGTAATTCATCCGTGCCCAGTTCCCCAGGCTGAGGAAATCCTGCATGGGTGCCAGAACCCAGGCTGCAACAGAACTCCACAAGGTACGAATCATGGACCAGGTGATATCCCCTCCTGACCGTGCCAGGTAGCGGCGGCATAAATCCTTTTCTCGCTCAGGTGCAGAATCATACCAGCTCAGGGTTGTATCGTTGTCGTGTGTCCCGGTATAAGCCACACAGTTCACCGGGAAGTTGTGCGGGAGGAAATCATCATCCGGGTCGGATGCGAATGCGAATTGGAGGATCTTCATCCCCGGCAGGTTAAAGTCGTTTCGCATCTTCCTGACGCCTTCGGTGATCAATCCCAGGTCTTCAGCGATAATGGGGAGGTCACCCAATCGATCTTGTACAACTTCCAGGAAGTCATGTCCAGGGCCTTCAACCCATTTTCCTTCAATTGCCGTATCGTTTCCAAATGGGATTTCCCAGTAGGCATCAAACCCACGGAAGTGGTCCAGCCGAATGATGTCCACCTGTTTCAAGACGGCTGTTAGGCGGTCCAACCACCATTGATAACCGGTTTCCTGGTGCATTTCCCAGTGATAAAGCGGATTCCCCCATAACTGACCGGTTTCAGAGAAGTAATCCGGCGGGACGCCGGCGACAACGGTTGGTAGGCCTTCTTCATCCAGGTAAAAGAGCTCTTTGTTGAACCAGACGTCCGCGCTATCATAGGCCACGAAGATGGGGATATCGCCTATGATCTGGATACCCATGCTTTTCGCATAGACATGAAGAATTTGCCACTGTTGGTGGAAGAGGAACTGCGTATATGCCTGGAACTCGATTTCAACGGCGTGGTCAGCACGGAACGCGTCGAGTGTTTCCTTATCTCGTTTGCGATATCCCTCAGGCCATTTGTCCCAGGCAACGTTACCTTGTTCTGTTTTGATTGCCATAAAGAGAGAGAAGGGTTCCAGCCAGTTTCGTTCTGATTCCCGAAAAGCGATAAATGCTTTTCTGTAAAGATTGTGCGACTTGGATTGAAAATTTTTGAAAGACCTCCTGAGCAGTTCCAGCTTCCATTCGATCACCGGTCCGTAATCCACGCGTTCAAGAGGAAAAGTTGGTCTGTCTGAAAGGTCAGCTTTGGTGAGGAGTCCCTGATCCAGGAGGATGGTGGCACTGATCAGATTTGGATTCCCGGCAAACGCGGAAAAGCACTGATAGGGGGAATCACCATATCCTGTTGGACCAAGCGGGAGAACCTGCCAGAATTGACACCCCGCGCGGCTGAGGAAATCGATCAAGTGATAAGCTTCCGGACCTAGATCACCGATGCCATCCGGGCCGGGTAGGCTTGTGGGATGGAGGAGAATGCCAGAGGCTCGTTTCTGTTCCATAATTCTCTCCTTAGCTCATTACTTTCCCGGGGAAAGCAGTTCTTGATAAACACCTATGTATTCATGGGCGGATTTCTCCCAGGAGAAATCGATCTGCATACCGTTCTTCTGGATTCTTTCCCAGGTTTCTGGTTTTTTGTAGATACGGAGCGCTCGTTTGAGGACACTCGCAAATGTGGAAGGATAAGGATCCTGGAAAAGGAATCCTGTCCCACCATCAACCTTGCGCGATACATGTTTGATCGTGTTGACCAACCCGCCCGTCTCCCTGGCGATGGGGACGCAGCCATAGCGCATGGCGATCATTTGTGAAAGGCCGCAGGGTTCATAGCGTGAGGGCATCATGAATATGTCTGCACCGGCATAAAGCTGGTGAGCGAGATTATTATCGAATCTAATCACGCTGCGGACCCGATCCGGGTAAGCTGTTTCAAGGTCCTTCGCCATTTCCTCAACGCTTGGATTGCCCGTCCCAAGAATGATTGCCTGCCAGGGCATATCCTGGCAATAAGGCAAACCTCGTAATACGATGTCGATGCCCTTTTGGGGGTCCATCCTGCTGATAAGGGTCAGGAGGGGGATATCGTCATCTTGCGTAAGGTTGAATTTATTTTGCAGTGCGGTTTTATTTTGTATGCGGATGGGTAATGTATCAATAGAGAATGGGCTTTCAATCGTCGAGTCTGTCTCAGGGTTCCATTTGGATGTATCCAGTCCATTCAATATCCCCATGATTGCAGAACGGCGGGTTTTCAAGAAAGTATCCAATCCACAGCCGAATTCTGGCGTAAGGATTTCCTCGGCATAATGGGGAGAAACAGCGACGATCTTGTCAGCATAGAGCAATCCCAGGGGGAGCGGCGTATGCTGTGCCCATTCCGGCAGTGAAGGATCATCAACAGGTGGCAGCCCATAATCCGTCAGGGCTTGCTGGATACCGAATCCCATATAAGGCAGGTTGTGGAGTGTATAGACTGACTTTGTGGCTAAATGAAGGTTTGATTTGTGCAGGGCATAGACCGCAGTGGCAGTGTGCCAGTCGTTTGCATGCAAGATATCCACCCGCCATTCAAGAAAGTCTGGTAATTTCAGAGCAGCCCGTGAGAAAAAGACGAATTTATACCCATCGTAGATAGGGTCGGGTGAGTAAACTGGGGATTTCTTATCGATGGGTTCACCATCCAGAAAATAGACCGGGATATCAAATGAATCATCACAGTAAACCTGGCAGGCGACCGGTCCGTTGAGGTTGTCGATATTCAACTCACCCAGGTATGCTGGTGTAAATCCTTTTTGTTTGATGGCGAAATGGTATGGGAGAACCAGGCGGATATCCACCCTGTTTTGTTCTGCTTGTCCGATCGAGCAGTTGTGGATGGCTTTAGGTAGTGCGCCGGCGACATCCCCCAGGCCGCCGACTTTAATATACGGTTCTGCCTCGGCTGCAAGGAACAGGACGTTGATGGTCATAAATGTTTTACTCGCTGTCAGGTTATTTGGTCAGGTAAGCTTCAACAATCTTGGTATAATCCTGCGTTTCTGCTTTCTCAGATGAAGCTCCGAGATAATCGATCAATTCGGCGATCATCCTTGATTTCAGTTCCGCATCGTCCTTGCTCCAGGTCCGGCTCTTAACTTCCAGGAAATGCCCAATATCTGGTGTGAGGATCGTGTCAATGTTGATGTAAAAATCCACATCTTTATATTGGACTTTGTATCGTTGCCGGTCCTTTTCGATCTCCATTTCCCAATCTGGGTCGAAGTATTCACGATAGAACCGTAAGGAGTGGGTGGCTGGGGCATAGTAACGGCTGCGGGAGAGCATTACGTCATGGGCGAAGGTTTCCTCGCGAGTCTCACCGACCAGAGTTAACCTTCCACGGACGTTGCTGACTTCACCGTTTTCTTCTATAAACTCGTCTTCACGGTAACGCAGGCGTCCCTGTTTTTTGTTCTGGAAGTAGAAGTAGGTATCGTATTCATGATAATGACGGGTGTAGACGACCTCGATCTCTTCCTTTGATAACGCCTGGATCACAGAATCGGGATCCTTGATGCGTACCTTTGCCTGGACTTCAAAGCTCTCCTCTTCCATTGCGCCGCCGACGGCGATCAGCTTGGAAAGGACCGATTGTTCACGTTCGATCAGGAATGCGTCGATCTTTTTCGCATAATCCTGAGCTTCTTCGATTAATGCTTTTTCATCGAGGGTGAGCAGTTCACGATCCTGCATCAGCCATTGGCCGTTGACCATCATATCGGTGACATCCGTTGACTTTGCTGCGTAGATGATCTGTGAATAGATCCCGTTGGGATCTCGATGGAAGGTTGGTGAATTGTGCAGCTTATCAACGCTCAGCGTGATTAGGTCGGCGCGTTTTCCGGGCACGATTGAACCGGTCAGGTGGTCAACGTGGACTGCTTTTGCGCCGGTGCTGGTCGCCATCGCAAGAGTCTGCCTGGCAGGGAGGGCGGTTGGATCGCCTGACGCACACTTTGCGACCAGGGATGCCAGACGGATCTCTTCGATCATGTCCAGGTCGTTATTGGATGCCGTACCATCAGTCCCGATACCGACGTTGACCTTCAGCTCGATCATCCGTTTGACCTTGGCAAAGCCTGAGGCAAGTTTAAGGTTGGACGTGGGGTTATGTGCGATTCCAGCGCCAGCATGTTGTATGGTCCGCATCTCTCCCTCATCAATATGGACGCAGTGAGCGGCGATGACTTTCGCATCAAAGATGCCGCGCTTTTTCACGTAGGGGACGACCGGCATCCCGGATTCTTTACGGATATTCTCAACCTCATTTGCAGTTTCTGATATATGAATATGCAGTGGGACATCGTATTCCTGAGCGAGTTCGGAGCATTTCTTCAGGATTTCATCTGTGCATGTATAGGGTGCGTGAGGTCCCACAGATGGGATGATCAGGGGGTGGTCTTTCCAGGTTTTAATGAAGTCTTCAGCCAGCGCCAGAGATTCTTCATAATATGTGGCATCCGGGGATGGAAATTTTAGGACTGATTGGGAGCACACAGCTCTCAGACCGGCTTCAGCGGTCGCCTTAGCGACTTCAGCCTCAAAGTAATACATATCTACAAAGGTCGTTACACCGGCGCGGATACACTCAGCGCATGCAAGCAGCGTTCCGAGCCTGACGAATTCTGGTGAGACGAATTCCCGCTCGACGGGCATCATGTACCCCATCAACCAGACATCCAGCCTGAGGTCATCGGCCAATCCTCTCAGGAGCGTCATTGGGACATGCGTATGTGCGTTGATCAATCCAGGCATCAGGATCTTGCCCTTGCAGTCAAAGGTTTGTTCGCTTTGGTATTCTTCTAAGATGTCCTTTTCATCTCCAACTGCGAGGATGCTGTCACCTTTTACTGCAACTGCACCGGGATCAAAGATCTGATAGCCTTCATCCATTGTCAAAACAATTGCGTGCTGTAAAATCCAGTCAGCGTTTTTCATAATTCTCCTGTTTCCTTATGAGTGAGAGAGGCCAGTAAATTCCTTCGTAGAAAATCAAGCCCCGTGTTCTGAGCCCATAAGGACGCATAATCACGGGGTCCGCCATACGTGCGTGTCCTTTTTTCAGTCTGCTCGGGAGCAAGATAGACGAAATGGACGGTGACTTTTTCATTGATCGTCAACGCTATGCCCAGGTAGATATCGCAATCAGTGTTTCCGTGGATCGAATCGATCTGATCATAGAATGCCTGCAAATCCTGAGGGTCCCCCTCCAATTTCCTGAAAAAGATGTTATCCGACTGTACTTTTTTGAATCGTTCAATTAATCCTGTGTTCGACTTGCCCTCGATCAGGCATAATTTCTTTTTCCAACGGTTCAGAAAATTGCAGATGACACTTTCCAGGGTTTCTTCATCTTCGCCATAGATATTATTCCCCAGACGGTAATAGAGGTCTTTCACAACAGGTTCCATGAGTTTGAGTGCCTCGGTATCTGATGAAGCTTTGACTGTGACGCGGATGTCTACCTGCCCGGGATGGGCGAGAAGACCAACAGTTGGGTTGGTGTATTCTTCAAGGTCGCTAATGATCTCATCAACGACCGATTCTCCTATTGAAGCAGCATGCAGGACTTTAGCTTTAATGATTTGCGTCTTGAGTTCGAATTTCCGGATCAGGAAGGGGATGATGGATTGATGCAGGACGATTTCCATTTCACGCGGAACGCCTGGAAGGGAGACCACACAGGAGGACTCCATGTCCACAATGTAACATGGCGCGGTCCCAACCGGATTGTGGATTGGGATTGCCCCTTTGGGGATGTAAGCTTGCTTTCGGTTATTTTCGGTAGGTTCTTTACCATAGCCCGTAAAGCGGTCAACGATCTGGTTCCACAGTTCATCAAGAAAGACCAGGTCGCGGTCAGTTGCTTGAGCCACAGCCTGGCGGGTTGGGTCGTCGACCGTGGGGCCGAGGCCACCTGTGGTGATGATGATATCCGATCGTGTCAGAGCTTCTCTGATGGTAGCGGATATCCGGTTTGAATTATCGCCAATTGTGGTGATTCGGTAAATATCAATACCGTGGTCCCGCAGAGTCCTGGCGATATAGGTTGAGTTTGTATCCTGAATTTCGCCGAGGAGAAGTTCAGTACCAATCGTGATGATCTCTAGAATGGGCATTTTACCTCCAATAGAATTTTAACCGATAAAAGTTGGTTAATGCCAGTATTTTCAGAATTTCTTGACGGTGTCAATTCTTTAGCGTAGGATTAATCAATGAGCCTGAGGTGATGTCAAATGACGTATCAGAAACAAATAGGTAACGAAGGTGAGTCGATTGCCGCAGATTTTTTGCGTCAAAATGGATTCCACCTTCTTGAGCAGAATTTTACCTCACGTTATGGAGAAATTGACCTGGTTGCCATTCAATCCAACTGTGTTGTTTTCGTTGAGGTGAAAACACGCACGACGCAAACCTTTGGAATGCCTGAGGATAGCATCACACCTGTGAAGCTTGAACGAGTCCAGAATGCGGGTTTGATGTGGCTGCAGGAACATCCTGAAGCACCCGGGGATTGGCGGATCGATGTGATTGCCATTCTTATGGACTCAAAGCGCCATGTTCAGGATATCAAACATTTTGTGAATGTTCAATTATGACTAATGAGAAGAAACCGCTGGTTGTGATCGTTGGGCCAACTGCTGTGGGAAAGACTGCAGCTTCGATTGAGTTGGCACTGCGTCTGGGCGGTGAGATCATTTCAGCCGATTCACGGCTCCTTTTCCGGGGAATGGATATCGGTACTGCGAAACCGACTCCTGATGAAATGCAGGATGTACCACACCACCTGATCAATGTCGCTGACCCAGATGAGAATTGGAGTCTTGCAATCTATCAACGCCAAGCTTATAAGGTAATTGATGACATCCACCGCCGGGGAAAATTACCATTTTTGGTTGGTGGGACGGGGCAGTATATCCGTTCGATCATCGAAGGCTGGCGAATCCCGCCGCAGAGCCCCGATTCTGAACTCAGGCAGGCTCTGAACCATTGGGCAGATCAGCTTGGCGCAGAAACCCTCCATGAGCGTCTGAGACGGCTTGACCCGGATGCTGCGGAGAAGATTGATTACAGGAACACACGCAGGACAATTCGTGCTTTGGAGGTGATTTTCAGGACCGGTCAGCGTTTCTCTGAACTGCGGAGAAGACAGGAATGCCGCTATCGTGCAGTTGTCCTGGGGATCAACCGGCCGCGACCGGAACTGTACGCCCGGATTGACCGAAGGATTGATGAGATGATGGAATCGGGGTGGGTGGATGAAGTTCGAGGATTGCTGTTGCAGGGATATTCCGCAGACTTGCCAACCATGTCCGCAATCGGATACCGGGAAATCATCCAATACTTGCAAGGCGAGATCACCTATGAGGAGGCAGTTATCCTGATTAAACGCAACACGCGCACCTTTGTCCGCCGGCAGGCAAATTGGTTCAAACCTGATGATTATCGGATAACCTGGTTCGTCTCTACAAAAAACTTAATCAAGGATATGGAAGCTACACTTCGGAGATGTTTGCATGAATAAGACAAATAAACCCTGGCTGTCCCGGTACGATCGGGGAGTCCCGGTCGAAATTGAACTTTCTGGACTCACCCTTGTGGATTTATTAAAGGAAGCAGTCCGCACACATGGGTCTTCAACCTGTACGATTAGCAGCAATGAGGAACTAACCTATCAGCAAATTGATGAATATTCAGACCGAATTGCCCGTTTTCTTTTGAGGAAGGGGCTTCAAAAAGGGGACCGGGTTGGTATCCTGCTGCCCAACACCTCTGAGTTCGTGATCAGCTATTATGGCATCCTAAAAGCCGGTGGGATTGTGATGGCACTTAACCCAGCTTATCGTCCGGTTGAGGTACAGAAGCTTGCATCCGAATCCGGGATCCGGTTCCTGATCCTTCTGGACAGCGCCTATGATGAGATTGGATCAATCATCTCACAGACCGCCATCGAGAAGTTGGTTGTCGTTGGTGGACGGACGGAGATAAATGCTGACGATATATCCTGGCATAACCTGCTTGAGAACTTTCCTTCTGGTGAGGCACTTGAAATTTCAATCAAACCGGACGATCCGGCTGTATTCCAGTATTCCGGGGGGACAACAGGGACGCCGAAATGTGCCGTTGGACTTCACCGAAACCTGGTGGCGAATGTTTGCCAGTTCAGTCACTGGTTGGTAAACACACAACCGGGACAGGAAACCATCCTGGTTGCCATTCCTCTTTACCATGTTTACGGCATGGTGCTGGGGATGAACCTGGCGGTCAAGTTGAAATCACGCATGGTCTTGATCTCGGACCCAAGGGATCTGGATGTGCTCCTGCAGGCTGTGCAGGCTTTCAAGGCAACCGTCTTCCCCGGCGTCCCAAGCATCTACGCGGCGATCAACCACTATCCGCCGGTGCTTGCGGGTGAATATGACCTGTCTTCCATCAAAGCTTGTATTTCCGGGTCAACGACGTTACCCATCCGTGTCAAACAGGAATTTGAAGCACTGACACATGGGCATTTGGTCGAGGGCTACGGTCTATCTGAAGCGCCGACTGCCACACACTGCAACCCGATCCTGAGGGAAAACCGAGCGGGTTCGATTGGCCTGCCACTTCCAGATGTTGATTGCAGGATCGTGGACATGGACACAGGTACAAAGGAAATGGGTATCGGCGAACCCGGGGAGTTGATCATCAGAGGGCCGCAGGTAATGCTGGGTTACCATCAGCGACCTAAGGAGACTGCGCTTGCGCTGCGTGATGGCTGGCTGTTCACCGGCGACGTGGCGAAGATGGACCGGGATGGGTATTTCTATCTCGTTGACCGGAAGAAAGATGTGATCAAAGTGGGCGGCTTCCAGGTCTGGCCAAATGAGATTGAAGCTGTGATCCTGCGACATCCCAAAGTGAGAGAAGCTGCCGTCGCGGGTGTATTGGATGGCGCGGGGAATGAGACCGCGAAAGTCTGGATCGTCCTTCAAAGCGGCATGAACTGCACTGCTGAGGAAATCAAAGCATACTGCAAAGAATATCTTACGGGCTATAAGGTTCCCAGGTTTATCGAATTTCGAGATTCGCTGCCCAAGACAACGGTCGGGAAGGTACTCAGGCGTGTGCTGGCCGAAGAGCATAGTTCAGAGAAGTAGTAGGATTAAATTAAAAAGGCTGCGAGATCTTCGCAGCCTTGACAGCAAATTATATCAAGTTCATCAGGACGAGGTCTTCATGGGAATCCCGCCGGTCTTTTCAACAGGTGTTGGAAAGATTTCATAAAAAGCCTTTGCATTCAATGTTTCGACTTCCAAAAGTTTTTCGGCGATTTGATCCAATTCGGCGCGATATTTCAATAGGATTGATTTTGCTTTCTGATATGAATCCTGAATGATCTTTTGGATCGCGGTATCTATTTTCTGTGCGACATGTTCAGAGTAATCTCGCTGTTCCGAGATCTCACGACCCAGGAAGACAAGTTCTTCCTTTTTGCCATAAACCATTGGCCCAAGTTCATCACTCATCCCCAGCCTGGTAACCATCGTTCGGGCGAGTTTTGTCACCCGTTCCAAGTCGTTGGAGGCACCAGAAGTGATATCGTTGAACACGATCTCTTCAGCGGCTCGTCCACCTAACAGCCCGATCATGTCACTAATGATTTGTTTTCGAGATTTCAACATGCGGTCTTCCTCGGGGAAGGCGATCGTATACCCACCGGCTTCACCCCTTGAAATGATGGAGACCTTCTGGACAGTGTCTGCCTCCGGCAGGGCGTTGATCACCACAGCGTGACCGGCCTCGTGGTAGGCGATGATCTTCTTCTCGTCCTCATTGATCAGGCGGCTTTTGCGTTCAGGTCCTGCAATCACACGCTCAATGGATTCCATGAAATCGGTGCTTTCAATGACCTGTTTATTGCGTCGTGCCGCCAGGATCGCGGCTTCATTGACCAGGTTTTCGATGTCTGCGCCAACGAATCCGGGGGTGGTCCGGGCGACTTCGTGGAGGTCAACCTCCGTAGATACAGGTTTACCTTTGACATGGACTTTGAGGATTTCCTCGCGGCCCTTGATATCGGGCCGATCGAGCACGACCCGGCGGTCAAAACGACCGGGACGGAGCAGGGCGGGATCCAGAATATCCGGACGGTTTGTGGCAGCGATGATGATCACGTTGGTATCTGTATCAAACCCGTCCATTTCAACCAGGAGCTGGTTGAGGGTCTGCTCGCGTTCGTCGTGACTGCCCCCCAAACCTGCACCACGATGCCGGCCAACGGCGTCGATTTCATCCACGAAAACAATGGCGGGGGAATGCCGCTTCGCCTGGTCAAATAAATCGCGCACGCGGCTGGCACCTACGCCAACGAACATTTCCACAAATTCTGAACCGGAAATGGAGAAGAAGGGCACGCCTGCTTCACCTGAGACGGCTTTCGCCATCAAGGTCTTGCCAGTACCCGGTGCACCAACAAGGAGGACACCTTTAGGGATCCGTGCGCCAAGCGAGATAAATTTCTGCGGTTCACGCAGGAATTCGACGACTTCCTGAAGCTCTTCCTTGGCTTCATTCACACCTGCGACATCTTCAAAGGATACTGTTGGGTTTTCACCAGAAAACATGCGGGCCTTGGATTTGCCAAAAGAGATCGCTGCGTTATTGTTACCCTGTGCCTGTTTAAAGATGAAATAGAAAAGACCGATCAGGATCAGGAAGGGTAAGATATAACTGGCGATTGAGATGATCCCCATCAACGGGCTTGGGAGAAGGATATCAATAGAGATATTTTCAGCGGACAGATCTTCCGGCGTAACACCGAGTTCAACCAGTTGTGCAATGAGCGGCATACTGGGATCTTTGGTCGATGTCTTGATTGCATTACTCTTATACGTGATTTCAATGTAGCTGTCATCTTCAATGATTGACTTTACCAGGCCGGCTTTGATGTCTGTCGCCAATTCATTAAATGGGATTTCTTCCGTTCCACCACTATCCTGATTAATTGTAAAAATAACCATCGCTATAATTGCCACAAAGAGCAAAAAGTAGATGATAAATGATTGATTCCGTGATTTCACATAGTCCTCCAGATCAATAGATTATTAAAAAGATTACAATAATGACTTTGGTATTATACCAATCATGAAGTTGGTTTGCTAGTAATAATCTGGGTTGAAGAATATATCTAACAAAAAGTTAATAAATTGTGGCATTGGTTGAGGTGTAACCGATCAAATTTTGCCACAGAGCTGACCAATGCTGAGATGTCTGTTTGACTGAGGATGAGTTGAATGTTAAGGTCTATTGATCTTTTCTTCTTAGTTCTTTAATTGATGAGAGGTTTGCAAGCCTGGCTTACGGGAAAGTTTCCAATGCTGATGAAAAGTTCCGAGTTTGATACCCTCGCTGACCTGCCCAGCAGATGGTTTTTGGCGGGAAGATCATTCTCGATGGGTCAGATAATAACTGGTTCCATATGATCAAAGAGAATTATGATGGTTACTTGGCTTCTTTGAATAGGTCAATGATTGGATGGCATTCTCCACAACCCACGAAAGGATTTTGAACTTCACGATGGGTTTTAGTACAGTAGGCAGTCACTTTGACGTGTTTGTTAATCCCAAGGAATCCCTGTTTTATTTCACCGGAGAGTACCATAGTGGGGCATGAGTTAGCTTGGACGATATCCGGTATTGGGCAAGACTTGCAGTACTTTATTTCCCAGGGAGGATTTGAACTTTTAATCAGGCGGCATTCTTCTAAATGCCTTCCCCGATGATAATCTCCATAGAAGTACGGGCATTCTTTGCCAGTTGTCGGGACTTTCATCTCACCCTCCCTTATATAAAAGTGTATCCCCATTAGGGGATACGATATTATGCTTGCGTTGATAATCCTGATATCAGACTCGTGTAACGTAGTTTCCATTGCGAGTGTCAACACGGAGCGTGTCACCCTCCTCAACAAAAGAAGGGACCTGGACTTCAAGCCCGGTTTCAGTCTCAACCTTTTTTGTTACGCCGGTGGCAGTATCCCCACGTACCGAGGGGTCTGCTTTGGTGACCAGGAGGTCAACTGACGTCGGCAATTCAATGTCCAGGGCTTCCGTCTCGTAGAACATGAGTTTGACTTCCATATTCGCTTTCAAGAAGCCTACCATTTCGCCAATGATTTCTTTGTTGACCGGATATTGCTCATAGCTTTCATTATCCATGAAATAAAAGAACTGGTCGTCCGCGTATAAAAATTGGGCGTTGTGGAAATCCAATCGGACATCCTGGACCCTGTTGCCGGAGTTGAACGTCATTTCAAGCGTGGTACCTTTGCGCAGGTCACGGGCTTTGATCCGGATCGTCGCCTGACCTCGTCCTGGTTTATTATGCTGGTAATCCAGAACTTTATAAAGGTCTCCTTCTTGTTCAAATGTGACACCTTTGCGTAATTCGTTTACATCGATCATACTTCTACTTTCCTCTTTATCGTTGTTAAAAGACCATGAGGATTATATCTCAGTAGGGGATTGATTACAAGTCGGAAGTGAAACACAGGTTCTTTATAAAAATCCATCAAGAAGCAAGTATGATTTGCGGTATGATAGTAAATGAAATTTCCGCAACTAATTATTTCGGAACAGGTTTAATACATTGAGATCATTTTATTTATTTTCAAAGGAAAGGACATTATGATAAATATTCATAAAGTGGATCTACATTCCAAGAAGGAGATTGAACGTTTCATTCAATTACCGTTCAAGCTCTATGCAGATCATCCACAGTGGGTGCCGCCGTTCATCGTAGATGTGAGGACCATGATGAATCCCGATAAGCATCCATATTACGATCATTCCGATGCTGAGTTCTTTTTCGCAGAAAAAAACGGGGAAATCGTGGGTCGGATCGCAGCATTGGAAAACAAGCCGTTCAATAAATATCACGAAGCAAAAGACGCAGAATTTTATCTATTTGAGTGTGTAAATGACCAGGAAGTTGCCAACGCGCTCTTTGAGACCGTGATTGAATGGGCTCGAACGCGCGGATTGACGAAGTTGGTGGGGCCAAAGGGATTTGGGCCGCTGGATGGATATGGGATCCAAATCGAAGGTTTTGAACACCGCCAAATGATGAATATGATGAACTATAACTACCCCTATTACCGAGACCTGGTGGAGAATCTGGGCTTTACGAAAGTCGTTGATTTTGTTTCCAGCTATATCCAACCGCAAGATTTCCAGCTTCCGCCCAAAGTTCGGAAAGCTGCTGAACTAGCTAAGAAACGCGGGACCTTCAGTGTGCCGTTCTTTAAGAACAAGGCTGAACTGAAGAAATGGACGGCTCAGATCGGTCAGGCATATAACAAAGCGTTTGTCAAGAATTGGGAATATTATCCATTATCTCAGCGTGAGATTGATTTTGTTGTAGATAATGTGATGACGATCGTTGATCCTCAATTAATGAAGATCATCGTTCGTAATGATGAAGTGGTCGGCTTTGTGTTTCCTTTCCCGGATGTCTCAGCAGCAATGCAAAAAAACCACGGTAAATTAGGACCGATTGAGATCATCAAATTATTCTCGGAAATCAAGAAGACCGATTGGATCAGTTTCAATGGCGTGGGGATCCTGCCGGAATATCAAGGTTTGGGTGGCAATGCCGTGATGTATGCTGAATTGGAAAAATCCATGCATCAAAACACACAATTCGTCCATTCCGAATTGACCCAGGTTGCAGAGACTGCGGTTCAGATGCGAAAAGACTTGAAAAATCTAGGTGTCCAGTTTTATAAAAACCACCGTGTTTACCAGCGAGATATATAAGCAATTTTGACAACCCCCAACCCCCGAGATTTCGGGGGTTGTTTTATAATGTTAGTTATGAAAGTAAAGAAACCAGGTTCTTTGTTAATCCCTATTGGAAAGGGCCTATGAAAAAAAGCGATTCATCCAATAAATTGATTACAATTTTGTTGTTCGTTCTGTTAGCTGTGCTTATTGGGGCTGTGGTTTTCACAACTTTCACGATCAATAAAGCAATTCAATCGGCAGTTTCTCCCCTTCAGAGTGTGAACGATGCACTCAGTACTCAGATCGCGGATCTGCTTCATCCCACACCTACGATCATTCCTGATCCGGTTACGATCATTCGAGAAGTTCAATCCCTGGCCAGATTGGAGACAATCCAATATTCTGTCGAGAAGATCATCACCGCCGAGGTCAACCAGGGTGTGTTCGGTCCGCTCTTTGGAGATAAACTGCTCTTTGTCGCCCACGGCTACGTCATGGCCGGTGTTGATCTGGCGGAGATTGGCACAGATGATCTGTGGCTGGAAGAAGGCATCCTGCATGTAAATTTACCGGATGCAGAAGTCTTTGTTGCCACCCTGAATAACGATGAGTCATACGTCTATGATCGAGAGACGGGCATACTTCGACATAGTGATCCTGATCTTGAAACCTCCGCCCGTCAAGCTGCTGAGGAAGAAATTCTGAATGCTGCCATCGGGGATGGAATTCTCCTTCAGGCTGAGCAGAATGCAGAAGTGTATTTGGAGAGGTTATTCAACACTTTGGGGTACCTGCAGGTTGTTTTTAAGTAGTGCCAAACATGGTTGTGTTTTTGACCTGCTTATTAAAATCAGCAGGTCAGTAAATATGCCTGATTCTATGAAGTAGATTCACTACAACTCAACGATCAGAAATTGTGGACTCTAAAATACTGGTACGGTTCCGCCCTGAGCTTTTCGACTCATACATCGCAATATCAGCCCTTTTGATCAAATCATCCAGACCATTACTCTCGCCAGTGGAAAATGCCACACCGACGCTGATGGTGATATTCAAATCAAGATGTTCAGGCGTAAAGTGATGCTCTGCCACCATATTACGGATTCGTTCCCCAATCTCATAAGCGCTTTTGGGTGTTGTTTCGGGCAGCAGGATAACGAATTCTTCTCCCCCATAACGTCCGAGTATGTCAATGTTTCGGATATTATCGTCCATTAACTTTGCAAGTTCTCTTAACACCAAATCACCGATTGGATGACCATAGGTATCATTAACAAGTTTGAAATGGTCGATATCTATCATCATTGCTGCCAGAGGGCGTTCATAACGATAAGCCCGGTCTAGTTCTCGTTTGCCCAATTCCCACAGTCCTCTGCGATTAAAAATGTCTGTTGTGATATCTATTCGAGCTTGGCGTTCTTTTTCTTCAAACAACTTCGCGTTTTCAACAGCAATGGCAGCCTGCTGAGCGAATGAATGCATCAGGTCTTTCTCAGCGTTTGAGAATTTGCGTTTCCTGTCGGAATTCATGACGCCGATGACACCCAAGATGCGATTACCGATCATCAATGGCGCGCCAATGGCTGCGTAGATCATATTTTCTCTGTATGTCTCCAGTCTATTTCCCCAATTTTTATAATTCTCAATGATTTCAATCTGTTTTGTTTTAACAACATACCCCATTAACCCCTGTCCGATTTCTATATCATCACCGACATTATCTGAACCCATGTTGTAACTGACAAGGATGCGGATGTGCTTTCCATCCTCATCAATCAGTCCTAATTCGCCGCCAGTTGCGTTCATCAATGCAGTTGCCCGTTCCAGAATAGCCCTTAACAACTTTTCTAATTCCAATTCCCTGGTGATGTCTGCGGTCGTCTCCCGAAGCGCATCCAATTCCATGACACGGCGATGTTCGTCTGCATACAAGCGAGCGTTTTCAAGAGAAATGGTTACCTGGTCAGCAAATGCTGTGGCGATTTCAATCAGACGATCATCATCATAAAATTCGGTTTCCTGATGTTCCAGTGTTAGCAACCCAATGACATGTTCATGCGCGATGAGCGGGATGCCTAACCAGGATTTTATGTAGGCGTGATTTGGATTCGTAAACGCGTCATACTCCTCAGGCGCGTTATTTAATACATAAGGTTTCCTGGTTTGGACAACAACAGTATTTGGGTTATTCCCTGGGATAGGGAATTTATATCCAACAGGATTGAAGCCAGGGGGCCAGCCCCTTCCAGATCGAATCTCCAGATATCCTTCTTGCATGATTTGAATTGAAGCGCTATCAAAAGGCACAACACTCTCAAGTTGGTCAAGGATTCTCTCGATTGCTAAATCTGGATTCAAGGTAGAAGCAACAATTGCACCAGCTTTATGAAGGCGTGTTGCTGTGTGTTCATTTTTCTGAGTTCGTTCAAAAAGGCGAAACTTCTCGATTGCCAATGCGACCTGTAGAGTCGCTTGTTCGGCCAGATTAACTTCCTCGTCGCTGATGTGCCGTGTTTTTAGAAAACCGAAGATGACAACGCCAAGATTGGATTGATTGATGATCATTGGGATTCCAAGGAGCGATTTTGTCTTCGTGAGTTTAACGAGTTCTTTATTTGTATATGGAGAATTCCCTGCATCTTCCGCAAATAGTAAATGTCCAGCTTTGAGGACAGATGTACTCATTGATACTTCATCTTTACTGAGGAGTATCTCACTATGTGTGTTTGAAAAAGATCCGCTTGAAGAAGCGATGAAAATCTTGTCCTTTTTTTCATCACATAAAATAATTGAACAATAACTGGCGTTGATGATTGCCCCCAGTTTCTTTGTGATGATATTCATTAATTCATTAACATTGTTTGTTTTGAGGAAGACCTTTGAGATATCATATAGCTTCTCGAGATTTCCTTTTTGTTTGGTTAATTCCTGTTGATTCCTTTTCAGTATGATGGCACTGCCGATAATCCCACCAAAGAGCTTTAAAATCGTAGCCTCATCCTCAGTCCAGGATCTCAGACACTCAACTGAGTCGACACCAATAAAACCAAGTAGTTGTCCAGCGTTCATCAGAGAAACATTAAGTAGTGATTGTATTTCCTCTTCCTGAAAGATCTCCTTCTCTGATTGTGCTTCAGGGGGAAGTTCTGCTACATTGGGGATGATTATTGTGTCATGATTATTCAATTGTGACATCCACCAGGGAGTTTTTTCACAAGGAATATTTTGAAGGTTATCAATCTCAGATATGATCCCTTCTTTGCACCACTCGTGTGTGTTGTTGAGCGTATTGTTCGTTTCGTTCATTATAAAGAAATAACTCCGATCGGCTTGGATGAGTTTGCCTATCTCAGCCAGGATATGATTGATGTGATTATCAATATCATCCAGGGGAGCATTGATCAAATTCGTCGAAAGCTTGGTGATTAATTGCTCGAAATTTATCCTCTTTTGTAATTCGAGTTCGGTATCCATGTGATCCGTGATATCCTGCCCGATAGATTTTATTGAAGCATGCTCGTTGCTCGGGTCGTGGATTTTGTGATCTATCCATTGATGCCAACGCACTTCACCCAGAGAATTTATGCTTCGGAGCACAATCATTGTCTTCTGTTCTGAATCATGAAGGGAATCGACATATTCAAGAAATCTCTGTTTGTCATCAGGATGTATGTGATCAACTCTGGATTTACCGACAATTTCTTCTGGGGTTTGATTGCAGAATTTACTATAAGCCTTATTGACGGACATCAATGTGCCATCAGGGAGCCATTCACAAATCAGGTCTGAATCCCTGTGGTAAATATTAAAATTATCGTTCTCGTCCGTTTTTTTACTCATGATTGGTCGTCAGGTTTTGCTACTAAGAATGTTGGGTAAATTTATTCGTACTAGTAATGCATATATTTTGATGAGGCATGTCGTGAATTTGCTTAATATTTTGACGTATTAGAGTCAATAGCTATTTTTTGGATACTATCAATCAATAAAGTCGTGCCCCGAATAGAATAAATTTCAATAATTATGAATTAATTTTAAAGGGCGTGGTTTAATTTCAAAGATTATATCATGCGAAAATATAAAACTAGACTAAAAGGACCATGATTAATTAAAGTAATATTAAATTAGGGGGCACCTGGTATGTTGGACTCATTAGACAATTTTCTTCATCCAGCGGTGATACTTTAAAATTAATTTAAGCATCAGAGGGGGCTTTCCCTCAAGACCTATTTCCGTTCCAGTGAAACGACGTATAGTCCACAAAGTAAGGTTATCGCTGACCCGACTATTGTCAACAGGGTTGGGATTTCTTGCCAAAATATCCATCCCCATAAGACATTTATTGGCAGAGACATATATTCAAAAGGGGCTACCAGGGATGCTCTTGCAAGACTGTAAGCACGAGTCATGGAATACATCCCGCCAGCCCAGACCAGACCCAATCCTGCCATGATGAGCCCATCCAAAAGCGAGGGCATGGACCAGGAGCGGAAAAGAAATGCGATGCCGGCATGCGCGTTGGGAATTTCGCCAATGACAAGGATAAGCGTCCCAAAAACAATCGAGGCGATCAGATAAACCAGTGAACTATAGAATGCCATTGTTGCACTGCTGTCGATTGTTTGTAGTCTGCGGGTGAGTATCACAGATAGTGAATAGAACATCACGGAAAAGACCATGAATAATGAACCGATATTAAAGGTGGAAGAACCAGGTTTGATGATGAACAAAACGCCGGCAAGACCTATGATAAGGGCAAGCCATCGGCGTAGTTGAACCTTCTCCCGCAAAATCAGAATTGAAAATAAAGTGATCAATAATGGCGCAGAAACGCGAACTGACTCAACGGCTGCAAGCGGGAGGGCAGCCAAGGCCATGAAGTGGAACGTGTACGAAAGGAAAAGCAAGAACCCCCGCAGAAATTCAAGCTTATGCGATTTTGTTACAGGCAGGCCACGATTCCCTTCAAGGCGAAATAAAAGCAATGCAGAGGGTATGGCAATAATGCTGCGTATGGAGACCATTTCCATGATGGAATAATCGCCGCCAATCCATTTAACAGCGATGTTTTGGAGGGAAAAGATTAGTAATGCCAATAAAAGGAAACCGATCCCCTTAATTTTAGAATTGGCCTTTATGTTGTATGTCACTGAGTGTTCACCTTTCAGAATTCAAGGAAATATTACGGTGAGTTTATTCCACTAATAAAGATTTTTTGGGATTGAATATAGATTCGTATGTCCTTTTGATTTAAAATTCACTCCAAGATATTCATTTAATGCTATTTTATAATTCACCGCGCGGCGAATGTTTGCCTGCAAATTAGTTCATAATTATAAACGAGAACGTAAATTAATTTCCCTGGCTCCTCGATGAAAGGGTATAAAAAATTGAGTCGGTCTTTATAGTCGGCTCAATTTTGATTTATATTCATGTTTCAGCGGTTGCTTGTCTGGGCGATATTTTTCGGATAGTGTTCTCCCTGGGTTTCGATCTTTGACAGGGTAGTATGGATTTCTTCAAGAGCTTTGGAGGATAGTTCTAATTCTCTCGCGCTGAAATTACCTTGCAGGTGCTCAATCTTCCTGCTGCCTGGGATGGGAAGGATGCATGGTTATGTCCGTCCAGCCAGGCAAGCGAAATTTGAGCGGGTATCGCTCTATTTTGTTCTCCGAGTTCTTCACAGGCTGGGAGTAACTCTACTTCAGTGAGTTGCCACCACATGGAAGTTTAACTTTGGTTCGCTGTGAGTGGTTGGACAGCATGAGCGAGCTGTATGATCGCAGCTGACACATTCGAAAGCTTAAAATGCTTGATTTAGATACTGTTGTAAGAACTGTCGATTTGCACCAATTCGGAAAAATATCAACAAACAATTTAAGTTACATCAGTGTTTAATCAGCGGTAAATATTGTGTCATCTGTTCTTGGAACCCGATCATCAAGCTTGTCCGCACGAGAGGTACTGTTTGAATGTATCCAATCAAGCCCAGGCCGTAATCGTCGAGTGCCAGGGAAGCGAGTTTACCATTTGCTGCAAGAATGAATCCCCCACTGCTGCCCGCAATTTCCTGACAGACCCAATCCGTGTTATCACAATTTCCCGAAGTCTCGCCTATGCGTTCTTTAGGATAAGTCAACCCTAACTTCAAAACGGTATCCATGTAACTGTAAGCAATCACTGCGTAATTCATTTCCTTTTCTTCTATCTGCAAGGAAAAATCATAGTCCTGGCTATCATCTCCTAGGGTTTGTATCACCTGGCAATTCCAATCATTGTCTTCTCCACAATTGCCATAATTCCTCACGTAGTTAGCCAGAATCAGGCTGGTTTGATTGATATCAGTTCTGTCCTCGAGGAATGCTACTTGGATCAGGTCGTACATTTCCAGATCCACGCCATCAACGACATGACTATCCGCCCCGGAATTCCAGATGTATTTGCAGCGCCAGGTATTGCCGCCAGGACCGCAGTTTGCCTCTGCTATTTCACTTTCGGGATGTGCATAATAAAGTGAGCCGGCTTTTGTATAAGCTATGGCTGTGAAAGCACCTGAGGGAGACACTTTCAATGAGGGCTCTCCCATTGCCGCAAAAGAGCTGTCGATCACATCACATTGATAAGGGCTGGCAAAGTCAGTGCAGGTGGTGTTGTCAATTCCTGTATAGGACATATAGACCAATTTATATATCCCGCCATCCTTAACGGTTAGTGCTACTCTCTCTTTGCCATTAATATCATATTGCAGTGAAAGTGCTCCCACAATATCCGTCCCGAACTTATCCAGTTGGATGATATGAAATTGACTTGAAGCCAGAGATTCCATATCATTTCCACGGAAATCTCTAACAGCGAAAATTTTATTATCAGTCTCATAAACATAGCCAACCATATTCTCAACAGGCGACTCAGAATAGTGGTTGTAGACCGCTAATTCACTCAGGGTGCTGCTATTAATTCCTACCCACATATAATTTTCAAAACAAAACCACGAGTTGTCTACTCCGCAGTTCCCAGGATAAAAAGTGGTTTCATGAAAAGCCTCGTAAATCCGGTCTACCCCTGATTTTGTATAAATTATCAGCGGTACCTGGTTATCGCCTACGAAACCGGTTGAAAGGTTCGTGATGGTACCAGCGTCGCTTGTTAAGCTTTGTATCGTCCAAAGTATATTGGCCGTCGGTGATATATTTGACGAGGCTGCTTGTGCGGTCAGTGGAATAATGATAGAAAGTGTAAATAGAAATACAAATGCAAATATTCTGGGTTTCATGTGGTTTCCTCCTTTTTTAAAATCACCCTGGAAAATGTTGGTAAAAGAAGATATTTGGGTTTTACCTTAAACATCCACCCGAGCGATGATAAACCCTGTCGTGAAAAATGATTAGCGATTTTCTATTTTGTGCAAAATGTGGATTATCTTGTGCAGTTATATATTTAATATAACACTAATAAATTAACATTTCAACCCGCATCGATTAATTTCACATTAGAATTGACGATCTTTGAAAAGAATCGCCTCATAATAATAGTAAAATAATAAAATTAATGCTAAATAACAAAAATGCATTCGTCAAAATATTGAGAGAGATTATTCGGAAAGTCTCAAGTTTCATTTTAAAGGTATTACAGGTAACCTATCGATTGTTAATCAGATCAACCAGGTTGGATTACTCGCCATACTATCCAACCTGGTTGATGATGCCAGCTTAGGATCAGATTTCTGACACGTGCCTAACGGACAATGAACGGCAGGTAAACAGGCGGATCATCTGTAAATTCATCTGCACCCAAATCAATCCAGAATCCCATGGGACGTGGCTGATCATCTATATCGTTGAAAATAGTGCCAATAGGAACCTTATTAATGGCTTCTGACCCTGCCTGCAGGTGAAAATCGCCATGATTGAGGTCAACCAGCATTGGGTCTGCCACCCAATAGGTTGTCCCTGTATCCCCATTGTCAACGTTATCATAGAACAGATTCTCATTAATAACAGCATTGGTGTTGGCCGGGTTCATGACATCAACAGCTTTCTTTGTAAAGCCGATAAAGATGTTGCGTTCTACCAAGACATCCAGCAGGTCATCAATCTGGACGCCATATTCGGCCAGGCCGAAGGTGTTATGGATGATATCCACGCGAGGATCTCCACAGCCGGTTGCGATGTAAATGATCGTAGAAATGCCACCTCGAATTTCGTTATCAGTGATAGATAGAGGGGATGTCCTGGGATACCATTTCCCAAAGAAATTATTCATGATCTGAATTTCGTTGGCGTTTTGGATCTTCAGGTCATAGGCAGCTTGATTATCCCAGAATGTATTTCGTGTAAAATCCCCGTTGAGGTCATTGAAATATACGATTGAAGATCCATAGTTATCTGAAAATACATTATGATCTATTGAATTGGCTTCCACATGTGAGAATACAAGTGCGCTGCCTGGGGTCCAATAGCTGTGGATCGTGTTGTGATATTCAAAAATATTATCATTTAGCACGAGATTGCTAATATAAAGCAAATATGCACCTGCACCCGTGCTGTCCGTTGTACCATCCCCAACCATGTTCTCATGAATGCGATTTGATTCTATTGTCGTCGTCCCATCGACCCCGCATTGTGTCACATACAAACCGCCG
>Ga0272443_10001419_pt1 | contig 35120 bp, 34 predicted proteins | sample SSMAcet12_FD_193581 | JGI IMG/M metagenome (GOLD analysis project Ga0272443, IMG submission 193581) | Marine sediment archaeal communities from Little Sippewissett salt marsh, Falmouth, MA, United States - SSM-Acet-12 | ecosystem: Environmental > Aquatic > Marine > Wetlands > Sediment ... | reverse complement strand
ATGAACCACCTGATCCGCCCAGGTTGAAATAGTTTTCAACCGTGCCTAGCCAACCTTTCAGGCCGTTAACCATCTCCTGATACTCATCCCCGACAAAAACCGCCTTGCACCCGCAGTCATTCAGATTGAACTGTACCTCTTCGGCGGAGAGCCTCCAGTTCACCGGAACAACGATTGATCCAAGGGCCGCTGCAGCGCCGAATATGAGGAAATATTCAGCACAGTTTTTGCCCAGGACTCCTATTCGATCACCCTTTCCAACACCTGAGGCCCGCAAACCGTTCGCAAGTCTGTCAACGGATTGCTTGTACTGCGAAAAGCTCAGAGTCCTGTCGTCTTCTACATCGAACCAGGCATCCTGCTTCCCGAAAGAAAAGGCATTACGCTCCACAAGATCATAAAAGGTGAAATCATACAGTCCCATGGTTTTTCTCATTCCTTTTTTTTTGCGGGGCCGGGCGAATCCCCACCGGCCCCGACTCTGTCCAGTTAGGGATATGTAATGTTTACGGGCACGACTTTTACCACCCCGTCAGCTGAAAAGGTGAAATTGCCGTCTTTCAAATCAATGGGGAAGGACATGTCCGGGAGTCCGGTCCACCACTGTGTTATCTTATCCCAGGGCTTATCGCCTCTCTTTAACGCCAGTTCCTTGCTTGCCAACAGGAACTTGACATAAGTTGAAAATGGGGTAAGGGTCACATGAAGGACCTTGTAATTAGTCTTTCCCGCAGGAATCCACATCTGATTGTCATCATTTACAACTCGCAGCTCATAATTATCAAAGAACAGGAAGAACTGTGAAGAATCAAGGCTTACGGGATATTCATTGGGATTGGTTATTTCAAATACAAAGTCCAGCGTTACGGGTGACGATCCGCCTCCCTTGGGCGCTTTGCCCATAGCGGTTTCGGTTTTTCCGCCATAGTACCAAAAGCCCTCATAATAAGACAATTGCACGGAGTCAAGGGCTACTTGAGGGGTTTTAAAATTGTCTGAAGTGGGCTTCACCTGCATTCCGACGCAGGATGTGAGAATAATGCCCATGCCGAAAAACAGCACGGTCAGAATGGCCAGTTTCTTGCTCATAATAGGACCTCCCTTTTCGATTTCGGACTTCAAAACAAAATATTCCGGCAAAAAAGATTGGTTTTGAAATCCGATATGGCGAGATTTCGTTGCTAACTCAACCACCTTTTTCTTCGCTTATAGTGTTTGACTTCACGAAAGCTCTTTTTTCCACCCTTGTCTCCAAGGCCCAGATAAAAATCCTTAATATCTTCGTTTTCTCGCAAGGTCTCTGCCGTATCATCCATGACGATTCTTCCGGTCTCCATCACATACGCATAGGGGGCCACATTCAAAGCCAGCTTGGCATTCTGTTCAACCAGGAGGATAGAAATTTTTTCTTCGCGGTTCAGCTTGGTTATGATATTAAAGATTTCATGAATAAGCATGGGTGCAAGTCCCATGGAAGGCTCATCCAGCAGCACCAGCTTGGGCTCGGTCATAAGCGCCCTTCCGACCACGGTCATCTGCTGCTCGCCACCGCTGACAAAACCCGCCACTTCGTTTCTTTTTTCGCGTAGTCGGGGGAAATAGTGATACACGAGTTCAAGACCCTCCTTGACTGTTCCGGTTTTGCGGAGGTGGGCTCCGACCTTCAGGTTTTCTTCAACCGTAAGATGCTCGAAGACCCTCCTTCCCTCTATAACCTGCACTATCCCCATCTTCGCGATATCAGCGGCCTTGGCGTGATGAATGTGACGGCCCTCATACTCGATTGCGCCGTCGGTGACCTCACCGTCTTCGGTCTTTAAAAGGCCTGAAATCGCCTTAAGCGTGGTGCTTTTGCCGGCGCCGTTGGCCCCCAGAAGGGCTGCTATACCTCCCCTGGGAACCTCTATCGACACCCCTTTAAGTACCAGGATGACTTCGTGGTACTTGACCTCTATGTTATTCAATTTAAGAATAGACTCTGAGCTATCCAAGACTTACCTCCGAGGATGAAAATGAGCGTTCTTTACCATCCAAGCCATTCTTTTTCCCACTTATCCGGCCAACGCTCCTTGAGATTGACTCTTTCGACTTCCTGGAATTTGCCGTTTTTCCACTCCTGCACGAGGCATCCCGTGGTCGGTCTGTGATCCCCGGCTGAAAAAGAGATGGGTGAAGCGCCCAGGCCGATTTCAAAATTTCTCATCGTCTCAAAACCCTTTTTCATGATTCCCGGGCCTGAAAGATCTCCGGCCTTGTCGGCCCGTTTCATGGCCTCCCATAAAAGAAGAGCGTCACCCCAGGCCTGAATGGTCCTGTTGAGCCGTTTCTCTTGCGGGATACCTGGATTGTATTTCTTGGCGGTCTTGACAACGACATCCATATTCTTGTAGTCCTGACCGTAAAATGCGCAGGGAGTCGCTCCCATCACACCTTCCGCTGCCTCTCCGGCCAGACGGGGAAGGTTTTCGTCGATCCCCCAGTTATTGACTATATGACTGGCACCCAATTCCAGCGCATAGGCGTCCCTGATTGTTGCTGAAACCGACATCGTGGTGTTACCGTGCCATACGAGATCAGGTTTAAACTTCTTGAGTGCCATGACCTGGCTCTTTGTGTCGAGCGCGAAAAGGGACACATCCTGATCATCACCGACCTCGAAACCGAGGAGCGTTGCCTGGTCCTTTATGGCTTTTATGGGGGCACTGGCATAGGGAGACGGAAACATATAGCAGCATGCAACCCTAGGCTTCCTCTTCCCGAAATCCTTGTGCTTGGGCCATTTTTTGTCAAACCAGGCTGTAATGCAGGCCCTCGCGTTGGTGGAATAATCAGATGAGAAGAAAAGATTGTAAGGAGTTTTCTTCGGATCCGTCAAATGGGCTGAATAGGAAGCAGACACGTAAGGTATCTTGTCCTTGTTGATGGTGGGCGAAAGCGCCTCGGTATCACCTGTGCCCCATCCCATGATGGCGACACATTTGAGCCTTTTCACAAGTTTGTACTTTGTAATGGCCTCAGGGATACGGTATCCGTAGTCAAACCATGTATATTTGACCTTCTTTCCGTTCACTCCACCCTGCTCATTGATGTATTTGAACGCCTCCGCCATACCGATGGCATAATCCTTTCCCACATCTGAAGTAGCACCGGTGGTATCCATAATTCCACCGACCTTTATCTGTTTTGCGGCTCCTATCGCGGGGAAACAGGCCACAAACGCTACTACAGCAAAAAGTGATAAAAGCTTCAGAAAAATGCTCTTTTTCATTGGTTCTCCCCCTTTGCTCTCATGAAAAACGAAGTTGACTTCCACCTCCAACCGAAAGATCCGAAAGATAAATGAACCCTCCTCACCTCCTTTCTACTTATAGGAAAATGGCCACAGGTTAAAATAATTCTTGGCCTGCCACCAGCGGTAGGCAATGCCGTTAGGCTCATAGATGAGAAACGCACAGATTGCCAGACCAAAGGCCATGTCCTTGATGTAGGCGAAATCAATAAGCAACTTGGGAAAGTACTCGGAAAGGGGAATTACCGCCAACTGTAACAGCTCCATGATTACTACCATGAATATCGACCCGAAAATCGCCCCATGAATTGAACCGACTCCTCCGATCAAGATAACACCCACCAACCATAGAGACCAGAACCATGGAAAATGCTCCGGGCTCAAAGCGGCGGTATTACTCACCCAGAAGGCCCCGCATACTCCCGCCATAAACCCCGCGACAAAAAAGGCGAGCAACTTGTACCATACTATATTTATACCAAGCGCCTCGGCCGCGATATCGTTATCCCTTATGGCGACCCACGCCCTTCCCGGCTTGGAACGCAGCAGGTTGGCCATAATTATGACCATGAGGGTAAGAAGCACCACCATCAGGTAATATATTTTGATATCGCTGTCGATGACCCAGGGCCCGATCTTTATTGTGCCGGGGGGCAGAGAAAATGCCTGTCCCCTCCCGCCGATCTGACTCACATACTGGGTAAGGATAAAATCCACTGTGATAAACTGAGCCGCCATGGTCGTCAGGATAAGGTAAAAGCCCTTTACCTTTGCCGATGGAAGTCCGAAAAGCACACTCCAGATGCCTGCTACAACACCGGCCACAAGGATGCTTATCGGGTAGGCAATCCCCCAGTCGATTATAAACTGAGGCCAGGGAAACTGCAGCACAAGCATTGTGCTCGTATAAGATCCCACGGCTATAAATGCTGCGTGACCCAGGGTAATGAGGCCGGTATATCCGATCAGCAGCTGTACGCCCAGCGCCCCCATTGCCGTGTAGCCGATCATATTGCTCACGCCGACGACATCAAACATCCAGGTCTTGGGGGCAAGGGGAATCAGCACAAAGACTACCAGCAATAAGAGAAGCATCTTGCCTTTAAGAAACTTCGTCTGCCACCAGCCCTGATCCTCTCCGTAGTTCTGATGGTAATCACCACAGGGTAACCACACATTGGACATAAAGCGACCCCTCCGAATCTATAGTTTCTGAATCAAGGTTTATGCTCTTGAAAAATCATTCAAATTACCCGGTTTTCATCCGGAAACGTCCCTTACCCTAATGAACAACCAGGCAAGGTTCTTATCCGAAACAGGGGTTTTACATGTCGGCCTAGAGAAAACCGTCCTCTATACCCTTTCTATACGCTCCCAGCCCCATAGGCCGTAAGGTTTGAAGAGAAGAAAGACGGCCATAAAGGCGAAGGGAACGATTTCCTTGACACCGCCCGGGAAATATCCGTCAAGATAGGTGCCTGAAAAATTCTGAAGCAGGCCTATCATTATCCCCCCCACTATGGCACCGGGAACCGAATTAAGCCCTCCCAGCACAACCGCGGGCAACACCAGCAGGCCCAGGTATCCTACTGATATGTTTATCCCATTTATATTTCCCAGAAGCGCACCGCCTACTCCCGCGCTCATAAAAGCTATTGCCCACGCAGCCGCGTACACAAAACGAGCGCTTACCCCCAGCGACAGGGCCGCAGTCTCATCATCGGCCGTGGCCTGCATGGAAAGCCCCCATTTGGTGTATTTGAAAAAGCATACGAACACAATTAGAAGCACGATCGAGAGTATGAATGACCACAGATATACAGGCGATATCTTTAACATGCCTATACTGATCGGCTTTAGGGGGAAAACCGCCGGCTCAAAGACCCTTGTGTCGGTTCCCCAGATGAATTCCACAAGCCCCTTGAAGAAGAAGGAAAGCCCCACGGTGACCATTATGACGGCCAGTATCGGCTCTCCTATAAGCTTGTCCAGAAAGATCCGTTCCGTCAGATACCCCAGGACAATTCCGACAATCAGGGTAAATACGACGGAAAGGATAAAGGGTATTCCCATCTGATAGAAGGTAAGGGTCACGTAGGCGCCGATAATGGTCAACTCACCCATGGCCAGATTCAAAACGCCGGAGCACTTGTATATGAGCACCCAGCCGAGGGCCACCAGGGCGTAGATGCCCCCCACCATAATACCCGTTGTCAAAGCCATCAAAAAAAGCTCCATCAATCACCTCCCTGGACCTTGATTTCCCGTATCCCCAGATCCGTCTTTATTCGCTGTTCCCTGCCGTCTTCATAGGTTATCGTTGTATCCATGTGCACCGTGCCGGTGTCGGAATAAAGTGCATCGACTATATCCTTATATCTCTCTTCCACAAATGCCCTTCTAAGCTTGCTCGTTCTGGTAAGCTCTTCGTCGTCAGCGTCAAACACCTTGTAAAGGTTGACGAATTTTCTGATCTTGGCCGGTTCCGGCAGATCCTTATTGGCTTCCTCGATCTGTTCTTGAACCAGGTCGTAGACTTCGGTTTTCTGGGACAGTTCATGATAGCTGGTATAGTTGAGCTTCTTGTCGTCGGCCCATTTTCCGACAACCGAATAATCAATACACATTACCGATACTATGTAATCCCGCCTGTCACCTATTACCCATACCTCCTGTATAAAGGGGCTGAATTTGAGTCTCGTTTCCAGGTACTGAGGTGCGAAGGGCCGTCCGTCCTTAAGTGTCATGACATCCTTTGATCGATCAAAGACCACAAGGTGTCCTTCTTCATCTATAAAACCCCTGTCCCCCGAATATAGCCAGCCGTCCACCAGGGTCTTGGCGGTTGCCTCGTCATTTTTGTAATACCCCAGGAATACCGACGGACTCTTGGCTATGATCTCGCCTTCTTCGGTGATCTTGATCTCAGTTTCCGGAATCGGCGTACCCACGGTATCGAACTTGACGTCTCCGTCCCTGTGCACAATGGAAATACCCGCTATCTCGGTCTGACCGTATATCTGCTTGAGGTTCACTCCAAGGGCGTGGAAGAAGCGGAAATGATCGGGCCCCATTGCAGCCCCTCCCGTGTAGCAGTGCCTTAGTCTCGACATCCCCAGGTGATCTTTCAGTTTCTTCTGCACAAGGGCGTATGTTATCCAGTTCAGGATCTTCCACTGCAGCGGGACAGGCTTTTTTTCAAATTTGAGATTCGCGACTTTGTATCCTACCTTTGTTGCGAATTGATATAGATGCCTCTTACTCCAGCTGGAATCTATATGCTTTACCTGGACGCTTCTTGTCATTCCTTCATAGAGCCTGGGAGGGGCAAACATGACATGAGGCCCGATTTCCCTGATATTTTCCTGGGCCGTATCGGGTTCTTCAGGGAAGTTGATGGTATATCCGATCTGAAGACCACATGATATGGACATCATCTGCTCACCAATCCAGGCAAAAGGCAGATACGATACGAAGTCGTCGGTATCATAGCAGGGGTCGACCGCCATCAGGTTCTTACCCATAGTGAGCATATTCCAGTGGCTCAAAAGGGCCCCCTTCGGCAGGGCGGTGGTGCCTGATGTATAGAAAAGAAGGCATATGTCGTCCCCATGGCCCAGACTTATCATCTCTTCGAAAAGGCCCGGCTCCTTCTTGTCAGCTTCCCTTCCAAGTTCCTGAACCTTCTTTATGCTTATGAGATGGTCCTGGTGATAATTCCGCATGCCCTTCGGATCATCCCAGATGATCCATTCAAGTTTGGGGCACTGATCCATTATGGACAGGGCCTTGTCAACCTCCTCCTGCGTCTCACCCACGAAAAATTTCGTGTCTGAATGGTCGACAATGTACTTCACCTCCTCCATCATGCAGTCCTGGAATAACCAGACGCCTACGCCTCCGGCGCACATCGCCGCCATCTCAGCCCAAAGACCCTCGGGACGGTTGTCCCCTATCATCGAGACCTTGTCTCCGCGCTTCAGGCCGAGGCTGACCATCCCCAGGCAAAGATATTTCACATTGTCGTAGTAGTCTTTCCAGGTAAAAGGAATCCAGATTCCAAACTCCTTTTCCCTCATGGCGACCTTGTCTTTGCCGTATTTCTCACACTGCTTGGCAAATAATTTGGGAATAGTGAGGTCCTTGTTGATCTCTATCCCGGATTCAGTCATTTCCGCCTTTACCTCCTTGTAGAGTACAAATCCTCTTCACCCAGGTAGGCCTTGATCACCTCCGGGTTTCTCTGGACATCCTCAGGTTTCCCGTCCATAATCTTATTTCCGAAATTCAGGACAAAAACATTGTGGGAGATGTCCATTACGACTCCCATATCATGTTCAACAAGGATACAGGTAACCTTCCACCTCTTCTCCTCGTTGAGATCAAGTATGAATCGGGCCATATCCTCGACCTCCTCCAGGTTGAGTCCTGCCAGCGGTTCATCAAGCAGCAGCAATTCCGGATTCAATGCCAGGGCCCTTCCCAGTTCAACCCTTTTCTGCATTCCATAGGGAAGCATATGAACGGTCTTGTCTCTTATGCTCTCTATCTCCAAAAGATCTATGATCTCCTCCTCGATAAATTTTCTGCTCTCCAGTTCTTCCCTCTTTGTCTTTCCCACATAGATTGAACCGCTTACGATCCCGGTTTTAAGATGGACATGTCTGCCGAGTCTGATATTGTCCAGCACCGTCATGCCGCCGAACAATTCTATCTTCTGAAAGGTCCTCGATATCCCCATCGCGGCCCTGCGGTGCGGCTTCAGATCGTTTATTTTTTCACCCTTGTAATAGATGCTTCCTTTCTGAGGTCTGTAAAGGCCGTTTATGCAATTCATCATTACGGTCTTGCCCGCCCCGTTCGGACCGATGATTGAATGGATCTCTCCCTTTTTTACCTCAAGGCTGACCCCGGCAAGAGCCGCCACTTTTCCGAAAAACATGTGGACATCTTCAAGCTCAAGTATTGTGTCGCCTTCTTTTAGATCTGCCATATAACTGCCTCCATTGCTCAGCTTTTCTTACAAAATCAGCGATCAATAAGGAAAAAACCAATCAGCCCGAAAGGGATACTATCCAGACAATAGCGTTTGTTGAAAAGCCATCTTCTGGTTTCTAAATATTCTTATCCCTTTTGGGAAAATATACGTATGGGATTTTGAACGAACCCGGATGAGAGCAGGTCAGGCGGCATAACCTGGGAACGCAACTAGAAAACCGCCGATCAAGAATCTTGAATCATGTAAAAGGGTAATGAATTTTACGGCCTGTCCAGAATATGGAATGGGAAAAATGCGGCCTAACCCCGTTTTTTTAAAGCTGTTCGCCGATCTAATTCTGCAAAATATACTAAAACTTCTATAGAACCCGGCGCAAATATCTCTATTGATATGAAAGGGATTTGGATGGTTATTTGGATATCATTATTAACTTCTATTTAGCGCCTATACATTTACTCGCTTGAATACTGTTTGTCAAATAGTTTTGTAAAGCACTGCTTCACAAAATAGCATTATAACTGACGCTAATTGTCTCTATAGATATTAAGCCGTTGATTTTAAGCTAGAAAAGGTTTTGTTTAATTTGCGGGACAAGGTGTTTGTAGCACTGTTTCAGGAAATACTCATCTGTCATTCCGGCAATAAAGTCACGAACTATTTCAGGTGATCTTCTTCCTTCACGGTAACTGTCGCTCATACCTTCAAGAAAATCCGTATATATGCCGGAATTCTCATTTCCCTGCTCAAGGTCCTGAAAATATTTTTCAAAAAGGAGGTTAAACATAAGGGTAATCTTGCCTATCTGCTCCTTTACCTTATGGTTTTTGTATATTCTCTCTTCATTGAACTCTTTCAGCTGTTTTAGGGAATCGCCCACCTTGCTGCTGAAACTGACATAGGGCACATCAAGACTGCTGGTCACGAGATCCTCCACAAGCGTGTATACGATCGTTCCGTTTGTATTTCCCAGGACCCTTGAGCATTCATCCGGGATATCCTCCCTCTTAATTACACCCAGTCTTATGGCGTCTTCGATATCTCTTCCGATGTAACTTATGGTATCGGACATCCTGACCACGCATCCCTCAAGGGTCATGGGCCTTATTGCATAGTCCTTATCCTCTCCCTTACGCCTCATTTCGTGCTTTAACGATCTGAAATCCTTCGGCCTCTGGGGCTCCAGCGCCTGCGAATAGATCTCCCCGTCATGGGACAGTATCCCGTCAAGCACCTGAAGGGTGAGGTTCCATCCCTTCCCCTTTCTTTCTATATCCTGCAGAAACCTGACACTCTGAATATTGTGAAGAAAAAATCCGATACCATGGTCAATGCAAAGAGACGACAATATCTTCTCGCCGTCATGTCCGAAAGGGGTATGGCCGATATCATGCCCCAGCGCGATCGCCTCGATCAGGTCTTCGTTCAGCCTCAAAAGACGGCCTATTGTTCTGGCTATCTTGGATACGAATTGGACGTGAAGCACCCGGTGGGTAATGTGGTCGTTTTTGACGAGATAAAAGACCTGAGTCTTGTCAATATAGCGTGAGTATGAAAGGGAATGAAGGATCCTGTCACCATCTACCGAAAAGCCCTGTCTGTGGCCCTTCAGGTTTTTATCATCCCCTGTTTCCCTTACAGCTTCACTGCTCAGACATGCAAAGGGTGAAAGGATGTCACGCTCCCTTGAATCGAGCTCATTTCTTATCTTAATCAAGGATTCAGGAGCCTTCACTTATCCGAACCCTTGCTACTGTTTCTGCCTTCATTATATGCCTTTTTTACCTCATTCCAGACGCCTTTTCCCCTCCCAAGAATAAAATCGTTGGCCTGCCTGGATATCTGTCTGGACTGCATTTGCAGCGTTTCATCATCCGGGACAGGCCGCCCATCCCTCTTATATTTCCAGCTCAGCAGGGAGCGTACGATACTTGTCTGGGTCTCCTTAGCCATTTTTTTCAAATCTTTTTTGACATCATTTTTCATATCAAATTTTTCCCTGACCTGATTTCAAAATAGGCCCCGTTATTGCCCCGGCAGCCAAAAAGCACGCCGTGACGGAACCATATGCCGGCGACGAACGACCGGAAGAATCATTAAATCATCAGGCCTGTCAACAAAGATGAAGGAGCTTTTTTACTTGCAAAAACAAAACAATATTGTTTATATTATACGCTTATGTTTTTTGGCTTCTCAAAGGGCGATTCCGATTATTGAGAGGTCATGGAAGGCTGTTAAACCTTCAGGATGATAAATATCACGGTCTTGGTTATTATAGCAATCGTAATCAATGATCTCAAGGCCCTATTTTCATCCTGCCAAATCAGACTCGGGATAATGCCCGGTGCCCTGTCGCCCTCAGGGTCCACAAGATCCCGCGTTAAGAAAAAACCGAGGCAAAAGGAGAGAATTATGGCAGTAATCAACATGAAGGAACTTTTGGAATCAGGTGTGCATTTCGGACATCAGACGAGGCGCTGGAATCCGAAGATGAAACCCTATATATTCGGGGCCAGGAACGGAATCCATATCATAGACCTGCAGAAAACGGTAAGGCTTTTCAAGATAACCTACGACTTCATAACAAAGACCGTGGCAGATGGTTATTCCGTTCTTTTCGTGGGAACAAAAAAGCAGGGTCACGACTCTATAGTCGAAGAAAGCGAAAGATGCGGAATGTTCTATGTGGTCAATCGCTGGCTAGGCGGGACACTTACCAATTTTCAGACAATCAAGAAGAGCATCAACCGCCTCAAGGAACTTGAAAAAATGAAAGAGGACGGATCAATAAACCGCTACACCAAAAAAGAGGTCCTGAAGATGGAAAAGGAGCTCTTCAAACTGGAGAGGAACCTGGGCGGAATCAAGGACATGGATGAGCAGCCTGGAGCGGTTTTCGTGGTCGACCCCAAGAAGGAAAAAATTGCCGTCAGGGAGGCAAGGAAACTTGGTATCCCTGTGGTTGCAATCGCGGATTCCAATTGCGACCCCGACGAGATAGACTACATTATCCCCGGTAATGACGACGCCATAAGGGCGATAAGGCTCATCTGCTCCAAGATTGCCGATGCCTGCATAGAAGGTCACAACCTTGCCGAAGAGAGGCTGAAGCAGGAGGCGAAACTGAGGGAGGAGCAGGAAGCCGCGCAGCAGGCCGATCAAGTCGATCAAGAGGAGGCGACGGAAGAAGGCCCGGAGGTGATAATCCTTCCCAAAGAGGAGAAGAACACCGCTGAAGAGCAAAAACCGGACGAATCGGACAAGGCGGAAGAATAAGAATGGAACCTGGCTCAGAGGGCCAGGTTTTTATAATGGAATAAAGACATAACGAAAATACGAAAAATCGTTAAGGCGTCTTAACAACGGAAGGAGATCAAAGGTGACGATTACCACTGAGCTTATAAAGAAATTGAGAGAAAAGACAGGCGTAGGCATAATGGACTGCAAAACCGCCCTAAAGGAATGTGACGGCGACATAGACAAATCGGTTGAATATCTCAGAAAAAAGGGTATAGCCACCGCGCAGAAAAGAAATGACAGAATTACCTCCCAGGGACAGATCCAGTCCTATATTCATGCCGGAGGCAAGATCGGGGTAATGGTGGAGGTAAACTGTGAAACGGATTTCACGGGAAAGACAGAGGACTTCACCATCTTTGTCAAAGACCTTGCCATGCATGTGGCGGCGACCAATCCTGTTTCCATAGACAGGGAAGGCGTACCGTCAGAACTGCTTGAAAAGGAAAAAGACATCTACGCGACCCAGGCCAGGGAAACCGGAAAACCGGAGAAGATCATCGACAAGATCGTGGAAGGGAAGCTCAACAAGTTCTATTCCGAGTCATGTCTTCTTGAACAGGCCTTTGTAAAAAATCCCGACATCAGCATCCAGGATCTCTTGAACGAAATGATCGCCAAGACAGGCGAAAAGATGGTGATAAGGCGATTTGTAAGATATCAGCTTGGAGAATAAGATGAGTGATTTCACCCCCCGTTATCAACGGATACTTCTGAAGCTGAGCGGCGAGGCCCTTATGGGTGAAGGCGAATACGGGATCGACCCCTCGGTTCTCAAGCGTGTGGCAGCCGAGATATCCGCCGTACACAAGATGGGAGTACAGATCGCGATCGTTATCGGCGGGGGGAACATCTTCAGGGGTCTGCAGGCCGATTCCTACGGAGTCGGCCGTGCGGCGGCCGATAACATGGGGATGCTTGCCACCATAATCAACGCCCTTGCACTTGGGGAAGCGCTTGACAGGCTGGGTTGCGAATCAAGGATCATGACCGCAATTGACATGATCAAGATTGCCGAACCCTATATAAGGATGAAGGCCATCAGGCACCTTGAAAAATCACGTATCGTGCTGGTCGGTGCAGGCACAGGCAACCCCTATTTTACCACGGACACGGCGGCGGCACTGCGGGCCATGGAAATGGGCGCCGAAGTCCTGCTTAAGGCCACAAAGGTCGACGGGGTCTATGATTCCGACCCTGAGCTGGAGCCATCTGCAAAATTCTTTTCAACTCTGAGCTATGAGGAAGTTCTCAGGAAAAACCTGCAAGTGATGGATATAACGGCGGTTTCTCTTGCAATGGATCAGGAAATGCCAATAGTAGTCTTTAACCTGCTCGCTCAGGGAAATATACAAAGGGTGGTTTCAGGACAACCGATAGGCACTACAATTGGAGGAGAAAAATAATGAAGGATGAAGTGCTGGCTGAATCCCGCGCAAAGATGAACAATACAGTAGAGGCCCTTAAGAGAGATTTCATGAGGATAAGGACGGGACGTGCGTCGACCTCGCTCTTGGATGGAATCAAGGTGACCTGCTATGATACGCAGATGCCTCTCGAACAGGTAGCTTCCGTTTCCGTTCCCGAGAGCCGGCTCATCACCATCCAGCCCTGGGATCTGAGCATAATCGGTGAGATAGAAAAAAGCATTCTGAAATCCGAGCTTGGTCTGACTCCCATGAATGACGGAAAGATCCTGAGGATCTCCATACCGCCTCTGACTGAAGAGCGGCGCAAGGAACTTGCAAAGATGGCAAAAAGGATGGCAGAGGAAAACAAGATCACGATAAGAAATCACAGGCGGGAAGCCAATGACAACCTCAAGGAGATGAAAAACGAGAAGTTATTGTCGGAAGACGACCTGCACAGGGCTTTTGACGAGGTACAGGAAATAACGAACGATTTTATCAAGAAAATCGACGAAATTACTTCAGAGAAGGAAAAGGAGATCATTGAGTTCTAACTCTCCCCTGCCGAAAACAGAGTTAAATCTATCCACCGGCCCATTTTCCTCTGGGCAAAGTGGCTGACCACTATTTATAAACAGTACACTATGACCCCAATAGATCTCAAGAATCTGCCGCGGCATGTCGCTATAATCATGGACGGCAACGGTAGATGGGCAAAAAAGAAAAAGATGAATCGCATATTCGGTCATCAAAAGGGCGCGGATGCGGTACGCGAAGTTGTCAGGACCAGTCGTGAAATAGGCATCAAGTGGCTGACCCTGTATGCCTTCTCCGAGGAAAACTGGAAAAGGCCCGCAAAGGAAATAAAGGCGCTCATGGGCCTGCTTAAGCGCTTCCTTAAAAATGAACTCAAGGAGATGCAGGAAAATGGGATACGACTTCAGGCTATCGGGAGGATTGAAAAACTCCCGGAAGACACCAGACAGGTCCTATATGATACCATGGAAAAGACCGCCTCAAATAATGACCTGTTACTGACCCTGGCACTCAGTTACGGTGGAAGGCAGGAGATTATCGACGCGGTTAGGGCAATTGGCCGGGATCTGAAAAATCAGACCCTCGTTATTGACGATATCTCTAAGGATACATTTTCGAGGTACCTGTATAACGCTGATATGCCCGATCCGGATCTTCTCATACGATCGAGCGGAGAATTCAGGATCAGCAACTTTCTACTTTGGCAGATAGCATACACTGAGATATATATCACCCCGAGCCTGTGGCCCGAATTCGGAAGGCAGTCTCTGCTGGATGCGGTCAGTGACTTTCAAAACAGGGAGAGAAGATTCGGGGCGACAAAAGAGGAGTAATGGGAATCGGGGCGAAGGCGTATAGTCCCCATATCAGTCTCAACCTTTTATATTTGGATCATCTCCCGATTAGCTGGTGTTAAACAGGACTAAACGATGAAACCCTTCTTATTTAAGCGGCTGAGAGTTCGTAGGAAGGGGTCGAGGATTCTTTGCTCCACTAACGCTTCGCTCAGTCCCACCCTTCGGCCAGCTCAGGGAGGGTTCCCAGTTTCAAGGATTCCAGTGCTCCATTGAAACGGCGGATAACACCGCTAATGCATTACAAAAATCTAAAGCTGTTGCAGAAGTTCTACAAACTTTTTTTAGGTATAGAATAAATGAAAAATCCTCAAATAACATAAGGCAGACAGAGATCAATAAATTGTTAAAAATACTGATAAAGTCTCTAGAAAACAAACCCTTGAACCCTTGACGCCTTGGATCCTTGAACCCTCTTCGCCAACTAAGTTGGAGAAGAACCTTATATTTTGATCTGAAATCCAGTACCAAAGCACTCTATGTCATCAGATAGCAGGACCGCTCACATAAAAAGATGGCTTACCGGCATTGTGGCCGTACCGGTTCTGGTCCTTCTTTTGACGGCAGGACCCAGATGGCTGTTTTACGCCCTTGTATGTGCCGTTTCAATTATCGGTACTGCTGAGTACTACACGATTACCGCTGCGGACGACTCAAGGTTTGTCAGATGGCCGGTATACTTCCTACTGACTCTTCTCTTCTTTTCCCATTTTATTCATCAAATCCATATTACTCCCGCGATTATCGCGATCATCTGCTTCCTGCCTCTTGCCTATTACATGTTTGTTTCTCCGGACGGAGATAAGGGAGGAACTCAGGCCGTGGGCAAGATCGTTACCGGGCCTGTCTATGCGGCCCTGCCACTTTCGCTTCTGTTGCTGATAGATCTTATGCCGAAGGGTAACCTGTGGATACTCTTTCTTCTTGTCGTTGTTTTCACAACCGACACAGGGGCGTTCTATTTTGGAAGGAGCTTTGGAAAACGGAAGCTTTATCCGGCCGTAAGCCCGGGCAAAACCTGGGCAGGCGCAATAGGCGGAACATTAAGCTCCATTTTGGCGGGGCTTGTGTTCCTTCATCTGTTTTCAATCGGAAGAAGAGACTGGACACTGGTGGTTTTGATACTACTTCTTTCCGTTTCAGCCCAGATCGGTGATCTTGCCGAATCGATGATAAAGCGAAATCACGGATTCAAGGATTCAGGCAGCATTCTTCCCGGACATGGAGGGATACTGGACAGAATCGACGGCCTTCTTTTTTCTATCCCGATCCTTTATCTTTACCTGATTATTTTCCTCTTGTGAAAGACACGAAACCTACCGGGGTTGATCAGGCGTAAAAAAAGGCAACAAATTTACTTGTAGGATATGAAGTCTGTTATTAACTTACTATTTGTGCCTCAATAACTTTTTATGGACACATCAATTTTACCGATTGAACACGGGGCCCCTTACAGGACCCTTACTGAGAATAGGAAATGAAAAACATAACCTTACTGGGTTCCACCGGCTCGATCGGTGTAAATGCCCTTAAGATTATAGCGCATAATCCTGATAGATACAGGGCGGTGGCCCTTGCCGCGGGAAAAAATATAGACCTGCTCTTGCGACAGATCAGGGAATTCAGACCTGCCGCCGTCTCCGTTCAGGATGAATCCCTTGCCGAGGAGCTCAAAAGGAGTGTCCCGACACAGGAAATGCCGGCCATCTATTTCGGCAGTGACGGTGCTGTCAGGCTTGCCACCCTGGATGAGGCGGACACCGTAATATCAGCCATAACCGGCGCAGCCGGACTCCTGCCGACATACGAGGCTATAAAGGCCGGAAAGCAGATAGCCCTTGCCAACAAAGAGACCATGGTCATGGCGGGAGATCTGGTCATGGCCATGGCGGCAAAAACGGGGGTGTCGGTTCTCCCCATAGACAGTGAGCACAGCGCCATACTCCAATCACTTCAGGGTCATCCGAAAGAAGACCTCCTTCGTATAATTCTGACCGCTTCGGGAGGCCCTTTCAGGGACTTCAGCCTGGAACGGATGGCAAGTGTTACCCCGGAGCAGGCCCTCAACCATCCCAACTGGATCATGGGGCGCAAGATAAGCATAGACTCCGCCACAATGATGAACAAGGGCCTTGAGACCATCGAGGCCAAATGGCTTTTTGACCTGAAAATGGATCAGATAGAAATACTCATACATCCGCAGAGCATCGTACACTCAATGGCGGAATACAAGGACGGTTCAATAATCGCCCAGATGGGGGTTCCCGACATGTTGATCCCTATCTCTTATTCCCTTTCTTTTCCGCACCATAACGGCAACGGCCTTCCCCACCTGGATCTTGAAGAGATAGGCACACTCAGTTTTGAAAAACCTGACCTGAACAGATTCAGATGCCTTGACCTGGCCTTGAAGGCCGCGGCCGAAGGCCGGAGCATGCAGACCGTCTTGAACGGCGCAAACGAAATCGCGGTTGACGCATTTTTAAAAAATCGGATAGGATTCCTCGATATACCGGCGGTTATAGAAAAGGCCATGGACTCACACGTCACACATAGACTGGAAGATGTGGAAATGGTGATCGAGGCGGACAGATGGGCCAGAGAAAAGGCCGGAGAACTGGTTTCAAGATATCGGTAAACAGGACTGAAAAATGGATTTTTTGATTTACTATATATTGCCGTTTGTATTCGTATTGGGTATTCTGATTTTTTTCCATGAACTTGGACACTTTCTGGTTGCCAAGTACTTCAATGTAAAGGTCCTTAAGTTTTCTCTGGGCTTCGGCCCGAAGATCTTCGGACGTACCTTCGGAGAGACCGAGTACCTGGTCTCCGCGGTCCCGCTGGGCGGCTACGTGAAGATGCTGGGGGAAAGCGGCGATGATGAGGATGAGGCCCCTTCAAGCCCGGAGGAAGAAAAAAGATCGTTCAACAATCAGTCCGTGATGAAACGTATCGCTATTGTGGCGGCCGGTCCCTTTTTCAATCTCTTTCTCGCACTTTTGGTCTTCTGTCTCTTTTTCATGACCACCGGCAAGGAGGTAATGACCTCTGAAATCGGGCAGGTAACCGAGGGCTCCCCGGCCCATCAAGCCGGCCTTATCAAAGGAGACATAATAGTCGCGATCGACGGTATCGAGGTCGGAAACTGGCCCGGCATAAAACGGGCGGTAAAAAAGGGCGGGTCCGAAGAACTGCTCATAACCGTGAAAAGGGATAAATCCCTTTTGTCCGTATCCCTTGAGCCTGAGATCTCCGTCGTAAAAAATATCTTCGGAGAGCAGATAAAGATCCCGCTAATAGGGGTGGTTGCTTCCGGAAAAAGCCGGTTAATAAACCTGGGCCCTATCGACTCTGTAAAAGAGGGTTTTATAAAGACATGGGAGATCACGGAGCTGACCCTTCTTACCATAGTGAAACTGTTCCAGAGGGTGGTGCCGATAAAGACGCTGGGCGGGCCGATACTCATAGGGCAGCTCACTGGTCAGATAGCCAAAGAGGGCATCATATACCTCTTTCCCTTTATGGCGGTTATCAGCATAAATCTGGGCATACTTAATCTGCTTCCCGTGCCTATCCTTGATGGTGGGATGATACTGTTTTTACTGTTCGAGCTGATAACTGGAAAACCGATGAGCACCAGAAAAAGAGAATGGGCGCAAAAAATCGGGCTCTTCCTGCTCATAAGCCTCATGGTGCTTGTAATCTATAACGACGTTACAAGACTCATTAAATAGCCCGTGGGATACCCCTAAGAAAACAGGTCCGATAAACATGCTTCTTGCGATCAACACATCCACGACCCAGTTCAGTGTCGCCCTTATGGAAAATGATGCAACCATACTGAGCGAATACACAGCATCAAAAGGGGCGCGACACTTCGGGGGTCTCATGCCTGCCCTTGATTTCATGATAAAGGGAACCGCTACTTCAACAGGTGATATAAATGCAATAGCGGTTGCCAACGGTCCCGGAAGCTTTACCGGGCTAAGGGTGGGCATATCCTTTGCCAAAGGCCTCGCTCACGGGCTCGACATACCGCTCATCGGGGTATCCACCCTTGAGGCGCTTGCCAATCAACTCCCCTATTCCGCTCTCTGTCTGGCTCCTCTTTTAGATTCCAGGAAGGATGAGGTTTTCACCGCCAGATTCGTAATGGAATCGGAAACCCTGATAAAACGGATTGGAGAGGATATCACGGTCAAGTTCAGGGATCTTCCCGAAATTTTTAAAGGAAACACTCTTTTTGTAGGCAACAATTTTGCTTTGCAGGCAGGAATCCTAAAAGGCATATTCGACTCAAAGGCACACCTGGCACCCCCTGACCTGTGGAATCTCAAGGCATCATCAGTAGGTGCTCTGGGTCTTAAGGCCCTTAAAGAGCGCGGTCCGGACGACCCCCATGACCTAAAGCCGGTCTACCTCCGTCCCCCCGACATACGACCCAACCCCTACTACACACCCGGAAGCTGAGCGCCTCCACCCCATGATAGGCAGCAGATCAAAAAAGGAGTCCGTGGCCGCAGCACCAGCAGGCTGGACGTGCAGCGTTATTCGTTATTTGTTATAATTAAGCGAGAAAGGCGGGAAATGCGGGAAAGGGAAAAGCCTCCCTTTTTTCAATACCTCTGCCTGCCTTACACACAAGCGCAGGCGCCGGGGCTCTTTTTCCCGGTCTTATCTCATAAAAAGATAGCACGGGGAGTCACAGCGGCCGCAGACAGGGCTTTCTTTCCACGGTGCCCTGTCAGAGAAGGTAGCGTCTGCAAAAGCCCGCAGATGCGGCCATTTCTCCGTAAAGGCTGGAGAAGGCCGGAGAAATAGCGCCGGGGCCGGAGCGTACCGGAAACAAATACCCCAAAAAAAAATAAAACAGGAGGCATGCTCTCCACTGGAGCCCCTGGCTCTTCGAATCCGCCCTCATGCCTGGCAAAGCGACTCAAAAGGCCGTCAAACACCCGGATAATCATACGGTTTCCGATAAGGACATTGACAAAGTAACATTTAGAAATATAATGTAGTTTTATTATTTTACATAAGCCCCGGGTAAGCGCGGTTTTAGCTATCTGCAATGTAGGCGTATTAATCCGACTTTTCGGGGCACAATCAGAGACTCAATTTTGAAATCAAACAACAATCGTATCTACAATAAATGGCCCTTTGCGAAAGAAGGGCTCCCGTTCATGTGCGCAGGCTGGTTAATTACCCTTGTTTTTGCATTACTCGGACTTTCTTTTATTGCAATTATCACAGGGTTGATCAGCCTTTTTATATGTTTCTTTTTCAGGGATCCTGAAAGGAACAACAGCGCGAAAGAAGGAGAGATCCTTACCCCAGCCGACGGCAGGGTCCTGGCGGTTGAGGAGATAACAGGAGATGAAAGCCCCTCAGGTGAGGCCGTTTTAAAGATCAGCATATTTATGTCGGTCTTTAACGTGCATGTGAACAGGGTTCCGGCAGAAGGCACAATAAAAAAGATCTCCTATCTGCCGGGCAAATTCTTTGCCGCCAGCCTGGAGAAGGCCTCAAAACTTAATGAAAGGAATATCATTACCCTTGAAACCACCGGCTCAAGGCCGATAGTCTTTATACAGATCGCCGGTCTGATAGCAAGGCGTATCGCATGCTGGGTAAAAGAAGGGGACAAGGTCGACAGGGGTCAGCGCTTCGGTCTTATCCGTTTCGGCTCAAGGCTTGAGGTATACCTTCCTGTTGGTTCCGAAATAAAGGCCGTGCCGGGTCAGAAGGTAAAAGCGGGAATGACCGTCATAGCGAATCTGCCATGAGACATAAAAAAAGAGAGATGGTTAAAAGGGATAGAAAAGGCATATACGTGCTCCCCAACATGTTCACCTCGGCGAGCCTTTTCGGTGGTTTTTACGCCATCATAGCCGCCATTCAGGGGCGTTTTGTAGCTGCCTCCACTGCAATTCTCATATCCTGCGTCTTCGACCTGCTGGACGGCAAGGTGGCCAGGTTTACCGGAACGGAAAGCGACTTCGGGAAGGAGTATGACTCACTGTCCGACCTGGTGGCCTTTGGCGTGGCCCCCGGGGTGCTGGCGTTTCAGTGGGCGCTTGAGCCCCTCGGAAGACTCGGGTGGCTTGCATGTTTTACTTACGTGATCTGCGGGGCCCTTCGTCTGGCAAGGTTCAACATACAGAAGGAGATAGTAGCGCCCAACAGATTCAAAGGGCTTCCAATACCGGCCGCCGCCGGCTCAATTGCTTCTCTTATACTCTTTACCGACGCCATAGGCTGGATCCCCGAGTCCCCTCACATATTTGTCTTCGCGCTCGTGTATGTCCTCTCATTTCTCATGGTGAGTACCATAGATTATGCCAGTTTCAAGGAACTGGAATTGAAAAAGCAGAAACCCTTCAGCGTGCTGGTCGGAACCATTCTTATATGCATTGTTATTACCTACAGGCCCAAAATACTGCTCTTTCTAATGTTAGCCAGTTATCTGGTTTCGGGTCCGATCCAGGCCCTCTTCCGCCATAGAAGGGTGGAGACGGCAATAAAAAAGAAGGAGACGGATGAACCCGCCGCCGGCAATCAGGTAGCCTTTGATGAGAATCACCGGCGGTAAGCACAAAGGCCGGAGTCTTTCCACGCTCAAAGGGCTCAAAATCAGGCCTACCTCCGATAACGTCAGAGAGGCGATATTCAACATCCTGGGTCAGGACGTGAAGGGATTTCGGGTCATGGATCTCTTTTCCGGAGCCGGAACGCTTGGAATTGAGGCCCTCAGCAGAGGGGCGCTCGAAACGCTGTTTGTAGACAAATCTTCTCGGGCCCTCGGTATCCTGCAAAAAAACCTGGCCCTGTGCGGATTTGAAAAATCGGGCCTTACATTCAGGTGGGATCTTGCAAGAGGAATCCCGTCCTCGCGATTGTTTGCCACGGGCCTTTTTGATCTTGTTTTTCTTGATCCTCCCTATGGTAAGGGCTTGCTTCCCAAGATTCTCGAAGAAATCTCAAACGGGAAGATACTCTCGCCGGGGGCCTGTGTGGTGGCGGAGTCCTACAAAAACGAAAAAGTTTCCTCTCCTTCGGGAGTCCTCGAACTTGAAGATGAAAGATTGTACGGAGATACAAAAATTACTTTCTACAGATGTGAGGTTAGCCAAATATGAATGGAAGGCTGGCAATTTATCCCGGGTCTTTTGACCCCATTACAAACGGACATCTGAGTATCGTAAGGAGGGGCCTTAAGATATTTGACAAACTGGTGGTTGCCATACTGATCAATCCTCAAAAAAGGCCGCTTTTTACTCTGGGGGAAAGGATATGCATGATAAAGGAGGCCCTAAGCAGAGAAGGGGACCATGTCGAGGTCGACTCCTTTGACGGCCTGCTTGTGGACTATGCCGTAAGAAAAGGCTCAAATGTCATATTAAGGGGCCTTAGGGCACTTTCCGATTTTGAAAACGAGTTTCAGATGGCGCTCATGAATCGAAAGCTGAACAGGAATGTCCAGTCAATTTTCCTGATGACCGAATATAAGTGGTTCTACACCAGTTCAACCATAATAAAAGAGGCCGCCAGCCTGGGCGGCGATGTCAGTTCACTGGTGCCAAGTGTGGTAAATCATAAGCTAAAAGAGAAATTCCGGCAAATAAAAAACACTTGACACCATTTAAGGCATAATTCATATTATTTGATGTATTTTCCGTAGATCTTTACTTGTCGCCTCAAACCGCACTTATACCAGGAGGAGGAAAGGTGGCCCTTACCAAAGAAAAGATAATCGATGATATCTACCACCAGGTAGGACTCAGCAAGAGCAACTCCCGTTCTGTTGTGGAAAAACTTCTGGAGCTGATCAAAGGATCTCTCGCTGAACAGGAGGATGTCCTCATAAGCGGATTCGGAAAATTCATAGTAAAGGGCAAGGCGGCAAGACGCGGAAGAAATCCCCAGACCACGAAAGACCTTCAGTTGAGGGCCAGACGTGTGGTCGTTTTCAAGACTTCAGGCGTGCTCAGAAACAAGGTAAACCAGGACGTTAAAGGCTGACCACGAAGGCCTCCTTGAACCCCATATCCTCCAGTTTCCTTTCGGCCCTGCCCGCCTCTTCCAGGGTCTTGGACTTGGAGACGCGCAGCCGGTAAAGGATTCCCCTGTAGGCATCATCGAAGATGGTAATGTCCACATAATTGAAAATAACACCAAGTCTGTCAGCAAGCCTCAAGGCATTTTCCTTTTTCTTGAAGGCCCCTATCTGAACCACGAATTCACCCTTTGTCAGGCTTCCCACCTCAAGAACCGGTTTAAGACCCTGAGGCGACTTGAGCCTTCCGACCTCTTTGCCCAGTGCAATAATCTTGGCCCGGGCAACGCCCTGTCGAACCAGTCCGACCTCCTTTGCGGTTGCATATGACAGATCTATGATCCTGCCTTTCACAAAAGGCCCACGGTCATTGATCCTGACGACCGTCTCTCTGTTGTTGTCGAGGTTGATAACCTTCACGATCGTCCCCAGGGGAAGGGTCTTGTGCGCGGCGCTCTTCTTGTACATATTGTAGATCTCACCGCTTGCTGTAGGACGGCCGTGAAATTTTTTTCCGTACCAGGATACCTTGCCATATTGAACAAAACCGTCCGCGCTGGGAAGTGGATAATATTTTTCCCCGTTTATATCATAGGGCCTGAACGAGGGATCTGTGATCTTATCCGGAATTACAAGCTTTTTTATGGGCTGAGGGATCGATTTCACCACATGCCTTTCCCTTGCACATCCCGAAAGGCAGAGCACAATTATCACGGTCAGAAAGACTCTTGTCGTATCATACGGTTTATTTGGCAGCATTATAATCCCTTTTGTCGTCTATTTGCCGAGGGCAACCGAAAGGGCGGTCGAAAGCCTTGTTATGTCTCTGCTTGATTGCCTGAGTCTGGCTATGAGCGATTCTGAGATCTTGATTAGAACCCTTGCACCCACCGCCGGGTTTTCTTCCAGTAATTTCATGAAATCTTCCCTGTTTATCTCAAGCAGCCTGCAGTCGCTCATGGCGGATATGGTGGCCGACCTGGGGTATCTTCCGATCAGCGCCATCTCCCCGAAAACCGCGTGATCATCTGGCCGGTATCTCGTAAGGATCTTCTCGCCCTCCCTGTAATCGTCCTCTTCAAATTTCATGGTAAGTGTCTTTGACACCTCCAGCTCTCCCTCAAGCACCAGATACATGGTGTCCCCGTCGTCCCCTTCCCTCATTATCACATCGCCTTGAGTGAATCTTTTCTCCCTTGTGATCTTCATCACATCCGAGATTTCAGACTCATCAAGTGAACTGAAAATCGGGATATCTCTAAAAGTCCTATCCATCGTACGGGCACCCTTTGAAATCGGATTTACCAAGGCGCTCCCCTAATAGGGTCTTTCCTTTGAAAGCACGAGCACCCAGTCACCGGGGTTTAATTCGTAATCATAATCAGGATTGAGTATGACCGATACGTCCTTTTTTTCACCGAAAAAATCCTTGCCTGACTCCTCAAACTTTCTCTTTATGAACTGGTCCACAAGAGTGAGGTCATCAGAGAGTATATCATTGATGGACATGCGCTGTTTCTCTTTTATCACCGCGACGATCATCGCCCCATGTCTTTCGCGCATGGCAGAGGCCATTTCGGCCACTGCCCTGCCTTCATATCTGGTCGCTGGTAAGCGCCACAACTTGTTTTCGTCCCTGTCGTTAATCAGAAGCCTGAGCGCGTCGGTTATACCGGGGGCGGTCGCGGCCTTTGCCAGCATGGAACCGGCCGACTCACCCCTCACCAGGATCTCGTCCACATTGGCCCTTCTCAGGTGTTCCCTGTTTTCCGAATGGATCAACTCGGCACAGGTCCTCACCTTGGAGGCCATCGCCTTTATCGCCATGGTCCCGAAGATGGTCCGCTCGTCCGCCTTTTCGATGGCGTGGCCGCCCGAGGTATCGGCCAGAACTATGGCGGCTCTGGCCCTGGCAAGATTGGCCCTGGCAAGCACATCCTCCTTGACGAAATTTCCCCTTACAAAACGAAGCTCCTGCTCTTTGTGCCTGTACTGAATGGTCTGAAAGTCGTCTCTGTCAAGCTCGTTTACGAGCACGATAACAGATCCCTCTGACTGGTCCGATATGCCCCCTATAACGGCATCACCGTTTTCGTTCCAGCCGCATACAATTACGTGATCCTTATCTCTTACGGCCTCCAAACCCTTTCCCTCCATTATCTTCTTTTCAACCAGCACGGATGCCACAGAGGCGGTTACAAGAGAGAGAAGCACCGGACCGCTTATGATTACTATAAGACCGGCTATCTTCCCTACGGTGCTGGTGGGCACTATATCCCCGTAACCGACCGTTGCGATCGTTACCACCGCCCACCATACCGCGTCGAAAATACCTGTGAGGCCCCTTTCGCTGTAATAGTTGTCCGCGAAAAAGACGGTAACCGCCCCGAAGAGGATAACCGAGATGGTACCGAGAAGTATATTGAAAAACCTCTCCTTCCTGAGTTGCACAAATGTGTACCTCATCCCTTAACCCCTTCTCCCTTTTCCCGCCTTTCCCGTATAAACAATAACGTTGCCCTTCTTTTGCCTTTCCTGCCGATCAAAGACGTAATCGTGCCCCTTTTCCCGACATGGCCGTCGGAACCGGATCTTCTTTATTGAAATAAATCTTGTCAGAGAAGATAATTTATTCGACCTTCTCTGTTACCGATCGATTTTAATGATTTCGGCCTTTCAAAAACCATTTTTTCCTTAAAAGAGATACTTCAATTTTCCTTGACAACAAATGTGCTTTTTCCTAAATTATAACTATATTGTAACTATATTGTAGTTATTTCTGCCGATCTCATTCAACTTCCCCGCCCTGCGGGAGGGCTTTTTTTGTTTGCCGTATCAATCTTGACGAAAAACAATCGGAAACCTCAAAGCGTGATTTTCAAGAAAGGTATAACATAATGAGGCTAAAAAATAAAATAGCTCTTGTAACGGGAAGCAGTAGAGGTGTGGGCAGATCCGTGGCCCTCGGTTTTGCAAAGGATGGAGCGGACCTGATCGTAAATTACACCTCAAATGAAAAGGCCGCTGACGAGGTGGTCGACGCCATAAAGGCCATGGGCCGCAATGCCTTTGCAGTCAAGGCGGACGTGGCTCAAAAATCCGAGGCGCAGGGGCTTGTAAATGCCGCCATCGACCGTTTCGGCAGGCTCGACATACTGGTAAACAACGCAGGTTTTACCCGCCCCGCCCTGATGGTCAAGATGACCGAGGAGCAGTGGGACCAGGTGGTGGACATACATCTTAAGGGCGCGTTTCTCTGCTCACAGGCGGCAGCCCTTCATATGAAAGAGCAAAAAAGCGGCAAGATAATAAACGTTACCTCGGTTGCCGGACTGGTGGGCACGGTCGGCCAGATAAACTACAGCGCGGCAAAGGGGGGCATACTGAGCATGACCAAGTCGATCGCCCGTGAGCTTGCCCGATACGGCATATGCGCCAATGTCATCTCTCTTGGAATCGTGGCCACCGATATGACCGAAAAAATCAGAACGGATGAAAAACTGAGGGAGATATATATGAACCGCATACTGCTCAGGCGCTTTGCCGAGCCCGAGGATATAGCCCCGGCATTCGTCTTTCTTGCATCCGATGAGAGCAGCTATATCACGGGCCAGCTCCTCTGCGTGGACGGCGGCTACGGGATGGTGTAGTTTCGGGGAAGTGTCTGAAAGGCAGCCAGGTACCGGTCAAAGCGGGCCTCAGGGCACATATGCGGTTGAGGACTGATTTATCACGCAGATAGAAGCAGTGCTGTTTATCCTGTATGAGTTTATTTTTTCAAGTGATCTCCAGTCAAACATTTTGAAAGGAGGCAAAAAATGGCAGCAGTACCTGACAAAATTCAGACATGGCAGATGGTACAGCCTACGACAAAGGACAGGGACACAGGGGAGGTTACCCCCGGTAAACTGGAAAAAACCGAGATACCCGTTCCGGGGCTTGCACCGGACGAGGCCCTTGTGGAAATCGCCGGCTGCGGAGTCTGCCACACTGACCTCGGTTTTTTTTATGACGGAGTGCCCAATGTCTCAAAGCCCCCGCTTACCCTGGGACACGAGATATCCGGCACCGTGGTGGCGGGTGATGAGGCATGGGTCGGCAAAGAGGTTATCATCCCGGCCGTGATGCCCTGCCGCAAGTGCATCCTGTGCAAGACCGGACGCGGAAACAGGTGCCTTAACCAGAAGATGCCCGGAAACAGCCTCGGTATCTATGGCGGATTTTCAAGCCATATCCCGGTACCCACCATCGATCTGTGCGAGATAAAGCAAAGAGGTGACACCCCTCTTTCACATTTCGCGGTAGTGGCCGATGCGGCGACAACGCCTTACCAGGCCGCCAAAAGGGCGGCCCTGCAGCCCGGAGACAACGTGGTGGTCCTTGGCATCACCGGAGGGGTGGGGCAGTACATGGGCCAGGTCGCAAAGGCCCTGGGAGCAAGGACCGTGGTAGGAATCGCCAGGAACCAGGACAAGCTGGACAGGGCTCTCAAGTTCGGCGCGGACTATGTGATCAATTCCACGGACAAGGACGCAAAGGCGGTGTCCAAGGAATTCAGGGGACTTTGCAAGGAAAAGGGCCTTCCAAACTTCGGCTGGAAGATCTTCGAGGTGACGGGCTCAAAGGCGGGACAGGAGATAGCACTCACCCTTCTCGGGTTTGTCGGAAAGCTGATAGTGGTAGGATTCAGTCTGGCAAGAACCGAGTATGCGATCGGCAGGCTAATGGCATTTGACGCAGAGATCATAGGGACCTGGGGATGTCTTCCCGAATACTATCCGGTAGTGCTCGATATGGTGCTTTCAGGAAAGATCAATATGGAGCAGTTCGTTGAGACCCGGCCTATGAGCACCATCGCCGATACGTTCGCGGAGGCGCACAAGACGCCTCCGATGAAGAGGATCGTGCTGACCCCCGATTTCTAGCTTTATTTTAACAGGTTCATCAGGCAACAGGCGAAAACAATCCGCTATGCGGAGCAACCATAAACTGCTGAAGAGCTAGATCAAAGGAAGGAAAGGAGGAGCGTATTATGTCATTAGAGTGGATGCCGAGAGACAACGAACAGAAGGATCACGCGCTGCACACGGATGTACATTGGGGAACGGATGCCGACGCCCCATGTGTGGTGTACGAAAAAAGACCCCTTACCGATCCTGAAGGAAAGGTGATCGACGGGCTTTTCGTGAGCTGGATCCGCCTCAACAACCCGAGACAGTTTAACTCATACACCACCGAGATGGTCAAGGGGGTTATCGCAGGTTTTGAGAACGCCTCCCTGGACAGAAGCGTCGTTGCAGCGGTGTTTACGGCGACAGGGCCATATGCCTTCTGCACCGGAGGAAACACCAAGGAATACAGTGAGTTCTACAGCATGCGCTGCGACGAATACGGCCAGTACATGGAGCTTTTCAACCATATGGTCGACTCGATCCTGGCATGTAAAAAGCCGGTGATCTGCAGGGTAAACGGGATGAGGGTGGCAGGGGGTCAGGAAATCGGCATGGCCTGCGATATCGCCATCTCCTCGGATCTTGCGATCTTCGGACAGGCAGGCCCCCGACACGGGTCGGCCCCCGACGGCGGCTCATCCGACTTCCTGCCCTGGTACCTCGGGATTGAGGATGCAATGTGGAACTGCGTATCATGCGAGATGTGGTCCGCCTACAAGATGAAGATGAAAAACCTGATCAGCAAGTGTGTGCCGGTGCTCAAGGTGGACGGAAAATGGATGAGAAATCCCCAGATCGTCACCGACCGCTACGTCGAAGACGGCGAGATAGTCTACGGCGAATTCAAAAAGGGTGAGGAACTAAAAGAGGCCAGGGCATTTGTAAAGGAGCATCAGCCGAATGCCGACTTTGAACTCCTGGACAAAGAGGTGGACAAGATCGTATGGACGTTCGCCAACCTCTTTCCCGCCTGCCTGATCAAATCGATCGACAGCGTGCGCGCAAAGAAAAAATTCTTCTGGGATTACTCCAAGAACTACAACAGGCACTGGCTGGCCGCCAACATGTCGGGCGAGGCGTTTTTGGGCTTCGGCGCCTTTAACACGAAGAAGATAACGGGCAAGGACACCGTGGACTTCCTCAAGTTCCGCCAGAACATAGCCGAATGCAGAACCTGGGACATGGACATGTACGCAGAGGTAATGGGGAAACCGAAAGAATAGTCCAATTATCCGAAATGGAAGGTCTTTCATGCGGCAGCCAGGACGATCGGAAACATTGACCTGCCTGCCGCTTCTTTTTATAACCTTTATAACCCTTGAACCCTTGGCCCCTTGAACCCTTTTTTTAAACTTGTGGCACCGTCCGGAAGGAGCACAAAATGGCCTATCAATATATTGAATCGGTTTTTGACGGCGGCCTGGGCACCATCACCTTGAACAGGCCCCCTGTAAATATCTTGAACATTGCCATGATGGAGGAGATAAACAACCGGCTCGATTCCTGGAAAGGCAAAAAGGATCTAAAGGCCGTGCTTTTCGACGCAAAGGGAAAGTGTTTTTCAGCCGGAGTGGACGTGGGAGAGCATATGGGGGATCTTGCCCCTAAGATGATAGAGGCCTTTCACGGCATGTTCAGGAAGATGGAAGCGCTGGGGATTCCTACCGTCGCCTCGGTCTACGGCTCCTGCCTCGGCGGGGGATGCGAGCTTGCCGTATTCTGCGACCTTGTAATCGCCTCTCAGGACGCCAAATTCGGCCAGCCGGAGATACAGGTGGGGGTGTTTCCTCCTATCGCAGCCCTTATCATGCCTAGGATTATGGGTAGAAAGGCCGCCTCCGAGCTGATATTCTCCGGTAAGATCATATCGGCTCAGGAGGCGGCAGGAATGGGGCTTGTCAACATGGTGGTCGAACAAGGCGAGCTTGAGGCTGAAACCGAAAAGTTCCTAAAGCCCTATCTCAGGATGAGCGCGGAGGTCCTTAGAAAGACCAGAAAGGCGGTCATGGCCGGTCTTGGAGACGACCTTGAGGCCTCTTTGCAGGTAATAGAAAAGATCTATCTTGATGAACTCATGCCCACGGCAGACGCCCAGGAAGGGCTTAATGCGTTTCTTGAAAAAAGAAGGCCCGAATGGAAAAATGAATAACTCCCGGGGCGCAAACAGCCATTCAACCGACGGCCCCGACATCTGTCTGACCGGTGGCACGGTCCTGAATGTCTATTCAGGGGAACTCCTTAAGACAAACGTCGCGATAAAGGGTGAAAGATTCGATCATGTGGGCACCCTTCCGGTCCCGCAGGAAAAAGACACGCAGATCGTGGACGTTAAGGGAAAGGCCCTTGTCCCGGGATACATCGAGCCCCACTGTCACCCCTGGTTCCTCTACAATCCCGTGACACTGGCCCAGGAGGCATGCACCCTCGGCACGACCACCTTTGTCTGCGACAATCTGGTATTTTTCTCTCTTATGGGGGTCGATCTCTTTGAGGCCTTCATGGACCGGCTTGCAGATTTTCCGGTAAAATTTTTCTGGTTCTGCCGGTCGAATCCCCAGACACCCATGAAAGATGAAAAGGAACTCTTTTCCGTCGAAAATGTGGAAAGGTTGCTCATGCACCCGGCTGCCGCCTCCCTGGGAGAAATCACCCGGTGGCAGGATCTTCTTTCAGGTGATCCGGATATCCTTGAGCTGATCGATATCGCAAAAAGTCTCGGGAAAAGGGTGGACGGACACACCGCGGGAGCAAAACATGAAAAGATACAGGCCCTTGCCCGGTGCGGAATCGAATCGTGCCATGAGAGCATAAACGCGCTTGAGGTGATGGAGAGGCTTAGGGCAGGTCTCTGGGTCATGCTGAGGCAAAGTTCCTTAAGGCAGGACCTGAATGGCCTTTTAAAGGCGGTGACAGAAGGGGGTGCATTAACTGACAGGATGATGCTTACCACCGACTCATCAAGCCCCGCCTTTTACAGGGAAAATGGAATTACTGATCATCTCCTTAAAACAGCCTTTAAACAGGGTATAGATCCTGTGTCCGCCTACAGGATGGTCACTATAAACCCGGCGCTTTATTTCGGAATGGAGCGCGACATAGGAGGAATCGCACCCGGCAGATACGCGGATATCCTGGTCTTAGACGACCTGCTCGATCCCGTGCCCGAGATGGTCTTTTCAAAGGGTCTATTGGTCGCAAAAGAGGGGAGGCTTTCAGGTGATTGGCCTCATCCGAACTGGAAGAAATTTCTGCCCGGCTCCTCTTTTATAAAAAAGCGCTGGAGGGCAAAAAGGGATTATTTCGAGATAAGAAGCAAACAAAAGGAGGTATCCTTTCCGGTCATAAGGCTTATCTCGGCCGTCATCACCCGCATGGAACAGGTCTTGTTTCCCGTTAAACACGGCCTTATCGACCTTGAAGACAGGGCAGGTTTTTCTTTTATCTCCCTTATAGACAGGGATGGAAAATGGGTTTCCAACGGGATACTGAAGGGTTTTGCAGATGATATCGAGGCCCTTGCCTCCACCTTTAACACGGCAAACCAGATCCTTGTAATAGGCGGAAACCTTCAATCCATGACAGATGCGGTAAACCGTCTCATCGAGCTGGGAGGCGGCACCGTGGCTCTCGATAACGGCCGCGTTGCCTATGAATGGCCCCTTCCCCTTGGAGGGATGATGTCTCATGTGCCGATGCGCGAGCTTTCTAAAAGGGAAAACGAATTCAAGGCATTCCTTTCCAAAAAGGGCTACCCCTTTCATGACCCCTTTTACACCCTGGTCTTTCTTCCGAATGACTTTCTTCCGGAAGTAAGAATAAACTACGCAGGAGTGTTTGACATTATTAACCGGAAGACACTCTGGGATAGAAGGGACCTATCCCATTAGGTTACACTTTTGCTTTATTATCCTTATCAAAAAGTGAGGTTCAAGGCACAGAATATAATGACTTTGGGGAGTATTTTGTGCGCAAATGCACATTTTTCGTCTGAATAATGTGCATAAAATCACATTTTCCGCCCGAATACCCTTGACCCCACACCCCGATCATGGCAAAATACAATGCCATGAAAAGAGATATCTATAATAAATTATTGGAATGGAAGACGTCCTCCAGAAGAAAACCGCTCCTTTTGCAAGGTGCCAGACAAACAGGAAAGACATTTATCCTGAAGGAATTCGGCCGCAACGAATACGAAAATGTTGCATACTTCAATTTCGAGGAAGACCCCGGACTCGACCAATTCTTCAAAAAGGACCTGAATCCTGACCGAATACGAAAAGAACTCTCCATTTATAGGGATCTGGACATCCAACCAGGGGCATGCCTTATTATCTTCGATGAAATCCAGGTTTCAAACCGTGCCCTGAATGCGCTGAAATACTTTGCTGAAGAGCAAAGCGATATCCACATAGCCGCTGCTGGTTCTTTACTTGGGTTGAAACTTTCCGGTCCGGGATCCTTCCCCGTTGGAAAGGTAAACTTTCTAAATCTTTATCCCATGACGTTTCAGGAATTCCTAGATGCCATGGGTGAGTCCAGGTACAGAAAGCTGCTCAAAGAGATCAGTCGACCAACTCCCCTCCCTGAAGCCTTTCATTCACATTTGATAGATATGCTTCGCCGTTATTATTTTGTCGGAGGCATGCCGGAAGCGGTAAAGCACCATGCCGGGGAAGGTAATGGCAGGGAAATCAGAGAGATTCAGGAAGAAATCATCAAATCTTATGTCATGGATTTTGCCAAGCATGCCCCGGCGCCCGACATACCAAAGCTCACAATGATTTGGGATTCAATACCCAGGCATCTTGCAAGGGAAAACAAAAAGTTCGTTTTCTCCGCTGTCAAGAAAGGGGCTAGAGCGAGGGCCTATGAAGATAGCCTGAGATGGCTTGAAGATACAGGTTTGATTTATCAGGCAAATGCGATTGAAACAGTCAGACATCCCTTGAAACATTATGCAAATACCGATTGTTTCAAGGTATATGCCCTTGATGTAGGTTTGCTGGGAGCCATGGCCAAGGTGCCTGTCGAGCTATCGGCACAGGGAGAACGGCTCTTCAACGAATATGAAGGAGCCCTGGTGGAGAATTATGTTGCCCAGCAGCTGGTTTCTCATTTTAACCAAGGGCTTTACTACTGGCGAAGTAAAGGCGGAAAGGCCGAACTTGACTTTCTTTTTGATTTTGAAGGGAATATCTGCCCGCTTGAAGTTAAAGCCGGTATTAATCTAAAGAGCAAGAGCCTGAAGTCTTATGACTTACAGTTCAAACCGGACCGGCTTCTGCGGACAAACCTCCTTAACCTCAAAAAGGACGGAAAAATCTACAATCTTCCATTATATGCCATATCGCTTCTACCCCAATTTTCAGCGGCCGTCTGAGCTGTTGCCCCTGCTCTATCACCTACAAATTTTGTAGAAACCTCCTATATCATTGATCTAATTCCAATTTAATCGCTTTAAATTCATGCATCAAAAAAATCCCTCCGCCACCCTTCCCTGCCGCGTGCACAGAAATATGTGCACGCTGGTTATCATGCACATGTTTCTGTGCATTCCTGCCAATTACATTTTAACAATGCACATGTTTATGTGCATTTAGAAAAATTAGGTTTAAAATCAGCTATAAATTTTATTTTCACTTGACATAACCCTGTTTTATTTTATGGTTCTAATTGCATTTATGTTTCTTATCTTAACCCCTTTCAAACAAAAGGGCTCATCATGCGGGAACACATCAAATTATGTATATCCACTTCCCACATCCTGACAGGCATTGATTGCACTGGCAGGAGAAATCACGATCCAACCTCAATGAGGCCTGGAAATGTTTAATGATCGCCAAAAAATCCCGTTTCTCACAAAAAGAGGCGGCGCTTTCTTTTTTGCAATGTTGCAGTAGTTTGCGGGCTTTCTGATTTCCTTTAATGTTACCTGAAAAGAATTAGAGCATTCGATTTATTAGCTTACATAACCGGGAAGATAATATGCTTTACGAAAATTATCAGTTTCTATGCCGTTTGACTGATGAGGCCATGCTCCCCTGCTATAAGGGCTCCACTTTCAGGGGGGGGGTATTCGGCCGTGCCCTGAAACGAGTAGTCTGTGCCCTCAAACGACAGGAGTGCGACCAGTGCCTGCTGAAAAAAAGATGCGTCTATGCAATGGTCTTTGAGACCCAGGACACCATGGATACGCCTGAGTGTTCGAGAATTGCCGCAGCCCCTCATCCCTTTGTTATCGAACCTCCGCTTACCATGGAAACCCGTTTTTCAGAAGGATCCTCCTTTGATTTTCGGTTATTGCTCTTTGGTGAAGCCAACCGCAACCTCCCCTATTTTATCTATGCCTTTGAACAGATGGGAAAGATCGGGATCGGAAAACGCGTCAACGGGAAGCGGGGACATTTTTCCCTTGAACAGGTCAAGGCCGGTGAAAAACCCATTTATTCAAGTGCCGACCAGACACTCAAGACTGAAAATCCGCCCATTCTTTCACTTAAGGATAACGGAGAGTTCCAGAAAAGAACGTTCAGACTCAGGCTGAGCATGATAACGCCCCTTCGCCTCAAGTTTGAAAACCGCCTCAAGGCCGATCTGCCGTTCCATGTCCTTGTAAGGGCCATGCTGAGAAGGATGTCTTCTCTTTATAATTTCTACGGAGAGGGTGAACCTTCGCTGGATTACCGGGGCCTTGTCAAAAAGGCCATGGACGTCAAAATCGTGGACGAAGATCTCAACTGGTTTGACTGGAGGCGTTATTCCTTTCGCCAGGACAAGGCAATGCTCATGGGCGGCATGGTCGGATCCGTCACATATGAAGGCGATATGGGTGAGTATATGCCGCTGATCGAGTTCTGCTCCAAAGTTCATCTTGGTAAACAGACCTCCTTTGGCCCGGGAAAGATACAGGCGGAGATAGTGGAATGAAAAACACGCTGCTGGCAGTGACAGGCTTGAGCCCCCAGGTCATCACTGAAACCCTGTACGCTTTGCACCAGAACAACAGAAAAGTCGACGGCATTCATGTCATTACCACAAGTGGACAAGGGGGACGCCCATGATTTCATGCTTTTCTTTAGCCCTGCCGGCTCACTCGGTAAAGATGAGACCACCTCCATTTTCTTTATCTAATTTGAGTGAAGACAGGGTTGTAAGGGACAAGCCAGGTTTGCCCTTAAGCTTCTTGAAATCTTGACAAAAATAAACATAAAAATAATAATCTGACATACTTATCTATCTACGCCGGTATGTGTTAGATAGATATCCGTAGGCATCCATGTTAATGATCGGGCACCCTTTCTCATTGAGGAAGTTCCGTTTTCTTCTTTTTTGGGGATAATCCTATTCCAGGAGGTGAGTCGTGCACAAAAAAATCAGGCTGCATCTAATAGCTGTTTGTGTCCTGTTTCTACTGCCCGTTTATGCATCTGCCGGATCATACACACTTGACTGGCAGTCCGCAGGGGATGGCGAGCTTGACCATTACAACGTATATTGCGGAACGGCTTCCAGGGCATATGGCCCGCCTGTTTCAGCCGGGAAAAATACAAGCCATACCTTTACGGACCTGATTGCCGGAAAGACCTATTACTTTGCGGTCACTTGCGTTAATCAAGCCTCTGTTGAAAGCCCCTTTTCAGAAGAGGTCAAGGTCACGATCGCCCCTGAACCGGAGTCTCATCAGATAATGGAAAAACGATTGCAGTCAGCCGATGAGTTATGGTCCT
>Ga0272443_10001418_pt1 | contig 35145 bp, 29 predicted proteins | sample SSMAcet12_FD_193581 | JGI IMG/M metagenome (GOLD analysis project Ga0272443, IMG submission 193581) | Marine sediment archaeal communities from Little Sippewissett salt marsh, Falmouth, MA, United States - SSM-Acet-12 | ecosystem: Environmental > Aquatic > Marine > Wetlands > Sediment ... | reverse complement strand
GGCTTCACCAAAAGTGGTCAGTTTTTTCAGTTCTCTGAAATTGGCCAGCGGAGACTTCAGCCAGCTGGTGACCGACGCGAACAGGGTCCGGTGCATTTTTTCTTTCAGCCCGATCCGGTAGCGCTTGGCAAGATTTTCGACTTTGATGGCAAGGTTGTTCATAGGTCCAGGCTTCCGCGTCAGACAACGTCGGCGAAAATACGCTCTTTATATTTAAAATAGAAAGCCCCGGATATCCAGATGATCGCGGCGCTCAGGGTTCCGGGAAGAATCAGGTCCCACGGCATGGGGTTTGTCCCCAGCAGGGCGGAACGAAAGCCTTCCACCACACCGGCGACCGGATAAAGCCCGTAAAGCATCCGGTATTGTTCCGGAATCATGGAGGCCGGCCAGACCACGGGGGCGCCGTACATCAACAGCTGGGTCAGAAAGGTGGTGGCGAACTTGACGTCCCGGTACTGGATGGCCAGGGAGGACAGCCACATGCCGATGCCCGATGCCGTGAAAACCATCAGCAGGATCAGCAGCGGCAGGAAAACGATATTATAGCCGGGGAAGATATGGAAGTAGACCATCAGCACGCCGAGCAGCGAAAAGGCGATCATAAAATCCACCAGATAGGCCAGCACCGGAATCGCGGGAATGACCAGCCGGGGAAAGTAGATTTTGGACAGCATGTTGTTGCCCACCAGGCTGGTGGTGGACCCGACCATGGCCGAAGAAAAATAGGTCCACGGCACCAGGGCGGCATAGGAGAAGATCGGATAGGGCACCCCATCACTGGCGACCCTGGCCATTTTGCCGAACACGATTGAAAATACGATCATGCTGAAAAACGGTTTGATAACGGCCCAGGTGAAGCCCAGAATGGTCTGTTTGTATCTGATTTTAATGTCGCGCCAGACCAGGAAAAAGAACAGGTGCCGGTAAAGAAAAAGCTCTTTCCAGTCGATAAACTGAAAGCCTTTTTTGGGTGCGATGATCTTCTGCATGAGACCGGTAATGTTTCTGTAAGTATTTAATTTAATTAAGGAATTATAAAAAAACGCCGTTTGGGTGTCAAGGGATAAAAGCGGCTGTTTCACAGAGTGGGCGGATTTTCATCGGGGATGGCAAACAGAAATGCATCTGCAGCCAGTGCTGCCGCCGACAATATGGGAAAGGGATAGAAATTCGGAACGTCCGCTGCCCAGGACGGGGTGTTGATAAGGTCATTTCCGGTAAAACCGCTTTCTCCTGAAAAATATCCCGGGTTGACCAGCTGGACCACAAACAGAATACCGTCCAGGGTTTCGTCGCTCTGTTCGCCCAGATATTCCTTGACCTGCTGCAAGGCTTCAAAAATCGCATTTGTACTCGAATCTTTGGAAATGAGGACCTCTCCGGCATCGGTCAGAATGTCATTGATGATCTGGATCAAATCGGGGTCGGTGGTATTTTTGATCCATTGGGCAACGGCTTCCCGGTAGATGTTGCCGACACTGTAAATGTCGAAAATTTCCGCGGTCCGGTTGTCCGTTTCCGGCACCAGGGCAACAGACGCCGCGCCGTTACCGCTGGTCAAGTCCACCGCCGCGGTGTAAATATAGTTCGCATTCACAACGGTTGTGCCGGGGACATACTCGCCGTCATAGAGCTGATCCATGACCTCGTTGCTGAAGTCCATATCCCTGCCGATGTTCACGTTTAATGAATATCTGTTCCCGGCGGCATAAAAACGGTTTCCGCTTTTGCAGACCTTGAGCCAGATCCGGCTCGGAATGTTTTCGCTGCCATTTTCTGCATATTCAAGATTGATGATGGAAATTACCATGGAATGACCGCAGACGTCCGCGGTGTTAAAATCGATTTTATAGAGAATTTTCTCGGCTGAGCCCTGAACCGGCAAGGCGGTATAGAGGGTGCCCGTGTAGACAGTGTTGGTGAGGGTAAATTCCACATAAAGCGCCTTGTCCCAGGCGGTATCGTTTTTCTGCCACAGTTCAACCGTGTAGGTGCTTTCATTTTTAGAGATTCTGAGCCGTCCTTCGGTGCCATTATCATCGAAGTCGGTTTCAAGAAGGTTGTCCCGGTTGATTTTTGCCATAACCGGGCGGTTATGAAAGATGTTTTCGTCAATGAGAAAAAAAATATTTTTGGTATAGTCGAGGGCCTGGGCGGCCAGGGGGTTGAACTCGTCCCGAATGGGGCTGTAGAGCAGGCTGATGGTATTGAAGATGGTTGCCGCACTGACCCCTTTTTTGTTTTCACGGGATTCCGGTGCGTTGATGGCGCTGGGCAGATCAAGGATGACCTTGCTCAGCGTGATCTGTTCCTGGATGCCGTTGCAGGAAAGCAGAAAAGAAAAAAACAGAGGAAAACAGTAAATAAAGGCGCAGGTTTTTTTCATAACAGGGAATTCCTTCAGTCGGCGGTTGATTTCCTGCTGATCATATCAGGCAGAATTCAGACAGACAAGAAAAAAACCGCCTGTCTTTATTATAGCAGTAAATATTGTGTTTTTGTTACGGGCATGTAATATTAACCACATCCACCGTCGGCAAAAGTGTGGCGGCGAACCCCGGAAGAAAGGAGGCGGACGAATGAAAACAGGAAATCTGTTTCTGGTTTTTTGCGTTGTTTTTTTTGCCGGGCGGCCGGGCCCGGCCGCCGGTTCGGCGGTGTCGGTCACCGTGTACAATAATGATCTGGCGCTGGTCCGGGAAACACGGCCCGTCAGTCTTGAAAAAGGGATTCAGACGTACCGGTTCCGGGATGTGGCTGCCAAAATAGATCCCGCCTCTGTTCTTTTTCGCCCGCTGTCCGCCAATGCGAAAATCACCCTGCTGGAGCAGAATTTTGAATATGACCTGGTGGAAACCGGCCGGCTGCTGGAAAAATACCGGGATGAACCCATTCTGGTATCCACCCGGGACGGGGCCGTTTTTTCCGGCACATTGCTCAATGCTTGCGGCGGGGACGTCATTGTAAGAACGCAGGAGGGACCGGTGCGGGCTGTCAAGGCCCGGGCGGTGGACAGTGTGGAGTTTCCCTACCTTCCCGGCGGGCTGGTGACCCGGCCGACCCTGGTCTGGTTGCTGCGTTCCGAACAGGCCGGAAATTATGCCTCCGAAATCAGTTATCTCACCGGCGGAATCCAGTGGCAGGCCGAATATGTCGCCGCGGTGAATGCCGAAAATACCTGGATTGATCTGGGGGGCTGGGTTTCCATCGATAATCGGTCCGGCGCCAGCTATGCTTCGGCAAAACTTACGCTGGTGGCCGGGGATGTTCATATGGCGGGGCCGGTGCCTTTTCCGCAACCGGCGCTGTCTGCCCGGCAGGACCGTGGGACCACGGCAGCACCCCGCTTCAGGGAGAAGGCCTTTTTTGAGTATCATCTCTATACTCTGCAGCGGCAGGCAACGCTGAAGGACCGTCAGATCAAACAGATCTCCTTTTTTTCACCGGTGCGCACGGCGGTCAAGAAAGTCTACCTGTTTGACGGCAGAAACGACAACAGAAAGGTCAACACCCTTTTAACGTTTAAGAATGAAAAGTCAAGCGGACTGGGAATGCCGTTGCCCAAAGGTAAGGTCCGGCTTTATCAGCAGGATGATGACGGCGGGCAGGTTTTTATCGGTGAGGACCGGATTGATCACACGCCCGAAAACGGAACCGTCCGGATTTTCACCGGTAATGCTTTCGATGTGACCGGGAAAAGAACGGTCCGGTCGCTACAGAAAGTGGGGAAACACGGCCGCAAAGAGACCATCGAGATTCTCGTCGAAAATGCGAAGGATCAAAATATCTCTGTAACGGTCCGGGAGCATTTTCGCGGGGACTGGGAGTTTATGGGAACGATTCCGAAAATCCTGAAAAAAGATGCTTTCGGTGCGGAGTTTGAAATTTTGGTTGCGAAAAAATCCGAGAAATCCTTCCGGTACACGGTGCTTTACCGGTAGCCGTTAAGGGGAAGCGGTGGTTTCCAGAAAGGGATCTTTTGTGAGAAAAAAGCTGGAAAATTTTATGATATTCCCCGCAGCAAGCTACGGGGTATCTCGGTAGTTAAATTTGATTTATTTGAATCCATGTCACTTGACCCCGAACCAAGGTTCGGCGTTTGCGTGGTATGTTCCCGATCAAAAAGACGGCAAACGAAAGCGATTTTAACGTCGGGAAAAAGGGCTTTATAATGTGAAAATAATATGATATTTGCTAATAAAGAGGTATTTACCAGGTCTTCCGGCCTTTTTTTGAAAGTGTTGTTTTGTCTGTCGGGAACCAAAAACAAGCAAAGGGGTGATCTTCATGGAAACAGCAGCTCAGGCAGCCAACGGCCCGGATTCACCGGAGTACCAGAAAAAGATCAATGATCTGTACCGGTGCATTCATGAGGCCGAGACCTTTAATGATGTTTTACCGAACATTGAAAAGGAGATGCTGGATCTTTTACAGGCCGAGCGATTGACGGTTTATCAGCGGGGCCGGCATGGCCGGGAAATCGTTTCCAAGTACAAGACCGGGAACGAGATCAGGGAAATCCGGCTGCCGCTCAGCCCGTCGTCCATTGCCGGGTACGTGGCGTTAAGCCAGAAACCCATTCGGATCGATGATGTCTATGTCAAGGAGGTCCTGACGTCCATCCATCCGAAACTGCGTTTTGACCAGAGCTTTGACCGAACCTCGGGGTTCCGGACCAAGTCCATGATTGTGGTTCCCATCAAGTTCAAAAATACCCTGCTGGGCGTTATGCAGGTGATTAACCGCAAGGACGGCGGCGTTTTTACCAATGCCGATCTGAAACATGCCCATGAGCTGTCCCAGCTGATCGGTCAAAAGTTCCAGTACGACATGCAGGCGACCCAGGCGCCGTTCGACCACCTGATCCGGCGGGGCAAGATCACCCGGGAAAAGATTCAGGAACTGGAAAAGAAATCCCTTCAGGAGAAAACATCCGTTGCCAGCCTGCTGGTTTCGGAAGAAAACCTTCTGCCCGGGGAAGTGGGGGAATCGCTTGAGCGGTTTTACCAGGTGCCCTATCACCAGTATAAAGAAGAGCACATTCTTCCCGACAGCCTCTTGAAAAAAGTCAAAACGGCTTATCTGCGGGCCAGCATGTGGGTGCCCCTGTCCGGGGATGAGAACAATGCCATTATCCTGATCGATGATCCCAACGACACCAACCGCATCATGGAAATTCAGCAGGTGCTGGGCGCCCGGAGCTATGAACTGCGGGTGGGTTTCCAGGAAGATATTCTCAAGTACCTGGGGGTCGGGGTCAGCGGTTCTGAAGCGGATGAAGCGGAGGCATCCGGGGCCGGTCTGGATGACCTTCTGGGCAAGCTTGAAAGTGAAGTGGATGTTGAAGATGAGGAGAATATCAGTGACGCCCTGTCCGCGGTGAATGAGAACGAGGCCACCGTGGTCCAGCTGGTGAACAAGCTTATCGTGGATGCCGCAAAGATGAACGCGTCCGATATTCATGTGGAACCGAGCAAGGGCAAAACACCGGCCGTGGTGCGGATGCGGGTGGACGGGGTATGCCGGGAGATATTAAAAATTCCGGCCAGCCACATTCAGGCGGTCCTGGCCCGGATCAAGATCATCTCCAAGCTGGACATTGCCGAAAGGCGCCTTCCCCAGGACGGCAAGATTGCGGCCAAGTTCCACGGCAAAAGTCTGGAGCTTCGTGTGGCCACCGTGCCCACGGTCAACGGCGAGAGTGCCGTGCTTCGTGTCCTGGCCGGCGGTGGCGCGCTGCCCTTTGACAAGCTGAACCTCTCGCCGCACAATTATGAGGAAACCAAAAAGCTGATTGCCCATCCGCACGGAATCTTCCTGGTGGTGGGGCCGACCGGCTCCGGTAAGACCACCACGCTGCACGCGATTCTGGGGGACATCAATACTCCGGACAAAAAGATCTGGACCGCCGAGGACCCGGTGGAGATTACCCAGCCGGGGCTGCAGCAGGTTCAGACCCAGGCAAAAATCGGATTTACCTTTGCCGCGGCCATGCGGTCTTTTCTTCGGGCGGACCCGGATGTGATTCTGATCGGTGAAATGCGCGATCAGGAAACCTGCCATATCGGGGTGGAAGCCTCTCTGACCGGTCACCTGGTGTTTTCCACCCTGCATACCAACTCGGCGCCCGAAACCATTACCCGGCTGCTGGACCTGGGGATCGACCCGCTGAATTTTGCCGATGCGTTTCTGGGGGTGCTGGCCCAGCGTCTGGTAAGGACACTCTGTCCTGAGTGCAAAGAAGAGTATGTGCCGGACCCTGAGGAGATCGACCAGATTGTGCATACCTACGGTGAAGACCTTTTCCCGGAACTGGGGGTGAAAAAAGATGATATCAGACTGTTCCGGCCGAAGGGCTGTGACAAGTGCGGTAACACCGGATACAAGGGCCGGACCGGTATCCATGAACTGCTGATCTCAACCGATGAGATGAAGAAAAAGATCATTGCCAAGGAAGAGGTGGCCGAGCTCCGCAGGCTGGCTATCAGTGAGGGCATGCGGACCCTGCTTCAGGACGGGATTATGAAAGTGGTCAAGGGCCAAACCGATTTTCTCCAGCTCCGGCGGGTGACTTCGGAATAGTACATATGCGGCCGGATTTTCGTGAAGGCATGGGAGCAGATTCCCATGCCTTTTTTTTGGAATTTTATCACCGGTTTTTGAAAATGTGACTGGGTTCAATTATATTGACAACAGGCCGGTCTTTTTTTATAATAACCGATTTAATACAGTATCATGTCATTTTAGAAATTCCAGTGGTATTTATAGCAGATTTTTTTTGGAGAGTTGAATGGTTTATGCTTCACTGAAATACGATAAAAACGGGATTGAAAAGGGGTACACCAACCGGATTCTGGAAGTGGATCTTTCCCGGAAGAAAATCAATGTAAAAACGGTTCCAAAGGAAATGCGCACCCGGTTTATCGGCGGGCGGGGATACTGTCTCAAGCTGGTCTATGACGGAACAGAGGCAACAACCCGTTTCGACAGCCCGGAGAATGTGCTGGCTTTTTCCGGCGGGCCGTTTTGCGGCGAAACCGGTTTTGCCGGTTCCGGCAAATTTATTGTGGGGGCGATCTCGCCGCTGACCGGAACTTTCTGTGATTCCAATGTCGGGGGACATTTCTTTCCGCTGGTTAAGCTGTCGGGGTTCGATGCCATTGCGGTGACCGGTAAATCGGACACGGATGTGCTGATCGTGATCGATGGAAACGCCTGTGAAGTCAGTATCAAAAGTGCGCCGGAAACGGAAAACACCCTGCTGGAAGCGGAGGCCCTGACGCAGCAGTGGAATGGCGTCGGCAAACTGTCCAATGTGGCCTTTGTCTGTGCGGGCGCCGGTGCCAAAAACACCTGTTTGGGATGTGTGAACAGTGTGTATTATGATGTGAAAAGAAAACGTTGCCGGGCGAAACAGGCCGGCCGCGGCGGAACCGGGTCAGTGATGCGGATCAAGGGCCTGTGGGGAATTGTGGCCAAATGTGATACCGCAAAGAACAATGCCAACAAACCGGCGGATCGCCAAAGGGTTCGTGACGCCGGTAAAAAGCTGAGACAGGTGATCAATGACGTGGACCCCAAGGCCATGAGCCTCTGTACCCAGGGAACCACTGCGCTGATCGACATGATGAACGCTTTTCACCTCCTGCCCGTTCATAATTACCAGTATGGTTCCGATGACCGGGCGCACCAGGTTTCGGGCAAGGTCTTTGAAGAGAAATATTTTAAACAGGGTCATCCGGACGGCTGTTTCGCCGGCTGTAACCTGGCCTGTACCAAGGGGTATGATGAACACAAGCTTCTGACCGGGCCTTTTGCCGGAACCACGGTTGCGGTGGACGGACCCGAGTATGAATCTGCCGCCAATATTACCAACCTCGGCATTTTCGACATTGAGCACATGTTTGAATATTGTTTTTACTGTGATGAATACGGTCTCGATACCATCAGTACCGGGGTGGTGCTGTCTTTTCTGTTTGAGGCCTATGAACGGGGGCTGGTGACAAAAGAAGATACCGGCGGGCTTGAACTGCACTGGGGCGATGCCGGGACCGTGATGGCGCTGGTCCACCGCATTGCTGCCGGCAAAGATGCTTTTGCCCGGGATGCCGGCAAAGGCGTGCGTCATATGAAGGGCTGGATTGCCGACAGGGCTTCAAAACGAAACGGCCGAACCTATGAAGATATTATGGCGGAACTTTCCCTTTTTGCCATGGAAACCAAAGGGCTGGAATTTTCCATGTACATTACCAAGGAATCTCTGGCCCAGCAGGGCGGGTACGGGTTCGCACTGAAAGGGCCCCAGCATGATGAGGCCTGGCTGATCGCCATCGACCAGCTCAACGGAGAATTGCCGACTTTCAAGAAAAAGGCCATGGCCCTGAAATGGTTTCCCCTGATCCGGACCTGGTTTAACATGGTGGGCCTGTGCAAACTGCCCTGGATTGATGTGCGTCATCCCGAGGCCAAACATACGGCTGATCCATCGAAAAATCTTCCCACCATTGACTACTATCTTGAACTGGTCAATGCCACCCTCGGGACGGACAAGGGGCTTGATGATTTGCTGACGGAATCCGAACGGTGTTATCTGCTGCATAAACTGATCAATCTCCGTCAGGGGTTCGGTACCCGCAAGGACGATGCCATTCCGCTGCGCGCCATGGCGCCGGTGTTCATGAATGAATATGTATCCAGAAAAGCCTACTATGAGTCCTATCTTACCGACACGGCGGGCCTGAATATTCGGGCAAAAAACGACGCGGAAAGACTGGCCATGCTGCAGGCCTACCGCCGTAAGGAGTATGAAAAACTGGTGGACGAAGTCTATGATGAGAAAGGCTACGACTGGCACGGCATTCCCTGCGATGAGACGCTGAAACGGCTGGGTCTGGACCAGCCGGAAAACCGCGAAATTGTTGCACTGGCCAGAAAACGGGTGCAGCAAGACAATTAAAGTCAAAAGGCAAAGGCCGAAGCAATAACGAAGGTCAAATATCAAAGCTCAAATGCCGGTTCCTAAGCATTATCCGTCGCTCACCCTGCCGCGCTTTTTTTCACCGCATCCGACGCCAAAGGCTATATCTTTTTGTGAATTGCTCCATCCTCGCTTAGAAGATCACCGTCCCGAGGCTATCTCCGAAAAGACGGCTCCCGCCGCGACGATTAGAGCATTTTTATAAATATTGTAGCCACATGGTTCAGGCAAAAAGGCGAATTCGATCAATCTGAAAACGCAAAGGACCTTAAATATCAAATGTCAAAGCATAAATGATAAATTAATGACAAAGGCCAAAGAACAAATAAATAACAATTGCTAAAGTATAAATTTTTGTCATTGGGATTTTGGATTTCATTTGGCATTTTTAATTTGGATTTGGTAATTCTATGTTCATCGGCGAACACCGTTCAGCCGTGATCTCCGACCGCTTGAGGCTATAATAAAAAGTAAATTGCTCTAGCCCTCCAGTGTCTTGAAAAAGATAGCGGCCAGAAATCCCATCAGCGTGGAAAAACCGGTAATGGCGCCGCCCTTGTAAAAGGCTTCCGGCAGCATGGTTTCGGCAATCATGGTCAGCATGGCGCCGGCGGCCAGGCCGTTGGCAACCGCGAAGGTAAAGGGTGGTGCCTCAACGAAAAAAAGATTACCGAAAAAAGCGCCGATGCCGGTGAAGATCATCAGAGACGTCCACATCAAAAATATTTTTCTGCGCGAGTAGGCCTGATCCTGCATGCCGATGGAACTGGAAAGGGATTCCGGAAAATTGGACAGAAAAAGTCCCGCGATCAGGGAAATGCTGATATGATTGTGAATCATACTTGCGCCGATCACCAGCGACTCGGGAATACCGTCCAGCAGGATACCGAGCCATATGGCCAGCGGGGCTGCGTTGTGTTCCTCTGCCGCTTCCCGAATGTCCAGGTCGGTGGGAATAAAGTGTTTTGCATCGATATGCTGTGATGCCAGTGCCACCCATTTTTCCGCTTTTTCATTCTCAATGGTTTTGCGGTCTCTCAGATCGTTGATTCTTCTGCTGACCAGATCCGTTATGGTTGCCGAAAGATGGGAGGCGCCGGCCAGCAGCCTGTCAAAATCATCCTTGAAGATAACCCATATTCTGGTGTCGGTTGCGGCAATGGCTGTGGCGGTTCGGGGATCACCGGTTAACAGCGCGATGGCGCCCATGACATCATTATCCGAGAGCATGGCAATGGGGCTGGAATTGTTTTTTTCATCAATGACTGCAACCCTGCCGGTTTCGATGATAAAAAAACTGTCTCCCGGATCCCCCTGTCGAATGATGACCTGTCCCTGTTTATACAGTCTGCTGCTTACGTAAGGCAGCAGGGCCTGGATTTCCTCGGGCGGCAGGCTGTGAAACAACGGAACCCGGCTCATTTTTCTGAAAATGGACCGGAACTGCATCAGCTTTTTTCGTTTCAGGTAGGTGATGGTGGTTGCGGCTTTTCTCAGAAAACCGCCCTTGCGGTTGACGGTCTGGTTTAAAAGATCGAAAAGCAGGCCGCCCAGGATACATCCGGCGGCCAGGGGGTAGAAATTTCCCTTTTCCAGGTTTCCTCCCACGAGATCAATGGTCAGAGCGGCCAGCAGCGCGCCGCCGCCGAAGGCCATTAAAACAGCGATGATTTTCTGGCGGGGGATCCAGATCATGGCGATCAGGGCCCCCAGGGGAAGGGATGCTGCACTGATAAGGCCAATGACAAATGCACTGAAGGCGGCGGTTTCAAACATAAGCTTTTGTCGGCTCAGATGCAATTGCGGTTTTTTTGTTCGGGCCGGTCTGGGTTGTACTGTTCTAAAGTATAGTTGGAGGACAATACCGTGTCAACCGCCGTTACAACGGTAAAGCCGTTTTCACGGCTCCGGCGTGTTGTGACGGGTCTTTTTCTTTTCAGCTTTTAACCGGGCAAAGAGCGCTCCGGCGATGGCAATAATGAAAATGGCGCACAGCAGGGCGATGGCCAGGTTCTGGCTGTATTTTTGCAGTTTGTCATGGGCCCATATCCAGGCGGCCACCGCGACCGTGTTTCCAATGATGACCGTTGAGAAGGTGAGCAGGGTGCTCATGCCCAGGAGATATCCCACCAGCACTCCCACCAGGGGGCCGGTACTCCAGAAAGGAAAGATCACAAACAGCATGAGCCCTGCGGCGCCGTAGGGAGCGATGCGGTTTTTATGGGCCAGGGCGAGTTCGTGGGTGTGCCTGAGCGCCGGGCCGATAAAGGGCCAGCCGGAAAGATGGCGGTACCCGGAAACGAACCAGGGATACACGTAAAACATGATAATAAAATCCAGCATGCAGCACTGATACAGGAGAAAGTAGTGGTTGAACCCTTTTATCAATCCCAGACCGGCATTGCCGGCTCTGCCGCTGACAAAATGGGCGAGGACCAGCTGCCAGACCTGGTCATAGGGACTCCCCTTGGCGATGCCCAGGATCACGAAGAGCACCAGCATGGTGATCAGCAGGATATGGCCGGCCGCCCGCATGTATTTCAGCGTGGTTGGGGACGGTTCCCCCGCCCGTTTGGGGTTTTCAGCGGTCTGCATGGCTGTCATGGATTTAAAACGGCTAAAATATTCAACAATAGAGTTGTACCATATGTGAATAATTACAGAAAGAAAATAGTTGTGTTTCCGGTTCCGCCGAAAGCATAAATTCCTTTCGCATTGACATGCCGATCTTTTTGATGATATGTCTGAGACGAATGAATTTTTAGACAGGAGATACCATGGCTTTTGACAACAAACCCTATACCTTTGACCGGGTTGTCCGGATACTGGTTGCGGTGATTCTTTTTTCAGCCGGTCTCTGGTTACTGAAGTACCTGTCGGATGTCCTGATTCCCTTTGCGGTGGCTTTTCTGCTGGCCTATCTGCTGAACCCGCTGGTCAACCGGATTCAGAAAAAGCTCAAAAACAGAATTGTTTCCGTGATCATGGCGCTGGTGCTGGTTTTAGCGGTTTTGTCCCTGGCGGGGATGATAACGGTGCCGGTGATCAAAAATGAAATCCTGCAAATGTCCCGGATTCTTGTCCGGGTGGCGGAGGACCAGGAACTGTCAAAGCGGGCGCTGGAGCATGTTCCGCCGGGTCTGTGGGAAAGCGTGCAATCCATGGCCAGCGGGGAGGAGATGGACCGGGTGCGTGAAATATTGAGCCGCCAGGATGTCTGGCTGCTGGTCCAGGCGGTAGGGAAAAAGGTATTGCCGGGCCTGTGGAGAATGTTTCAGGGGGCGGCCAACCTGATATTTGCGCTTATGGGCGGATTTGTGGTGCTGCTTTACCTGGTTTTCCTGCTGATTGACTATCAGAATGTTAAAAGCGGGTGGAAAGGACTGGTGCCGGTAAAATGGCATGAAGGCATTGAAAAATTTTCTGTTGATTTTAACCTGGGAATGAGCCGGCACTTTCGGGCGCAGTCGCTGGTAGCGGGGTGCGTCGGTATCCTTTTTGCCGTTGGTTTCAGCCTGACCGGGCTGCCCCTGGCCATTTTTTTCGGTCTTTTTGTCGGATTGCTGAATATGGTTCCCTATCTTCAGATTGTCGCCATTATTCCGGCCTGTTTGCTGGCCGTGATTCAGGCGATTGAAACCGGCAGCAGCCTTTTTACAACGATCGGCCTGACCCTGCTGGTTTTTGCCGTTGTGCAGACCATTCAGGATAGCCTGCTGATTCCGAGAATCATGGGAAAGGTAACCGGCCTTTCACCGGCGATAATTTTACTGTCCGTATCCGTCTGGGGAAAGCTTTTGGGGGTTTTCGGTCTGATCGTGGCCCTGCCCATGACCTGTCTGCTGCTGGCTTATTACAAGCGGCTGATTGACAATCCGGCCGGTGCTCCGGCCGGTTAAAGGGGACGAGCAGGCGGCCCTGTTCGGGATATGAGACGCGCGGGGCTGTTTTTTTCTCAACAGCGGATTTTTTAAACAGAACTTCTTTTTTTCAGTTATAGATGATATATTGAAACTAAAACATTTATAAATATTCTGTTGTGCGGAAATGATGATGTTTTGAAACAGGAAAGGATTTTTGCATGGAAAGTAAATATGTCAAACCGTTTATTGAAGCCACGGTCAAGGTGCTTGAGACCATGGCCTTTGTCACGCCTACGGTGGGGGAGACCTGTGTCTGGGACCATGACCAGGCGATTTCAGAGGTGATGGGCATTATCGGACTTTCCAGTGAAGATGAAAAAATAAAAGGATTTATGACCATCGGTTTTGTCGAGGCCAGTATCGTTCAGATTGTGTCCAGTATGTTCGGGGAAGAGTTTAAAACCATGACCGATGAAGTCCGGGAGGCGGTTGGCGAAATCGCCAATATGATTTCGGGTCAGGCCAGGCAGGGGCTGTCCGTGATGGGCTTGAAACTGGAAGGCGGGCTGCCGACCATTATAACCGGTAACGGCATAGATGTCAGTGATACGAAAGACAAACCGGTCCTGATGGTCCGGTTCACGGTGGACAAGGGTCCTTTTGAGCTGGGGATCTGTATTGAGGGATTGCCGGAATAACAGGCCCTTTGGTAGAAACAGGAAGACAACGGTCTCTGGCGTTGGATCTCAAAAAGGTCCGAGGCCTTTTTTTTGGGCCCGGGGTGTAACCAGTCACCAGTAACCGTCAAAAACGCCGTTTCTTTTGCTGCTGAACCTGTATGGATGCTTTCAGTCGTTTGAATGCTTTTTCCCCGGGGAAGGCCGAAGGGGATGTTTTGATGAATCAGGAAACCTGTTTTCCGGAAACGAGAATCGATACGCTTTCCGGAGACTATATTATTTATCAGCCTGAAAACGGACAGAGATACTGCACCGATGATATGCTTGTGGCCTGGCTTGCGCTCAGAAGCATTCGGGAAGGGGCTGTTTCGGCGGGCCGGTTTCTGGATCTGGGTTCCGGACTGTGCGCTGTTCCGATGATCTTTCTGTGGGGGATTTCGCAAACAACGGGCTGCGGCATCGAGATCAGCCGGGAACGGATGCTGCTCGGCAGAAAATCCCTTGCGGCAAACGGTCTTTCAGAGCGGTTCCATCTGATCCATGGGGATATCAGAAGCATTTTTCTGAATGAAAAATTTTCGCTGATAACCGCTACACCGCCGTACTACATGAAAAAGGAGGGGATTTCCAGTCCCAATGACGACAAGGCGCTGGCGCGGTTTGAAGTGAACGGAACGATTTTCGATTACTTTCAATCGGCGGCCTTTCATCTGGATGCCGGCGGTGCCTTTATCACGGCATATCCCTTTCAGTATGCACAGCGGGTTTTTGCTGCCGCCCGCGAGCAGGAATTTTATCCGGACCTGCGGATCGACGTGATCCCCCGGGAGACAAAACCGCCGCTGATTTCACTTTTCAGCTTTTTAAAGGGAGTGAAAGGCCGAAACGCTTCTGAAACACTTGCTGTCAGGAATGAGGATCAGAGTTTTACACAAGAATATAAAGAGGTACGGCGGGAGTTGGGGTTTAAGGTATCTGTTTAACGCCGGTGCTGTGGCGCGCAGCTTTAAGCGCGTCGGTCGGGACCATGTCGCGCAAGCAACGCACTTTGGTGCGGTGCCAAGCGGCATGTATCCAAAATTCTCAAATTTAATTACCGAAAGACCTCACAATTTGCTGTGAGGGATCATTCTCAAGCGATTCGTTAGGTTGATTTTATTTATTTTTTTCAACATGAGTCAAGACGAGACCCCGTTAATCATCTGCTGGGCCTATTCATATATACAAGCATCTAATATTGACAGTACTTCAAACAACAGTTCGTCGTTCCGCCGCTCGATACGTTTAACACGGCGAGCTCGGAAATCAACTGATTTTACTTGCTCAACCATGACGAAACCGGTCAACTCGCTTGCCTCTGGTATTGGTACGTGAAAGGGAAAGTCACGGTCAGTATTTGTAATTGGGCACACGATAGCTAAACCTGTGCTTCTATTGAACAGATCCTTGCTGACGACCAAAGCCGGACGGCGTCCTTTTTGTTCATGACCAGCTTGCGGATCAAAAGTAATGGCAATCAAATCTCCCTGTTTGGGAATATAGATTGCCATTTACCAGACCTCTTTTCCGGCTGGTTTCCCCCAATCGGTTTCTTTAGTTCGGTAACCTTTGGGAATTTTCGCCACAAGGTCCTTGAGATAATATTTTCTTCGGGTTCTTTGGGCTGGGGTGATGATTAAGGCACCATCTTTTACAGAGACATTGACGTCATCGCCGACATCTATTTGTGCGTCTGATAGCAATGTCTTTGCAATACGGAGACCCTGGCTGTTTCCCCATTTTTGAATTTTTGTGATCATATGATCACCTCCTAATGTATATCCAAAGTATATACATCTACAATTGGATCGTCAAGGATTTTTTCAGCCCAACGGCTAAGGTCAGACGCCGCTGAAAGCGGTCGGCTGAAGTGATTCGTTATGTGTTCTTTCAAGTGTTTTTGTCTATTTAATATCAAGTTTTTTAACTCGAAGCATCCTGTGCCCTTCAAAAATGGTAAGCACTTCGATGTAATTTTTTTCAAGTTTATAGACAATGCGATATGTTTTAAATATGAGTTCCCGTATGTCGGGATTGGCGAGTTCGGGGACTACCCTGCCCATACGTGGTTTGTCAGATATTGATTCAGCATGTTCAATAAGTTGATCAACAAATTGAATAGCCCTGGCCGGGCTATCTTTTGAAATGTAATCTTCTATTTCGATTAATTGGTTAAGGGCTTCATGTGTCCATCTAATTTTCATCAGGACTATCCTTTATTTCTTCTTGCTTTTAAAGCTGTTCGAATCTCTTCAGTTTTATAGGTTTTCCCTTTTTCAGAATCTGATATTCCTCTGCTAATGGAATCAAGAAAAGATTTTTTATATACCAGGTCATCATAGTCGCCTGGCGATAAAAGTACGCCGGCTGGTTTTCCATTTTGCGTAATTATCAAGGGATGACCAGTGGCTTTGAGGCTTTTAAACCATTTTGATATGCCTGTTTTGAATTCGGCTATTGGAACAATGTCATTTGTAACGGAAATAGTTTTCATTATATAGCTCCTTTTATTGACTTATTTAATGCTCTAAATATAGACCAACATAAGCATCAAATCAAGGGTTTTTTCACATTTACGACCTTGAAAAAAAGAGGGAACCCTGGCAGGTCAAACAGGCGGAATATGCGCTGGTTATTAATAACAAGACCTTCTCTGCGGTGAGAAAGGGCTTTTTACTTTTTAATGACATAAAGTTTGTCTTTTATCCGTACCGGCCGGTCTGTTTTAACGGCCAGGATAGACCCTTTTTTTGCATGACTGATTTTATTATGCTCGATTTCCAGTGACCCGGCTGTTTGTGAAAAGCTTCCGGTGGTTTTTCCCTGGAACATTATTTCATCGCCCGCTTTAAACTCATTGCTTTCGATTTTTACTTCAGCCACCCCGGCTTTCCGGTAGTATTTTAATACAAAGCCGGAATACTCTTTTCGGGTGGTGGCCAGATTACCGTGCCGTTTTGTCCATTCATTTATGGGTTTGCCCAGGAAAAAGCCTGAGGAAAAGCCCCGGTTATATACCTTGTTTACTTCAATTAAAAGATCTTTTTTTAAGTTTTCAAAATCCTTTTTAAAGCCTTTTTTCCCCTTGTTCTCAAAATAGAAATCAACAGCCGTTCTGTACGCGTTTGTTACCGTAGCGACATATTCAGGACTTCTGTTGCGGCCCTCTATCTTAAAACTTGAGATCCCTGCTTCGATCAGTTTTTCGATAAAAGAGATGGTGCACAGGTCTTTCGGGCTTAAGATGTAGTTGCTGCCGACAGTAAAACTGTGTTTTTCTTCCATGTCCGTTACCAGATATTCCCGTCTGCAGGGCTGAATGCATTCTCCGGTGTTGGCGGATTTTCCAAACTGGAACTGGGACAGAAAACAACGTCCGCTGACAGATACGCACATGGCGCCGTGGACAAAAACCTCGATTTCAATTTCAGCGGCCTTGGGGCCGAGATCCGCGGCCAGGTGTTTTTTGATTTGCCGGATGTCCTTTAATGAGCATTCCCGGGCCAGGACAAATCTCCTGATGCCGAAGGTTTTATAAAAGTGCAGGATGCCGGCGGAGTTGGCAACAGAAACCTGGGTGGATAAATAAACCGGAAGTTTTTTGTCGATGCAGGCGCTGATAACGGCAAAGTCCCAGCAGATCACTGCATCCACATCCGCCTGCTTTGCCCGGTCGAGAATTCCGGTAATTTTCGGAATCTCTTTTTCATAAATGATCGTGTTCAGGGCAAGATAGGCCCTTTGGCCGTTTTTATGGCACAGGCGGGTAACGCGTTTCATTTCCGCGGCGGAAAAGTTGTCGGCCCCGGCACGCATGTTCCTGCCCCGAATGCCGAAATAGATCGCATCGCACCCGGCTGCCAGCGCGGCCCGCAGACCGATCCAGTCGCCGGCCGGCGCCATGATTTCGGGCTTTTTGACAACAGCTGATTTTTCCATGGCCAGGGGCCTCCTGTATTGCTGCGAAAATATTTATTTACCGGCCGGTTCGTCATGGCGCCGGATTATTTTTGCCGGGACGCCGACCACGGTGACATCATCCGGTACGTCCTGGGTTACCACGGCGCCGGCGCCGACAATACTGTTTTTTCCGATTGATCTATAGGGCAGGACGGTACAGCCGGCGCCCAGATCACAGCCGTCTTTAAGGGTGGCATATCCGCATACGGTGGCTCCGGGACTGACATAGACGTAATTGCCGATGGTAACGTCGTGGCTGATGGTGGCATGGAGCCGACAGGTGAAGTGTCTGCCGATGTTGACGTTGGCCCCCATGACGGTTCCGTCACAAATCAGGCAGTTTTGGCCGTGGCAAACGCGATTCATGTCAATAGCGGGATGGATCAGGGAGATCCTTTCGCAGCTGTAACGGTTCAGGACGGCATCGGCCGTTTTCATTTCATCGAGGCTGACATTGACATGGTTGAAAAAGACAAGGTCTTTATATTGTTCCATCAGAACCGGAATAATCTGGTAGTCTCCCAGAACCGGGTATTCTAAGACGCTTTTTGTTTCCCCTTTTTCTTTTTCAAGGAATCCAAGAAGCCGGTAGCCGTTCCGGACTCGGTTAATCGCATCAACCTGCTTGATAATCAAATTGTTGGTGGTGCCGAGAACAACCAGATTTTTCATTTTTGATAAAATTTTGCTGCCGTGCCGTCCGTTTTAGTACGGCCGCAGTTTCCTTTCCATGGCTGAATTTATAGCATAAAGCAGTTTCCGGCCTAAAAGCATTATTTTGCCGACGGTTTTTGGCCGGCGCAACCTTTTTTTATGAAAATTTCTGCACCGGTCCAGATCGGCCAGCCATTTTTTTCGCCGGCCCGATTTTTCGGCATCATTCAGAAATTCATCAAGCCGTTTCACGCCGACAGGTTTTATCGGCAGGGCATACAGCTTTTTTAAGGCTTTTTCAATCGAACCGATGTTTAAAACCGCCGGATACCTTCCCTTTGCCGCGGCAAAGTAGAAAGCGGTTGTGATACAAGTAACACAAGCGCCGCAGTTTGTGCCCTTTTTCTTTCCCCGCCAGCAGACCTGGAGGTTTGCCACCGCCTCTTTCCATGAGGAAACGGCTTCCGCTTTTTGCCAGCGGCTTTTTTCTCCGCCGTGATTGATGATTTCCATAAAGTTTCCGGACAGCATGGGATCGGTCAATGGATTTGATCCCCACGGCAGTCTTAACGAATTATAGGCATGGGAGCTCGCGATCAGGCCGGTCGAAAACCGGCCGCTGAAAATCTGCAGACAGGAAGCCAGAGCGGCTGCATGGCTGTCTTCCCAGCCGGAAAAAAGTTCCCTGAAGTTGCATTTCAGCGGTATCATTTCAAGCCCGATACTGTCCAGGATTTTTTGGCTTTTCAGGGTAAGGGTGTTAAATGCCGCAGTATCGGTCAGAGGAATATTGAAACCATGAACCAAAACAGCGGCTTCGGGTTTTTTTTGAGCAGAGGGCCGGCTGGAGAAGTTGTATTGCCAGGCGGTATAACAGGAGTCCAGGCCGCCGGAAAAGGTCATAAGCGTGTGCTTTTGCCGGGAAACGGGACGGCCGATGACGGATTCCGGAAGGATATTGACTTTTTGATACTGTTTTGGTTTCCAGTTTGTCCAGATTTGCTGAAATTCCTCCAGGTTTTCCAGAAGTGTTTTGGTTACGGGTCCATGGACGCTGATATCAAGCCTTCTGCGCATGGCATAGAAAAGTACGGCGATTACAAACGGGTCCGAAACGGTGGTTAGAAAAGGGTTACATCTTTCAGGCAGCAGATACCACAATTCAAGGGTTTTATCCGGCCCCTGAATGGTAACGGACAGTTTGATGTCCCTGCCGGTACGGGTAATCCGGGGTGGCAGGACATGAAGGCGGTCAGGGGGGGCAGAGGTATTCATGCGATCAACAAATGAGCGGTTAACGGAATTGAAGTTTGGCGGCGATTAACGTATATTAACCGAGAAGACCACTGCCGGGTACGGCTTACCATTTTACGCCACCATCGCTGGTTTGCAAAGGATAAAAAAAGTTTTGCTGAAAATGTTTGCTAACAGTTGATGCAGTTTTTATGACTTTAAAAATTCACCAGTTTTTATCCGCTTTGCCCGGGAATACGACATATCACTATCTGCCCAATCCGGGGAATGCCGGAGACTCTCTGATTGCCTGGGCAACTTACCGGCTTTTTGATGAAACCGGTCTGCACTACCGGGTTGTTGATGGTCGTGATTTTAATCCCGAAGGAAAAACCCTTATCTATGGCGGCGGCGGAAATCTCGTTCCGGAATGGGGGTCTGCCCGAAGAACACTCAAGGCCTGTTATCCTTTTTTAAAACGGCTGATCATTCTGCCCCATACCATCAGGGGAAACCGGAATCTGCTTGAAACATTCGGCAGTAACGTAGATATTGTCTGCCGGGAGATGGTTTCTTTTGACTACGTGACAAAAACGGTTTCAGCGCCCAATGTCCTGCTTATGGATGATCTGGCTTTCAGTCTGGACCCTCACGCACTGCTTCGTTTCAGCCCTCTGCTTTCAGGAGAACTTTTTCGAGCGATTTTTTTTAGAAAAACCGGAAGTGAAGGCCACCATTTTTATGTTTCCCTGAAAAAAGTGTCCAAAAAAACCTGGAACAAGAAATTGGTATACCGGGGGGTACCCCGAGGCGGGAAAATCCTCAACTGTTTTCGAATGGATAGGGAGAAAACAGGCCTGGAAATTCCGCGGGATAACCTGGACATTTCAAGCTTGTTCGGATACGGTACGGAAAACCGGTTGTTTGCCGGTTATGCCGGTTACCGGCTGGTGAATTTTATCAGCAAGTATGAGGAAATCAGAACAAACCGGCTGCATGTGGCGATTGCGGCGGCTGGGCTGGGAAAGTCGGTGAAACTGTATCCCAACAGTTACTATAAATGCGAGGCGGTCTACCGGTATTCCATGGAACACCGGTTTCCAAATGTGCGGTGGATGGGATGATTTTTTCTAAGAGAGGAAATGTTTTGGCAAAAATCTTCCGATAAGTTAATTATGACAGGTTTTCAGTATTGAAATTAGCGAAAAAAATTGTTATTATTAATAGACTTGAATATAAAAGGGCAAAAAAACGAAAAGGAAACTATGGCATCTTTACCGGCAATTGAAATAGATTCGAAAACGTTTCTCAAAGAGCATTGCAGCTTGCCGGCGCTTCCCCAGACCCTGACGCGGATTCAGGAAATCATTCGTGATCCCAATGCGGACATGGCGACAATTGTGGAACTGATCAGCGGGGACCCTTCGCTGTTGGCGCAGATTTTGAAGATCGTCAATTCATCCTACTACGGGCTTCCCACGGAGGTCTCCCAGGTGCAGTTTGCGGTGGCTTTTCTCGGTCTGAACGAAGTTTACCGAATGGCGTTGAGCCTGACGGTGATCAACACCATTGATATCAGGGATAAAACCGTTTTAGACCGGTTCTGGTTCCATTCCTACTATACGGCCCTGTGTTCAAAATATCTGGCCAAGAAGTATGAGCCGCAGATCTCTTTTGAAGATCTGTGGTCCAGTTCTGTCCTGCATGACATCGGTAAACTGGTCTATATAAAATTTTTCCCCGAGCATACCCGGAAAATTCTGGAATATGCGCACGAAAAAGGGTGCCTTTATTCCGAGGCGATCGAATATTTCTCCCTTCCGTCGGATACCTACCTGGGAATGCTTTTGTGTGATCACTGGCGGTTGCCGGAAAAGGTAAAGGGCGCCTGTCAGCATCATCGGCTTGAGGATCTGTCCAGGATGGACAGGAAAACCTCCTGTTTTTCCTTTAACCGGATGGTCTGTCTCGGCAACCTGGCCGCCATTCTGGCCAAGGATGATCTGAACGAGAATGTGAAACAGAAGCTGGCAAAAGGGATCATGAAGGAGCTGGATTGTTCGGAATCGGAATTTCTTTCCCTGATGGGAGACATCTATGACCTGAAACACGATGTGGAGAAGTTTATTACTTCTTTAAACTGAAAAAACCGTCATTTATCCTCCCCCGGTTCAAAATCAAAAAAAAATAATAATATATTAAAAAAAACGACCAGACGGCTTCCGCCTGAATTTTTTTCGGTCCAACCCGAAAACTTGCTGGCAGGCAAGCTGTTTTTCAGTTATAAATATACTAAAAATATTCATGCAGGCAGGTATATTTTCATGCGTTCCGATAAAAAATTTAATGTGCTGCTGGTTGATAACAGCAGAAGTATGCTGATCAACCTGAAAGAAATTTTCAAAAACAAGTTCCCGTGTGAAGAAATCGTTCCCTGCCGGGATGGTGCCGAAGCCTGGAAAATTCTTCAGAAAACAAAATTTGATATTATTCTGGCGGACAGGGGTGTGTCCCATATGACCGGAGATGAGCTTTTGTGCCATGTGCGAAAAAATGAAAAAACAAAAAACATACCCTTTCTGATGATTTCGCAAAAAAAGGACCGGGAAAGTGTCATGCGGGCCATCAGTTCCGGCGCCACCGGTTACATGATCAAGCCGTTTTGTGAAAATGATATTGTGAAAAAGATAGAGAATATCCTTCGCGTCAAGGCCCGGTCGTTTGATTCGCCCGACAGCGGAAGCGGCTGACGGTCCAGGGCTTTAAGCATCCCTTTTTTCTGTTTGTAAATCCCTGTGCTTTCCGTTTTTCCCGGGACGCCGGTGATATCCGGTGACCTGGTTTTTTAGCGGCTGAAAAATTTGACGGTACCCAGAGGTTGACATGTATTTTGCCGACAATCCCGAAATTGTTGAGAAGTATTCTTCAGCGGTAACCCTTTCCGACATGGAAGTCTTTATCTTTCCCGAGCTGATATTTTCGCTGGTGCTGGCCAACATCATGTCTCCGCTGGGCTGGCAATGGCGGTCGGATTCCTGGTTCAAGAATCTGGAAAAAAGAAGTCCGTACCGAAGACTGCAGCGGACCAAGCAGTTTATTATGGATCGTTTCTCCTTCAATCTGGATCTGGACACCTGGGGGCTGACCGATAAAAAAAAGGAATTAAAACGGTTTTCCTCTTTTGTGGATGAACAGGTGCTGTCCCGAAGCAATGCCCTTTTCGGGTACGAAGGGGACAAATACTATTTTGACCTGGATATCCGCAGGCATTTCGGCCTGGATAAATATAATTCGGATATCATCCCGTACTGGAAAACCGAGACCGTCGAGGCCATGAACGCTTTCCAGTACAAGGACGGCTATCCTTCCGGCGCCGGAGAGTGTGTCTCCCTGGCCGCACTGTACGCCAGCCTGCTTTTTGTTATTGCCGGCATTCCGTTAAACCGTATTTACTTGATGGCCACGCCGCTTCATTCCCAGAACTTCATTGACTTGAAGGACGGGATTATTACCAATAACCGGCGGATTGTGACCAAGACCATGTGGTTTAACGGGACGGAAATGTCCGGCAAGGCCCGGCGCGCGCTGGAGAATGAGAAGGTGACCATTGTCGTCAACAATACCGGATATGTGCACACGCTCTATCAGGAGGCGACCATGTCCCCGGAAGCCTTCCGTCATTTTTCGCAGCGACTCGGTAAATACCTTGAGACGGATATCACTTTTGAAATCCTGGCCAATTTTTTGCGGCACAACCGAAAACTGCAGAAATGTTTTCAGCTGGCACACCGGTGCTGTGGCAAACCCCGGTTTATTGAAGCGGAGAAGGTGTTTTATTACGAACACAGCAGCAAGCTGCGCATCGGCGACAGTACTCAGACAATGCTGCTCCATGAAATCGATGAAGACGAATTTTATCCGTCTCCCCTTGCGGAAAGGGTTATTCTGAACGATATGGAGTCTTTTTTTGAGAAGGGCCGTATTTCCCTGGATTCCGTCCAGGGGCTTGAAAATCTGAAAATGCATTTAAAAAGCTGCTGTTTCAATGTCGATGAGGTGATTGCCGATCTGAGAGCTTTCTGCCGGACAGTGCCGGACCTTCCGGGCGCGAAAAAAAACTGGGTCGGCGGGCCGGCCATTGATCTCGACGGTTTGACCGAAAGAGAGGCCGTGATCGACTATCTGACGTCGATTCGCGAAAGCCATCCGGTGGCCGATCTGGCCTTCAGCGCTTTCCGCGATATGCAGCGGGCGCCGTGGAAACCCTTTTTAAAAGCGGCCCTGGAAAGGAATCCGGTCAGTATCACGGGGGCGGCAAAACTCGATGCAGACCGGCTGGCCGAAAAGCTCAACAGGATGGAAAACGAATCCATTTATGACGGTTCGCGGATGGCGCAGCCGGACGAGGTGTGGAACTACAACCGCGGTGATGGTCTGGAAAAGGCCATCTGTATGATGAACATTTTCAGAGCGAAATATCCCGAAGACCGGATCGGGCTCAAGGGCGACGCCAAGAAAGTCTGTGTGGTCAGTGGCCGCCGGGAGTTTGTTTTTGAGACCGGCAAGGGGCTTGATCCGCCGGCGGAAGCAGACTTTATTTTTTAGAGCATATTATAAAGTACGTCAGGCCCTTTCTCTACCTTTGATCTTTATTCTTTGTCATTTATTGGTCATTTGGGTTTTGTTGTTTGCCCTTTCTTAAAAATTCCCGGACAAAATTTCCCGCCACCAGACATTCAAGACCAAAGGGAAGATATCCCGCAAACCCGAGCAGCGGCATCTCAAACAGGCTGAATCTGTGCACATAGGGGACCGAATAGACCCATTTGGCCAGGCTGTGATAGTTCCACATTTCCCACAAGAGCCCGCAGACCAGTGCGGCGGTTGCCGAAACAACAATCAGGCGCCAGTCCCCTTGTGCCGCTGCGCAGAAAATATGATTTTGGCCGGAAAGCGCCTGGAAAGAGACCAGGAGAATCAGCGGGGATATCCAGAGCAGCGGATACAGCAGGTTTGGAAACGGGCCGATGAGAAAAAGACCCGTACCGGCAAGCAACAAAAGACCGCCCCAGAACCTTTTTGACAGCAAAACGGGCCTTTTCCGAAAACCGGTAAAGGCTTCGCTGAAGACCGGAAAGGTCAATAAAAGTTCAGCAGTTGACAGCACGGCCGGCAGAACCGTTGAGAAGGAGAGGGAGGCGAACAGGAAATATTCCATCGGGCTGAACCGGTAAACGTCCAGATAGTACCAGTTCTGAACAAAACGGTTCAGATATTCAAAAAACCACCAGAACAGGGCGCTTGCCGGAAAAAGGAGCAGGAAACAGGCTGTTTCCCTCAGCATGAAACAGCTTCTGCGCCGGGCATAAACAGCGCCGTTAACCGCGATAATGTAGGACAGCCACAGGGGGCTAAAGGTGTGGTGCTGAAAAAGGGTGAACCATTCAAAACGTGTCCAGGCCAGGATCCAGAAAACAAGCCCCGAGACCACGGCGCTCCACCCCCACCCGGGCAGGGATCGGACCGGTTTCTGCGGCGAATGGTTTTCGAAAAAAGATTTGAACAGCCGGACGCCGAAGGGCAGCACGGCAAAAAAAACGAACATCCCCATGCCGATGAATACCGGCAGGGAAAAAGGCGCATGCCGGACATAGCGGGTGACCGGGGGGAATTCGAGAAGATAAGCGGTTTCTTTACCGGAACAGATCATCCCGGCCAGTGGCAGGAGAAAGAGAAAGATGATGAAAAGGGCAAGTCGAATCATAGAAAATGATAAAAAAACAGACAGCCGGATCAGGACTGTTTTCTTAAATGGTCCGAACCCGGATGGTGTCCGTGTGCCACCGGGCCTGGTGATTCTGGCCGGTGAGAATAATCATCCGGTCCCCTTTTTGAACCTGTTTTCTTTTCAGAAGCTTGTCTATCAGTGCGTTGAGGGCGCTTTCCGGATTTTTCAGGTCGCGGTTTTCGATCAGAACGGGCGAGACATTGTGAAGCAGGGCCATCCGGTTACAGAAATCTTCCTGCGCGGAGGCGGCGTAGATGTGGGTTTGCGGCCTGAATTTTGAAAGAATTTTGACCGTCATGCCGGAAGCGGAAAAAACCGCAAACCCCTTTTCCCCGGTGAGATAAGACAGATAGGAAGCTGCCGCGCACAGGGCGTTTCGGACAGCGTCGTCTTTGGGAAGGTCAAGCATTTCCCGAACGCCTTTGGGTGAAAGCTGCGAGGCTTCGATTTCCCGGGCGATCCGGTTCATTACCCGGATGGCTTTTTCCGGGTGTTTCCCGGTGGCGGTTTCCCCGGAAAGCATGATGGCATCGGTGCCGTCCAAAATGGCATTGGCCACGTCACTGGCCTCTGCCCGGGTGGGAACCGGGTTTTCGGTCATGGATTCGAGCATCTGGGTGGCGGTGATGGCTATTTTGCCTTTTCGGTTGGCCAGCCGAATGATCTTTTTCTGAGCAATCGGGACCTGGGCGAGGGATATCTCAACCGCCAGATCACCCCGAGCCACCATGACGCCGTCGACGGCATCGATGATATTCTCTATATCGGCGAGGGCCCCGGGCTTTTCGATTTTGGCAATGACCGGTGTGTCCCGGCCGATGCTTTTGAGGAGTTTTTTAAGTTTTATGATGTCCGCTGCGCTGCGGACAAATGACAGGGCAATGTAATCGACGCCGGCCTTTGCGCCGAACAGGGCATCCCGTCTGTCCTTGGGCGTGAGAGACGGCACCGAGATATCGGTATCGGGAAGGTTAATGCCCTTTCCGGTCATCATGGTACCGCCGCCGGTGACCCTGCACAGGACCTCCTTTTTTTTGCGGTCCGTCTTCATGACTTTGAGGGAAATGGTGCCGTCCGCCACCAGGATGGTTTTCCCGGCGTTTGTATCCTCGGCGATGCGGGGATAGGTGGTGGGCAGCACTTTTTCCTGCGCGTGTTTTGTTTTTCCGGTGAGAACAATACGGTCGTTTTTTTTAACGCTTACCGGGGTGGTCAAGGTGCCGATGCGGATTTTCGGGCCCTGCAAATCCTGAAGGATGGCAATCGGCTTTCCGCATTTCCGGGAAACCTCGCGGATGGTTTTAATCATTTTCAGATGCTGCTCATGGCTGCCGAAGGAAAAATTCAGGCGGCACACATCCGCGCCGGCCCGGAACAAAGATTTCAGCATCGGGGGGGTATGGCTTGCCGGGCCGATGGTTGCGATGATTTTGGTTTTTTTAGACTGTCGGGTCATAAGGACACTCCTCATCCGTTATATACCAGAAAAGAAGGTGCGGGGCAAACGGCCGGTCAGGTTTAAGCTGTTTAAATGATCGTTGGGTTATTTCTTTTTTCGGGAAAGGTTCAGGTTGTGGAGCGCCTGTTTGCGCAGATAATAGCTGATCTGGGCCTGTGACAGGATTTGTTTTCGAATGAAATAGCGGCACAGGGGCGATTGAATGCCCCGCTGTTTGCCGAGCAGGGCGATATGCTCAAATTTGGTAATGTGTCCGGTGCGCAGGGCGCATTCGCCGAATTTTTCATTCCAGCTTTTTTGGGACAGGATTTTGACAATATCCCGGCGGGTCATGATTCCCCAGTCAACCGCCAGCTGTCCGATGCGGGGCCGGTGTTTAATCTGCCAGGCAATGGCCCGGATCAGGGTCCGCCAGGAAATGGCACCGGAATAGTAGAGGTACTGGCCGATCAGCAGTTCACGGTTCGGCAGTCTGCCGGTGTAATAGTGGTCGGTCGGGCTGTTTCTGTGCGGCGGTTGTTTTTTCGGCGGCGCGGGTTTTTTCTTTTTCGACGGTGTCGGCTGTTGGCGGGTCTTGACGGTCGTCCGAATGATGCGCCGATTGCTTTGTTCGATGAAGGTCAGCAGGGTCTCATAGGCCTCCTTGACCCGCTTGAACTGTTCGTTCATGAGCCCGGCCTGCCGGCCCAGCGTCAGGCACCGGTCCGGATGGGTTTCCATGGCCCGTTTCCGGTAGGCGGTTTTGAGGCCGCTGGCCTGAAGGTAATTGAGAAAATCGATGGAAGCGTTTATTTCGGAGCCGAACAGGGTGGTGCAGGCATTAAGCAGGTCTGTTTCTACCATCTGAACTTGCATGGGCTGTCCCGGGCGTGTTTGTATTATATTAAGTATCGTTCGGTTTCGGAATTACTTTAAAAATAGCATCAAATGCTTTGGTGGGCAAACTTTTATCGTAATTCGGCGGGACGGTCGGAAAAAGGCCGCCTTCAGGCCGCCTTTCCGGAATCTTTTTTCGGGGTGCTTTTTTTCGAAGTATTGGGTTGGGCCCCGCTTTTTTTATTTTCCGCCTGGGGCGCGGAGTCTTTTTTGGCGGCCGGCGGTGAAGCCTCTTTTTTTTCTTTCCTGGCATAGTCGGTCAGATACCAGCCGGAGCCTTTGAGCTGAAAGGAACAGTTTGAAACCAGTTTTTTAACCCGGGTTCCGTTACAGTGGGGGCAGTTTTTCAGGGGCGGGTCGTTGATGCCCACAAACGCTTCAAAAACCTTTTTGCAGTCTTCGCATTCATATTCATAAATCGGCACGGTTAGAACTCCTAGATTGCTGTGGTATATCGGTTGAAAATTAAGAAATCAGTATACGTATTTTGTAAGGATTTGTCAATAATTATGCTCTTTCACCTGCTTATTGCGGAAAGTTTGATAATTCATCATAAAGTTTTTCCTGATCGGTGACCATTTTATGGATATCAAACGCGTTGACCCGCCCTCTCGCGGCTTTTCCCATTTTTGCTGCCTTTTCCGGGTGTTTCAGGATCAGGACGATTTTTTCCGCGATGTCGTTAATGTTTCCCGGTGTCACCAGGAAACCGGTTTCTTTGTCCCGGACAGCCTCGGGAGATCCGTTCACCCGGGTGACCACGACGGGCCTGGCTGCGGCCATGGCCTGGGGAATCACCCGGGGCAGTCCCTCCCACCGCGAGGTCAGTACCAGCACGTCCGCCGCATGGATCAGGTCCGGAATGTCCCGCCGCCAGCCCAGAAGTTGAAAACAGTCCTGAAGCCCGAGATCCTTTAGTGCCGATTCAACGGCCGGTCTCAGGAGGCCGTCGCCGGCATGAATAAAAACCGCATTTTCAACTCTCTTTTTAATGATAATGCAGGCTTTGACAAAATCAAGCGGGGCTTTCTGGGGTTTCAGGCAGGCGGGCATCAGGACCATTGGCGCGTCCGGGGCGATGCCGAGTTCTTTTCGGACCTCATTTCTACTGCGGGTCGGCCGGCTGAACCGGGAGATGTCGATCCCGCTTCGAATCAGTGTGGTGTTTTCCTTTTTCAGAATGCCGTTTCTTATCCCTTCTTCAATATTGGCGGAAGAAACCGCGATAAAGCGCGTGGTGATTGCGGCGCTGCATTTTTCCAGAAAAATATAGAACCTTCTTTTGAAAAAAGGCTGAAAATCATGAAACGGGAAACCGTGAATGGAATGAACGATTATGCCGATGCCGGCGGCTTTGGCCGCCCACCGGCCCAGGATGCCGGCCTTTGAGCTGTGGGTATGAACGATGACGGGGGCATTTCCCGGCGGTCGGTTTTTTATGTTTTTCAAGATTTTTTTGATCTGAAAAAAGGCTTTCAGGTCCTTCAGGGGCCGAATCTCCCGGATCATGTCGGCAATGATGAACAGACGGGGGAAATTCCGGGCCTCATCCATCAGCTCGCCGCCTGTTCCGGTGAGAAGATAGGTTTCGAATTTTTCCGGGTCCAGGTGGGTCACGGTAAACAGGGTGTTCTGCTGGGCGCCGCCCAGCTCCATTTTGGTGATGATGTGAATGACCTTTGTTTTCGGCATTTCAGAGATAATAATATTTTTATGAATAAATGCTTCTCTTACTTGGCATTTGTACTTTGGACTTTGTCATTTAATATAAACGATATGACTACGATATTAATAAAATAAAAAGGAATGCCCTTCCGGGTCTCACTTTGTCATACGCTATGCGCCATGCGCTTTGCCCCCCCTGCGGGTGATTAATTTTTCAGCGGTCTGTTTGCCGTCCAGAATGGCGTTTTCCATGGCCGAGTAGGTCCAGCCGCCGTAGCGGCCGATGGAAAAGATTTGCTGCTGTTCCAGGTAAGCGAGAATTTCGGGAAGCATTATTTCCCGGGACGAATCATGGACCACGTAGGCAAATTCAATATCCAGATACTTCTTTTCCAGAATTTCATCATCCGCTTTTAGAAGACCGCACGCTTGCAGTCCATTCAGCGCCTGTGCCGTGATCTCGGCTTCACTCTTTTTTTGGTCCGGCAGGGATGAAATTTCAACATAATAGGAGCGGGTGCCCGGCGGCGCCAGCGCTGGTGAAATGTTTGAATAGCAGCCCACCCGGTAAAAGGGGTATCCGGCTTCGGGGAAATAGGTCCAGTGAAGATCCGTGGTGCTGTTGCCGCGGATGCCGATATTCAGATTCTGGACAGACACGTATTGCAGCTTTTGCGCCGCGTTTTTGAACCGGTCCGGAAGCCCGGTGATTTTTTGCAGCAGCCGGGGCAGCGGAAGGGTGGACACCAGGTCCTGGTAGGGATGAACGGCGCCGTCGCTGAAGGCGAGTTCTTTTTTGGCCGGGTCGATAGAAACGAGGTCCCGGTTCAAGCGGATATGCTGAACCTGCCCGGCCAGGGTTTGGGGCAGGATAGCGATGCCGCCTTTCCGGGGATAATAAAAAGAGGCATTATAGCCCATGCCGATATTGGTGATGCCGAGGGCGCCGCGGATCACCGCGGCCAGTGACGGCCGGGGAATGGACCAAAGGGCCCAGGTGCGGGTCATCCGCTCCAGCGGTGTGCGGTACAGTTTTTGATTGTAGGGAATCAGAAATTCCTGTGAAATTCCCGCGCCGAAAGTTTCCAGAACCCAGTCCCTGAAATTCAGGGCTGCTGCCCTGCGGTTGATGATCTTTTTGACGGCCAGGTCCCCGACGCATTTTAAAACAATCTTTTTGGGCAGGCCGTTCAGGTTGGCCTGAAACGGGTAGGGCAGATAACGGTTCCGGGTGAAGACGGCGGCCCGGCGAACAATGCGGGTAAAGGTGTCCGGCAGAAGGCGTTGGATAAGATCCAGTACGTAGGGGTCCCTGATGTGCAGCAGGTGGCCGGTATAGTCAAAGGTGAAACCGTTTTGGTCGACGGATCGGCACAGGCCGCCCACGGTGCTTTCTTTGTCAAAAACCGTGCAGGGAAGATCTTTTAAATGAAAGGCGGTGCTGAGTCCGGTCAGTCCGGCGCCGATAATGGCAATCATAACGGCCTCACTGCGGCGGGGTCATATCGACCCGGCTTAATAAAAATCCCGTGATCAGGGCAATGACGATCAAGGCGGCCAGAATCAGCGCGCAGATCAGGTCGGTGGGACTCAGCATCATGAGAATACCGCAGATGCCCAGACCGGCGCCGATGGCGTAGGACAGAAGAACGGTTTGGCGTACGGACAGCTTCCATTTCTTCAGACGCAGGGCAAAGTGGTCCGGACTGCCGTACATCACCGGCATTTGCTTTTTGCGGCGGATAACCATGACAAAAAGGGTATCGAAAATGGGAATACCGAGAATAACCGGCGGCACCAGGCAGGCCACCAGGTTGTTGTCGGTATAGCTGCCGCTCATGGCCAGGGCCCCGATCACCAGGCCCAGGAACATGCTGCCCGAATCGCCCAGGTACATGGTGGCCGGGTTGAAGTTGAAGCGTAAAAAGCCGAGCAGCGATCCGGCCAGGGCGATGGAAAGAATGGCGATCATGGGCCGGCCGTTCATGATGGAGATGACGAACAGGACCAGGCAGCAGACAGCCCCCACCCCGGTGGAGAGCCCGTCCATGACGTCGATAATATTAAAGGCGTTGATGGTGCCCATGAGCCAGAAAAAGGTCAGCACGATACAAACCCAGTAGGGGACGAAGAACAGCTGGATATAGATGCCGGAGCGGATCAGGATGAAAACGGCAATGGTCTGGCCGGTGAGTTTCAGCTTGGGATCGATGGTTTTAAGATCATCGATAATGCCCAGCAGCACAATGATGGTGCCGGACAGCAAAATGCCCAGCACGTCCTTTTCAAAGTCGAAGGTAAGGGCCACGGTAAAGATGAAGGCGATGTAGACCGCGATCCCGCCCAGGTAGGCCACCGGTTTTTTCTGAAATTTCAGGGTGCCGTCGGGTTTGTCCACGATGTCATATTTGAGTGCCGCGTCGCGCACAAAGGGCGTGATGTAGAGGGCCATGCAGAAGGCGAGCATAAAGGTGAAAAAATAGATCAGCATATAAATGCCTCACAGGATTCGGGGATCCAAGGGGTCAAGTACAAAACTTGCCTAGCGCATGGGGCATGGCGCATAGAGATCGAAAACATTTTTTTACTGGGGGCCAACGCTCTGCGCTTTGCTCTCTGCACCATGCCATTTAGTCTTGCATATTTTAAATAGATAATAAACCATAAACCAAAAATTGCTGTGAAACAGATCATATAATAAAAAAGCATAAGAATCCAGGGAGCCAATGGCTTAGCATGATTTTACTGCAGCCGCAATTTGCCTTTGGCAACAGTCTGGATGGATTCATTTAATTTCAAAGCCAAAATTAAAAATTCCAAATAAAGTCTAAAACACCAATGCCCAATCTCTTTTTGTTGTCGGGCAACAGGCGGGCAGGTTTTTTTGACTGATAGACTGTCCCCTTTTGAAATTTATTCTTTGGCATTCATTTGAAATTTAGATTTTAAAATTTGTTATTAGTGCAAGCAAGTATAAACTATATGCTGCAATATTTATAAAATGCAAAACACCTGTATTTCTCCAAGCCCTTTTGGGTTTTGTGTCATACGCTTTGTGATCCATGCGCCTTGCGCTTACTGTTTGAGCAGGGCGTCGTAAAGCGCTTCGGTTTTTTGCACGCAGCTGTTCATGGTAAAATCACGGGCCACCCGCGCTTTGGCCTGTGCTGCGATCTGCTTTGCCAGGGGCGGGTCATGGATCAGGCGCCGGATGGCTTCTGCCAGCTGTTTTTCATTTCCCGGGTCAAAAAGCAGGGCTTCTTTTTCGTTATCAACCACTTCCATGATGCCGCCGATTTTTGCGGCGATCACCGGGCGTTCCAGCGCCATGGCTTCCAGCAGGATATTGGGCAGTCCTTCCCACAGCGAAGGGATTACGATCATGTCCATCTGTAAGATGCAGGGATAAATATTTTCCACCGGTGCCATGAAAAGCACGTAAGCGTTTAACCGTTCTTTCTGAACCATTTCTTTGAGCACTTTTTTCTCCGGGCCCTGGCCGAAAAAATAGATCTGCAGATTCTGATGTTCTGAAACCAGCAGCTTCAATGCTCTCAAGAGAATGGCGTGACCTTTCTGTCTGTCCAGCCGGCAGACCAGGCAGATATTGATTTTATAGCCGTCCGCTTTAAATTCACCGGGAGTGATGCTCTGGACCAGATCCATGTCAATCCCGTTTTGAATGGTGATGATCTTGTCCGGCGGCAGTTTCAGAGTTTTCAGGGTAAAATCGCGGGCGGCCTCGGATACCGCGGTATAGAGCTTCACTTGAGATGCGGTGAGGCGGTCCGCCAGGTGTTTCAGCGGATGGCCTTCCTCGATGACCCGAACAGAGGAGATGATGTTTTTAACTTTGGCCGCGTTTCCGGCCAGCCGGGCCAGGATGTTGGCCCGGAACAGGAAGGAATGAATGATGTCGGGCTTGATTTGACGGATCAGGCGCATAAGGGAAAACAGAGCAACCGGAAAACTAAAAAGGGCCGTGACTCCGCCCGACTCGCTTAGATTCAGGCTGTAGAAACCGTCAGCCGCGTGTTTGATCCGGTCGGCAAAACCGCCTTCCTTTTTTAAGGAACAGACGTGGATGTTGAACCGGCCTCGATCAAGCCGTTTGATCAGCTCAAACAGGGCCCGTTCCGTGCCGCCCACGTTGGTGCTGGTAATGACGTAGAGGATGGTTGTTTTTTCAGGCATAGTCTTAACTCATTTATACCGGCTATGCATTTTTAACAATTTTTATCTCTTCATCCGTTAAACCGTATAATTCATAAACGAGCATGTCAATCTGTTTGTCCGTTACATCGATTTGACGCTGCAGGATGTTTTTTTCAGCAGCGGTTCTGGTTGCTGATAATTGTTTGTTTAGCGATATGATTTTATCAACTAAATTAATCATGCTGTCGTGCTGCTCTTTCTCTTTTTGAGCGGATAAGTCGATGCTGCGTACAGGAATCTGAACCAGATACTGGTAAATAAATCTCAGGTAACCGCCCCGGTATGCCGGAGAAATGTTTCTGTAAAAAAAGGAAACAAGGGATGAATTGAGAATGCCCAGCAGGTATTTATCCTCAGACGGTATTATATAAGCGGTGTTTACGCAGTAGAAACTACCCTCACTATCATAGGAAAAGTTACCGCGAAGTGATATGTCGGGAAGCATGAGTTTGGGTTTTTCAAATTCACCGTAATAGTCACAGGCTCGTAGTTCCCACCAGTATTCGCCTTTATCGTAACGCTTCTGGGCTTTTGCTGAAAAAGGTTCAAGATGTGAAGCAATGCCGGGATGGGTATCTTGTAACCATTTCCAGGCGTCTTTAGTCTTGCCTGATTTTTGGGCTGTCCAGCCTTTGGGGATAAGGATAAGGTGATTTTCAGCATTCGGTGATTGGTAACGTTTGATATTTCTTCCAAAAAGAAAAGGCTTGATAATTTCACTGCTTCCGGGATTTTCCTTGATGAGGTTGTTTCGTGTTTCCGCATCGATGACAAAAGCTTCATTCAGGCCTGTTAGTATACCACGATAAATTTTATTGTTTACATACTCTCCTAAAGAGATGCCAGTTCTGTTTAACTTGTTCAAAAATTTTTGAGTCTTTTCATCGGTCAGAGACCAGCCTTCATTTTGCAGGCTGTCCTGTTTGATGCTGTAACGGTTTTCAGGAACATAATTTGGCAGGTCAAGGGCGATTAGTGTTTTGACCTGAACCGCATCAAACCTATCTGCCGGAGGTTTATTTGCAATGCACAAAATGCAGGGATAGGTGGTTGCCTTTTCAAAGACAGGCAGGTCACCGAAATCGATGATTTCTACAATATGCTGCTGTTTCATCCATTCCCGCAGGGGTTTGCCGTAATTGGCCCGCATCCACTTGTTTGCAACGATGTAAGAAAAAAGGCCGTCTGGTTTAAGCAGTAGAACCCCTTTTTCAATGAAATAGGTGTAGAGATCGGCAACGCCGTGATAGGTTTTGTATTTTGTCTGGAAATAGTTTTTAAAATCGCCGAGCGTTTCCTGGCGGACATAGGGCGGATTTCCGATCACCGCGTCAAAACCGCCGGTTTTCATGATTTCAGGAAATTCTGCGTTCCAGTCAAAAACATTAATGCGATAACTTTCTTCATCGTCAAACATGGTTGCTTGCCGGCTGGTATAAAAATCAGGACCGATCAGAGAATTGCCGCACTTGATATTTTTATCCAGGTCGGGCAAAGCGCGTTCATGAAACATTTTGAGCTGGTGCGAAAGGGTCTGCCGGCTTTCGCCTTCGAGGACCTTGAGCAGGAGTGACAGCTTGGTGACCTCAACGGCCTGGGAGTCGATATCCACTCCGAAGATGTTGTCCAGCAGAATCTGCTTTTTTTCCGCCGTGATCAGTTGCCACTCGCCGCTTTGCGACTTGAACAGTTTCGGGTTTTTGCTTTTTGAATATTTTTCCGGGTCTTTATTG
>Ga0272443_10001416_pt1 | contig 35204 bp, 37 predicted proteins | sample SSMAcet12_FD_193581 | JGI IMG/M metagenome (GOLD analysis project Ga0272443, IMG submission 193581) | Marine sediment archaeal communities from Little Sippewissett salt marsh, Falmouth, MA, United States - SSM-Acet-12 | ecosystem: Environmental > Aquatic > Marine > Wetlands > Sediment ... | reverse complement strand
TGATATGTATACCTTTATAGACTATACTCATTTTCAGGAATTAGCAAGTCGCTTGTCAGCTTTCACAGAATACAGAAGACAGAATACAGAAGACAGAAGACAGAAGACAGAAGTGAATAGTGAAACGACCCGGAACGGACTCTGTGAATGGTGAAGGGGCAATGCGTAAAAAGCCCACTTACAGCCGTCAGCTACATTTATTCCTCAGGCGGGATACTTCTTGCCTGATTTAACAGTCCCTGCGCCGATAATATAGACCAGATGGGCACGAAAAAGTCAGTCCTGAATTTCCGAACTTGCCGGATTGAATGATCCTGAACTGTTCCGGCTTCAAACATGCGGAAATCCTCCACAACATGAAACACTGAGATGAACGGGCATACTTTTTCTCTGTTAAAAATGGCTGCGAAGTATCTCGACCGCGAAATTACCCCAACCCTAGATCCTAAATCCCAAAGCCTGTGCACAGCCCAAAGCATACAGCACAAGCCAGATCCATATATATTTATACACATTTTCTATGTTATAATATAGATAAATATGCCATCCGGGTTTCAGCGGCGCGGCCGGACCGGAGGTACAAATAAAAGGCGGGGAAATGGATAAAAAAAAGTTTCTTTTCGTATCTTTTGACGGATTGATCGGTGATATAGCCTGGCAGGTGGAAAAAGAAGGCCACGAAGCGAAGTATTATATAAAAAACGAAGATAACCAGGACATAGCTGACGGATTTGTCCCCAAAACCGATGATTGGGAAAAAGAGGTTGATTGGTCCGACGTGATAGTTTTTGATGATGTTCTGGGGCAGGGGACGATGGCCCAGCGTTTAAGGGCGGAAGGTAAGCTGGTAGTGGGCGGGACAGAGTATACCGATCGTCTTGAGGATGACCGCACTTTCGGCCAGGAAGAGCTGAAAAAACACGGGATAAATATCCTGCCTTACAGAGAATTTACCTCTTTTGATGATGCCATAGAATTCGTAAAAGAAAATCCAAGCCGGTATGTCGTAAAACCCAGCGGGGAGGCCCAGAATATCAAAAGGATGCTTTTTGTCGGGGAAGAAGAGGACGGTAAAGATGTCATCCAGGTCCTGGAGGCATACAGAAAAGTATCGATGGAGGATATAAAGGTCTTCCAGCTCCAGAGAAAAGTCTCGGGGGTAGAGATAGCCGTCGGCGCGTTTTTTAACGGTGAAAGATTCGTTTATCCCCTGAACATAAATTTTGAACATAAAAAATTGTTCCCCGGGCAGATAGGACCATCAACGGGTGAAATGGGGACATCCATGTACTGGAGCGGCGCGAACAAGATATTCAATATGACATTGCTGAAACTTGAAGCCACTCTGCGGGAAGAAAAATATACGGGTTATATTGACCTGAACTGCATTGTAAACGCTACCGGTATTTACCCGCTTGAGTTCACTGCCCGTTTCGGTTATCCTACCATCTTTATACAGCAGGAAGGGATACAGGTCCCCATGGCCGATTTTCTGTACGGTCTCGCGGATGGCAGCTTGAACGGCTTCAAGACTAAGAGGGGTTTTCAAGTCGGTGTGCGCATAGTCGTACCCCCTTATCCGTTTGATGACCAGGATACATTTGAAAGGTATTCCAATAACGCGGCGGTGCTTTTCAAAAAACAGCACTATGAGGGAGTGCATATAGAAGACGTGAAAAATATAAACGGGCAATGGCTTGTAGCCGGGACGTCGGGTGTAGTGCTTGTGGTGGTAGGTACGGGACATACGATGAAACAGGCCCAGAACCAGGTCTATCACAGGGTGAAGAACATAATAATACCAAACATGTATTACAGGACCGATATAGGCGACAGATGGTTCGAGGATTGTGACCGGCTTCATACGTGGGGTTATCTTAGGGAGGTCTGACCCCGCGGCGATCCCGGGTGAAAGGAGGGTGTTGAAAATATCCGATATTAACAGTGTTCCGGAGCCGCCCAGAAGCGCGGTGTTCAAAAAACCGGATCTTATCATGATATACCCCGAGATAAACAGGAGCATCATCGCCCTTATATTTTCCATCCTTGGCGTATGCTTTTTCGCGCCCGCGTATACGGCCTATCTGCCGTATGTTTTCGCGGGATCACTTTTATATCTCGTGATAGTGTTCCTGAACAAGGTCCTTGTCCATAAAAGATTATGCGAGACGGGCTGCGCGGCCGGCGGTCAGGTGATCGAGACCGCGTCTCTCCGCGCCCATCGCAGTACGGCGTCACCCGGGTATAAGGCCATATATGAGTTTACTGACAAAAGCGGCGCATCGAGGCGCGGTACGATCTACACCGGTGATATAAGTGTGTATAAAAAACAGAACATACTGGTGTTTTATGACCCGGGAGATGTCCGCAGGAATATCGTATATGAATATTCTTTGTTCCGGTTGAAATAACGGTATGATCAAGCGACAGAAGATATATGCGAGGGAGGACGATGGGCAAAAACGAGGAGTCTGGTGATATGAACCGCGCGGGGAAAGATAAGAGCGCGAACATATCCGATATAAACATCCAATGGGATGTTAATAACGGGACCTGTTCTTTTGAAAACCTGCCTGTGACGATGATGTGGATCAACTCAACGCTTAAAGGATTGATGGCGGGTGTGCAGTATATGGTGGGGACCAGGCGGTTCGCTCTCGCGCTCCAGGGGGAAGGCCGGAAAAGCGTAGAGGAAGACTGGGGTATCATGTCGGGTTACCCCGATTTTGAGAGCGGGTTCGAGGCTATAGCCAATATCGCCGCTGTCGCGGGATGGGGCAGATGGCGCCTTGTTTCGATCGACAGAAATGACAAAAAGTGCGTTTTCCGTGTACATAACAGCTGGGAAGGAAGGTACCAGAAGATGCTGGGGGTGTCCTGGGGCAGCGGCCTCCTTGCCGGTAAAATGGCGGGATATTGTTCCAAGCTTTTCGCGACCAATTGCTGGGCCACCCAGACATCCTGTATAGCCGAAGGCGACGAATATGATGAGTTTGTCATCGAGCCTTCCCAGCGGGAGATAGAAGATGAGATCGAAAACCTGCTTAAATCCGATGACGCGACGCGCGCGGATATGGCCGTTGCCCTTAAAAAACTCCAGGAGGAAGCGGCTGAACGGAAAAAGCTTATAGATGAACTGGAAAACAAAAACGCTGAACTGGAAAACTTCAATTATACCGTCTCACATGATCTAAAAAGCCCCATCATCACCATCAAAAGTTTTGTGAGCCTCCTGGAAAAAGATGTGAAAAAAGGGGACCATATAAGGGTGCAGCATGATATCGAACGGATATCCAGAGCTACGGAGCAGATAGAGGTGCTCCTGGAGGACCTTTTGGAGCTTTCACGCCTGGGATCGGTAATAAACCCCCCGGAAGACGTCCGTCTGACCGATATCATAAACAGCGCTATCGAACGCCTGTCGGGAAGGATCTCCGAAAAAAAAGCGGAAATGATAATCCACCCGGACCTTCCGGTCATAAGCTGTGATAGAGAAAGGATGGTGCAAGTCTTCCAGAATCTTCTGGAAAACGCCATTAAGTTCACGGAAAAGGGAAAGATCCCGCGTGTGGAGGTGACATGTGTGGTAAAAGATGAGGAGGTGGTCTGCACGGTGCGGGATAACGGCAAAGGTATAGACCCGACATACAGCGAAAAGATCTTCCAGATATTCCACCAGCTTGATCCGGATGACGAGGGTACGGGGATGGGACTGGCATTTATCAAACGGATCATCGAGGCTCATGGAGGACGGATATGGGCGGAATCAGAAGGTACCGGGAAGGGCACTGTTTTCCATTTTACCGTATTACATAAAAAAACCGCGTAATACTATCTTTTCCAGGAAATAGGCGCGAGCGCGATCAGGACCGTATATATTTCCAGGCGCCCGAGAAGCATACACACAGCAAGCACCCATTTACCCCCCAGCGGGATCCACGCGTAGTTCTCAGTGGCGCCTATACCTGAGAGGCCGGGGCCGATATTGCACATGGTAGCCACGACCGAGGTGATAGCCGTCGTGAAATCTTCTATAAAAAAGCTCATCACGGCGGAAAGAACCACAAAACAGCCCAGGAAAAGCGCTATGAACCCCATGATGTTGGAGACCTGTTTTTCCTTGAGTTCTTTACCGCCTATCTTTATAGGAAGTATAAGGCGCGGCTGAATGAGTGTTTTTACTTCCCGCCAGGCGGTTTTTATCCCCACCATCATCCGTGTCATCTTTATCCCTCCTCCCGTGGAACCGGCGCACCCGCCGAAAAACATAAGGACGACAAGCAGGAACCGGATAAAGTTGGGCCACATATCCGAATCGGCAGTCGAATATCCGGTGGTCGTGGTTATTGACACTATCTGAAACGCCGCGTACCGCAGTGTATCAAGGGGATTTTGGATCCGGGATCCTTCCGTATGTATTTTAGCGGCCAGATCGTTTTGAGAAAGGGCGCGGCTCCGGAAACTGGCGGCTATCTGGTTTTCCGGCGCGATACCCCGGGTCTGCAGCACAACAGCGCTGATGAGGACCGCCATGACCAGCACGGCTGTATAAAAATGAAATTCCCGGTTGTTCTTTACAAGGGTCCATTTCCGGGCGAATAAAACCTGGTAATGTATTATAAAGTTCATGCCGGCAAAGAACATAAAAATTATGACTACCCAGTCTATATAGGCGCTGTTGTAATATGCTATGGAAGTATTTTTTGTGGAAAAACCCCCCGTGGCCATGGTCCCGAACGCGTGGCATAACGAATCAAAAACAGTCATCCCGCCGAACTTTAAAAGCAGGGCTTCCACCAGTGTCAAAAGGGCATAGACACCCCACAGTATTTTGGCGGTCTGTGCCAGACGCGGTTTAAGCCGTTCGGATGTCGGCCCGGGGACCTCGCCGCGGAACATCTGGTAACTCGCTACACCGAAAGCCGGGAATATCGAAAGGGCAAGAGTGACGATCCCCATCCCGCCGAGCCAGTGGGTCATACTCCGCCAGAACAGTATTCCCCTGGGCAGTATCTCGACGTCGCTGATGACGGTCGCGCCTGTAGTGGTAAACCCGCTCATGATCTCGAAATAGGAATCGGTAAATGCCCGTAACACGGTTGACGCGGTCAGGGAATCCACCCGGCTGAGGAAATAGACAAACAGGGGTATGGCTCCGAAAAATGTCAAAATGACCCATCCGAAAGTGACTATAGCGAAACCTTCCCTTATCCCGGTCCCGGTCAATTTTTTATCGCCCAGAAGTTTCAGCAGTGTCCCGCAGATAAATGCCGAGACTATCGCGACGATGAACCCCATTATCCTGTGGTCTATAAAGATCCCGGGGATGGCCTTTGCCGGTATTTCAAGAAGCGCTATACCCGCGGGGATAAGAAGGATGAACGCGAGTATCTCCAAAAGTTTGCCGACTGAAAATATGATAAAGTTCTTGTTCATGCGCGAAAAAGATAGATCAGTCCCAGAGCCCGGGTTTGAATAATTTGTTTACAAGGGTTATGTTCTTTTTTGAGCTGAATATCATGATCTCATCATCCGATTCGATAACGGTATCACCGTGGGGGATGATCACGGAATTTTTACGGATGATACATCCGATGATGATGGATCTTTTGAAATATTTATGAAGGTCACGCAACAGTTTTCCGCACGCGGGGCTGTTTTCCCTGGCTCTTACACGGATAACCTCGATACCCGCCGTTTTCAACCGGAGATGCGTGCCTATCGACACTACCTGGATCTTTTCTATAATAGCGTTCAGTGTAATTTCCTGCGGGTAGATTATGTGGTCCATCCCGAGGGACGTGAACAGCCTTTCATACCGGGCGTCGTTTCGCAGCGCCATGACCATACCGGCCCCTTCGGCTTTCGCCATCAGGCAGGACATAGTATTGTCCTCCTGGTATTTCCCCGCCGCTATGAAACAGTCGGCATTGCGTATATTGATCTCTTCAAGCATAGCGCTGTCCGTACAGTCGATATGGAATACATCTATGCCATTGAGCATCCCGGCGGCGAAGCGGGCATGTTCCAGGTCAGGGTCCGCCATAAGCACCTGGTCGCACATAGGCTGCAGCGCTTCCGCGAGATGGATGGCTGTCAATGAGTCGCCCGAGACCACGATTTTGTTCATCTTTGAAGCTTTACGGTTAATAAGATGACGGAAGGTCTTGAAAGATTCCTTCGGCATTATCGCCACGATCTCATCACCGGGAAGAAGTTTCTGTGTACCTGTAGGAGGAAGGCTTTTCCCGTCTCTTACAATGACCACGAAGAGTATCGGCGCGTTTTCGGCAAGTTGCCTTATCTCGGCCAGGTCTTTATGCGCGATAAGCATATCTTCAGTTACCCGGTATCCGCGCAGGTATATATTATCATGTTGAAAATTCGCGGTTTCAAGGACATCAGGCATTTCCACATACTGGAGGATACGCTTCATGACCTCTTTTTCTGGTTCAATAACGGTGGTAACACCGATCTTTTCAATACTGATGTTGTCCGCGTTAGTCGTATAAATATTAGATTTGACCCTGGCGATCCGTTTCTCAACACCGTTCTGCATGGCAAAATTACAGACCAGAAGGTTTGTCTCATCACTGGGGGTCACCGCTATAACAAGATCGGCGGAGCCTATACCGGCAGCATCAAGCGCCGCCGGGCTGGACCCGACACCCTCGACCGTGAAAACATCAAGTTTGTTGTTGATCTCTTCACACAGGGCCTTGTCTTTTTCAATTATCGTAATATTATGGTCCAGTCCGGAAAAGTGTCTGGCCAGACTGTATCCGACCATGCCGGCACCGACAATGACTATTTTCATAGGGTCTCCTTATTTCCATAGATTATACCCCCGGCAGGGCATATTGTAAAAAGGTTTCTAATTTGTAGTTTACCTCACCGTGACGGGTAAAAAATAACTTGACAGATAGTAATTATTCTTATATAGTAATCAATCATGATACAAAATACAGAGGACCATCTCCAGGATTTCAGGGACAAATGCCGTAAAAACCGGCTGAAGATAACTCCCCAGAGGACAGGGATATATGAGGAATTAAACCGCGCCAGCGACCATCCCACAGCTGATCAGGTGTATAACAGGGTAAAAAAACGGTTCCCCCATATTTCTTTCGACACGGTTTACAGGACCCTTCAGTCTTTTTCGGATATAGGTGTGGTCAAGATAGTGGAGGGGTACGGGAATCCCCGAAGGTTTGATACGGATACGGGGTCCCATCACCATATGCGGTGCGTCAGATGCCATAAGATAATAGATTTTTATAACAGGGAATATGACGAGATACCTGTGCCTGAAGACATAAAGGAACAGTTTCATGTATTAGATAAAAAGGTCATACTTGAGGGTATATGTGATGATTGCGCCGAATAGAGATATAAAGAAGATCATCATCGGGTTCCAGAAGAACGAGATAACCGAATATTTCATCTACAGGGCTTTACTGGCCATGATGCGGAATGAACATAACAGGGATGTCCTGCGCAGGATATCCGAAGAGGAAATGCGCCATTACCATATCTGGCATAAATATTCCGGAAAAAAAATAAGGCCTGATAATCTGAAACGCTGGTTCTATATAATCATCTCGCTGCTTTTCGGTGTATCGTTCTGCATAAAATTGATGGAGAAGGGGGAAAGCAATGCCCAGGCGGCTTACGGCAGGATATCGGATGCTGTGCCCGAAGCCGGGGAGATAAAGAAACAGGAAGAAGAGCATGAGGCCCGGCTTATCGACATGATAGAGGAAGAAAAGCTTGAATATATGGGGTCCGTGGTGCTGGGCCTGAACGACGCGCTGGTGGAGTTCACCGGTGCCTTGGCGGGGTTCACCTTTGCTTTACAGGATTCCCGACTTATAGGTATGGTGGGTCTGATAATGGGGTTTTCGGCTTCTCTTTCCATGGCGGCGTCTGAATATCTTTCCACCAAAACGGAAAGCACGGATAAAAATCCCCTGAAAGCGTCTTTCTATACCGGTGTGACGTACCTTTTGACGGTCATTGTCCTGGTCTTCCCTTATTTTATCCTGGGAGACTACGGGCTTTCGCTCTTTTTGATGATAGCATTAGCCGTTGCTCTGATCTTTATGTTCACGTTCTATTATTCAGTGGTCAGGGATATCCCGTTCGGCGAAAGGTTCACGGAGATGCTGGGCATAAGCATGGGTGTGGCCGCCCTGAGTTTCGTTATAGGTATAATCGTGAAAAAAGTACTTCAAATTGATATATAATAAAAGGCGGAGGTGACAAAATATGAAATTTAAGATCAATTGGAAGATCATCGCGGGCATACTTATGGTGATCATGTCCGTGACAGTCTATCTGATACATTTTGTTATATTCAGGGATGCCCACCATATTTTTATCTATCTTATAGGTGATATAGCTTTCGTGTTTATCGAGGTCCTGATGGTGTCTATAATCATAGACCAGTTGCTCAATGAATGGGACAAGAAAAGCCACCTCAGGAAACTGAACATGGTAATAGAGGTGTTTTTCAGTGAATTCGGGAAACATCTTCTGGTATACCTGTCCAACTTTGACAAAAACCTGGATAAAATACACGATTGTATCGTTGATAAGAGCGGTAACTGCGAAATGGATTTCAGATGCGCTTTTAAGGCCTTGAAGAAGTATGAACCGCATATCGAGATCGACAAGGTGGACCTGTTCAAATTATCGGGATTCCTGACCCGGAAAAGGTCTTTTCTGGTAAGCCTTCTACAGAATCCCAATCTTCTGGAACACCAGACATTTACGGAAACCCTCATGGCCATATTTCATATAGCCGAGGAATTGGAGGCCAGGGACCTGAAAGGTCTCTCTGGAGAGGATATGAAACACACCAAGGTCGATATAGAACGGGCATATGGTAAACTTATAAACCAGTGGCTGAGGTATATGGCCTACACCGAAAAACATTATCCTTATTTCTTTCTTTTCGCCATGCGGACGAACCCGTTCGACGAAAAGGCGTCATGGCTTGAACGCTGGTATGAACCGGCGGCAGCGCAGCAGGGTGGTGCGGGGACAGTTTTATGATAAAAAAATAACAGGGAGGATATCATGCCGGAATTCGGAACACCATTTTCAGGGTTAGCAAAGGACCGGAAGGTGACTGACGAAGAATTGATAAGGGCCATAAGGTTTATGATAGCGGCTGAATATGAGGCGATACAGCTTTATATGCAGCTGGCCGAATCAACCGATAATGAACTTGCCCAGGATGTCCTCAGGGATATTGCCGATGAGGAAAGGGTGCATGCGGGCGAATTTCTGAGGTTGCTGAAAGAACTTGCGCCTGATGAACAAAAGTTTTATGATGAAGGCGCGGAAGAAGTCGAGGAGGAGATCGGTAAGGGAAAATAATGTTCGTATTTGAAAGGCAGGCATGAAGATACTTATAGTCGATGATGAAGTAGACATATGTGATTTTGTGAAAAATTTTTTATCCGAAAGAGGGTTTGAGGTACTAGTGGCTCATAATGGTAAAGAAGCGCTGGCGGCGGTGGACGAGCAGCAGCCTCCCGTGATGCTGCTTGATATAAAAATGCCTGTTATGAACGGCATAGAGACCCTCGAGGAGCTGAAAAAAAGGAAAAACACGCCTAAGATCATCCTGGTCACGGCCGAAAGTGAGCTAGAAAAAGCCGAAGAACTGAAATACGCGGGGGTTATAAATTATATTACAAAACCTTTATCGCTTATACAGCTTGAGAAGACGATCCTTGCCGTGGCCGATAAGATCAAAGATGATGACGATACGGGCGGAGGAGAGTAGATGCCGGGGCTTGTGTTATTGAGGCATGGTGAATCATTGTGGAACCGTAAGAATATTTTTACGGGATGGGTCGATATACCTTTATCCGTTAACGGTATAGATGAGGCACTGGCGGCCGGTGACGCGTTAAAGGGCATCAAGTTCGATATCATATATACATCCCTGCAGATACGCGCGATACAGACAGCGATGCTGGTGATGTCCAGGAACGAGAGTTCCGGTACCCCTGTGGTCGTACATGATAAGGGAAAGATGTCGGAATGGGCCAGGATATATGATGAGGAAACAAAGAACAGCGTTATACCCGTTATAGAGGACTGGCGTCTGAACGAAAGGTATTACGGCGAACTTCAGGGCAGGAATAAGGAGAAAACAGGCGAGATATATGGTGAGGAACAGCTTCATATCTGGAGGAGAAGTTATGATGTGCCGCCTCCGGGCGGAGAATGTCTCAAGGATACCGCGGCGAGGACCATACCGTTTTTCAGGGATGTCATCATCCCCGGGCTGGAGAAAGGTGAAAACATACTGGTATCCGCTCATGGCAACAGTTTAAGGTCGATAGTCATGCATATAGACGGGTTATCGGAAAAAGAGGTGTTAAGCCTGGAGATACCCACGGGAAAACCCGTTATATATGAGTATAAGGGGAAAAGGTTTTATCCGGAAAAACCCCGGGTCGCGGGATGAGGATGCGGGAGTATAATCCCTTTTTTATTTATTGTTGATCTCCGCGATATCATCGATGACAGCCTTCCCGTCAAAACCGTCATGTCCCGAATATGACCATATCAAAGCGAAATCGTAACCGGCCTTTCTAAGCCTTTCCAGGTTGTTTTTGATCGTGCCTTTTACGGGGCTGATCTCTCCCATGGCGGTCAGCCGTCCGTCTTTTTCAGTGCCGAATATCGCCCATAGATCATCTGCGGGTGTATCGAGGGGCCATAGTCCCGGATTATCTATATTGTATGATTCAAGGCTCTCCCAGTAATGCGGCATAAGGATATCCACGCCCTCGTTGACGCTTTTCCAGTATTCCAGATCGTAGAGCCAGCTGCGGAAACCTATGGTCACCGGTATGTCCGGGTTTACGATACTTTTGACAAGATAAAGTGTTTCTCCCGCAAAATCCACCAGTTGGGTAAATGTTGCCGGCGCGGCCAGGGCCACGGCATTCGAAGGTTCGTTTATTATATCTATGGCCCCGATATATCTCCGGAACCTCGGGTCTTTATCCAGTATCCTGATCATTTTCCATATTATGGAATAAGATTTAATGCGGGTCAGCGGAACGGTCACTATCTCGGGATGCTCGCCTACCTCGTATTTTTTGAAAGGTCCTTCGCCTTCTATAGTATCGGCGAAAGTGAAATCGTACAGGGTCAATATGATGACGATCCGTTTGCCGGTCTTTTTTTCCACTTTTTCCAGTATTTCCAGCAACGCTGTAAAGTCTTTCAGGACATAGCGGTTAAGGCTTTGTATGGAAGTGTCTCCCGGGAAGAGGGTGATCTCGTTCTTTTCAAAAAACCCCGGAAGTTCTTCCACCGGGAGGCCGATCGCGGTCCCGAGAAGGGTTTCCTGGTTTTTGTCGAAACCGGATATATCCTTGCCTGTCACATCCCACAGGAAGACCCCTCCCAGATGCCCCAGAGTAAAGACCCGTACTATTTCGATATTTTTTGAGGCAAAGAATAAAAAATCCCCCAGGGTGCGGGAATAGGTTATGTCGCTTGAAAACCCGAAATGTCCCGGGTCATTGGGTTTTCTTCCGGTGGTAGGGTATATCTGGGGCACTTCAAGTACGTTTTTCGGGATGGATATAGTGGGAAAAGGATAATTTATGCCGACGGTATATCCACCGTTCTTTTTCAGTATTTCGTTAAGGACCCATTTAGAGGGATCTCTCTTCAGCCGGGTAAAATCTATTTTTTTGAACCTGCTTTTATGGGGTGCAGGAGTTTTATATACGGTCAGATCGCTGAGATAGATCGAAAGGTCCATGGGCGGGAGCTCCCTGAAAGTCGCTTCCATGTTTATAAGTATGGATTTTATTTTACCGGGATCAAACCCGGGCATGACCAGCCCTTTGGGTGTCGGCGCGGCTAATGTCACGTTCAGGAAAGCTTTTGCCGGCAGACCTTCCGAAAGGGATATGTTAGGGCCGAACATCACTTTGTCATTGATATCCAGTAGGCCCAGCCGCGCTCTGTACGGTTCCTGCCAGAGTTCGGTCGTATCGGTGACCGGGCTGATCGTTAATTCTATCACCGAATCTTTCATATCGACCGGCGCCCCGTCCAGGTCTCTTTTGAGCTCAGCCCGGTAAAAAGGGTTTGTCCAGTTTATACCGCCTTGCATTTTGAGGGTGGCGAAGATGCGGTACGGGTCTTTTTCCGAGCGGGTTATGGTTATCCCGCATCCGCTTGTGTCGCCGGACTCATCGATACAGACATAACCGCCCAGGCCCTGGATATCCCGCTGTTCCCATTTGCCGTCAAAAGGCACGGTACGTCCTTTTAAAAGCCGCGGAAGTTCTATGACAAAAGGGACGGTTCTTTTTGCAGGGCCTGTATCGGTTAAAAAATCCAGGGATAAGCCCCCGCCAGCAAGCGCTCCGGGTTGCGGGGCGGAGGCAGTATCCGGCACAAGAGGGATTATAAGGTTTAACGGGTCCGGGATACCGGTCTCTGCGGCGATCTCGATCGTCGCAGCGGCTTCATCCCCCGGGGCCAGGCGCGCTGTCAATGCGGCTTTTTCAGGTATGTGCCCATTACACATATGGACCGGTATGGAGATGAATGATTCTTTGCCCGGGCCCGGCATATCCGGGGTTATATCATCAATAGGCCCTTTTAAAAGAACGTTTCCTTCAGTCAGCACCAGGCTGGATTTGGCCGGGTAGCTGTTCAAGAAATCATGCTCTATCGTTTCACCTCTTTTTATTTTTTGCCAGTTCATCCTGGAAATATCAAACGGTATGTCCCCTATTTTAATGTTTGTTATCATAAAAAAAATATTTTCAGTTCCCGGTTTAAGCGATCCTGTCCACAGCTCCACTGCTATGGCTCTGATGCCGGCGGGGTCGAAGGACAGGCCATCCGTCTCAACGGGTTTTTCAGGGACCGTTAAACTTACTCTGTTATATTTACCGGGGGAGATATTTTTCCATCCACCGCCGGATGGCAGGTCATACCATTTATCTCCGGATGATGATTTGGCGATAATGCGCACCCTGGGTTCTCCCGGGACAAGGCAGCGCAAAGTCGCCTTTGGTATGTATATATCGGCCGAAATGGACTTACCGGGCAGGATCTTGATGAGTTCCGCGTATGTCAGGCCGGAAAAGTATTTAAGGTCCAGATAAGCTCCGCAGGAAACTCCGGGAAGGTCCTGTTCGGTTGTCCCGGATACCGCCAGGATGAAAGCTTTTTCCGATCTTATGACCTCGCTGTCTTTTTTTGAGGACAATATTTCCCATCTGATGGGATATTCACGGCCTGTAAATCCGTAAGAAAGATTTGCGGAAATGAAAAAAGCGCCTATGAAACAAATTATCTTGTATTTCATATGAAGTATTGGTATTTTGTTACTAGTGAAAAACAATTGTTAAAATACATTATACTACATATGTAAAAAGATACGGGATAATTTTCGGTCAACTTTCAGAAAGGGTATTATGCGCAGACAATTTACGGTGGGTATATTAAAAGAGGAAAATGAACGGGAACGAAGGGCTCCGCTTACGCCCGCGGATGCCGCCTGGCTGATCGAACGAGGCATAAAAGTCGAAGTCGTATCCGATCCGAAAAGGATCTTTACGGATGCCCAATACCGGAAAACGGGGGCGACGGTAGTAAAAAAGGTAAACAGGGCGGACCTTCTTGTGGGTATAAAAGCGCCAGATCCGCAGAACGTGATCGCCGGGAAGATATATATGATATTTTCTCACGCCATAAAGGGCCAGAAGGACAATATCCATCTTCTGAAAGAGATGATCAGGAAAAACGTGACGCTTATAGACTATGAAAAAATTAAAGATAACCGGGGTAAGAGAATAGTGTATTTCGGGCGCTACGCGGGTATCTGCGGCATAGTGGACAGCCTTCACATATACGGGAAGAAGATGAGGTCGAAGAAAGTACCCACGCCTTTTACTTCCCTGAAGCCGAGCTGGAAATACGCTGACCTTGAGGACCTGAAAAACGGTGTGAGCAAGACGGCGGAACTTATCGATAGAAAAGGGATCAATAAAAAAGTCTCCCCTTTCATAATAGGTATCATGGGCAGGGGCAACGTCAGTTCCGGGGTCCAGGAGGTCCTCGGTCTTATGAACGCGGTTGAGATACATCCCCGCGACATGAAAAGGTTCATTAAAAGCAAGAACCATAAAAACACCGAAATATACTATATAGTCTTTTACCGGGAGGAAAAGATCAGGTCGAAGGCCGGGAAAAAATTTTATTTTGAGGAATATCTCGAATACCCCGGGAAGTTCGAATCTAACATGGATAAATATCTGGCTCAGCTTAATATGCTGGTAAATGCCGGATACTGGGATAAACATTATCCCAGGATGATAACCCGCAGGATGATAAGGGACCTTTATGCTCAGAAGGGGTTCCGCCTTGAACTTATATCCGATATTTCGTGTGATATCGAAGGGGCGGTGGAGATCACCAGTAAGACCACTACACAGAAAAAACCGTCATATACATATGAACCCGTCAAGGACCGGTATAAAGACGGCTGCCAGAAAAAAGGTATAACTATTTTCGCGATAGACAATCTCCCCACGGAACTTCCCGCGGATTCATCCGCGTATTTCAGCGATCTTATAAGGGAATATGTATACCAGATAGCGGCGCATGGAGCCAGGAATGTCACCGAGCATATAGCGCTCCCGAGGGAAATAAGGATGGCCACGGTAGTCCAGGACTGCAGCCTTACGGATGAATATAAATATCTGAAAGAGTATATAATATGAGAAGACACCGGCAAAAACACAGAAAAACAGCCCTGCTGGCGATAGGCGATATATCCGATTACGATTCTTTTCTTAAATTAGATAAAAACAGGAAATATATCAGAAAGCTGGGGCTTGAGTATCTCTCCGTTAGCTATGACCAAATACTTAAAGGAAAAGCTCTGGACATCGGGTCCGACGCGGTCATCATTTTCCCGTTCTTCCCATTCAAATACTGGAACAGAAATATAGAGCGCAGGGGCTACAAAGGGTTGTACGGCAATATTTCTTTCCGTGAAAAGTTCGCGGGGTTTTGCAGGGAAGTGGAGCGGAAAATAAGCGGATTGACGCGCGGCAGGTCATGTTTTTATATAAATGATATGAAAAAATGCGCGTATTACAGGGATAAAAGGACCGTTATGTCCAGGTTGAAGAGATCCGGTGTGAGTGTCCCGGACAATACGCGCACCTCCGATCCCGGGAAAATACTTCGCATGATAGAAAAAGGCGGAAAATTTTTCATTAAGCCAAGATGCGGGTCGATGGGCAAGGGTATAACATACATGGAGAAGGATAACTGGCGCACGAATTTCCGATTCCGGGCGGGGAAATTAGGTAATATATATTCGGACTATGGATGGAAATTCCGGGATGTCACGGGCAAACGCGCGTTTGTGGACGGCATAGCGGAAGGGGACTTTGTGATCGAACAAGCCGTGGACCCGTTTCTCCGCGGGAGGAACAAAGTCGATTTCAGGGTATATGTATTCAACGGGGAAGTCCTGTTCATATACCCCAGGATGAACTCTTTTGATAATGTCACCACCAATATATCCCAGGGCGGCAGGGGGTGCCCCGGGTTTGTAGAAAAAATACCCGCCGGGGCGCTGCGTAAGATAAAAGGGCAGGCGCTAAAAGCGGCAAAGAGCCTGGGCCTGGGGTTTTGCGGTATAGATGTACTGATGGACAGTGATATGCGGCGCGCTTATGTGATCGATGTTAACATGTTCCCTGGATTCCCGAAAAGGAGAACCTTTAACCTTGCCAGGAGCATAGTCGACAGATTAAACCGGATTGATGCGGCTTGAAGGCCACTACGCGAAATTCTGATTTTCCTGGTTTTTTTTCGCGCTATATTGTATACTATGTACATATACAAACTATATAAAGGAGCGTTATGAGGTTGACCACAAAAAGTGAATATGCTTTGCTGGCGTTGATCTATATCGCCAGGAAGCCCGGCCAGAAATACGTGAAAATAGATGAAATAACCGAAGCGTACGGCCTTTCAAAAAAATACCTGGAACAGATCTTCAATGCCTTGAGGCAGGCAAGGTATGTCAGGACCAGAAGAGGCGCGAACGGCGGGTATATGCTGGCCAGAAAAGCGGAAAAGATCACTTTGGCCGAGATCGTCAGGCTTATGGACGGGGCGCTCGCGCCGACACTGGCTGTAAGCAGATATTTTTATGAGAACAATCCGCTGGAAAAAGAAAAGAAAGTAATAAACGTGATGCGTGATATAAGGGATTATATATCAAACAAGATAGAAAGTCTCAAGATCGCCGATCTTGTATAAAGTATGTGAAAAGGAATGATAATGGACCCGGGACTTCATTCAGGTTTCATCGCCGGTTTGATGATGCTGGCTTTCTTGTGTGAATATATGGATTCGGCCCTGGGAATGGGGTACGGCACTACGTTGACACCCATACTTCTGATGATCGGATATGAACCCCTGCAGGTCGTGCCGGTTATCCTGATATCCGAACTGATCAGCGGGTTGCTGGCGGGGATACTTCATCACAGGGAAGGGAACGCGGATTTCCGGCCTAAAGTCATAGATGTTGCCGCTGTAGCTTCGGAGTTCGGTGCGGCAGGATATATCAGGAGCCTCAAAAAAAATTTCCCACTGCATCTGAAGGTGGCCCTTTTGCTGGCGGCTTGCAGTATTATGGGAACGATCGTTTCTATTTTTCTTGCCGTGAACCTGCCCGGATCCTGGGTTAAACTTTATATAGGTATCATTGTGCTCGCAATGGGTCTTATGATCATTATCTGTTTTAACAGGAAATTTGTTTTTTCCTGGAAAAAGATCGCGGGGCTGGGCCTTGTGGCGTCTTTCAATAAAGGTATAAGCGGCGGCGGGTACGGTCCGGTAGTCACAAGCGGGCAGGTACTGGCGGGGGTCAACAGCAAAAACGCGGTCGCGATAACATCTCTCGCGGAGGGGCTGACCTGCGCTGTTGGTATAACATCATATTTTTTTATCTCACGTTCACCACTTGATCTATCTCTGGCTCCGGTTATAGTCACAGGGGCGGTCGCTTCCATACCTTTTTCCGTAAAAAGCGTGAAGAAGATCACGGAGAAAAGATTGAAAGCGGCCATTGCGGCGCTGACCCTGGTATTGGGGATATCCACTATTTTCAAGACTATCACGGGTTGACAGGAATATTTGTTTTTTACCGCGGACAACACCGCCCTTGACTAAAAATTAAAATATTGATATATTCGGATATTACGATGTCCCATAAGAACAGGAGAAGCGTGATGGACTACAGGGAAACAGGAGAAATATTGAAGGTGATAGCGCATCCGGCCCGTTTAAAGATCCTGTACGGCCTTTTGAGAAATGAATGTGATGTGAACGGCATAGTCAAAAAGCTGGGACTTCCGCAATCCACCATATCGCAACATCTCGGTCTGCTCCGGAACAAGGGCATAATAAAACCCAGGAAGGAAGGGGTCAGGACCTGTTACAGTGTTGAAAACCTCAAGGTCAGGGAAATACTGCGCGTATTAAAGAAATAATTTTTTGCGTTATATATCCAATTATCCGGATAATACGATAAAATGCGCATGAAATATAAAGGAGGAAGATGAAAATACTTATAGTGGGTGGAGTGGCCGGCGGCGCCAGCGCGGCCGCCAGGGCAAGACGGTTAAGTGAAGATGCCGAGATAATAGTTTTTGAAAGAGGCGAGTATGTGTCTTTCGCTAATTGCGGATTGCCGTATTACGCCGGCGGGGTCATCAAGAAGAAGGACGCGCTGCTGGTCCAGACGCCGGAGGGTCTGCGGAAAAGGTTCAATATAGATATACGGGTAAACAGCGCCGTCGAAGACATAGACACCGGGGGGAAAAGGGTCAAAGTAAAGGACCTGAAAAAGGGAAAAGAATATTTTGAGGAATATGATCATCTCATCCTCTCACCCGGGGCCGAACCTGTTATACCTCCCTTTGAAGGCTCCAGGCTGGGATGTGTGCATGCGGTAAGGACCATACCGGATATCGAACGGATAAAATCAGAGATCGACGCCGGCCGCGTTAAAAAAGCCGTGGTGATAGGCGCGGGTTTTATCGGGTTGGAGATGGCGGAAAACCTCAGGGAGAGAAAGATAGAGACACATCTTGTCGAGAAAATGGACCAGGTGATGCCTCCGCTTGACAAGGATATGGCTGTAATACTGCATAGAGAGATCGGAAAACATGATATAAGGCTGCACCTTGATGAGGAAGTCGTGAAGATGGATGAGGACACGAAGGGATGCATTGTCAGGTTAAGGTCCGGCAGGGACATAAGAGCCGATATGATCGTGATGTCGGTCGGGGTAAGACCTGAAACAGAGCTCGCGTCCAAAGCCGGGCTGGAAATATCGGGCAAGGGTATCAAAACAGATGAAAAGATGGTCACATCTGATCCGTCCGTACTGGCGATAGGGGACGCGGTAGTGGTACGGGACCCGGTTACGGGGGCGATACGGAATATCCCCCTGGCGGGCCCCGCGGCCAAACAGGCTCTGGTGGCCGTGAACAACATATTCGGTGTCGAAGACAAATATGAAGGGACCATGGGGACATCTGTGGTCAAAGTTTTCGGATTAACGGCCGCTATGACGGGAGGAAGCGAAAAAACGCTGAAAGCGGAAGGAAAACGGTTCAATAAAGTATATACATATCCCGCTGATCATGTGGGATATTATCCGGGCGCCACCCAGATGGCCATGAAGGTCCTGTTCGAGCCGGATTCCGGTATTATCCTGGGCGCTCAGATAATAGGTGAAAACGGTGTAGCCAGAAGGACCGATATACTTGCCGTCGCGGTTAAACATAAGATGACGGTCAAGGACCTCGCGGAACTGGAGCTTTGTTACGCGCCCCCCTACGGTTCATCGAAAGACGCGGTCAATCTTGCCGGGATGACAGGCCTGAACCATATGAGGGGGATAACGCGGCTGATACATTGGGAAGATCTCACAGGAGATGAATTTCTGCTGGATGTCAGGACCGGGAAGGAAAACAAAAAAGGAAATATCCCCAATTCAACAAATATCCCGGTGGACGAGATCAGAAGCCGTTTAAGCGAAATACCGCGTGACAGGAACATCGCTGTTTTCTGCCATGTGGGTATAAGGGCCCATATAGCCTGCAGGATACTGGCGCAGAAAGGGTACAAAGTGTTCAATGTGTCGGGAGGGTATATGTCGTTCATGAACCACAGGGACGCGTATGACACCGAAACCGTACTTGTTCAGCAGGTCAGCCTCGCGGAAGGGTCCTTCTGTACGGGTCCCACCGGGGAACCCGCGGACAACGTCGATTGACCGGTCCGCATCCGGTTTTTTTATTATTGACATCACGCACCACTTGTGCTACGATTTTTAAATTCGTGTTACCAATAAAACCAGGGAAACGATAAAAATAGCAGTACAAGGCGAGAGGAGACAGTGATGAGGGGGATCAGGTCATCAGGATACATGATATTACCGTTTTGCGCGCTTTTCTATTTCTGCGGAAACGCGTACAGCGCGGATACGGTATCGAACGGCGATTTTATGGGGGAACTCAAGGAACTCAAAAAGATAATAGCGCGCCAGGAAAAACGTATAACCGAACTTGAAAACCAGGTCAGGGCTTATCAGTCAGAGATGGACCGGCAGTGCGTGGTCCTGGAAAAGCACGACGAAGTGATAAAGAATGAACATTTGCAGGACCTCTCGGCCCGCCTGAACAGGGAACTGGAAGGATTGAAGAATATATGCGGCCTGGAGATCGGCGCGGGGATAACTGCCGTGGGACAGGGCACCCCTAACGCCAACAACGGGGATGCTACGGATGGGGAGGATTCAAGGTTTGACGGGTCATATTCCGTTGATCTAAGCATAGCGAAGACATTCGAAGATTACGGGATGGCGTTTATCCATACTGAAGCGGGCCAGGGAGATACGATAGAAGGTGAACTCAGCGTTTTCAGCAATGTAAACAGGGACGCGGGAGAATCAGGCGCGCATGTCGACATAACGGAAGCCTGGTATGAGCATTATTTCTTGGATAACCAGATCGTATTTACGGCAGGTAAAATAGATGCTTCCGGATATATTGACACCAATGAATACGCTAACGATGAATGTACCCAGTTTCTAGGGCACATCTTCAGGAATTCAGCCGTTATAGACTGGCCTGATGATAATGGATTGGGCTGCAGTTTTTATCTGGCGCCTGAAGGTCTGGATTTTATCAGCGCCGGGGCGGTCTATATGGATGAAGACGGCGACTGGGAAAATCTTTTTGATAATCCGTTCATAGCGGCGCAATTGAACTTTATGCCGGCTGAAGCGTTCGATTATGACGCGGAAATGTGGGGAGGAAACTATCGTGTGATCTTCTGGTATAACGGGGCTCCTCACGCGAGGGTTAAAAATCCCGATGATTTCGAAAGAGGGAATACCGGGTTCGGGATAAGTTGTGACCAGATGATCACCGATATTTGCGGAGTATTCGGGCGTTTCGGATGGGCCGACCCCGACCGTAACGACATCGGTTATGACTGGTCTGTAGGCGGACGGGTCAGCGGACGTCACTGGGGACGGGAAGAAGACGTGATCGCTGTGGCCGTAGGACAGGCGATACCCGGTGAGGATTATAAAGACGTGAACGGGTTTGACAATGCTGAAACGCATCTTGAGGCATATTATTCCTGCAGGGTAAACGAGCATTTTACCTTGACCCCGGATATGCAGGTGATATGGGAACCCAATGGAGGGGGAACGATTTCGGGAGAGGACAGCGATACCATATTTGTTTACGGGATCAGAAGCCAGATCGATTTTTGACGCGGGCCGTGTTGTATGGTAATATAAGCCCGGATCATAATAGAGATATCAATCCCGGATGATATGAAGGTGACAAGGCGTTCTTGTCCGGGAAAAGTGTTTAGATCAAGTTTAAAGGAGGTAAAAATGCATATTCCTAATTCCATGCTGCATGGGTCGGTATGCCCTGTCACTGTATTGGTCAGTACTTTTGGTATTATCTTAGCGGCGCTGAAGGCGTTCTGGTCGGAACACAAGACAAGCGCCGCCAGGTTCGGGGCGATCACGGCGCTTATTTTCGCCGGACAGATGATGAACTTTCCGGTGCAGAACGGTACTTCCGGACATCTTCTTGGAGGGGTGTTGGCGGCGGTCTTGCTGGGAACACCTCTGGGGGTGCTTTCGATAGCGCTTGTCGTGACAATCCAGTGCCTGGTATTTTCTGACGGAGGATTCACAGTGCTCGGCGCGAATGTCCTGAATATGGCCATAATAGGAGCGGGTTTCGGGGGAATGATGAATGCATATCTCGTTAAAAAATTCCCGGCTGGTTCAGCTAAACATGTGCTGGGGATCGGTATAGCCGCGTGGTCCTCGGTTATGCTTGCCGCTTTAGCCTGCAGTATAGAACTGGCTGTTTCGGGAACGATAGCGTTTTCAAAGGTGGCAGGCGCCATGATGAGCACACATGCCCTGATAGGTGTAGGGGAAGGGATCATAACCGCGGCTGTATGTTATCTTCTGGCATATGAACCGGTAAAGGGGTTAACCGGGAAGTCGGTTGTGGTGCCCCTGGCCGCTTCCGGTATCATAGCGGCCATGCTCAGTCCTTTCGCAAGCGGTTTCCCGGACGGCCTGGAATGGGTCGCGCAGAAATATCAGTTCCTCCATGAGTCCGCGCCGTCTTTTGTGAGCCCGTTACCGGATTATTCCGTATCATGGATAGGAAATGAAGCGGTATCTACGGGATTAGCCGGGCTGGCGGGTGTTGCGATCACTTTTTTTGCGGCATGGGTGGTAGCAAAAGCCCTGCATATGCCGGCACAACTGGACCCCGCATCATAACACGGTCCACATCATTTTTTTAAACCCCGCGCGTTTCAATACGCGCGGGGTTTTTTATTTATGGTTCGGCGCGCTTAAGTCCTGAGTTTATCGAAGGACGCTTGCTCACCATTGAATCTAGCCGAACTACCCTGAGCAAGTGACGAACGCAGTGAGGAGCCCTTCGAGATTCAGTTGACAAACTGCCGCGTATCAGGTATAATTGATAATGAAAACCATTTTCATTAACTGAAAAAGGAAGTGGATCATGCGGGGCAGAAGAGGGATGTCGGGTCCGGGATGGGGACATAGATTAAAGGGATGCGGGTATCGTATGACTGTCCCCAGGAAAGCCATAATGGACGTTTTCCAGAATACGAAAGGACATCTCAGCGCCGAAGATGTATTTTTCAGGGTGCACAGGGAATTTCCCCATGTCGGTCTTACTACCGTTTACCGCACGTTGGAATTACTGACCGAAATGGGTTTTTTGTGCAAACATGATTTCGGGGACAACAGGGCGAGATATGAAAGGATGGGAGAATCCACCGAAGACCATCACCACCATCTTGTATGTACCCGGTGCAAAAAAGTGGTGAATTACTCGGCATTTATCGAGGAAGAACTGGAGTTTTTAAAGAGAGCCGAAAGAGGTTTGGCGAAAAAATATAATTTTGAGATAAAAGACCACATAATCCAGTTTTACGGATTATGTGACAAATGCAGAAAAGAGCAATAAGGAGGTGTATCATGCCAGGTTTTGACGGAACAGGTCCCGGAGGAAGGGGTCCCATGACAGGAGGAGGCAGAGGTTACTGCACCGTTACGGCGGGAAGAAGCGTTGTACGCCCCGCGGCCGGGTTTTTCAGGCGAGGCGGCGGGAGAGGACGGCGCAATATGTATTACGCTACGGGTATGCCGGGGTGGCAGAGAGCCGCTTATGGTTATCCTGCATACGGGGGACAGTATCCTTATGCAGCCGGAGTCGCGGCCGGGGAAGAAAAAGAAGCTTTAAGGGCCGAAGCGGAGCTTTTAAGACAGGAGTTGTCGGATATCCAGAGCCGTATCGACGCATTGGAAAAAGACGGCCAACGCGACGAAAATAAATAAAAATATGGAGGACAATATGCGTATAGCTATTTCCACGGAAGGGGAAAATGTATCCGCGCATTTCGGGCGGTGCCCTTTGTTCACGATAGTCGATATCGAGGACGGTAAAGTGACAAACAAAGAAGTGATCGCTAATCCCGGGCATCATCCCGGTTTTTTGCCGCGGTTTTTTCATGATAAAGGAGTTAACTGCATAATAGCGGGCGGGATGGGGCAGAGAGCCGTCCAGCTTTTCGCGGAACAGGGGATCGAAAAAGTGGTCGGGGTGAGCGGCCGAGTGAGTGTTGTGGTGGAAAAGATCGCCGGCGGTACCCTTGAAGGCGGAGAAAGCCTGTGCAGACCCGGTGCCGGCAAGGGATACGGGCTGGATAAGACCGAGTGCGACCATACTGATGGTGAACATGATCATTAAGAAGGAGACAATAAAAAATGAAAATATGTATTACATCACAAGGTGACAATCTTGAATCTCTTGTGGACCCCCGTTTCGGCAGATGCCGGTATTTTGTTATAGTCGATACCGATACAGGCGGGGTCGAGGCCATGGATAACATGAACAGAGACGGGATGGGAGGTGTAGGAATACGGTCCGGCCAGATGATGGCCGAAAAAGGGATCAAAGCTGTCCTGACCGGTAATGTGGGCCCTAATGCATACCAGACTCTGAGCGCTGCGGGCATAGAAGTGGTCACGGGTGTGTCGGGCACCGTCAAAGAGGTCATAGAAAAATACAAAAGCGGCGGCTATAAAACTTCTCCGGGGCCGAGCGTTGATTCTCATTTCGGCACGCAGGGGAACAGCCCGGTATGATGATCTCAGTTGCCAGCGGGAAGGGTGGTACGGGTAAGACCACCGTGAGTACGGGCCTCGCGCTTTCTCTGGACAGTCCCGTCCAGCTGATCGATTGTGACGTGGAAGAACCAAACGCGCATATCTTTATCAAGCCGGAAGTAGAAGAAAAAAAACCTGTTCACGTGATGTTTCCCGAGATAGACGGATCCCGGTGCAATTTTTGCGGTAAATGCCAGGAGGTCTGCGCATATAACGCTGTTGCAGTTATACCCGGGAATGAAAAAGCCGGGGGCAAGACCCTGGTCTTCCCGGAGCTTTGCCACGGGTGCGGGGCATGCATGTATTTTTGCCCGCAGTCCGCGATAAAAGAAGCATACAGGGAAATAGGGTTTATTGAAAGGGGTACATTCGGCGCGAATGAGTTCATCCATGGCAAATTGAATATAGGGGAAGCCATGGCGCCGCCCCTCATAAGGGCGGTGAAAAAATTATCCGGCGAAGGCACTGTGATAATCGACGCGCCCCCCGGCACCACATGTCCGGTCATCACGTCTTTATACGGTTCTGATTTTTGTATTTTAGTCACAGAACCCACGCCGTTCGGTCTTAATGACCTTGTGCTGGCGGTGGAATTACTTAGAGAGATGGGAATACCGTTCGGTGTGGTCATAAACCGTTCCGATATGGGAGACGCTAATACCGCGGAATACTGTAAAAGCGAGGGAATACCCGTACTGATGGAGATACCCTTTGACAGAAAGATAGCAATGTCATATTCCAAGGGGACGCCCATTGTCGAAGATTTTCCCGGGTATAAGAAAGATTTCAGGGATATGTACGGAAAAATAAAAGTGATGGCCACACGATGAGACAATTAGTGATCATAAGCGGAAAGGGAGGCACCGGCAAGACTGTCCTTACGGCTTCTTTAGCGGCGATAGCCAGAAACAAAGTCATGGCGGATTGTGATGTCGACGCCGCGGACCTGCATCTTTTACTGGCCCCGGATATAAAACAACGTGATTTTTTTAAAAGCGGTAAAACCGCTGAGGTGAATAAGGACATCTGTGTTAATTGCGGAAAATGCAGGGAGGTCTGCAGGTTCGACGCGATAAATGACGACTATGTTGTAGACCATGTATCGTGCGAAGGATGCGGTTTTTGCGGTCTTGCCTGCCCGGCGGGCGCCATAGAGATGAGAGAGAACACGACCGGGGAATGGTTTGTATCCGGCACAAGGATGGGTCCTATGGTGCATGCCAAGCTGGCGGTAGGGGAGGAAAATTCCGGGAAACTGGTCAGCCTTGTAAGGAACAAAGCGAAAGAGTTGGCTGAAAAAGACGGGAAGGACTGGGTTATTATCGACGGATCTCCCGGCATAGGCTGTCCGGTTATAGCGTCGATCTCGGGAGTGAATGCCGCCCTTATTGTCACGGAACCCACGATGTCGGGGCTGCATGATGCCGACAGGGTCGTCAAAGTCGCCAGGCATTTCAATGTCCCTGTCAGGATGGTGATAAATAAATATGACCTTAACCCGGAGATGGCTCATGATATAGAGGCATATTGCCGTAAAAACGGTATTAAGATCTCCGGGAAGATAGGTTTCGATGAGAAAATAGTCGAAGCGATGGTGCTTGGAAAGACTATAATGGAATATACGGAAAACGAGACCACACGGACCATAAAAGATATATGGCGTGATCTTGAAGATGAAATATGTTAAAAGCGCGGAAGGAGCGCATTATGGACCCGGATTTGACGGACCGGTATGATGATGAGAGCCTGTATCCGGAAGATATAGTAACGATGGCCAGGAAGCCCCGTTATTTCGGGAGGATGAACGCGCCGACCAGCAGCGCGTTCGTCAAAGGGCCCTGCGGGGATGAGATGGAGTTCTATCTTATCGTCGACGATAATATCATCAGAGATGTCAGGTTCTATACCGAAGGATGTATCGCGACGCGTGTATGCGGTTGTGTTACGGCTCAGCTGGCATATGAAAAAAATATAGAAGAGGCCCTGGGTATTTCACCGCGCCAGGTCATAGGCCTGTTGAACGGATTGCCTGAGGACCACTGCCACTGTTCCATACTGGCCGTAAGTGCCCTGTACAGGGCGATCGCGGATTATCTGCTGAAACCCTGATATGGATACTGTACTGTGCCCATGAGGTAAAACTGGAGGTTGAGACATGGAATATAGTCCCGAATTGACCGGGGAAGAGGTCAAAGAAGTACATAAGCGGTTTGATGAAAGGCAGGCAGTTTACAGGGACAGGGGGCTGGATTTTAACGCATTCAGGGAGTTCATCCTGGATAAAGCGGCGCCTCTGGAAGATGGTATACTGGAACTGGGCACCGGGACCGGATATACCACGCTTTCACTGGCCAGAGAAGGATACAGGTTCGTTTCCATAGATACCGATAAAGAAGCGATAAAGACGACGGCCGCGCGCCTGGCATATGACAAAGTCCTGCCTAATGTACAATTTCATGTTATGGATGCCGCCCGCCTGGATTTCGGGGACGGCAGTTTCAAAAGCGTTATCGCCGTAAACCTGCTTCATCATGTTAGTGACACCGGGAAGCTTCTCTTTGAAGCCGACAGGGTGCTTAAACCGGGGGGTAAGGTGGTAATATCGGATTTTAATGAAGAGGGCAGGCGGATCATAGACGCGGTGCATGCGGAAGAAGGCAGGACCCATGACCACCCGATGGCCGATAGACCCGGTATACGTTCATTCTTTGGGGCCAGGGGGTATAAGGTCCGGGAATTTGAAAGTGCGGGACATTGGATACTTATAGGAGAAAAACAATAACCGGATGAAGAGGAAAAATTTTCAATATATATATGGTCCTGTATCTTCCTGGCGGCTGGGCCGTTCACTGGGGGTCGATCCCCTTTCCGGTGAAGATAAAATATGCAACTTTGACTGTACTTACTGCCAGTTGGGCAGTGGCGGTGAATACAGGAAAGAGAGGGCGGATTTTGTTCCTACGGCGGGCATCATAGACGAGATCAACGCTTTACCTCCGGTGGCCCTGGACTATATCACATTTTCCGGCAGAGGTGAACCTACACTGGCCGCTAATCTCGGCGAGATGATAAGTGAAGTGAAAAAAACAAGAAAAGAACCCGTGGCTGTTTTGACTAATTCGACTTTATTGCATGATAAAGAAGTCGCAAAAAGCTTATACCAGGCGGATCTTATAGCGGTCAAGATCGATGCTTCTGACGGGGAACTGTTTGAAAAGATAAACAGGCCCGCTGAATGGGTGGAATTCAACGAAATGATCGAAGGCATAAAATATTTTCGCCATAATTACAAGGGGCGATTGGCGCTTCAGGTCATGTTTTTGGAGGAAAACCGGGAAAAAGCAGATGAAATAGCCCGGCTGGCCGGTGATATCGATCCGGATGAGGTGCAACTTAATACGCCGCTTAGGCCGTGCGCGGCCAGGCCGTTATCAAAAGATACCATGGATAAAATAGAAATAGCATTTAAGGGGTTGGATGTGATTACAGTGTACAACAGCACAAAAAAAACAGTTCAACCCGTAAGCAAAAAGGATACGATGCGAAGACGCGGCAAATGTTAGCGAAAGGAGGTGAGGGCCATGCCCGCTAAACATGTTTTCAAAACAGGGGTAAAGTGGAGCGGATCTAAAAGAGGATCACTTTCATCTGACGGCAAGCTTAATATTGGCGTTGCCCCGCCCCCTCAATTCAACGGTGAAAAAGGATATTGGAGCCCCGAAGATCTTCTATTGTCCTCCGTCAATTCATGTATCATGATGACCTTCCTTTATTATGCCGAAAAAAAAGGTATAGACCTCGCGGGATACGAAAGTGAGATCGAAGGGGTGTTAGAGAAAGTAGATAATCATTTAATGTTCTCGGAAATATCGATAAAGCCCAGGATATCATTAAAGTCGCCGGACCAGGCCGATAAGGCGGGACGACTTATGCTTTTCTGCGAGAAAAATTGTTTTATTTCCAACTCATTGAAATCCCGGATAGAGATCGTACCTGAAATAAAAGGAGCAGCCGGATGACCGATCATAAAAAAATAGATGAAGCCCGAAAAGCCTTGGAATTGGGGGAAAGCGCTACTATCCCGGAAATAAAAAAAGCATACAGGCGGCTTTCCCTTAAATACCATCCCGACAAATGCCGCGGGAAAAATAAATCCGAATATGAAGAAAGATTCAAAGAGATCAATAACGCTAATGAGGTATTGATAGATTACTGTTTGAGTTTCAGGTTTGATTTCAACGAGATAAAGGATAGAAATACCAGGGAAGAGGAAAGGGTCAAGGACCACATGAGAAGGTTTTATGACGGCTGGTGGGGTGAACTGGACAATGGATGACCTTTTTGACAGATATTACAGGGAGTATGACGCGTGGTATGAAAAAAACTGGTACGCTTATCTGTCGGAACTCGAGGCGGTGAAAACATTTGTCCCGCCGGGCAAGCGCGGATTGGAGATCGGTGTGGGGTCGGGCAGGTTCGCCGGACCGCTGGGCATAGCTGTAGGCGTAGACCCCTCCGTCAGGATGGTCGAGATGGCCCGGGAGAGGGGGGTGGACGCCAGGACAGGCTGTGGAGAGGCCCTGCCGTTCGAAGATTCCACTTTTGATTATGCGGCTTTAATATTCACGTTATGTTTTGTAAAGGACCCGGAAAAAGTGATAAACGAGTCGATCAGGGTGTTGTCACCCGGGGGGAACGTCGTCGTGGGCATAGTGGACAAAAAAAGTTTTCTGGGAAAAGCCTGCCTGGAAAAAGAAAGCGTTTTTTACGCTCACGCGCGGTTTTTTGATACTGAAGAAGTCACACGGATGCTGACAGCTGCCGGATTAAGTGATTTTTCCTATCGTCAATCCGTGTTCGACTATCCCGACAGACTGGCCACGGTCGAAGAACCGCGTGAAGGTTTCGGGGACGGAGGTTTTGTCGTAATAAACGCGGTCAAATAGGGACGGATTTCTGTACGCGTTAAGAGGTATCCCGCGGCCGGGATACTTCTTGCCCGGGTTTAACAGCCCCTAAACCCGTAATATCGGAAAGACGGGCACGAAAAAGTCAGCCCTGAATTTCCGAACTTGCCGGGCTGCATAAACCTGGATCCTTCCGGCTTCGAACATGCGGAAATTCTCCACGACATGAAACGCCTGGACGGAACGGGCATACTTTTTCTCTGTTAAAAATGGCTGCGAAGTATCCCGGCCGCGGGATACTTCTTGCCCGGGTTTAATTTCGTATTGCGTATTTCGTATTGCGTATATCGTATTGCGTATTGCGTATATCGTATACCGTATTGCGTATATCGTATTGCGTATTGCGTATTGCGTATATCGTATTGCGTTGTACTTTAATATTTCTATGCATGGCCATCGATGTAGGGGCGCACCTGTGTGTGCGCCCTGTAGTGAATAGTGAAACGACCCGGAACGGACTTGGTGACCGCTGAAGGCTGACTTTTATGGAACTTTTTGCCTGCCTGTATTGTCTAACATAAAAACGGACGAAGAAATCCAAAAATATTTGTAAATAGGTCGATTAATGGTAAAATACGGGTACAATGCGTGAAAGATTAATACGATTCTTTCTGCGGCGCCATTTACTGGCTAACCTCATATTTATAGGGGTGTTCGCCGGGGGGGTGTTCGCGTGGATCGGGCTTCCCAAGGAAGAACTTCCCGATATAACCTTCGATTCCGTAAGGATAAGCACAAATTACCCGGGGGCATCGGCTGAAGACGTCGAATATTATGTCACTGAACCTATCGAAGAAGCCATACGTGATATAGACGGGGTTTACCGTGTATTCAGCGCGACCAGCATAGGCAACTGCACTGTGACCGCCGAAATAGAAAAAAGCCATCCCGATAAAGACGCGGTCGTATCGGAGATACGCAATGAGGTGCTTGACGTGGACCTTCCGAGCGATATAATCGATGATCCGCATGTGCGTGTTTTCAAGACTTCACGTAAAGCCATCATAGATGTAGGCCTTATATATAAAGGTAAGCATATTCTTGATACGGCGTCTCGCGAAAAACTTCAGACATACGCGCTTGTGCTTGAGGATGAACTCATGAACAGGCCGGAAGTCAATTCCATCGACCGATCGGGTTATTTAAAGGATGAAATACATGTCGAGATAGAACCCGGTAAGCTGAAAGAGTATAACATCACCTTTAATACCGTTATGCAGGAAATAAAGGACGGCAATGTGCGTCAACCGGCCGGGAGTATCGATAATATAAGTGAACCCAAGGTCACACTTTCGGGTGAGCTCGATACGGTAAAAAAACTGGAAGACATGAGCGTGCAGGGCGGATTTGAAGGAAAGATAATACGGGTATCGGACCTTGCCCGCGTAAAAAAAGGTTATGAAAAGACTAAAACGGTCCTGAAGATAAACGGACATGAGGGGATATTCCTTAATGTAAGAAAAAATTCAGGGTACGGGATAGTAGACGCCGTTAAAGCCGTGGAAAAAGTCGTAAAAGATTTCAGGGAGAACACATTAAAAGACACCGAGATAGAACTTATACTGCTGGACGATGAATCTTTTGATGTGCGTAACCGGCTCAGCCTTATTACCATTAACGGGGCTATAGGGTTCACGCTCGTGCTTATAGCTTTATTCCTGTTTCTCGATCTCCGTTCCGGCCTGTGGGTCGCCATGGGGATACCTTTCACTTTTTGTTTTACGCTTATCGGGGGCATCCTTATAGGTTATTCCGTCAACAATATCACGCTCGCGGCGATCATAATCGTCATGGGGATGGTCGTGGATGACGCTATTGTCGTCGCGGAGAACGTGAACCGTATGCGCGCCGGCGGGATGTCGATGGAAGAGGCGACGGTAAAGGGCACGTCTTTCGTGTTCCTGCCGATAATCGCCAGCATATTGACGACCTGTGTGGCGTTCATACCGCTTTTCTTTTTCTCGGGGCGTTTCGGGGTAATGGTGAAATTCATCCCCCCGATAGTGTTTTTGATGCTGGGCGGCAGTTTGTTCGAGGCGCTTTTTGTGTTACCCGGACATATGACGCTTCCACTGGGGCGAAGGGATGCTTATGCGGGAAGAAAAAGAAAACGATGGGTTGAATGGGCCGAAGACAGGTATGAAGCCGCTATAAACAGGATATTGAAATATAAACTGGCGGTAATACTGGTCTTTATATTGCTGCTGGCCGCGGCCGGGCGCATAGCTTCCAGCAGTATGAAGTTCGTGATGTTCCCGGATGAGGAGACCAGGCAGATCAGGCTTTCCGCGGAAGCGCCCCCGGGGACCATGAGGTATGAGACCGCGCGTATAAGCCAGCCGGTCGAGGATATTGTGAACGAATACACGGGTAAAGAAGTGGTAGGTTTCAGGAGCCAGATCGCTAGATCAAGAAGAGGTTCCGCCGCTCAGGAAAACAACTTCCGGATGAGGATAGAGATACTTCCCAGGGAAGAACGCGACAAATCCGCTAATCAGCTTATAAAGGAATGGGAGGAGGCGTTCAGGGATATACCCGGTATAAGTAAACTGCGGATGAGCAAGACATGGCATGGCCAGGAATCGGCAAGCCCTATAGACATACTTATAAAAGAGAACAACAACGCCCGCAGGTACAGGGTAGCCGATGAACTGGCGGAACGTTTGCGTAAAGATCCCGCGCTGACAAACGTGGAGATCGACAGGCCCGTATACAATCCCGAGTACCAGCTTACCCTTGACAGGGATAAAATAAGGCGGCTCGCGATAAATCCTTCCGACATAGCCAGGACATTAAGGGCTTCGCTTGAGGGTACCATATTGTACGAGTTCAGCGGCGATGAGGAACCGGTATATGTGCGGCTTACCGTTATACCGGAGGCCAAAGACGATATCACAAAAATATTCGAAATACCTGTTGAGAACCAGGGACAGTACCTGGTGCCGCTTAAGGACCTTGTCGAGATAGAAAAAATAGACGGCCCGGATTCCATAATAAGGGAAGACATGAAAAGATGCACTAATGTCTATGCTGACCTTGTCCCCGGTTCCTATAAAACACCCCTTGATATCGCGGATCATTATGAAAAGAACGTTTTCAGGGAACTGAAGGCTAAATACCCCACATCCATTATAGAGTTCAGGGGAGAGGTAAAGGATACCAGGGAGTCGGGCAGGGATTTTATTTACGCGATCATCATGGCGTTGTTTTTTATATACATAATACTGGCGCTTCTTTTTGATTCTCTTTTCAAACCGCTTATTATAATGCTGGCTATCCCGTTCGGTGTCGTGGGGATAATCCTGGCGTTCCGGGCGCACGGGATTACCATGTACGGTTTTTTCGCGGTCATAGGAGCGTTAGGGCTTGCCGGTGTAGTGGTAAATGACTCTATAATAATGATGACTAAACTTGATGAGTCTTTTGACGCGGGAAAAAGTATCGCCGAAAAAGATAAACAGATATCAGAAATAGCCAAAACGCGTTTGAGAGCGGTAATACTGACCACTGTCACCACGGTCGCCGCTATTGTGCCCACGGCGTACGGCTGGGCCGGGTATGACGCGATGCTGGCGCAGATGATGCTGGCTGTGACATGGGGGTTGTTGTTCGGTACATTGATAACGCTGGTCCTGATACCGTGCATGTACAGTTTTTACAGGGGCGTTCAATACAGGTTGTCGAGGAGATGATATGGCAAAGTTCATCCGGTTCATGACAGTTTTAACCGTTTTAACGTGTTTTGCGCGGGTAAACGGCTCCCGGGCGGATACGGAGGCCAGGACTTTATCGCTTGATGAGTTCATAAAACTGGCATGCGCGAAGGACAGGGTATTCGAACAGATACTTATCGATAACCTCAAGCTGAAGTATAAAAAGAGACTGGAACTTCCCGCCGGTGACATAGTACTTACCTCCAAGGCCGAGTACACGGCCCTGGTCAAAAACGAGGATAAGGGCTATCCTACTTATGAGATCTCCTTGAGCAGGCTTTTTCCTTATACCGGGACAGAGATAGAGGCGGGGTACGATTCCACGATGAAAGAGGCGGCCCTGGGAGATATAGACGCTGAACTTTACACTATGGTGTCGCAGCCCGTGGCGAAGAACGCTTTCGGAAGGTCAACGCGGCTTCTGGACAAGATCACCGGGATAGAGATCGATGTAGCCAGATATCAGGTGGTGGAGGCTTATGAGGAATATCTGTCATCCATCATCGGCATATATTACGACTGGTATGAAGCGTATGAGAACGTACGAACGGCGGAAAATTCTTATAATGAAAACCTTAAACTGCTTGAAAACGTGAAAGAACGCCAGAAGAACAATATCGCGTTGCCGGTTGATGTGAACAAGGTGAGACTTCAGGTGCTGCGCAAGAAGGAGTCTTTAATAGAGCTGAAAAGCCTGTATGATGAGTATACCAATCTTCTCAAAAAAAGTATAGGCTACGAGATCACGGGGGGCCTTTTACCCCATCCAGGGGACCAGTACGACAATATCACGATAGAATTCGATGAAGATTATATGAGGTTCAAGGAAGAAAGCAGGACATCCGCTATGCTTGACATGCTTGAAGAAAAGAGCGCTCTCGAACTGGACAGGGACGCCGATGACCTTCTCCCGTCCATAGACCTGTACGGGAAATATTCAGTGAAGGCGGATGACCGCCGGCTGGAGAAGGATGATAAAAAGATAATCGCGGGTATATCGATAGAGTACCCGTTTCCCGGCCAGGTGGAACGCGCAGAATATGAGACGTCAAAGATCGAACGCGAGAACCGTGTGCTGGAAAAAGTGAATACGCATATAAGGATATATACCGAGCTGCGGAATATATACAGGGAAATACAGATGACCAGAAAGCTCATCGAGATCGCGGAGGAAAAGATCGCGGTCGCGCAGGCCGTTGTGGACGATGATACCGTGAATTATTCTTACGGGAAGGTCATCCTGAATAATTTTATTGATGAAGTGAATCAACTGGACCAGAACAGGTTCAGCAGGATACAGTACGGTATCAGGCTGAAGAAGCTTATAATAGACTGGCTGACCCTGACAGATCAACTTGTGAAGAAAAAGGAACTGGGGATATAGCTCTCAGTATTTAGAAAACAGAAGACAGAGGACAGAAGACAGAGGACAGAAGTCAGAAGACAGATCACAGCCCAAAGCTCAAAGCCCACATCCCAAACTCGATATCATGCTGTTTTATTTTCACCATATTTCGAAAATCGAAAAATAATGTTTGAAAATACTTGACAAATATTTCGTTATTAGATATACTTAAACTGGAGGAAAGAGAAATGGGCAGTCGAAAAAGTATCGAGCAGATATTTGAGGAATTCACACTGGACCCTAAGGAACCTGTTTTTACGACGGGTGTGGTGTGTAAATTACTCAAGATCCCTGTATGGGTACTTAAACAGCTTGACAGAGAAGGGCTGGTCAGTCCTCCGAGGAAGGATGATAATAAATCCAGGCTATACTCAATAAGGCAGGTCAAGATCCTTAAACGGTGCTGGTATTATATGCATGTAAAGGGAGTAAAAGTGAACGGGTTGAGGATAATATTAAGGATGGAAAAGATCGGAAGGTAAAAATTTTTTGCATAAAGATTAGCACTCATACTATTTGAGTGCTAATACGCGCGATATCTTGTTTATGAATTTTTAAGGAGGTGATGAGTATGAAACGGGACAAAAAACCTTAAAAATCTAAAGTGCGGTTTGGTGACGATGTAAAGAACAAACATATAAGGAGGTTATCATGGCTCTTATACCATGGAGAAACAGAACAGGCAGAGACCTGTATAATCCTTTTACGGAAATGGAAACACTTCAGAACGAGATGAACCGGCTTTTCAATTTTTCTCTGGGAAGATGGGACGACCGGGCGCACGGTCTGATGGAAGGCCATTGGAACCCGGCGGTGGATATCTATGACTCCAAGGACGATATCCTGGTAAAAGCGGATATCCCGGGCATGAAAAAGGATGAGTTAGACGTGACTATACAGGGCGATATGCTTGTCTTGAAAGGGGAAAAGAAAAGTGAAAACGAGGTAAAGGAGAAAGGTCATATCAAAACGGAACGGTTCTATGGTTCTTTTAACAGGGCTATCAGGCTTCCATCCGGAGTAGACGCGTCCAAGGTAAAGGCCAGTTATAAAGACGGAGTACTGGAACTGGTGCTGCCCAAGAAAGAAGAATCGAAACCCAAACAGATAACGGTAGATGTCCAATAAGTGTATGGTCTGCGGCGGGTACCCGCCGCAGACCATATATACATGTCCCGGCCCGCGCGGCCGGGACTAAAAGCTGCCGGATAAGGAGGAGATTATGAATACCCGTAATTCTGATGTAAGAAAGATCGCACCCGCTGTGAATATAATCG
>Ga0272443_10001414_pt1 | contig 35217 bp, 27 predicted proteins | sample SSMAcet12_FD_193581 | JGI IMG/M metagenome (GOLD analysis project Ga0272443, IMG submission 193581) | Marine sediment archaeal communities from Little Sippewissett salt marsh, Falmouth, MA, United States - SSM-Acet-12 | ecosystem: Environmental > Aquatic > Marine > Wetlands > Sediment ... | reverse complement strand
GCTCCAACTTCACGCAACTTGACGGAACTTAACCAATGTTGTATCAGTGAATTACGCGTAATTCATTGCCCTACAAAAAGTTTCACGAAATAGCCTAATTCGAATCCTACCTCCTCCGCATTGATTTGTAACGCAATGTTGCATAAAGAGTTACACTATGGGTTCGAAGAATTTCAAACCATTTTCTAACGAAATGATACGCATTTTGAGTATCGAAGCTCGAATCAGGCAAGATAAAATGAACAGAAATCAAATTCTGTCCCAAATGTGATTATCCGAGAGCCCCACTACTTCAAAAGTATCATCTTCTTTGTCTCAATATAATCTCCAGCCTGGAACCGATAGAAGTATATCCCAGTTGAAACTTTAGTGCCATTGGAATCATCACCATTCCATGTTGTTTGATATTCACCAGCTGGTTTGGTTTCATCTACCAGAGTTCTGATCTTCTGTCCAAGGATATTATATATTTCAATCGTAACATGTGATCGAGTAGGAATGTTATACTCAATATTGGTGACAGGATTGAATGGATTTGGGTAATTCTGTGACAGCTTAAAACGGTATGGCAGGATAACGCCGTGTTGGTCGTCATTTACATCTGTGATGATGTTAGTCGTAAAAGCAGCATAGACACCGGCTCCCGGAATCATGGACCAGACTTCATTGCGTATTGTATCCACGTCGCCACCTACAAGTACCCACTCAACCAATGATGTGTCCCAATTGTAGATTTGAAGGTCTGCTTCGTTGCCAACTGAGCCATCTCCCAAGTTGAGAGCGGCGTCATCGTATTCAATGTATAGCGTGGCGGGGCTGCCTAGTGCTGTCGCGGGGTAGATGGACAGGCTCTGGGTCTCGCCAGCCTGCACTGCATCCGCATCCAGACCTGTACGAATGACCGGATACGGGGATGTTAACAGCAGGGCGCGGTCGATCTCCGTGTCCGCTGAATCAAACCACACTGCCGACAAATTGGCGGGGCCAAGAAGCCGCATGTCCGAGCTATCAGGAAGAGCGACGGTATAATCCACCCAGAATGAAAAGGCCTGAGCGGATGCATCAACAGCCGTAATGGTAAAGGTACCGTCATAGCCCAAGCTGTCTGTCACTGCTGCTGTATACTGGGAAGCACCGGGAGTGAAGACATCATCGAAGTCACCTCCATACGATGTACTCAGCATAAGTGACGGCGCGGTTGAGAACATGCTCTGCGCAGTAAGGGAAAGGGTAGCATCGCTCGCGCCAAGATGCATTTCGCAAATGAGCGGATACTCACCATCGATCGGCTCCAGCGACAGGATCAGGCTGTCGCCCGAGACTGATGCCGAACCATACAGCCAGGCGATATCGAAGTCGGATAGCGATGCCAATGCACCTGGTGGCGGGACCTCCCGGACTCGCCGCCCACCGGCATCAATATGGTCCATGACTGCGTTGGCACCGTAGACCCAGAGATAACCGGCATCCGTGGTATTGCCCTGCTCTACAATAACAAAACCGTCTACGGTGTTGCGGAACAGCCGCACCTCACCGCCGCCCGGAGGTACGTGTTCGACCAAGACGTGCACACTGGTTACCTGCGGTTCGGGAGGCATGACTTCATTGGTGAACACCACCAGTCGACCCACATCATAGTCCAAGGTGCCGGACGGAAAACCGGTGTTGTTGTTTGGCCCCGGGATATAGTCAAAACCGGGTTCAAGGTCTCGCTCCGGATCGTCAGGTTTGATTATGGGCACGAATACGGTGTCTTCAACACTTCCGACAAGCTCGTAATCTCCCTCTGTCTGAAGCTCAAACCAATCCCAGCACGACATTCCAAGTTGCACATATTGTTTTGTATTCAAACAGGCCGGCTCTGTGTACTTCGCCGAAGAGGACATTTCGCTACCCCATTCGCCTGCATTTACCCTCATCCAGTGCATGAAGCCGTAAAAGTCAATCTCTGCACACTTAAGCGGCGAGTAAGGATCGCTGTCATAACTTCCGTCAGGCTCACAGCAGTACATGTACTCGTCATATAATCCCAGGGCATAGTGTCCCAGCTCATGGATCAGTACTCTAAAAGTCTCAATCACTACTTCATCGAGTGGATGGTGAACATAAGTCGAATCCCGGTTGTCTCGAGTCTTTCCATAGTCACGCCTCGGAATCTTGATTGACCCCGGCCCGGCAGAGCGTCGTATGCCCACAGGTGTGGCACGACTACCAACCGCATTGGAAGCATACACCCGCACATCTGCCCATTCCCACTCAACCTTCGCATCAAGAATCACTACCGTATCAAGTCGCGCCTGACCATCAGTGATATCATACAAGTAGTTCGATGCCGCGCGGATATTGTCTTCCAGCCCCCAGAGAAAAGGCCTCTCAGCATCCCATTCAACAGATACTATCAGATTATAACGGATTTCCGTATGGTCCAGTACAATCTCTTGTTCAGCCATATTGTCAAGAGAATCGAATGTTATGACTCCGCTTTCATTGAACTTCGCATTATCCAGATGTATGGAGTACATCGTACCAAGTGAGTCGGTGTGTTTCACTGCCGGTTCAGTGAACACGTGCATGGCTATCTTCAATGAGTCACCGACCGATATGATATCGCTTGTACTGCCGTTATAAAGATCATGAACAAATTCAAATTGACCACAATCGACAATACTAAGTTCAAACTTTCCATTTTCATCAGTGGTAAACTGTCCCAAAGTATCTTCGGTCAAATTCGGTATATCATTTTGCATCCTGATTAGCCAGAATTTCGTATCGGCAATAGGATCGTTATCTTCACTGCCGTCAAGGATGACCAGTTTTTTCTTTGTATCGTATACTACTAATGAGTGATCATTATTGGGCCCGCCATTACCTCGAAATAGGTATATTTTTCCGCTGTCATCAAGTTTCATTGTTTCGAGATAGTCAACTCCGCTATGTGGAAAAACCGGACAATGCCATTCAAGATCACCATCCTGATTTAGTAGAGTGATATTTCTAAGCGAAAATTGATAGATAGAATCTTGGCTATCCAAAATCATGATATGAGATGATACGTTATTGGGAGACATTGTATTCCAGAGAGTATCACCATAGGGAGAACATTTCATTGTAAAATTTTTATGGTCTGAATCCTGATAGAGTATAACAAGATCACCCTGACTGTCTGTCTCAATTAGATTTGCCATCTCAACAAACTCAAAAATATCTACCAGTAATCCTTCGGGTGTATATGTGCCTAAATAATAGTAATCATCACCATAATATCCCTGATTATGGGCACTGTTAAATACCCTCATTCCAACCGTAATATTATTCGATGTACCGCCAATCGCCAACCTTTGTGCGTTGGTTTTACATCTCGCCGGGGGATCGGTATTAGTTCCGCAAATATCGATATCGCAGGAATGCATACTCAGAGGACCGACCAAGGTTGTGGCCAATCCCGCGGGTGTGAACTCCAACATTACCGCTTTGTTTTCCAGATTATCCCATTCATCTTCCGGATATAAAGGGTCTACACAGTGGACGGTACGAACAACATCGCCTATGGCAACGGCAGAACTATCCATACCTCGTATCCCTCGGAGTTGAGTTAAGACAATCGGCTCTGTAAATGTATGAATTCCGCTGGAACTGACGCCATAGACTTCAGTATTGCGAGTATCTTCATCACTATTACAATAAGATCCATAGTAATCGCTTAAGATATAAATGAAACTATTATTGTCTATAGTCACCATTTGATGACCAAGACCGGCGCCATACGCTATGTCCTGATCAATTTCAGTTCTCCATAAAAGATTGCCTTCCGGATCATACTTAATTATGGCCAGCCTGGCAATCTCGGCTCTTTCTCCAAGGGTACAGCTGGTATCGTCAATTTTTTGGATACAAGAGGATACGATGAATACATTATCATCATAATCAACGTCTATGTATAAATTTAGACTTGATCCACTGGGAATTGGTTTGTCGAAATCTCTCTGCCAGGCAATTTGACCATCTTGATCGATTTTAAGCAACGTGCAATAATCAACATAGTTTCCACCAGCACCCACAATATAAACATAGCCATTCTCATTTACTGCTATCCCATCCTTTGATGCCGAAATTGTTTCCCATGGAATAGATTTCTCATATTTGATTGTAAATTGGGCATAGCATACAGAAGTAAATAATAAGACAAATATCAAAGATAAAATTATTGGCAGGCGGTATGAACTGATTGTCATAATAACCTCCAAGAGCAAAAGAAATTTATCATGGGCAAATAAAAATACCTACCCATATTAATATAACTGATTTTTTCTGAATGCCAATCCCCTTTTTTTTGCAGCAAAGCGAAATATGGTTGGCAATACTCAAGTATTTTTCAAGTCAGATTTTCTAACCATTTTCTAACCACGAACTTCATCCAACTTCATGCAACTTGCTCCAACCTCACGCAACTTGACGCAACTTAACCAATGTTGGTTCAGCGAATTACGCGTAATTCTCTGATTCTCATGATATTTCGTAAAATACCCGGCGTCGATTCCCACCTGCTCCGCATACAACAGTATGTTTTGGCCTGTCGGTTTGCCATAGAGGTCATTTTCCCATAGTAATCGAAGACAATTTGATTTCAGGTCAGTTGCTTCTTGTCAGTTCGAGCGTAGCGAATTACTGTCTTTCGCATCCTGAGTTTTCGAAGGATAAATGCTGGGCGTAGTGAAGCCTCGTTTGATTTTCGGGAAAAATGTGGTATCTGTACATCCCGCAATGTCGAGATGGGACTTATTATAGGGGTGTTATCCATTGCAATAAAATGCGCTACGCCACAGTCTCGAAGTTTTTTCAAACGGTTTTCTTGCGCAATGCTATGGTAAGTATTCATTAAAAGAAGGGCAAAAACAAAGCCGCAACTATCAGTTGCGGCTTTATGGCATTTATCTCAGGTTTCATTCCTTATCGGAAGCACCATCTTCCTTTTTATCGTGACCTTCCTCATTGTTTCCCTTTTCCCCATCAGGCTTCTCCCCGGTTTTTCCGGTATCTTCAAGTTGATGGTACCAGTTAGGATGATGGTGTTTGGCCCACTGGCGAGTCACGTAACCATCGACCAGGACACGCCATGTGCCGGGATTGGCGACCGTTCCGAGGTAGGCATGAGCCAGAACACCGGCTATCAGGACAAATCCAAACAGATTGTGCAAGGTGGAAAATATACATGTTACCGACAACGGAAGGCTGTACTTGAACACCAGCAGCATTCCGGTCACGGCCATGACCAATCCGATGATTCCGGAAAACCAGTAGAACATTTTTTGCCCGGCATTGAAGCGGCCCGCCGGGACTTCACCCTTGAATCCAAGGTAACCCCCGATACGTTTCACCCATTCTTTGTCATATGATGCGAAAATAGCGTCGCGGAACCAGGCCATCAACCCTCCGATTGTGGTCAGGATAAATACAAAGCCGGCGACGATATGAATCCATAGCATCTGGTGCGGCGAGGAAAACAGCAGGTTTTGCCAGTTGGAAAGATTAAAGGCGATAATAAGGCCGGTGATGGTAAGGATGACGAAAGCGATCAACCGGAAAAGATGAAGACCGCGTTCATAAAAACTGAACCTTCTTATTTCCCCCGAGCCATAGATGAACTGGACCCTCTTGGGACCGTAGCTGTGATAATGGAGAATTACCATGAATATTATAATAATCATCAGGATGCTGATAGCCGGACTCAGTATTTGCTGGTGGAAGGAATTGGCGCTAAAAGCTATCGGATTGCACCCGAAAAAGCGACCGTTTGATTTTGTCACCGGATTACCTTCTGAATCATAAAGGTCGACAACCCGCTGACCTTTGAAAAAGTGTGCCTCAGCCACATGGCAATCGGCGCAACCTCCCGAACCCAGGGCTAATTTGGCGACATTATGATTGATCGAAAAGCTCATATCGCATTCGGTGTTTAACGGAAGCTGAACCAATCGGTTTCCATCTTCAAGGGTATAACCGTAACATCCCTTTATAAAAATCGGATTGATCTGCCCGAATCTGGGATTGTCATTCAGTGATTGCGCGACGGCCTTGAGGCCGGCGATAATCTCTTCGTCACGGTTTATTTCGGGGTAGCCGTCGTCGTTATCATCGGTCACCTCATCCCCGTATATTTCCCAGGCGACGCTGTGTTCGCGGGCAAAAAGCGGGTAAATGATGCCGTCCTTTTCCTGATTGGCGAACCAGATGGTCAGAACATTATTGTATGGATAAATACGATCATCCTCGCGCCTCTCATAGCTGGGTTTCCATGAAGCCACTTCGCCGAACCAGGAAGCTTCAGGGGGCTTGAAAATGTAATTAATTTCACCGGTAACGATGTCGATACCGCCGATAGCCGACCTGTTCAATTCCGGAATATGACAGCTTGTGCAGGTGATCCGATCGAGATGGGAGGGTCGTATCGATTCGTGTTTGGGTATGGTGGCTCCGAACAGGCCACGATAATGGCATTCCCGGCATCCAACGACAGTATTGTCCAGTTCGTCGGCCACAGTTTGTTCCCGGGCATTACCTTTGGCGATCTGATGGTCTTCTCCGGCTGTATGACAGTGTGTGCAGCTGATTCCCTGGTATTGGTGAATATCATGGTTATGGATATCATTCCAGGAAAAACCGCGCTTTTTGGAATCGGAGGGACCGTGACAGAACATACAATTCTCATCAGGTGGCGGCCATGAAGGATCAAAAACGAGGGTTCCATCGCTGTTGAAAAAGCGCTTGTTGTAGAGGACTTCCGGCTCCTCGCCGCTGCCAACTCTGCCGCTTACGACACCGATACCCGAGGCGGCTACCACCGCCCACTGATAGTTGCGATCTCGAAACTGGTCGACGCGTCCCTCGAAATTATAGTCTCCCCAGTGACAAATAAAGCAATCGGCTTCGACCACGCCGCTTTTATCCCAATCGCTCAGGTAATAGTCGCCGTCCAGAGATTCCCGCAGTTCCGGTTCGTCAGCCAGCCGATAATCATAGCGCTCGCCGTCCCGGTCGTACTGAAGCCCGCCACCACCGGAATGGCAGGACCCGCAGGTGGGGGAACCGGAGGTATAACTGGCCCCTCCTACGAAATCATAAACAGTCAGATCGATTTCATCGGGGTAACTGTTTTCCTTTTTGGCTATTTGTCGAAACGACATCACGGACCACTTGCCCAGCATACCGTCGGACAGGTTCCAAGGTTTGCCTTTGGCGACACCGAATGTATCGCTGATTACGTCCCAGCCGGTCTGGAAATGATATCCTTCGGTGATAACATCATAGTCGTGGCAAAGTCCGCAGGTTTGTTCGGTGCTGAATGGCAAATCGGCGTTTTCGCCGTTTATGGGATCGATAATATCACCGTCCTTGCTTAGCAAGGTAACGGGTGGATGGTAAGCCCGGGCCGGTTGCGTCATTGCCCCGGATAGTATAGCCAGCATTAAAGCCGCTATGGTCAAGGCCAATCCTTTTTGAATTTTGACTTTCACCATTTCTCCCTTCGTTTCGACCGCGGTCGGCAAAATAATCGGCCGTCGGCCGCAGAAATCTTTCAGTGAATCCAATAAATGACCGGGACCGGGGCACTTATCTCTTTTTATGAGATAACGATGGCTTCCCGACAATGGCCACTGCCTTTTTCAATATGTATATGGCTTTTTCTTTTTCTCATCAATCATTGAAATTCATTTTGAGTTTTCCGGAAACAGTCAACCTTTCCAGTTAATTGGATAGATACAAATAATTATATTAAAAGTAAAGGCCGTCATGTTCATATCGGATACTTTTATACAGTGTAATCGTGCGGTGCTTTTCGCATACGCCAAATTAGTATTTGCAAATGCAAGAGTTTCCGGGCTTTTCGCAGATTTTGTTTCTTAAAACAATTTAAGTTTTTACTGATATAAAAAGCAAAATAAAAGTTATTAAATCGGAAAAAACCGGAATGCGATTTATTGCCGGGGAAATTAATATTTTCAATTCAAATGTAATTGAATCATCGCGACTTGGAAATATGAAGTCGTATTGAATGGTCCCGGATTTCGCTCCCGTATTTCCCGGCCATTTTCTAACCACATACTACACGCAACTTCACCTGGTTTTGCGTTTGATATTGCCTTGAGTTACGCTTAATCTATTGATTTTCATAATATTACATAACATACGAGGCGTCTGATCCCGCCGCCTTCCACTTTCCCAGCCATTTAAGTGCACATAGTTATCCATACTGTTTAGAAAGCATTCGAATGACTTCCCAACCAATAAGGGTGGCAATAACCCGGGGAAGGTCAGATTGACAAGAAAGCCCCAATAATATTAGGCTTTGCCTGATCGACCTCTAAAATGATTATTTATATTTTTACGATATATGGTTCTATCAATTCTTTTGCCAGCGTTTCTGAATTCCTTTCCATAAAATGGCCTGATACAGTGCAGAAACACCGACAAGTATATACACTATGCGGCTTATTACACTCATATCGCCGAAAATGGTCGCCACCAAGTCGAAACTAAACAGTCCCACTAAACCCCAATTAAGTCCTCCGACTACCAATAGGATTGCCACAATCACATCGATTGATTTCATTTCAACCTCCTTTTAAAGCCAATTTTTATTAGAAGCTTCTCTAGAACAGATTTTATGTCTAAGTTAAAATCCCATATTGCGACGCGAACTGTCGGCTTTTATTGAAATCTTACTCAGTCGGGCGAACCAGCCATAAAACATCCAGGGAGTCCCCCGTCCAGTTTTATGGCTCACACATAAATACGCTAGCGCCGGACTATTCCCAAGTCAATAAAAAAATAATTTTTTTTAATGGCTGCCGTGACATTCCGTGATAAAAAAAGTGACAATTCGATATTGAAATTTTCCAATGCCTGCATTGGCCGTGGTTCTTCTCCTTCCGGGAACCACTCGACTGTTTCGCTTGTTCGAGAACTATCATGAGAGCTTTAACATTATTTATTGGTTTTTTTGTTGGCGTCACGTTTATCGCCGAACGATCTTATCCGGGAGAAATTAAAGTGTCAGAGAAAGAAGATACAACTCGAGTATTATTCGATTTTAGCGACTCATCAGAGACTGAACGTTGGTTGACAGTCAATGACAATGTGATGGGTGGAATCTCCAAAGGAGAAGTGTCTCCAACGTATGACGGCTGCCTGTTGTTTTCCGGGTCGTTATCTTTGGAGAACAACGGCGGTTTCGCCTCAATTCGCAGCCGGCCTGCGGATTTCGGTCTCGGTGAGTCTGACGGCATACGAATCAGGGTTAAGGGTGATGGGCGAACATACCAGTTCAGGCTGCGTCGCGACCGCAGTCTGGATGGCATCGCTTTCAAGTATGAATTTACGACTGTCGAGAACAAATGGATTGAGGTGGATCTTCCCTTTTCTTCTTTCATACCGACTTATCGCGGAAGAAAACTGACAGATGTGGAGCCCCTGAATCCTGCTGATATCAGACAACTTGGATTTTTAATTGCAGATAAAGAAGCCGGGCCGTTCGAACTGACTGTAGATAGAATTGTGGCCTATAAATAGCAGAAAAACAGCCTGAATGAAACGAAAGTGACAAGAGCTTCAATTAGTTTCGTTCCGGCGGGAGTCGGCCGGGTTTCTCGATCGACCGAGGACTCTCGCGGAGCCAGATAGACTATGCTCGGGTAAATTTCCGGCCCGCGGCGCGTTCCTTTCTTTTTTAGACATTTTTCCATAAATTAAGTTATACTAAGGAGTGTTTCATATTATACTATGGTAAAATGGGGTCCGGTTGATACCGTTAAATTAAATACAGGATTTGTCAAAAAGATATAACGATGGATTCAATTACACAGGCAACTCTTGGGGCGGCTGTAGGTGAGGTCGTTTTGGGGCATAAAGTCGGCAATAAGGCTATGTTCTGGGGCGGTGTAGCGGGAACCCTGCCTGATCTGGATATTCTTGCCTATCCGTTAATGGATAAAATTACTCAATTAGGCTGGCATCGCGGGCCATCACATGCATTCTTTTTTCTAACAATTGCGGCCCCATTGCTGGGATTGATCATTTACAAAATAAGACGGCGTGAAGAAACCACCTGGCGGGACTGGACGCTTCTTGTATATTTTGCTTTTATAACCCATGTTATTCTTGATGCTTTCACAATCTATGGCACTCAGCTATTTCAACCATTCAACGACTGGCCGATCAGTTTCAACAGTATTTCTATTGTTGATCCCCTCTATACCATCCCACTGATGGCTGCTGTCATACTAGTACTGTTTATTTCACGGAAATCGACCATCCGCCGCAAAATAATTATTTCAGGCTTGTTTCTATCCACCCTGTATCTCGGTGTCGCCTTCGGAATTAAGCTTCATGTAAATTCTGTGGCCGAATCAAACTTTGAGAAACAGAACATTGTCGCGGAAAAGTACATTACTACGCCGACCATTTTTAACAGTCTGTTATGGAGAGTAACCGCTAAGTCTGGTAACGGTTTTTACGTCGGTTACTATTCGGTTCTGGATCATTCACATGAAATTGATTTTACCTACCTCAATCAAAATTCCCGGTTACTGGAGCCGATGCTTGAGACCGATGCCGTTAAGCGCCTGCTATGGTTCTCGAGAGGGTATTTTATTGTCAGGGAAATTGAAGGCAGGATTCAAATGGCTGACATTAGATTTGGGACTATCGATGTGGGCCAACCGGAGTCATCGAGATTTATTTTCGAGTGGTTTCTTGAACCGAATGAAAATAATCCCAATAGGGGCAAAATAGTCAAACTGGATTTTTCCGAGGTTGATTTTGATGCGGCCTTTAGCCAATTGTGGCGACGAATACGAGGTATTTAATATAATACCTAATCCCAAAACTTCGCTCGAGATTAGTCGTTGATTTAATTAAACGAGTTTTAAGATATTCCGACCAAATAATATGACGGGAGGCCGACTCAGGTCAACCTCCCGTTTGATTACGCTGCTCACACATTTTTTATGCGAGATCGAAGCGGTCAAGATTCATGACCTTGTTCCACGCATCCACGAAGTCATGCACGAACTTTTCGTTTGAATCTTCACAGGCATAAACCTCGGCAATTGCACGAAGCTGAGAGTGCGAACCGAAAATGAGGTCAACGCGCGTCCCGGTCCATTTCGGTTTTTCCGACTCGCGATCGATTCCTTCAAATACATTTTCGGAATTAGATGATTTTTGCCATCTCGTATTTATGTCGAGAAGATTTACGAAAAAGTCGTTCGTCAAAGTTTCCGGCTGTTTGGTAAAGACACCATGCCCGGATTTCTCGAAATTCGCATTCAAAACGCGCATACCGCCGACAAGAACCGTCATCTCAGGAGCGGTTAGTGTCAGAAGATTTGCACGGTCCAGCATCAGTTCTTCCGCTTTTACGGCGTAATCTTTGGGCAGGTAATTGCGAAAACCATCCGCTTTCGGTTCAAGGGCACCGAATGATTCCACATCGGTCTGCTCCTGCGATGCATCAGTGCGCCCCGGTGTGAACGGAACTTTCACATCAAAACCGGCGTTCTTTGCGGCTTTCTCAACCCCGGCGCAACCGGCCAGGACAATCAGATCAGCCAGTGATACTTTTTTCTTGCCCGACTGAGCATTGTTAAATTCGCCCTGTATATCTTCGAGCGCTTTCAACACTTTCGCCAGTTGCTTCGGCTGGTTGACTTCCCAATTATTCTGGGGCGCCAGGCGTATACGGGCGCCGTTGGCCCCGCCTCGCATGTCGGAGCCGCGAAATGTAGACGCCGAAGCCCAGGCGGTCGAGACCAGCTCCGAGACAGACAATCCCGTTGCCAGGACTTTTTCTTTGAGAGAAGCTATATCCTTCTCATCGATCAATTCGTGATCGACAACCGGGATTGGATCCTGCCAGATAAGCTCTTCTGCCGGCACTTCCGGACCGAGATACCGTGAACGGGGTCCCATATCGCGGTGGGTCAGTTTGAACCACGCCCGCGCGAATGCATCCGCGAATTCCCCGGGATTTTTCTGAAAACGCCGAGCGATCGGCTCGTAGATCGGATCATAGCGAAGAGATAGATCCGCGGTGGTCATGATGGTTGTAACCTTCTTCGATGCATCGTGGGCTGCGGGCGCCAGATGCTTTTCATCCGGATTGACCGGAACCCACTGCCAGGCGCCGGCGGGGCTTTTCACCACGTTCCAGTCATAGCCGAACAGCAAGTCGAAATAGCCATTGTCCCATTTGGTCGGATTTGGCGTCCAGGGACCTTCAATACCGCTGGTAATCGTATCGTCGCCTTTGCCGCTGGCGTAGCTGCTCTTCCAACCCAGGCCCTGTTCCTCGATATCAGCGGCTTCCGGTTCGGGGCCGACCAGCGAGGCATCGCCCGCACCGTGACATTTACCGAAAGTATGTCCGCCGGCCACGAGCGCGACCGTTTCCTCGTCGTTCATCGCCATGCGCGCGAAGGTTTCGCGAACATCGCGGCCCGAAGCGACCGCGTCGGGTTCGCCGTTCGGGCCTTCCGGGTTGACATAGATCAGACCCATCTGCACGGCGGCCAGTGGATTCTCCAGATCCCGCTCTCCGGTATAACGCTTATCGCCCAGCCATTCGGATTCGGTACCCCAGTAGATGTCCTCTTCGGGTTCCCAGAGGTCCTCGCGTCCCCCGCCGAAACCGAAAGTCTTGAAACCCATCGATTCCAAAGCGCAGTTGCCGGCGAGTATCATCAGGTCGGCCCAGGAGATTTTTTTGCCGTATTTTTGTTTGATCGGCCAGAGCAACCGACGCGCCTTATCGAGATTGGCGTTGTCGGGCCAGCTGTTGAGCGGCGCCAGACGCTGGTTGCCTGTCCCCGCTCCCCCGCGCCCGTCGCCGATGCGGTAGGTCCCCGCGCTGTGCCACGCCATCCGGATGAAGAGGCCTCCGTAGTGACCGTAATCGGCCGGCCACCACTCCTGTGAATCGGTCATCAGGGCATAGAGGTCCTTTTTCAGCGCCGCGAAATCGAGTTTTTTGAATTCCTCGGCATAGTTGAAATCTTTATCCATCGGATTGGATTTGGTGGAATGCTGGTGAAGAATCTTCAGGTTCAATTGATCCGGCCACCAATCCCGGTTGGATGTTCCCCGGCCCGTGGTTGGGCCGCCGCCCATGCCGGTTACCGGGCACTTGCCCGCATTTTTCTTTTCCTTCTCAGCCATAGCGACTCCTTTTAATATGATTTATTATTTAATAATTATTCTTATTATCAATGATTTACGTATTAGTTTAATACTCTATTGAAATTTACTTTTTCTTTTTATTCTTTTTACAGTTTGAGCACAGTCCGCTAATAACGACGTGCTTAACTTCAATCCGGCCCCAGTTCGATATCGTTTTGGGCGGTTTCATCTTATCAAAATCGGGCCAGTAAAAATCTTCTATTTTATTACATTTGGAACAAACCAAATGGTGATGATTCGAGATATTTATATCAAAACGAGTAGCGCTATCAATATGATGGATTCTTTTTATCAATCCATACTTTTCGAATGTCGCCATCGTTCTATATACGGTATCAAGTGAAATTGTCTTAAGCTGTTTTCGCACCTGATCGAAGACATTTTCAATTGTCGGATGACCGCCGTCATTCAGCAGAGCCTTATAAATCTCTGTTCTTTGATGGGTTAATCGAAGACCTTTGGATTTACAGACTTCTTCGAAGTCATCCATCTTTATGGCGATATTAGCGCTGCTATTTTTCATATTTATTCCAACATTGTTATTGCAGGATAGTTCCTATTTAGGAATAAAGTAATACGCAGGCACAATGTGGTTTTGTAATGAAAATATTTCAGGTTCTTGTGTTGTCGGGAGGCCTGTGGACAGGCCACCTTAGGAACAAAGATCTGCCGCGCACAGAATCATAAAATCCTTGCATAATACGATATCTCTGTCTATATTATCTATGTTGGCAACTGAATATAATTGAAACAACGGAAATATGAGAATGAGATACAAGGCGAAATTTGCAGTCATCCTGATAGCTGTTTTGATTATCGGTTCGATTCTAACCGGGCGGGTGTTCGCCGATGACATTTTCTCGGTCACCCGGGGCGATGAAGCCGGGTCATCTTCCCGTGTGATAAAAATGTGGCCTTTGAAAGAACAGCAGGAAATATTCGAATACGACTCCATAATTGATATCAAGGGGGATATTATCTTCGGATTCTCAGAGATTTATGATGATTCTTTAAATGCGGGAAAACCCATTATTTTGCTGACGCAATGGACAAGCCATGAATATCCGTGGTTTAACGGCGTTTTCGCCTTTGATATCGATATCACCGGGAATGTCATAAAATTCGATTATGAAGGTGTTTATAAACCATCAGTTTCCCTGGCCACGATCCGTCCCGTCCCATTATATGTCTGGCTTGACATCCCGCCGGGGAAATATGACCTCGTTTATTCTTATGGTGCGCTGACCGACAGGTATATCCTTACGGTCGACAGCTCTTTACAGCCGGTCGAGACAATCTCATCATCTTTCACAATCTCAAAAAATGCGTTGAACTGGAGTTACAGACCGAATTCATTTGCCGTCATGTGTGGTAATCATCCGGATTCGGTAATGTGCGCCAAATTTATCGACACTTTGACAGAAGAAATTCATCTGACCGAATTTACATATCGCGACACCGGTTTGACCTTGTCTCGAGATAAAATCGATTGCGGTAATCTCAACTGTCCCCCGAGATATTTTCAATATGAAAGTGTCCTCGATCTTGTGCACGCAAAGGAGATTCTCGAGCATTTCAGGGAGTCGCATAATACAGGCTATAGTATTCGTTTGATAGAGCTAACAGCGCCGTAAAGAGATAAGCATTATGGCTGAAATTAAAGAAAAGACGATGACGGCCCCCGGGTGGCCCGGAGCTTTGCTCCGGGTTTCAGAAAAAGTAACTTTTATGGCAACAAACCGGCTTTTTTACGAAGTCTCTTCCGCGAACAGAATATCCAAAATCGCCTCATTTTAATTAAATTATCCATTGTCGAATTTGCTGTCATTTTTTATATTCCGGTTGTCGGAAAAGAAATAAAGAAATTTTTAAGAACGGGCAGATCCTTCGTTCCTCAGGAGGCCTGTGGACAGTCCCCCTGAGCTTCGAAGGGTCTGCCGCGCACTGAATACAAAGGAGCAAAACTTTGAAGAGTGTTAAGAAAACAGTCGAGGAGATTCTGGAAGTAGTATCGATCTGTCCTGAGAATCTCAAGGAGTCATGTTTTGAAATACTTCTGACTCACTCGCTTTATGGTGAGACTGATGTCAAACCTGGTGAGCAAGTACCGCCTGAGAAACCAACAGGAGATAATGATAAAGAGAGCAATGATCAGGCACCCAATCAAGAGGATCTCACAGAGAATGAACTTCATATCAAAGTAAAGAGGTTTTTGAAAAGCAACGGACTAACTGTTGCCAATCTGAATGAGCTCTTCTACAAGGAAAATGGTAATATCCGAACTATGTATGAAGACCTTGGTTCGACTAAGGCTTCTGAAAGCCAAATCCGAATCGTTCTGTTAAGATGCTTACACAATGCTCTTTCCAGTGGTGAGTTTCAGACTGACGTCGAAGGTGCCCGGAACGAAGCCAGAGACAGAAAGTGCTACGACTCCAACAATTGGGCGGCCTACTTCAATTACCACAAAGAGCTTTTTGGTATTGAGAAGTACACAAAAGAACTGAATACTATTGGACTTTCGCCAGAGGGAAGGGCTAGGCTCGCGGAATTGATAAAAGAGTTGCAGGTTTGAAATGGTTGATGAGCTAAAAAAACTACTCGACGAATTGAAATATCTTCGAAAGAAGATAAAAGCTGAGAAGACAAAACAAATCGCAAAAAAAGCCCTGCGCTCACAAGCCGAAGAATTGGGTTCCCGATGGTTTACCGATATTGCCTCTCAGATGCCAGACATCGGTCTATCAGAGGACAGTCTAAAGAAATATGATTCTGCATTCGCGAGACTAATAAAGTTGAGTGGTCCGAATAATCTGAAGACAAGCTATGTAGATGTCTTAAACCAACTCATAAAGCCGTTCAAAGATGAACTTATAATTGCATCACAAACCGGTCCTAAACCGGATTCGATATCTATACTCCACAAGATGCTGGTGGACATTGCTGATCCTACTGAGAGCGAGTACTTAGATGAGGCTGTAAAGTGTGCCCAGCGCGAATTCTTCCGAGGGGCGGCAATTCTTGGTTGGTGCGCAGGCATCGATCGCATACACAGAAAAATAGAGGCACTTGGTTTTGCCAAGTTCAACGTAGCTTCAGCAATGATAGCCAGCCAAACCAAAGGTCGATTCAAAAGATTCAAGAAAGTATTGGCAGTTGGTTCAATCAGCGAGCTTAGGGAAGTGTTTGATAAAGACATTCTTTGGATTATTGAGGGTATGGAATTAATAGATTCCAACCAGCACACACGATTACGAGGCTGTTTTGATTTGCGATGTCAATGCGCTCATCCAGGTGAAGCCCCAGTGACTGAATATAACTTGATGTCCTTTTTCTCTGACATCAAGGAGATTATCCTGGATAATGATGAGTTCGCAGTACGAGTAGGTCGGGTTCCGAATGAATGAGCGAAGCGAAGTATCGTTCGACTTTCGGGAAAAAGCTGCATGACAAGAGTGGTATTATCGAGGATGCATTGTCGCTTCAGTCGGATATAGTGAAAGATATTTCGACAAGGGCCGAATTCGGGTCGGCCGAAAGATCAAAAATAGATATTAGATACTTGCCGGTTTCCATATCGCCGACAGGAATAGTAATCTCGCCGATACCGTCATCATCGAGATGATCGAAACCATCCGCCCGCGATACTATCATGCCTGTCGGGTCATCGAGGGCTATTCGATATTTCTTGCCCTCCTCCCAGTCGGGAACAAGAAACCGGATCGTGCCGTAAAACGAGGATTGTTTCGAAAAAGAAATGGCATCACCGTTATTACGGACGCCGTAATAAATTTCTCTCTGCACCGCGCCTATTTCATAATCCGGAGAGGTCATCAGGCTGATACCGTAGATTGCCGGAATTAACAACAACAGCGCCAGAATATATATGAATCCCGGTTTGAGCAGCAACGAGCCACCCGGCCAGAGCTTTCTCAGAATACCGTCACGTGCGGATTGTGTCTCGCCCGCCTCTTTCGATATCCTTTCCACCGCCGCTTTGACTTTATCGCTTCCACCGAGCGCCGTGGCAAACTCTTCGAATTCCCTCACTTTGTTGCAGCAATAATCGCAGTGAAGCAGGTGAATTTCGAAAAGCTCGGTATCTTCCTCCGAGAGCGTCCTCAATTCATAAGCGTGCAGCATGGCCCCGATTTTTTCATCAATGCATTTTAACATCAGTCGATTATTTACCCTCCTCCAGGCATTTCCACAGCAGTGAGCGCGCCCTGTTAAGGATTACATAATAATTATTTTTACTGACACCGAGTTTCATACATATCTCATCGGCATTGTAACCCTGATACACGAGATTTATTACTCTGGCATAACGGGTATTTACAGGAATTATTTTTTCAAGACATTCGATCAATCTTGATTCGATTGACGGATCGATATCGACCGGTGCCGGCAATGAGGGCGCATCTCCGGAATAAATATCGGCGGTCTTCTTTCTCTCATCGACAATACCATGGAAATAACTTTTGAGACCCATCCTCAGGACACCGTATGCCCAGGCGTCGAATCCTACGGAAAACGTCTCGTTTTTATATTTCTCGAGACAGATAACACAAGCCTTCTGGGCTATGTCATCGGCTGCTTCTCTGTCACCAATCTTTTGTCTCGCAAAAAGCCTGAATCTTACTGATAAGATTCTAAAAATTTCGTTTTCCGCGTCTTTATCGCCGTCTATTGCTCGGGGCAGAAGCTCGTTTATTCCGCTCACCGGTTTTGATAACACTATAAATCTCTTGAGCTTATTATAGATTAAACAATAATTGCAGTATAATAGCGGGATATCCAAATTTTTGCAAATTAATTTTGGATATTTTTTGTAAGAATTCGGCCCTTGATTACACTTCAGGGTGCAGGAAGTCATCTAAAAACAGGGAAGATACCTCCGGTTGGTCTGGAAATAAAAAGAGAAACAATTACGATCAAAATCCCCGCCGAAAATGATACTTGATGAAGGGTATGGATGAGATAACCCTGCTGGTGAAAATCTCGGCAATCGATGCGTTCCCTGCCCCGGTTGCCGGCCGCTAATCAAGATACTGCTTCTCGGTTGAAATATATCGGGAAGCCAGCGGGGGAGGGAAACGGGGGACCGTGCGCAAGCCGGTCCCCTGCCTCTTTTTATAATCATGCATAAATTTTCTCAGGATCGGGCTGTAAGATATTCTTGTTTGCAGACACCTAACTGATGAAAACGGTTGATCAGGTTGTTAATGACGATCTGCCGTTTTACCCCCGCTGTCGGTTGAACAACTGTAAAAAATAATTTCTCACCGGTAATACCGGGTATTTGATACTCCGCCGAGTCTAGCACCGCCGGCCCTTCTATAAGTGCACTTACTCGGGATGCGATATCGAACTCGGGGCTCCCTCCCCCGCAGGGATGTATGTTTGCATGATGTATGATAAATACATCAAACTGCGAGAGGAGGTGATGCGGGTATAAGATAAATTGCTTTTAGTGATATGACTTATAAACATCAAGAAAATGGGAGTTAGGTATGAAACTCGGAACACTTGCCACAATTCAAACAATTTTCTTATTATTGCTGATTAGTGCATCGGTATCTGCGGATGCACCTCCCGGGATATTTTATGATGCGATGCATTACCCGGGCGGGGCAGGTCCAAAGGCTCTCGCTGTGGCCGATTTTAACGGTGATACGCATCTCGATGTGGCCGTTGCCGATTCATTGGGAGATTCGATAACTGTCTTTATGGGTAATGGTAACGGCGGATTCGGCAGTGGCACAGGATATACCGGACATCAGGAACCGTTTTCGATTATCGCCGAAGATTTCGACGCTGACGAGGACATCGATCTTGCCGTTGCCAATTTCGGTGCAAACAATGTAAAAATACTTTTGAACAATGGAAGTGGAACATTCGTTTCCGGCCAGACAATTACGCTTACCAGCAGCCCGACCTCACTCTGTGCCAGGACCCTCAATGGAAGTATCAACCGCTTTGATCTGGCCATTGCTTGCGACGATGATCCCGGTGTAAGAATATATTTCAATAACGGTTCGGCCGTGTTTTCGGCCGCAGGTCAATATTCAATTGGTGTCGGCAATACGCCCGATGGCTCAAATTCGGTGTGTATCGCCGATGTCGATGGCAATGAGCACGCGGATATTATTGCCGGCTGTCAGGAAGTGACCAACTCCAAGGGCGTGGTTTCTGTGCTGCTGGCGAATACCGATGGCACATTTCAGCCTGCCGTCAATTATTATGTTGCCGGACCGCCACAGCAGGTTACGGTTGCCGTGCTTGACGAGGAATTGTCCGGATCCACAAATCTTGATTACGATATTATCACCGCCAATGGTTTTATTGTGAATGCGACCGCCAGTGTATCCATATTGCTTAATAATGGTGACGGGACTTTCCCGGCACAGTCGCAGGATCATCTGACAGGTGGAATATGGACATCTTCAGTTGTCTGCGCCGATCTCACCGATGACCAGTGGACCGATATTGTGGTTGTCGATGCGTGGGATGATTTTATGACTGTCTTCCAAAATACCGGCGGTGGTGTTTTTCTCCCAACTGCGACATGGGATTATGATTTCGGCGAAAATCCGTTTAACTATTATGAACCTGTTCATGTGATGGTCGGAGATTTTAATGAGGATAACAATTATGACATTATAACAGCGGATAATAGCGGTAGCGCCATTTCGGTTTTCATGAATAAAATCTCAAAAGACTACATTTGCGGGGATGCCAACGGCGATCATGAGGTTAATGTCGGAGACGCTGTATTTCTGATCAATTATATATTTAAAGGAGGGGCCGCACCCGATCCATTGCTTTCCGGAGATGCCAACGGCGACTGCTTAGTTAATGTCGGCGATGCCGTTTACCTCATTAACTTCGTCTTTAAGGCCGGGTCGCCACCCCAGTGCGCCTATTGCGGCCGGAAGTTAAATGTGCTGAAAGAATCGGACGAGGATGTTGTTATGCCCGGCTCATTTACCCTGCATCACAATTACCCCAATCCCTTCAACCCAACCACGACCATCAGCTTCAGCCTGCCGGTGGCGACCGATGTCAACCTGAATATATATAATATCGCGGGACAAAAAGTTGCCACCGTCGCCAATGGTTTCTTCGATGCCGGAACGCATTCGGTTGTCTGGGATGCCAACGGGGCCGCCAGCGGCGTTTATCTGTACCGTATCGAGGCCGGCGAATTCAAGGACACCAAAAAGATGCTTCTTATGAAATAAGCCGGTCGATGACTCGACAACGACAAGGGGACCGCATACCGGTCCCCTTTATTTTTTCTATACGGCGAAAAACTCTCATATAAGATCAAAAGACCGTGACATTCCTTTCGACACGGCATACCCTGGTTGCATTTATGGCCCGCAGTTGGTATATTAAGCCGTATTTTATTAAGGTGATGAGATGATAAAGATTAAAAAAGCCACTTATGACGACGCGAAAATTGTATTCGAACAGGTGATGCTCCTTCTTCGCGAACTGTGCGACAACCCGGATAAATATGAGGAACCCGATTATGACCGGGTATGCCGGGCATGGAAAAAAAACGACGACTGTTTCAACGCCTTTCTCGCTTATGACGACACCGACCAGCCGGTCGGTGTGATAACACTGGTGGAATGTTTCGCCATCTATGCCGCCGGTAGTTGCGGTATTATAAACGAGCTTTATGTGGCGCCGGAATACCGTTCCCGGGGTGTCGGCAAAATGCTGCTCGACGAGGTCAAAAAAATCGGCCCCGAAAAAGGCTGGCAGCGTATCGCGGTCACCGCCCCGGCCGGCGAAAAGTGGCGGCGAACAGTGGCCTTTTACGAAAGAGAAGGTTTTCAGCCCGCGGGTCCCAGTTTAAGGATCTTCATCGAGGACTCCGAATAAATCCGACTGGGGAACCTGTGATAACACATGAATAATCGGTTTATTGCAGATTATATATCCTGACATATAATCGGTCGGGAAAAATGCGATAAACATATACAGGAGGTGCCATGTCATTTTGTCCCAAATGCCGTTTCGAATACGAGCCGGGTGTTACCGTCTGTCCCGATTGCAATGAAGCATTGGTCGATGTTCTTCCGGATATCGAAGGTAAGGAATCGGAATACCGAATCACCGAAGAAAATGCGGCCGAGTGGATCCCGATAGCGGTCCTGAGTTCGCCCGAATATGCCCATATGATCGAGGAGGCTCTGAGAGCGAAAAATATCCCGGTCGTGATCCGTTCCGGCGCAGGGCATTTCGGCCCGATCGGCGCCCTCGGAACAAGTTCTGTGTTTGCCGGAAGCGGAGGATACCTGGTGCTTGTCAGGGAAAAATACGTTACCGATGCAGACCGCGAGGCATCGACCATACTGGGCGATATCTGGGAAAAATCGAAAACTGTCAATCTCGATGAATAGGATTCAAAATATCCGGCCGAATAAAAAAATAAAAAAAGCCGGATTCTGAATTTTGTCTTTTCCTCGGGCAATCCGGCAGATTGAAGTAATTTGTCAAACCGCCGCATTAATCACCGATGCTGGTTTATCAGAATCCGGCTGTTAATCTATTCCGTCAAATTTTTCAAAAAATCGAATTCTTGATTTTCCTCCCGGTTGTTTTCATCGAGACGACGGCAACCCTCGAGCAGGATCGACTCGTTGCTCTGGAAATTATTCGGCGCGGGAAGTTTCCCGGGGTCGATCGGATCGACACTCCAAACACCCTTGTCCCACGGTATCGCCAGATAAACCGCCTCGGGACCGGTTCTATCGTCACATTCGGCATAAATAATATTTCCCCGGTCGAGATACATGGTCAGTTGATTGCCGCTTCCGGTTATACTTATGCAAACCGTTTTTTCGCTCGGACCCATCGCCTGAATTATGTCGATAACATTCATATCCTCGAGCGTTCCGTGGGTGCCGAGATTCTGGATGGCGCTCAGGTAACGTTTTTTCTCCCCATCGAGCCGTTTGCGGATACGGTTGAGTTTTATCACCGCGATTTGATGCGCCCCGATCGAAACAACATCCTCGATCCCGCTGTTTAACAACGGCATCAGGTCATCAGTGATTTCATCGCCGGTCAGGATGATTGTCGGCGTCTGATTGATTCGTATCCCCCGCGAAATCAATCCGCCGACCAGCTCGCAAATATCATCCACCGTTCCCGTTTTAACCAGAACCATGATATCGGTATGCATCCGCTCATATTGATCGATGAATTTGGACAGTGAACCAATCCGGCTGATCTCGAAACTGCACTCTTCGAGACAGTCCAACAGATTTTCGGAACATTGGCCATCCTCGTCATATACCAGAACACTGGAATGTTTACCGCTGTGGCCGGCCGAGAGGTCATCGACATTCAAATACCCCAGATTATAAACCGGTTTGGATTTGTCGCTGTGATCGATATATGCCAGTGAATTTCTGTACCCGGCGACAATGGCCGCTTTCAGGATCGCTCCGAGGGCGATATATATATCGAAATTTCTCCCCGGAATCGTCCCTTCGAGAATCTCCATAAGCATCTTATTGGCCGGGTTCTCGCAGGCTATCCGAAGCAGATTCTGCTGTGGGTCATAATCGAATGGAAGAATTATATTTTGGAAAGCGGTCTCGGGCGGCATCATAGCAAGAATACTGTCCGGAATTTCCCTGCCGCTCAAACTGACGCTCTTGCAACGAAATTGCCGCGAAAGAGCCTTGAGTAATGTTGCCTCATCGGCAGAACCAAAACGAAACAGATGCGACTCGAGACGTCCACCGTGTTGTTTCTGATATTCCAGGGCCTCATCGATCATCTTCCTGTCAACAAGTTGCTCTTCACCAAGGATATAGTCGAGACGCATATAAACTCCGTTTTTTTCCAAAAAAGAAAAGATATCATATATATTTTCGGCTGTTTTTCCGGTAATTGAAGCAGTTTGGGTAAAATGGCATTCAGATTTTTTAAATACGTGATGTAAATCTTATGGAAAGTCCACACCGTGCTCGCCGAGCGATCGTCTCAAAATCGCCGACAGGGAGCCTTTCCCATTGTACCGTATGAAGATAGCGTTGAGACTGTGTTTGCGGTAAAGCTGTTCCTTGAAACCGATCCGATCGGTATAAAACGGCATATGATTATAGCCGCAAATCTCGAGGAATAGATTATGCCGGGGCAGAAAAAAATCGGGCCGATACTGCTTTCCGGCCAGTAAAATCAACGGTTCATATTGAAACTCGATATTGTTTTTATACAGGAAATCGGCCGTCGTTTTTTCATAACGCGACCGCACCCTGACCCCGGACTTCGTCGCGATTTGTGCCTCGAACCGCCTTCGCCTTTGTAATTTGACGCCGCGCGGCCGGAGATATCGCGATGATTTCCTCTGTTTTCTGCGCTCATACATATTAAATGAAATATATGCATGACCTCCGGTAATGTAAATATTATATTGAGTCGAGATAAATTTATTCGACAAGACGGGAGAAATAACATGAAAACCGACCCCGACAAACTCCAAACCGAAACGCTCGTCGCCGACCTGCACTGCGACACCGTGTTGCAGATGAAACGGGGGTATGATTTCTCCCGAAAAAACGAAAATTATCATATCGATATACCGCGCCTCAAAATGGGCGGTGTCGATCTTCAGGCGTTTGCCTGCTGTATATGTGTCGAACTACCCGAAGGGCGACGCTTCGAAATGGCCGACTCGATGCTCGACTGCCTCATCGAAAATATATCGGCCAACCCGGACAGTATCGCCGTGTGCCGTACCGCCTCGGAAGCCGACGATATTATCTCCTCGGGCAGAATCGCCGCGTTTCTTGCGATCGAAAACGGTATGGCCATCGAAAACAAACTCGAAAATATCGAATATTTTCATAATAAAGGCGTCAGGTACATGACCCTGACCCATACCAGGTCACTTAAATGGTGCAACTCGAGCGCCGACAATGCCGACAACCCGATCGGGCTGAACGAATTCGGGCGCGAGGTGGTACGCGAGATGAACCGGGTGGGTATGATTGTCGATGTGTCGCATATTTCGAACGCTTCGTTTTATGATGTCATCGAGACCTCGAAACAGCCGGTGATCGCCTCACATTCGTGCGCCTATGCCGTCACCCCGCACAACCGCAACCTGACCGACAAGCAAATAAAAGCACTGGCCGCCAACGGCGGTGTTGTCGGAATAAATTTCTGCACCGATTTTCTATCGGCGACATATTCCAAAAAGGCGCGAAGCGTCTATGAAAAATACCTGCCCGATCTCGAAAATCTTGACCGCCATTATTCGGATGAGATGAGCGAGACGGAATATCAAAAGAGATTCGCCTTCCTTGAACCGTTTCTGCGTGATATCGATGCCGCGGTGGCCGATGTCATGCCGTCGTCGAAAACGGTCGTCGATCATATTGATCATATCGTGAACCTGGTCGGGCCCGATTATGTTGCGCTCGGTTCCGATTTCGACGGGATATTCATCACGCCGTCCGACCTGGGCGACTGTTCGAAAATGCCCAATATCACCCGCGAACTGGTGCGGCGCGGCTATGACGATGCGGATATAAAGAAAATACTGGGCGGCAATTTTATGCGTGTCTTCAGAGAAGTTTGCGAATAATGAAAACAGAGGGAGTTTATATATGATAAATCTCAAGGGTAAAGTAACGCTTATCACCGGGGCTTCGCGCGGAATCGGACGCGCGACGGCGATCATGTTCGCGCAAGCCGGGAGCGATGTGATAATAAATTATCGCCACCAGGCCGAAGCGGCCGGCGAAGTCAAACAGGAGTGCGAGAAGCACGGCGTCAAAGCGCTCGCGATGCAGGCCGATGTGTCGGTGCAGTCCGATGTCGGAAAAATGATCGATAGTGTCATCCGCGAGTTCGGGCGTATCGACGTGCTGGTCAACAACGCCGGTATATGGGAGCATAATGCAATCGACGGCATGGATGAGCGGCGCCTGCGGCGGACGCTCGATGTCAATGTCCTCGGGACTTTCTACCCGATTATGGCGCTCGTGCCGCACATGAAAGAACGGAGATCGGGAAGCATCATAAATATTTCGTCCACCGCCGGCCAGCGGGGCGAGGCGTTTCATTCGCCCTACGCCGCCTCCAAGGGCGCCATTATCAGCCTGACCAAATCGCTCGGGCCGGAGCTTATCCGGCACAATATCCGCGTCAACTGTGTCGCGCCGGGATGGGTCGATACCGATATGAGCCACGAGTCGCTCGAGAGCGACGAGAAGGAGAAGATTCTGTCGCTGATACCGATGGGTCGTGCCGGGACAGCCGAAGAGCTGGCCGGGCCGATTTTGTTTTTGGCCTCGGATTTATCGACCTTTATCGTCGGCGAGATAATCAACGTCAACGGCGGCGCCGTCCTCTGCGGATAGAGACGGCGCGTCCGGCCACAATTGCCTTTCTCGCGCCGTCAGGAACCCTTTCCTGACGGTCCCGGCACATCCCCAAACATGGCGCATGCGCGGCATGCCCCATGTTTGATGCTGCCACCCTGTTTTGTTATTATTGTCATATATTGTCATTCTTTTTTTCGTTGTACTATTATTATTGTCATACGTTTACACCGAAATGGGTTCGTTTCGTTTTTTTTGTTAATTCCTATTTCATCTTGTCATCCACGCGTATAATTGTCATTCCCGCCCCTTTTTGACATTCCCGCTCCTTTTTGTCATTCCCGCGAAGGCGGGAATCCATCTTCATTTTCCTTTCTTCATCCCCTCTGGAGAGGGGTGCCCTGCGACCCGACAATGTCGGTCGGAGGGCGGGGTGTGTAAAATGGCCGCATTATGGCAACATGATGTATTTCCGTGTAATATAATCATGGTCATACATTTATGGCGAAATGGGTTCGTTTCCTTTTTTTAGTTTTACAGCATGCCTCATGATCGCCGGTCGCAAGAGCGCCCGGCGCGGTGGGTCTCCTTCATATAAATTCAGGATTTTCAATGAGGACCCACCGATCACGAAGTACGCATGTATTGTCATATATTGTCATTCTTTTTTTCGTTGTACTATTATTATTCTCATGTGTTTACGGCGAAATGGGTTCGTTTCCTTTTTTTTGTCCAATTTGTTTATGTGGTGTCGGGTCTCTGTCGGAGATCCTATCGGAGATCCTGAGCCTTACGAAGGAAGCTTCGAAGGGCACCCGACACCCGGCGGTCGCCGCGGCGACCGCCGATCACAAAATCGATGTACCTTAAACGTCGTTGCGAGCGGAGAGATGCGCCTGTGGCGCATATCGGAGCGTGGCAATCACTCATCTTTATGCTATAAGGTTGATCTGGAGGTAGAAGCCACGAGATTGCCGCGTCACTCATGCCCGCCAATGGCGCGCATGAGTTCCTCGCAACGACGTGTGTTGGGCTTTTTTGATTAAGTGCAATCATATTGTCATTTTCAGTCGTACCATTTTTCGTTGTACTATTATTATTCTCATACGTTTACAGCGAAATGGGTTCGTTTCGTTTTTTTTGTCCAATTTGTTTATGTGGTGTCGGGTCTCCGTTGAAAATCCTGACGAAGGAAGGGCACCCGACACCCGGCGGGTTTTCCTTCCTTCGTCAGGATCTTCGAAAAACCCGCCGCTACAATGATCCACATGTCAGGCAGATTTTCCTTCATAAAAACAGTCCTCCCTTCATATATCCCGCTCGGCCCGCATTTACCACCAAACCACTACAATATCGAAAAAACGGGTTTGTTGAACGGCAATGATTTATGGAAAAACAGGCGGAAAAAAAACGGGCGTTTTGCCCGCATTTACCACCAAACCACTACAAAATTGAAATGGCGGCTTTACTATATTTCGGGTTATTTCGGGAAATCGGCCAAAAAGTGGTGACAGATTGTGACATTATGCGGGTGCGGGGCGGGATGGGGGGGGATTTGTGATGTTGGTAGTTACTAACACACCAGATGGGTGGGGTACCTGGGTTTCTTCAATATAATGAAAGAGACATTTGGCCTGACAATTCTTCCAAATAATGAATTTTACGCGCAGTATAGAATTGATTTGTATATCTTCTAATATCATCAATATCTGTATTTTCTTTTGGGAAAAACCTGATCATAATTCGATTTGAATGAGCATAACTGCTTCTAACATTACTTGGGTTGTTTATCATCCTTTTAAGCAGTGGAAGAAACATATCTATTAGTCCTGCTTTGTATTTTGAGGTATTACTCTTTTCTAATCCATGAATTGCTGTCGTAGATATTCCGAGATATAGATCGCACAACTGAACGATATTAGAACGTTCACAATCTCTATGACTTTTCGGAAGAAATGTTACACTATCACATTCACATGTGACTTTATTTTCGCTTTGGTCAATTCTGTGGATACAGTGCCAAGGAAAGTATTCATGAAATTGTTGTTGGCCTTGTTCATGATATATATTTTCAATAATAATATTCTTGTTTGGGAAATTACACTTTAGAGAATACAACACCGCAGATCGAAAAAAGCGATTATATTTGCGATTGAATTCTTGCTCGTTGCCAAATTCGATGCTGTTTAGCTTGGAATTGTTAATTCCTAATATATATGCATGAAATGATTTTTGACTTCTTATAGGATCAAGTATAAATTCCAGCCATCTATGGCAAATATTTTTTGAATCTATATCCGTTACATCTACCCAGTGAATTAATCTGTCATTCTTTTGAAAATAAACAGAATTTCTATTATTATTACCGCAATACCTAATGTCAATAATCTCAGGCAATAATTCATGAGCCATATTTTCAACAATAATACCTATGTAAAACCAGTCATCATTTGTATATGGGCATTTTTTTGATTGAATCTCATCCGCATAAATATTTATTCTAACGGGTTGATCATCTATATAGCCTTTAAATAGATCCATTTCGTTACACTGTTAGAAGAGCGGCGCGAAGCAGGGGGCCACGTAAGCCCCATTTGCATTCACTCAAATTCCGATATGTCTTCATCATTTTCTGATGATTCTTCTATATACTCGCTTGAATTATTCTGTAGATCAAAGACCTGAGATACTTCATCCTCTGGCATTTGTTCAACTGATCGAAGCGCTTTTTCCATTGCTCTTGTGCGAACGCCGGTTTGATCAATTGTATTACTAGCTGTGTTAAGCTGCTTCTTGACTTTATCTAATACTCCTCCAAACTTCCCAAATTCGGTTTTAACGGCACGCAACACTTTCCATACTTCTGCAGCACGTTGTTCGATTGCGAGAGTTTGGAAACCCATCCTGAGGCTGCTTAGTATTGCTGCCAAGGTTGTAGGTCCCGCAATTACTATGCGAAATTGAGTCTGGATTTGCTCTACTAGGGCGGGCTGTCTAAGCACTTCAGCATACAATCCTTCAGTTGCAAGAAACATAATTGCAAAATCAGTAGTTTTTGGTGGATAAACGTATTTATCATATATATCTTGGGCTGAGGATTTAATGGAACGAGCTAAAGCCTCACAGGCTTTCTGAACGGCATCTGGTTCTGCTTTATCAGCTGCTTCTTGTATACGGAGGTAATCCTCTTGGGGAAACTTCGAATCTATTGGTAACCAGATGCATGAATCAGGTTCATCTTTTGGTCCAGGTAGTTTAATGGCATACTCAACTGTTTGGCGAGATTCCGGTTTTGTATGTACATTCTGTTCGTATTGACCTGGTGAAAGCATTTGCTCAAGAAGGGCACCAAGCTGTACTTCTGCCCATGTACCGCGCGCTTTAACATTTGTCAAGACTCGTTTCAAATCTCCTACACCAGTTGCGAGATTTTGCATTTCGCCTAAACCACGCTGAACTGCTTCAAGGCGATCACTAACCAATTTAAATGATTCACCAAGCCTTTTTTCAAGAGTATCATGGAGTTTCTCGTCAACCGTATTTCTCATTTCTTCAAGCTTCTTTTCATTACTATCTTGGAGTTCCTTAACACGAGAATCGAAGGTTTCTCGAACATTATCCAATGATTTCTGATTACCTTCAGTCAGGTCTTTCAACTGTTTTGTCATATGCTCGAGTTGCTTTTGTTGAAGCTGAGAAATATCTTTCAAATTAGAGGAAAGCATATCGTTAGCCGACTTGATCCCCTTTGTAACTTCCTCTCGTAATCCTATCGCTGACTTACTCGCATCATCTCTACCCAAACGTAGCTCTTCACGTATTGTTTTTTCTGCATCCTCATAGGCCTTGGAAGAGCGAATCAATACTATAAATCCCAGCATTGCGTTACCCAATGTTGCTATTAAAACAATCCAGAGTAAAATATTGTCCATTCTATGCTCCGTTTTTGTGATAGGCAGATTCAGACTCCCTTAATACCAGTAGTGAAAAAAGTTATTGACTCCCGCCATTTTGTCTTCTGTGGATGTGCCGAGTTGTGTATTCAATGAAGTATTAATCCACTATTGGAAGATAAATAATATTATTTAATTGGCAAGGGGAAAATGGAGGGGGAAGGGGGTGTCGGGTGCCCTTCGAAACTCAGGATCTCCGACGGTGACCCGACACCACTTATAGGGGAATTGGGCGGTGGATGATAAGGAAGATTGTCGAAACCTGCTCGCTACGCTTCCTTCGCCGGCTGCTTCCACCCGGCTCAGGATCTTCGATCGCATCCGTCGCCCGCTGGGCTCCGGACAGGGGATTTCGACCTACCCGTACTGATGAACGGGCAGATCCTTCCTTCGTCAGGAGGCCTGTGGACAGGTCTCCTGAGTTTCGAAGGATCTGCCGCGCACTGAATGTCGTTGCGAGGAGCGAGTCATCGAGTGACGAAGCAATCTCAAAAAATTTTATTAGATTGCTTCGGTCGGCCACCGGAGTGTCCTCCCTCGCAAAGACATTCTGTTCCGACTGTGTAAAAAATTGTTGCTAATGGCTATTCTTATATCGTATTTGGCTTATACGAAAAATACCAGGTCTGTTAAGTCGATGCTTATCATTTGACCCGGTATCTTAATTCATGTAGATATATTTCTGTTGCGGGCTAATGCCACAAATCAAATATGGAGGGCTGGATAAGGCACCGTGAGATCGAACAGTACCATTTAACCGCCAAACCGCCTGTTAATGCAACACAGGCCAGGAGTTACAAATGCAAATTGCCAAAAAAACATCCATTTCGAAAAATCTGTTTAAGATAATCTTAGGCGGATTATTAGTGACGGCTATCTTCTGCGCCCCGTCGGCTTTTGCCGCCACCGACTATATTTTCTTCTCAATAAACGGGGACACGACTTTGTCATCGATGACGCAGGGTGACGAATTAATCTGGGGTTCCAATTGTGATCCGGGAGCAACGGTCAACTGGGAGATATGGTATGATGCCAACGCGAATTCGACAATCGATCCATCGACCGATGTCCTGCTGACATCGGAGAACATAACCGACGGCAACCCGGTCACCGAGTATGATCCTATCCTTGACGGCTGGGCAATAGGCGAGCCGTTGAATCTTGGAGCGGAACCGGGTGATTATATTTTCAAGGCTACGGATATAGCGACAGGACTGGGTACACAGGACATATTGACGATGGTCGCTATGTCATCGCCTCCGAACCAAATTACCGGGCATATAATAATTCCCGGTTACACCCCGCCGAACAGTTTTCTCGCGAATCGATTGATTTTTTCGGAGTCAGAGGATGAATACGGCAGTTATGAACCGGTTTTTTTGGCGGTAACGGATGATAATGGATTCTATTCAATAAACATCGGCGCCGGCGGCACCGGGCTCGAATTTTACCTGGGGGTGCGAAGTATTCCCGGTTTTGTGGCGCCGCAGGGCGGCTCCGCAATTGCCTCGGGTGTAGTTACCGATGTCGATTTTACATATATACCCGCAGTGGATTCGGTCTGGGGATTTGTGAAGGATGAAACAGGCGGAGATATCCCGTTTATAACATATATCGCGGCCGAGTCGGAAGATTTATATAAAGACGCGGCTACGGATAACGGGAGATATGCCATATATTTTTCAGAGGATGACAAGGGTGATTGGAACCTCGCCTGCGATACCCGAATCAGCCCCGACTACCTGGATCCTTATTGGTTTGAGTTCAGCCATGACACTTTGACCAGTTTTCAGTATGACCTTACACTAACCAAAACCGACACCGCGATTTACGCCAGGGTCACGGAAAACGGCGGTCTTCCGTCAAATAATTACAGGATCGATGCCTATTCGGACCTGCTTTCAAGTTCGGCCGAGGCTGTATCGGGAACCGGTGCGAATAATGTCGCTGAAATATCCGTTTCGTCGCTGGACAACTCCGGCTGGACTGTTTCGCTCAATCGTTATGATGACGATTACCCGATTCCGGTGGGACTTATAGTGGAAAACGGTGATGCTATGGATGTATCACCGGGTGATACGGTATCATTTAATCTTATTGACGGGAAGTTAATCAGCGGGACGGTTACGCAGGATGTCGGCGACGGACCGATTGAATGGGATGATGTTGTTGTTTACGCAAGTGATTATACAGGTAATTTCTACGATTCAGAAGTACAGGAAGGCGGCGCATATACTATATATACCGATACCGGATCTCATTTCCTGGGAGCCTATGCCGATGGCTATATTTCCGATCCGGCATGGAGTCCTCTCGATGTAACCGGAGATATAAATGACGGGCCCGACTTTATAATCAATGAGGCCCACTGCCGTGTAAGCGGATCCTTAGTAAATTTACCCCTTCCTCTCGACCCGTCATACTATGAGGTTTACGCCATGACGGGAATGGACGGTTCTGATGGGTATTATGTTTCGGCCCAGATTGACAATTCCACGGGAACCTATATCATTTATCTGGGTGACGGCGACTGGACCATAACTCCCCCCTGCTGTTTCCCGGATTTCGAATATCTCGGTCCGACAGAGGTGACGATCGGGGAATCGCCCGACACGGCCAGGACTATCGATTTCGAATATGTTTCGACGGCCCTGATCTGCGGTGATGCCGATGGAAATGAATTAGTGAACATACTGGACTGTTCCTACATAATAAATTACTTGTACCGCGGAGGCCCGCCGCCTCCTTCCGAGAATTCAGTCGATGTTGACGGTTCCGGCGGCGTTAATATTCTGGATGTCTCATATTTGATTAATTATCTTTACCGGAGCGGCCCCGTGCCGGATTGTCCATAGAATCCGGGCTAAAATATAACAGCCCATTTTGCCGCAATAGATTTAAGGCGAAATGGGCTTGTTCATTAATTTTCGTCAATTCAAGGAATGATCGGCGGTTCGCCGGGGCGCCCATTCGGGATTTCGATCTACCAGGACTATTGAAGAACGGGCAGATGTGAACATCTGCCGCGCACTGTGACAGAATTGTCGAAACCCGAGGTTCGCCTTCGGCGCCCATTCGGGATTTCGACCTACCCGGACTATCAAATTACATTAAAATCATCCGGGTTGCCACCCGCAGGTTCTACTTGCTTTTGCGAAGCCAGTAGAACGGATGCAACAATCGCTTCCGAAATGATATAGGGGTTGCGGGATTAACAGGCTCGTGGACCAAACGCACATCCTCGACCGTATAAAATGCCCTGGGGTAATATTTATTTATAATCTCCAGCAACCGGGGCAACTTCCGGCTCTTCACCACGGTAAGAATAACGGTTACCGGGGCCAGCGCCCCTTCGGCATTAAGACGGGTCACCTCGAAACCTTTGGCAATAAGATACACGATGAGGTCCTCGGCCTCGCGCGGAATCACGATTCTTACCACCAGAGTGCCGATTGCCAGCCATCGCTCGATAGTCATCCCGACAAAAGTGCCGACGGCAAAACCGGCCGCATAGGCGATATAGTTGGTAATATTGGTCAGATTTTGCATTATCTGACTTATGGCCAGAAGCCATATGAGTATTTCGAAAAAGCCGAGTATCGTGGCCGGAAACCTTTTTCCACGCCCCACCAATATAATGCGGATAGTGCCGAAGGTAACATCGCATATCCTCCCCAAAAATATGAGAAGCGGGATGCCCCAGGCGGCAAAATCACCTGTCTCCAGGGATAACCAGGAATTCATGACTATTCCGTTTTCCTAACATTTTTATTATATTTCATTTTGGTATTATAGCCGTCAGTCCAGCTGATAACACCTTCAGTAACCACTATGAATTTTTGCCATAAGGTCGGGGTTTTTGGCACCGTATCACCGGGATACCTGCGGGTCAACAGCCTTTGCGATTAAAATCAGTATTTTACACGGCCCCATTTTCGAGAACTGCATTTGTGAATTATGCTGACAACGGCATTATGCCATTTACAAGATGAAACGGCCGGCAGCTTGTTTCCCCTGCCTTATATTTTCCTTAAACCTCATGTTTCTTTTTTTAGTTTCCAACTTTACCATTTGTGATATTATTATACATTGTTTGAAATAATTTTGCAACCGGAGGCAACATGATCGATAAAACGAAAATCGGGATAATCATCTGTGACCGTTATCGCAGATGCGCCGGGGGAAAATGTCTCAGATCGATGCGAAACAGAGAGGGCGCCTTTGCCAGATACAAAGACACAGAGGTTGAACTTGTCGGGTACACGACCTGCGACGGCTGTCCCGGCGGTAATGTCGAATATGCGGTCGATGAGATGAAAAGCAACGGGGCAAATGTGATACATCTTGCCACCGGGCTGGTTGTCGGCTACCCACCGTGCCCGTACATAACTTTTTTCCATGATTTTATCACCACCAAATACGGGCTCGAGGTTGTCTATGGTACCCATCCGATACCGCAGAAATATCTCAATGTCCACACCCCGCTGGGAACATGGGACAGTCCGGAATGGCAGGAGATAATTAAGCCGACACTGGTTGACGAAAAAATGCGCCTGGCCTATGATTGATGTGCTGACGAACTGATATTGTAAAATATACTCTACTTTAACTGCCGCATTTCGTGTACCGGCGTATTGGGATCGTAATCGTCATCATATAATGACAGGCCAAGGTCATCGAAGATCGTTTCGAACTCCTCGAAAACAGCCACGGTAACCTGGCGCAAAGCGGTAAGATCATGATACCCGCCATTGATAGCCATCTCCAGCAGTTTCCCGAAACTTTTCGGCCTGATTCGGAAATCTTTCGCCTGTGCGATGATGCGGGAAGCGGTCACATAAGGTACCTGATTCAAAAAAGAGAGCAGTTTGAGCATCTCTATGACCATGTAGAAAAACAGGATGGGCATTCCCTCACGGTTTTCCTGATCGACGGCATTGAGAACTTTGGTTACCGCTTCCTGAACCTCGGCAAATATACCGACCGCATGATCGAAACATTTCTTTTTCATATCGGGGGCGCGGTAATTGCTCAACTCGGCGATGAATTTTTCGTTTATGATCGGCTCCAGCCTGTCCGAGCCTGAAAAATGCCAGTTCTCGTTAATATCGAGGGTGGTTTTCAGGTAGGTTTCTTTGGTCATCCACATCAGCTCGACCAGCATACCATCGTACAATTTGGCAAGTCCCCCCTGCGGCTGATTCTCGGGCATCGTTTTGACAAAAGCGGTCAGCTCAAGGTCCGAATAATCGGTATCCTCGTTGCGCGCGTATGAACAACAGGCGGCGAGGGCGACAAGGTTGTCGCCGAATTTCTTCCTGATAAGCGGTACCAATTTGCGAATTATTTTTTCTCTGTCCGCGTGGGTGTGCTTTTTGATGCCTTTCATACTGCCCGATTATTATCACTTGCCGGAATAGTTGTCAACAATAAACACCCACCTCGCATCCGCCTAAAACCTCTTTTCCAATCTTGTAGTGGTTTGGTGGTAAATGCGGGCAGAGCGGGATATATGAAGGGGGTAGTGTATTTATGAATGATTATTCTTGTAGATACCGTCTTAACTGTCAAGGGTGTATTCGGGGTTAAACATTGTTTTTTTAATCAGCATTGCTCTTAACATGAGGAGTATTTTTTTCATAACGGCAACGATTGCAACCATTTTAGGCTTTCCT